>JAABUX010008294.1_pt1 | contig 12008 bp, 21 predicted proteins | sample 5561851 | NCBI WGS metagenome assembly JAABUX01 (sample SAMN10711883, study PRJNA513361) | rock metagenome | isolation source: Antarctica rocks | place: Antarctica: Victoria Land, Richard Nunatak red sandstone | collected 2016-01-03 | reverse complement strand
GGAGCAGGTGCTGCAGCTGCAGCAGTTCCAGTGCCCCTCGTGCCATGACTGGCAGCGGCTCAACCTGGACCCGGTCACGATGCAGCAGCTGTGGGCGTCATGTCAGAGGAGGGCGTCGCCCGCGCCCGGGGCCATGTCTCAGCTCCACGGCGGTCACGGCAGCGGCAGCAGCCTCAACGGCCACAGCCAGCACAGCGGCAGCTACCACCAGCAGCTGGACTACAGCGACAGTTACGACATGGGCGGAGCCTATAATGGCGGCTTCGCACGCCCTACACCAGCGGTGAGGGATGCCAGAAATGCTGCCTCAGGGCTACCACCAGTTTCCACTCGCGGCGCATGCGTGTGCATGCGTGCATGCATGAGGCCACGGCGCCTGGATGGCAGTGCTTTCTTGGAGGGCTGCGAGAGCTAGCTTGTACGGGATGCGACCTGTCAGCCTTTGCTCTGCCAAGATGCCAACCATCGTGTCGGAGAGCACTTGATTACAGTCTTCTGTGTGTGGTTGCTCTGCAGCTGCAGCCAACCTGGCAGGTCAAGGGCGGCAAGGCATCGAAGGCAGACCACTACGGCGGCCACGGTGCTGAGCACCAGAGCGAACGCTACAGGCGGAAAATGCAGGCATGCCCCTACGAAGCGCCTTCACATGCTGATTAGCCGCTGCCATTGGAGCATGACATGGCCATGGCATGTCCAGAGCCTGTCCACCTTGTCAACAGCAGTCGGAGCCTGCCAACCCTTCAGTGTCTCGCGTGTCGCAGGAGTTCAACGCCATCGCAAAGGCCAAGCAGCAGCAACAGCAGCGGCAGCAGCAGCAGGGGCAGGCGGACCCGTACAGCGGGCTGGCGGTGAGCGGCAGCAACCCGCTGCTGCAGCAGCTGCTCCAGAAGCGCAGCCGGGGCGCGGACGGCCGCGAGGGAGACGCCGAGGAAGACGGCGACCTGGACGGCGAGGAGCAGCCGGACGCGGCCAACACTTTCCTGGTGAGGGGACCTGCCCGAGGGCACCGGTTACAACGGAGGCACCGCCGTGCTTCGTCACGTTGGTGCTTGCGTTCCACTGCTGAGCAAAACCATGCTGCGCACACGGCCGGACAAGCATCCGCTGCAATGCGCACAGACGCTGAATGTGCATGGATGCTGGCTTTTCATCGGACGAAGCAGCGGCTCTGGGCGACACGCTGATCGTGGTTGACAAGTGGCACAGGAGTACCGGCCGGCGAAGCTGAAGATCGGGAAGGCGCACCCGGACCCGGTGGTGGAGACGGCGTCGCTGGCGGCGGTGGAGCCGCCCGACATCGCCTACCAGCTGCACCTGGACGACCTCGTGGCCGCCGGCGACCTGTCCGCCCTCCAGGTGCCAGCCACTGCTGTCCCCCGCTGCTGTCCCTAGCCCGCCAGCGCATGATCGTGCCGTATTCCCTGTTGGTAACTGTCACTGCACGGGCATACATGAGCCTTGTTTGGGCGTGTGGCATTTGGGTGTCACAGAACAGAACTGGCGCCAGTGAGTACTGCGTCAACCCTGCTCCAAGCCGCCACAAGACCTGGCACATGAGTGCGGCATTGGTGTGTTTTGCTACAACTGCTCTGTGCGTTGTGCAGCTCGAGTCCATCGTGTACGCGTGCCAGCGGCATGAGCGCATGCTGCCGGACAACCAGCGCGCGGGGTTCTTCATCGGCGACGGCGCTGGTGTCGGCAAGGGCCGCACCATCGCAGGTGCGAGACCACATCATACAGCGCATCCTAAGCTGTATGCGGTCAGCAAGGCCGCAGACATGTGAATGCTTGTTGCATGCGTGTCAGCTTAGGCGGGCAATGGTTGCTTTGCGCAGGCCTGATTTTAGAAAACTGGCGGTGCGGTAGGAAGCGGCATCTTTGGCTGTCGATCGGGTCAGATCTGCGCTTCGACTCCCGGAGGTGAGCTGGCATCAGCTCGGGGCCGCCTGCTGCTAGATGGTGGCAGTCTTTGCCGAGGTATATGGCGCAGCCTGGTCAAGTTGTACGGGCTTTCTGCGCAGGGACTTGGACGACATCGGCGCATCAGAGATTGCAGTCCAGCCATTGAATAAGTTGCCGTATGGCAAAATTGACTCGTGTAAACCAAAGTTTTCGGATGGGGTCATCTTCCTCACGTACTCGTCGTTGATATCGTCCTCAGACAAGGTGCGCGGCTTATGTGAGATCGATGTAACTACGGTCCCATCTGTGCAGGCTGCCAACAGTGCTGTTGACTCGCAGACTGTGGAGTACGTAGCTATGCATCAGGTGCTCTCCTGTCTTGGCAGTGACAAGGGCTCTGGCACCTGCAGGGCTTCACGCGCTTGGACCAGTTGGTTGAGTGGTGCGGTCCTGAATTCGATGGTCTTGTCGTGTTTGACGAGTGTCACAAGGCCAAAAACCTGGTCCCGGACGGTGGCGGCAAGGCCACCAAGGTCGGCGAGAAGGTGCTGGACCTCCAGCGCCAGATGCCGAGCGCCCGCATCGTCTATTGCAGCGCCACAGGTGCGCTGTCCGGCGGCAGCCCAGGGCAGCAGTCCAGCGTCAGTAGCGAGGAGTGCATATGTTGATAGTGCGAATTCCACAAATGCTGTACCGCCCCTCGCCACATGCTGCCCGAGATGGCCACGGGCTAGCTGAGAGCAGTGACTGCCGTAGCTCGAGTGCACGTGCTCAGCGTACTGTTAGTCGCGAAATTCAATCCAGCACCGAAGTGGGGTTCGTTTTTCGCACTGAACTTCTCCTCGACCCTGCCTCTCATTCTGGTCATGTGCATTGTTCAACACGCAGGCGCGTCGGAGCCGCGCAACATGGGGTACATGGAGCGCCTGGGCCTGTGGGGCGCCGGCAACCCGGCGTTCTCCAACTTCGCGGACTTCATGGACGCCGTCGGCAGCCGCGGCGTGTGCGCCCTGGAGCTGGTCGCCATGGACATGAAGGCGCAGGGCATGTACGTCGCCCGCACGCTGTCCTACGCCGGTGCGCCTCTGCATGCTGCCGGAGACTCCAGTGTGACGACTTGATGCTCTGCGTGCCGGACGTCATATCAGCAGAAGCGTTAGCGTCACCGTTGCACACCGTACTTATACCCTAGGCAAGTTTCAGGCCGATAGACACGAAGTGCGCTCCTGCCTCACATGGTCGAGCTGCTTGCTCTTGACATGCTACACAATACGTCATGTTGCGCAACACCGTGACATGCGCTCAGCGCCATCCTGCTAACGAATCAGACCTCATCTGCGCTGCGCAGGCGCTGAATTTGGAACCCATGAAGAACAGCTGCCAGCAGACGTCGCGGAGCAGTACAAGCAGGCCGCCGACATGTGGAATCAGCTGCGTCGGGAGTTTCTGTACGCCGGCGAAAAGCTGGAGGCCGCCGAGCTGTCGCGGCCACGGGCCCACCTGCTGTGGCGCGCCTTCTGGGGCTGCCACCAGCGTTTCTTCCGCGCCATGTGCATGGCCGCCAAGGTGCGCGCCTGATGATGCACGCTCTTACGTATTTGCAGCTGTGACCACCACCGAAAGTCATATGCGAAATACATGGCTGACAGCTGTCACCCTTGCTCAGAACTGCTCTTGAATGATCGTTTGCTCTCGCTGCATATTAGTAGCATAACATTGCTATGAGACAGTTTCTGCTTCAGCCACAGCAAAATTGTGAAGCCAATGCCTTACGCCTCTCGCCTCAAGTGGGAGGACAACCATCGTCCACTTCTCCTGCGCCTCTGCCCGCGCAGGTGCCGGGCTTGGTGCGCATGTCCAAGGAGGCGTTGGCGGAGGGCAAGTGCGTCGTCATCGGCCTGCAGTCGACCGGGGAGGCGCGCACCGTCGATGTCATCGCCGAGCGCGGCGAGGAGCTGGACGACTTCGTGTCGGGGCCAAAGGCACGGCCTTGCTTCGCACTGATCCACATCCTCACGTTTTTGCCCGACTCTTCCATTCTGTTCCCTCTCGCGGCATCTTTTTGGTCACACACACTGTTGCAGCTGTTTGGCGGCCGCATCTGTCTGACCCATGCATCATAGCAACAAGCGGAGGTGTGCCAAGCCATGCACGTAACGACTCTGACTATGATTTGTGAAGACGGACAATGGCCAGCTCAGAGCGGGACGCATTGTCGCAGACCACTTGTGAATGGCCTTTGTCGAGACTCAATGTCAGGGTCAGGCTTGCGTCAAACCTGCTCATGCTGACAACGCAGACTTCACTTTGCCGCAGGAGCTGCTGCTGAAGCTGGTGGAGGAGCACTACCCGCTTCCGGTCGACCCTGATGCCCCCGTGGAGCCCACACCAGTCAAGGGCTCGAGGTCGAGGAAGGGCTGCGCAGTGCGTCTTTCCTCTCGGTCTGACCCTTGTAAGCATTCCATGCTGCGGCTTTGCTGCCCGACCTACAGCATACGCTGGACAATGCCAAAGCAAGCAAGACATGCGAACGGGCGGGATCGCATCGATGCAGCAGTGCCATGTCGTTTGCATGGCAGATGCAGAACGTCCTCACAATGATGAAAGTTTGCTACATTACTGCAGCAAGTTTACGTCGTGCGGCAGGGTGCTGGGAAGCGGAAGCGTGCGGAGGCAGTCGTCGACGACGAAGACGACGTTGCACCCGACTGCAAGCCGGCGTCCGCCGCTGCCAACGGCTGCAATGGAGCTGCTGGCCACCGGACGCCGTCGCCGGTGCCAGCAGAGGTGCCGCTGCACCATCGGCCGGGGTTTTCACACGCCCACGCTGCTGCGGGGTACCCCACAGCTCAGCAGCAGGCTTATGACGAGTACATGCAGCAGGAGGTGCGGCGCACCCGACCTGAACCTATGGCGAACATGGGTGTCTTCCCCACCATGTAGTGCAAATCGCTGCCGATGCATGCAATGCAGCCAACTACCCACTGTTGATGGCTGCACCGGTCCTCCAGACGTTCTTCTTTACACCCCTCGCTTGCTCATGCAGGTCAGCCTGAGGGCAACAATTGCGAAGCAGGAGCAGGTAGCGATGCTGTCAGATGCAGTGTTGCGCAAGGAGCAGGTGAAGACGGCCGTCGGGGCCATGCAGCTCCCCAACAACCCGCTGGATCAGCTCATCGACCTGCTCGGCGGCACCGATCAGGTTGCCGAGATGACCGGTGCGCGCTGCTAATTACAAAGTGCTCCAGCCATGACCCTGCGAGTCCATCCGTGTGTCCGGATGACGCCGCTTCAACCCAGCATCACCACAGCATCTCATCGGCCTCTAAGCTCTGACACCATACCATTTGCACCGTATGTTCGGTGGACTGAGTAAGTAACCTGCACCAGGCCGGAAGGGGCGGTTAGTGAGGCAGAAAGTCGGCACCGGCGTCAAGTGGGAGGCGCGTAATGCCAGCGGTTTAGCAGCCCAGGCGACTCTAGAAAACATAAATGTGCACGAGGTGCGCTTTAGTATTGACAGCTGTTGCATGCATTGGCGCGAATGGGGTTGCTGTTGCTATTAATGGAGACGGAAGTTGATGCTACTGTTGCCCATAGCTTCAAACCTCTTCTCACTCAGAACCGGCAGGTGACCTCATCAACATATCAATTGCCCGCCTGGCACGCATCATCGCATGTGCAATGTGGCAGCCCCAACCTGGCCAGCGAGTAGACGTGAAGCCCTATGATTGAAATCGGCAGTAATCTGCCAGGCCGTAATAGGCGCTGTCTAACCCATGTCGACGGCAGTCAAGTCACCGCCAGTGTGCTTGACTTGCTGCAGCGTGAATTGTTCCTGGCGGGCAAAAAGCTGATCGCGGTAATCAGCGAGGCGGCGTCGGCGGGCATCAGTCTGCATGCCGACCGCCGTGCGCTCAACCAGCGGCGGCGCGTGCACCTGACGCTTGAGCTGCCATGGAGCGCTGACAAGGCCATCCAGCAGTTTGGCCGCTCGCACCGGGCCAACCAGGTGAGACTCGCTGAACGTACCAGATCGGTTTATGCACGCATGGCACCTCCACGAGCCAGCAGCTGACATATGTCATCGATTGCCTTTGTGTCCCCATATTGTGCGATAATGTTGGGTTCGAACAAGCTGGGGGGATTATCCTGTACTGCATGCCTCCTGTCCGCCTGCCTGCCCTGCCCAGCCAGCAGCACAATGACCGCGGCCGTTTGCTTTTGAAGGCGCATGCGCCCCAATACCGGCTGCTGTTCACGCCTCTCGGCGGCGAGCGGCGATTCGCTGCGGCAGTAGCCAAGCGCCTGGAGTCGCTCGGCGCACTCACGCAGGTAGAATGCGCCCCGGCTTCCAAGTCCGGAATGTGCCTTGGCCTATCACAGCTCTGCAGAAACCCGGTGCATGAATGCACGGCCCTGGTCGCTGAAATCTTCGAGGCTGTAGACCAGTGACTATTTAGACGCTCTGTCAGATGCTGCAGCATGCTGGGTGCTGTGCGCGCACAGGGTGATCGCAAGGCGGGCCCGTCGCTGAGCAGCTACAACTACGAGAGCGTCTGGGGTCAGCAGGCGCTGAAGCACATGTACCGGGCGGTGCTCGAGGAGGAGGTGCCTCTGGTGAGCATTGCATACTGCTCGGCGAGTCCGTTGCTGAGCGCTGCTGAGTTGCTCTGAGGTAATCTCGGCGGTTTGATCCTGTGTGGTGATAGGCGGTCCTGGTTGGTCTATGTCAGGGTACTACAGGTGAAACATTGACTTACTTGCAAGGATTTATGGCAGGTTGTACCGCCTGCATGCCGGCATACAGACGGACGGCTGCCGGACATGGACCAGCGCACGTTCTGGGGCATCGCGCGCGCCCACCTGCTGAACGTGGGCATCATCAGGCCCGGGCCGCACGTGACGGCCATCGAGATCAACGTGTACCTGTCCAGCCCGACCGGCGCCCCTGTCACTGTCGGCAAGATCACCGACCCGGACAAGGCCGACGTCCCGCGCTTCCTCAACAGGTATGGACTAGGTTCCGACTGAGCTCGCGGCAGCCTTGCGTTGATTGTGCTCTGCAAGCGCTGAGCGGGAGCTGCTTCGATTGATTACGGACAATCATATCACCTGAGCTGGGCGACTGTTAGTGGAGGCTGGCTCCTGGTGCAAATCATGTCAGTGGCGTGTCTCATTGGGCACATCTCGCTATCGATGGCAGTGTAGCCGCATTCAGAGCTGCCCTTGGATTGCACATGACTTATAATGGATGACAGATGCGTTCCTGGCGCGCAGGTTGCTGGGGCTGGAGCCGTCGGCGCAGGCGCAGATCTTCAATTTCTACCAGGCCGTGCTGGAGGCGACCATCGAGAACGCCAAGAAGGACGGCAAGTACGACGACGGCATCGTCGACGTGTCCGGCAGCTCCGTGCTGCTCGCCGAGGAGCCGCGCACCGTGCTCACGGTGCGCCCTCTGACATCTAAACGTCCCTTATCGTCTCAGCACCGCTGCTTGACCCGACCGCAGACTCGCTCCATCATGCTGAGAGCCGCTGGCTGTGGTTCCCACTCAAGAGCCCTAGGGTCGAATGTTGATGAGCGCAGTCCATTGCAACAGCATTCAGACCATCGATCAGTTGTCATGTCAAGAGTGGCTGAGTTGACACATGCTGAGGCGCCCTCTGATGGCTGCAGGACCCCCAGACCGGCGCGAAGACGCTGTTGTACCACATCGAGGTCGATCGCGGCATCTCGTGGTCCGGCGCGCAGGGCATGCTCGCCGACAGCGGCGTCCAGCAGGTGACGCTCCGTGAGCCAGTCATGGCAGCTGTTTGCCGGGGTAACCATGAAGTGCAGAATCTGACACACGGTGGTCCACAAAATGGTGATCCACAAGAAGGCTAGCAGCCAACTTGAGAGTGTTTGACATAGTGGGCCAGCTTAGATTGACGCTGCGCTCCGTCTGCGCCAGGACGGCGTGATCGACATCTCCGGCGCAGAGGACGAAGCTGGCAGCTGGAGCTCGACCGCAGCCGACCACCTCGCCAGCGGCTACTACAGGTGCGGTGCTGGATGTTTGACGTCTCGACAAGGTGCAGACTGTTTGGCCGACATGGCCTTCGCCTTCAGCAATGATGGCCGGTGAATGCTACACCGCTTCAGGTCTTACGCATAGTGTCGGACACGGAATGCCCACCCATACCGTTGTATGCCTGTGCGCCGCAGGGCTGGCAGCGGCGGGCGGGCGCACAGCATGCTGGCGCTCCAGATAGCAGCGCGGCCGGTGCCGCTGTTCCGCGTCTTTCGCCCGGCCACCGGGCGAACGCCCAAGCAGCTCACTCTGCAGGAGCTGCGTGCCAGGTACTCGAGCGGTCTCATCCTCTTAACAACCCTGAGTGTCCAGAGCTCGCGTGCACGAACCGAACTATTGCCGTGTGCGCCCTGCCTTGGATGGCACGATCTCCCATCGCGACAGCGCTGCGCCGAGGTCCATACTCAGTGTCGCCTGGCGTGCCCAGGTACACGCGGCTTTCTGCAGCGGAGGCGCAGCCCCTGTGGGAGCGCGCCTACGAGGAGGCTGCCGCGGCGAACAGGAAGGAGACCGCCGCGGGGGGCGGGCGCCGGCGGCGCGTCCACATGCTGACCGGCCTGGTGCTGCCGGTGTGGGAGGCGGTGCAGAGCGCCCTCGCCGACCTGCACCGCGCCTCGGACCGCCGCCTCAGGGTGCTGAGGCTACAGACGACAGGCACGCGCAGCCCGTGTCTCACTGCCCTCCTGGCTGACATTCGCTTGGATGCCGTATCATGTCTTGTCAACGTTGCAGACGCTGTGTGGGTCGAGTCCACCCCAGTAACGCCATCTGGTATGCTGCTTTCGAGATCAGCATGTGCATGGTGTCGCAAGATAAGCCGACAAAACACTGACAGAGTGAGCATCGATGCCAATCCCTTGTGCGTGCTGCAGGAGACAATTCCCAGAGACTCGTCGGCATGCATCTACCCAACGTCGCCGTCGACACTGTCCTGGAGAACTTGCGACTCATCAATCAGCGGCAGTTCGGGCAACAGCCTGTTGAAGCGGCCAAGCCCAGCACGCAGACAAGCTATCCGACGACATGGCCAGAAGGGTCCATTGTACTAGATTGATCTGGACGTTTCTTGTCGGCGATACTCGCCTGTGTCCAGTCGAAAAGCGTCACGCATGCTTTGAACTGTCTGAGCAGGGTCTCATCAACCCTCGTTGCTTCGTTGTGGCGCCGCACGGTAACAGAGACTGTTAATCGCAATGGAGTTGCGTGCGGATCTGCCCACGCATTTCCCGTGGCCTTCGGCCACCGGGTTGTCCGAGGCGAGGCTGCAGGGCAGCGCGGGAGTCTCAGGTGAGCGCATTCCACTGAGATCTTGAAATCAACAGAACGACCGCGGAGGGGCCATAGGGACCTGCGCGAAGGCGAGCACTGCCCCGAGTCGCACGCCGGCGCCGGCCGGCATTGCTATGCTCGCACCTCACGGTACCTCTGTTACGCTCGGCCTGCACTCGGTCAGCAACTGCCGTCATAACTGTCTCGCCTCACCGCTCCTGCAGGCATCGAGGCTCAAACGACGCTCCCGGCTGACACCGGCTTGTACGCCCGGCACCTCGGCAGCGAGCCAAATCAGGGGCTCCCGGCGCAGTGGGCAGTCGGCGCGCCAGCCCGTCAATATGAGCACATGCCGCATCTTTCGGCTCTTCGACAGGCGAACTTGGTGCGGCACAAGCTTCAGTCCAGTGCACGGGGCGTCACCACGCACAGTCAGCACTCTTGCCCGCTGGGCGCAGCATCACGCGATCGATGCCATCAACACTTCACTTGCACATGGGAGCTGACCCCCCCTCTGCCGCCGTCCGTCCTGCGGATCATCGGCCAGGCTGGCCGGCCAACCCATCGGTGTCCGTGCCGAAACCGATTGAACTACGTGCTGAGCCTCGTGCTCAGCATGACTGTCTCATGCGCCTCTTATCTTGTGCAGGATGCCATGCGCTTCGGGGGGACAGACCGCCAGGCGGCTGCAGCGCAGCTTGCCGGCCATCCGGGCACCACGAGCGGCCTCTGGCAGCACCCCGCGGTGGCGGGCGGCCGGCGGCTGGCGGCCCCCAGCCTGCAGGACGTGCTCGCCGCCATGTCCCCGCAGCTCTGGGACTTCCGCACGAACAGCACGAGCAGCGCAGAGACGGCGGAGGCCGCGCATCTGCATGCCATGGAGGGTCTGACGCCGACGCCGGCATCGACGCCGCATCAGTCCCCAGGCAGCGCGCCGCTCGGACTGGCGGGAGGGCAGTCGGCCACAGCGCAGTCGGCGCCCCGACCGCCGGTCTTCAGCCAGCAGCATCCCATTCAACAGCGGGGCGCCCTCCCGTCGCCCACGAGTCTGGCTCTGGATGGGGACGCCGGCGCGAAGAAGGCCGCGGTCAGGCCGCGGGAGCTGCGCATCACGGCGACGTCGGGCATCGGCACGCTGCTGGAGGCCATCAACGTGCTCGGTACGGTCTTGCAGCCCAGGCACACATGATCATTTCGTTGCATATTGAACTGCCTGCAGGTTCGCAGGTGAGATCCCACCAGCTGCATGCTGCGCCTCGCTGGTTGGTGACACTCACCTTCCTTTTCGCTTTGACAGGTGTGGAGAAAGCTCTGAACATGCCTCCGCCGCCGCTGTGGCGCGCCCCGACGCCGCCCGGCCACCAGGCACCGATCATCGGCGGCGGCGGCGCCTTCGTGCGACCCCCGCGGCCCGACGCGGACGGCATGGCGCGGCACCACAGCGCGGACCTGGAGCGTCCCGCGGCGAGCCGACCCCGCGCCGCCCCCGCTGGCGGGTGCAGCCCAGTGCTGCCGCGCCGCTTTAGCGCCGAGGAGGTACGCCTCACACTCTGCTGCACAGCGAGCACGATCCTCTGTCGCCAATCATGACGGAACACAGTCAGCCTCCACGAAGACGATGTTCTGCCGTACAGCCTCGGGGATCTACAGACTGCTCAGTAATAACCGCACAGCAGGTGTTCAAGTGCTAACGTTCCATGCCTGGCGCCGACCTTCTCATCTCGACATGGACGCATCTGCAGGTGGTGGGGCAGCTGTTGCCGCCGCTGCGGCTGGAGGACCCGCTGTCGCTGGCGGCCTCCATCAGCACCTCGCCGCAGCGGTCGCCGCACCACAGGTCGCCGCAGCGGTCGCCGACCCTGCGCGCGACCGGTGCGTCTGCTGTCTTTCGATGATCACCCGATCATCCCCTTGGTTCTGTGAGCATAGCCGTTTTCCAAGATGTTGTGCTATGTGCGGGTTATATGACACGTCTCCTGACATGGGCGTGACCGTCGGTGGCGTGCCCTTGACATGCCTCGCCAGCCTGGGAGAGAAGATGGGTGATGACCTGGCCGTGTGCTGGGGGACAGGTGGTGTGAGCAAGGTGCGCGGCGGGCAGCACACGCTGGTGGAGCGGCTGGGGTACAAGGTGCAGGGCAACGCGAGCCGGCTGGGCACGTGGACGGAGGGCGACAAGGCGGAGCTGCTGGCGCTGGTGGCGGAGCTGCAGCCGTGCGGCGCCACCGACTGGGAGGTCATCGCCGACAAGCTGGGCCGCTGGAGCAAGGCGTGCATGCCGGCTCCACGCCGATACCGGCATGACAGTATTGCCGACCTCGCATGCGGCCGAGGAGGCAATGCGCTGCAGGGACGCTGAGGGAAGCGGTTGTCCCTGTATGGGCTCCAATGGTGTTACCTTCCCGCAGGTGGTGCCGAGCCAGGCTCGCTCACTCTCCTTTGCGTCAGAACGCAGCTGACTGTCGGGTCTCACGTCGCACAGGGCGGCGCATCAGCGGAGCGCATGTATCGCACGCTGACGGACCCTGGCTACCAGAAGGCGACCAACAAGCACGGCTGCCGGCTGAACCCGCGGTCTGGCACCGCCATGCACGTCATGGCGACGTACGCGCTGCGCCAGATGCCAGGTGCGCAGCGCGCAGCATACCAGATGGCTGGGTCATCGGACTTGGACACTCAACTGTGCAAGCAACGAACAGCAATCCTCAGCCGCATGCGAGATCTCTTGTGGTTGCCGTCGTTGCCAGCATCACGTGTTTTG
>JAABUX010008293.1_pt1 | contig 12009 bp, 5 predicted proteins | sample 5561851 | NCBI WGS metagenome assembly JAABUX01 (sample SAMN10711883, study PRJNA513361) | rock metagenome | isolation source: Antarctica rocks | place: Antarctica: Victoria Land, Richard Nunatak red sandstone | collected 2016-01-03 | reverse complement strand
GGTTTTGGGTGCGGGGGGGGGGGACGCGGCGCAGGACTCGGTGGCGGTGAGCGGGGCGGTGGGGCAGACGAACGGGTTAGCGAGCCTGAACGAGGATGAGGTTCGGCAGCGGGTGGAGGATGCGATTGCGCAGGCCCGGCGGCAGGGTGGGGCTGCGGGCGACCTGGCGAACGCGGCCGCGGGGTTGCTGGGCGGGCTGATCGGGCCGGGCGGGTTTGGGGGAGGTCTGGGCGGTGGGCGCGGTGGCCGGGGTGGGTTTGGGCGGTTCAATCCGACGCAGCCGCATGGAGGGATTTTTTACACGGGCGGGTTTGGGGCGCTGAACGCGACGACTTACTCGCTGACGGGTGCGCCGGTGGTGAAGCCTGCGTACAACAACAACCGGTATGGGGTGAGTTTCACGGGATCGCCGTACCTCCCGGGGCTGTTGAAGCCGAGCACGAAGCAGTTTGTGTTTTTGAATGTCACGGGACAGAGGAATGTGAATCCGCTGAACCTATATGCGACAGTGCCAACGCTGGCGGAGCGTGGAGGGGACTTCAGCGGGTTGACGCAGACGGTGAACGGGCAGGCGGCGCAGACGCCGATCTTTGACCCGGCGACGGGGCAGCAGTTTCGCTGCAACGGTGTGCTGAACGTGATCTGCGCGGGGCAGCAGACGGCGCAGGCGCGGGCGCTTTTGAACTTCTACCCGGCGCCGAATGTGACGCTTGGTGGGAATGGGAGCACACAGCGGCTAAACTACCAGAGGATCACGACGGCGGGGCAGAACTCCACGCAGGCATCGCTGCGGTTTGTGTGGAACTTCGGGCAGGGCGGGTTTGGGGCGTTCGGCGGCGGTGGAGGAGGGAGGCAGCAGGGGGGGGGGGGGGCGAAGACGCTGCGGCAGAATATTAATTTCAACGGGAGCTACACGCACTCGGCGAGCGACCAGCCGAATGTGTTTGCGGCGCTGGGTGGAGCGAGTGTGACGGATGGGTACGGGATCTCGGCGGGCTATACCGTCGGGTACGGCCGGCTGACGAACAATGCGTCGGTGAACTGGAACCGATCGCATGGGACGACGCGGAACTACTTCACGAATACGGCGTCGAATCCGGCAGGCGATGCGGGGATTGCGGTGCCGAGCCAGACGGCGGGAGGGGTGCCGCGCGGTTTCTACAACGGAGTGCCGGCGGTGACGATTACGAACTTCAGTTCGTTGAACGATCAGACGCCGCGGGACGCGATCAACCAGACCATTTCGTTCTCCGACTTTGTGAGTTGGAGCCGCAAGAAGCACAACATGCGGTTTGGGATCGACGCGCGGCGGGTGCATGGGGATGTGATTGGGGGTGGGGGGAGCGTGGGCAATCCTCTGGGGGATTTTGTGTTTTCGGATTACGCGACGCTGAGCCCGGCGGACCGGGCGGCGGTGGATGCCGGGAGCACGGTGCAGCCGCGTTCGGGCGCGGGATTTGCGGATTTTCTGCTGGGGCTGCCGCAGCAGACGAAGATTCAGGCAGGGCTGAACAAGGTTTATCTGCGGGCGAATGTGTATGACTGGTATGCGCAGGACGACTGGCGTCTGCTGCCTTCGCTGACGCTGAACTTCGGTTTGCGATACGAGTATTTTTCGCCGTATGTGGAGAAGAATGACCGGCTGGTGAACCTGGACCACAACGCGGACTTTACGCAGGTGGCGACGGTGCTGCCGAACGCGACGGGGCCGTTTGGCGGGGCGTATCCGCGATCGCTGGTGAATCCGGATCGGACGCTGTACTCGCCGCGGCTGGGATTTGCGTGGCGGCCGAAGTTCGTCAAGAATACGGTGGTTCGGGGTGGGTACGGGATCAACTACAACACTGGGCAGTTTGCGACGTTTGCGCAGTCGCTGGCGTTTCAACCGCCGTTCGCGGTGACGCAGACAAATGTGCTGACGGCGGTTACGAGTCCGGTCAACGCGACCGGGTGCACGTTTGCGAACTTGACTCTGCGGAGCGGGTTTGGGTGCTCGACGAAGGCGATCCAGAATAACTACGCGGTGAACCGGGCCTATCGGCTGGGGCGGGTGCAGGTGTGGAACCTGGATATGCAGCGGACGCTGCCGATGGGTGTGGTTGTGAACGTGGGGTACAACGGGTCGGTGGGGGGCAATCTGGATATTGTGCGGGCGCCGAACCACACGGCGGCGACGGTGACGACGGTGAATGCGCAGGCGTTTACGTACGAGGATTCGGTGGCGTACTCGCGGTTCAACACGCTGGTGGTGAATGCGCGCAAGCGGATGCAGAAGGGGATCTCGCTCGAGGCGACGTACCGGTACGGGCACTCGATCGACAATGCGTCGTCGATTGGGGGGACGGGATCGGTGAATGGAGTGAGCGGGGTGGCGGTGGCGCAGAACGATCAGCGACTGGACCTGGAGGAGGGCAACTCGGCATTTGACCGGCGGCACGAGGTGACGGGCAACTGGGTGATGGAGCTGCCGTTCGGGCCGAACCGGGCGTTTCTGAGCAACGGCGGGCGGCTGTCGAAGGTGATGGATGGGTTTTCGGTGAGCGGCGACTTCGATTTTGCGACGGGGCTTTACTACACGCCGCAGTACGACTCGACGGCGGCGCAGATTGCCGCGGGCGGGACTTATACGCTGCGGCCGGACCGGGTGTTTGGGACGCCGATCCGGGGCGCGGGCGGGGTGTTCGACTGGTTTAACAGGGCGGCGTTTCGCTCGCCGGCGAACGGGTTTGGGACGGCTTCGAGGAACTCCATCGAGGGGCCGGGTACGGTGGCGATCGACGGGTCACTGTCGCGCACGGTGGCGCTGGGGGAGACGCGGAGCTTCGAGGCGCGGGTGACGGCGAACAATGTGTTCAATACGGTGCAGTATTCGCGAATCGACACGGCGTTGAACTCCGCGACATTTGGGCAGGTGGTGGGGACGGCGGCGCAGAGGGCGTTGACGTTTACGGCGAGGTACAGGTTTTAAGAACAGCGAGACAGCAATGGAGCAGAGCTCGATAGCGGTTCGCGGGGTTAGTCGACGATGAGCTTGGGGCAGCGAGGACGAGGACGAGTGTGCTGGAGGCAGGCGGCGGCTTGGATGCTGGCGTGCGCGCTCACCGGGGCTGGTGCGCCCATGCTTGCGCAGGAGCCGCAACCCAGCGGTGGGCAGGGCACGCTTACGCTGAAAGTGGGGACAGATCTGGTGCTGACGAACGTCGTGGTGCGCGACCGGAAGTCGGGAGCAGTGGTGAAGGGCTTGAAGGCGAGCGACTTCACGGTGCTCGAGAACGGCAAGGCGCAGAAGATCGCGAGCTTCGACTACCAGAGCGTGGACGAGGCGGCGGTGCTGGCGGAGAAGAGCACTGTAACCGGAAAAGCTACGATAGCGGATCTGCTGAATCACAACCTGGCGGCGGATGTGGGTGCGCTGCGGGATCACCGTCTGATCGTGATGTTTTTCGATCTGAGCAGCATGCAGCCGGAGGACATTGATCGCGCGGTGGAGGCGGCGCAGGACTACATCAGAAACAAGATGCAGCAGGCGGATCTCGTTGCTTCGGTCAGCCTGGCGACGTCGTTGAGCATGGACCAGGACTTTACGTCGGACAAGGCGGCGCTGCTGCGGGCGGTGGGGCGGTACAACGGCACGGAGGGGACGGGGTTTGCGAACGGGAGCGCGACGGGATCGACGGATGGGACGTCGGATGATGCGTCGAGCTTTGCGGCGGACAGCAGCGAGTACAACGACTTGAATACGGATCGCGAGCTGTATGCGATCCAGACGATTGCGAAGAGCCTGGAGAGGGTGGATCAGCGGAAGAGCCTGCTGTACTTTTCGGGCGGTTTGACGCGGAACGGGATTGAGAATCAGGCGAGTTTGCGAGCGGCGACGAATGCGGCGGTGCGGGCGAACATGGCGATCTACAGTGTGGACTCGCGGGGGTTGGAGGCGCTGCCGCCGGTGGGCGACGCGTCGAAGGGGAGCCTGCGCGGGGTGTCGGCGTATAACGGCGGAGCGGTGCAGAGCCAGCTGGATGCGAACTTCGGATCGCAGGAGGTGCTGGGGACGCTGGCGAGTGATACGGGGGGCAAGTTCTTTTCGGACTCGAACGACTTTGGCCCGGTGTTTCAGCAGGTGCAGCACGATACCGAGGCGTACTACATCCTGGGGTTCCGCTCGACCGACCAGGCGAAGAATGGAGCGTATCGACGGTTGACGGTGAAGCTGAACCGGGGGGATGTGAAGCTGGACTACCGGCCGGGGTACTACGCCGCGGCGGACTTCAAGCACCAGCGCACGGAGGATCGCGAGCAGGCGTTGAACGACCAGATGCAGAGTGACCTGCCGGCGACAGATGTCGCAGTGTATCTGCAGGCGCTTTACTTTCGGCTGGAGGAGAACCGTTTCTTTGTGCCGGTGTCGTTGATTGTGCCTGGATCGCAGATTCCGTTTCTGAAGAATGGAGATCGGGACAAGGCGAACCTGGACGTGATCGGGCAGGTGAAGAACGCGCAGGGGATTGTGGTGGGGAGTATTCGCGACGCGGTGAAGCTGGCGCTCGACGCGTCGCAGCAGGTGCAGCGGAGGAACATCCAGTACTCGACGGGATTTACGCTGGCGCCGGGGCGGTATCACTTGAAGTTTGTGGTGCGGGAGAACCAGACGGGGAACATGGGGAGCTTTGAGACGGACCTGCAGGTTCCAGACATGAAGAAGAGCACGTTGAAGCTGAGCTCGATAGTGCTGGCGAGCCAGCGGATGCCGAACCCGGCGAAGAATGCGGTGAGTCCGCTGGTGCGGGACGGCGTGGAGTGGATCCCGAATGTGCCGCATGTATTCCGCCAGGATCAACATTTGTACTTCCTGTATGAGGTGTATGACCCGTCGCGCAAGGTGCCGGATGCGGGCGCGGCGAAGGCTGCGGGGCTGGGCCGGCGGACGACTGGAGCAGTGCGAGTGCTGACGAGTATCGAGTTCCTGATGGGTGGGGCGAAGGTGTATGAGACGCCGCTGGTGGAGGCTACGGCGGTGAATCTTCCCGGGCGGAACGCGGTGAGTTTCGAGTTCGACGTACCGCTGGCGGAGCTGAAGCCGGGGACGTATGTGTGCCAGGTGAACGTGATCGACGACGCCGGGGGGAGCTTTGGATTTCCGCGCCTGGCGCTGCGGGTGACGGTGCCGCTGGGTGCGCTGCCGGCCCTGTCCGCAAGCACAGCGGCGGCGGTAAAGCCAGGCAACTAACGTGGGACGGACGGCTCTTGACAGGGGAGATATCCGAGGATGAGGATATTGGCGTCCTGACGGGGTCCAACATGCCTCTTCTCCCTTGTTCGAAACGACTGATGCTGGCGGTGTCCGCCGGTCTGGCTCTGTCGGCTGCGTGCCTGTTTCCGGGGGCCGATCTCCGGGCGCAGCAACCCGATCTCCGGGCGCAGCAACCCCCTACGAATGCGAAGCTGGACCGCGCGCTTCGGCATAGCGATGTGCAGTGGATTACGGTGGCGCCACACCTGCCCGACCCGGCGACCGGGACTCCGGCAGAGTTGGAGATGGCGGCGGATGTGCTGCGGGCGAGGCGCATGCCGGAGGACGCGCTGGAATTTTACGGGTATGCGCTGACGCGCGGGGGAGATGCCGCGCGGCTGACGTTGAAGCAGGGGGTGACGGAGCTGGAGCTGCAGAATGTTGCGCTAGCGAGGTTGCTCTTCCGACGCGCAGTGAAGCTCGACCCGAAGAACGCGGAGGCGTGGAACAACCTGGCGGCGACGGAGTACCTGCAGATGGATCTTGGGCACAGCATCTCGGACTATAAGCGGGCGGTGAAGCTGAATGGGAGGGTGGCGACGTTCCACTCGAACCTGGGGACGGCGCTGTTTGAACAGAAGAGCTACAAGCAGGCATCGGAGCAGTTGGCGACGGCTCTAGCGCTCGACCCGGAGGTGTTTGAGAAGCACAGCGGCAACGGCGTGATGGCGCATATGCAGTCACCGGCGGACAGGGGGCGGTTCTGCTTTGAGTTGGCCAAGCTAGCGCTGGGGCGAGGGGACGAGGAGGAGATGCTGCACTGGCTGACGAAGTCGGTTGAGAGCGGCTTCGATCTGCGCGCGGGCATGGGCACGGATCCGCAGATGGCAAAGTATCGCGATGACCCGAGGGTGACCGCGCTGACAAAGAGCTCGAAGGCGCTGCGGACGCAGGTGGTGTCGCTCGCGAGTATCCCGGATTTGAAGGCTGATCCGGAGAAGCGGCCTTGACGAGCTGTCGGCCTGAGTTTGCGGCTATTTGTAGGGGCAGTGGCGGCAGTCGGAGTTGCAACAGTAACCGCGCCTGAGGTGGAAGGCGGCGGTGAAGACCATGTAGGGGCCTTCGAAATAGAAGTCTTCGGGGCTTAGTGTGCCCGGAGCGGCGGCGGTGGGTTCTTTGGTTTCGGGATCGCCGGGAGGTCGGGTCATAGGGTCATAGGGTCCTCCAAAGAGTTTAGAGGAAGCCGAGGCTGCCAGTTTCCGCGGGCGAGGGAGGCTGGATAAGAACGGCGGCGATGTCTGCGGCACGATCCCCTTCCGGGCTTGGCGGAGCATGGATTGCGGCACTATCTGGGAGGACGATTCCGTTCCTGAGGCGTAGGCGGCGGCCCGGGGTGGAGGGGACGCGGTCGCCGGGGAGGAGGATGCCGGCGAGGTTGATGGGGTCGGCTGCGGCGATCTCGACGATGGCGTCCGCGGGTGTTTGCGAGGACGAGCGGAGGGAGTCGGCGGCTTCGGGCAGGGCGTACTGCTCGCCGGAGACGCCGGTGACGAAGCGGCCGCCGCGGATCTCGCCGCGGGCTTCGAGGCGGCGGAGGATGGGGGTAAGGTCGCGCCACTTGGGGGCGTTGGACTCCCGGGTGAGGAGGTCGCGGAAGAGGATGCCGTAGCGGGCGAGGAGAGTCCGGGCGGAGGACTCCATGGCGGTTTCGTGGAGGTGGGCGCGGGCTATGCGGGCTTCGGGGGTGTTGGCGTCCGGTGCGACGGCGGCGTCGGCGCAGAGGAGGGACCAGCGGCCGGCGGTGGTGCGGGCGGCGGTGCGGCGTCTTGCCGAGGCCGGGGCCGGTTCGACAGCTGCCGATTTGCGTTTGGGGTCCATGAGGGCGCGGAGCTGGTCGAAGCCGTCGGCGGCGGCGAGGCCGGCGGTGGCAAGCTCCCAGAGGGCGTGCTGGGTCTGTTGTTTGGTGAGGGCGAGGTTGCGCTGGAGGTCGGCGGTGAACGAGGCTCCGCGGCGGTCGAGTTCGGCGCGGACGCGGATGGCCTCGGGGCTGAGGGCGTGGGCCAGGTTTTTCTCTTCGACACAGGAGTCAGCGAGCGCCCAGGGGAGCCAGTCGGCGGAGTCGCGGAGGAAGAAGGTGATGGGAGCGGCGATGGTGGGGATGACGCGGCGGGGGGCGCTTCCCTCCCCTGCGGACCAGGCGGGATGGGGGGAGATGCGCCCCCAGCCGATGGCGCCGGAGAGGCAGAGCGCGTCGAGGTGGGTGGGGGTGTAGTTGGCGACGCGGGCGGGGAGGAGTGTGCACTCCCACTCGACGGCGGGAGCTTCGAAGCCTTCGAGCTGCGAGAGGGCTTGGAGGAGCCCGTCCTCGCCGGTGAGCTGAGTGTTGGGTGCGAGGTGCTGCCAGCCGAGGAGCCAGCGCATGTAGGCGGCGGGGGCGACAGGCTCGATGCGCTTGCGGAGGGTGGAGAGGGTGAGGCGGTGGATGCGCTGGAGGAGGCGGCGGTCGCACCACTCGATGTCGTGGTCCGCGGTGGGGGTGGGAGCTTCGAAGGCGCCGCGCATGACGAGGCCCTGCAGTTCGGCGGCGAGGAGGGCGGCGTAGAGGGTGGCGGGGTCTGTCTTGAGGAGTGCGCCGAAGGTGGTGGCCGTGGTGGGGCCGAGGATTTGTAACCACCCTTGAACGAGCTGGGCGGCTGCGGATTCTTTTGTGACTCCGTTGGTTGCTTGTTCGGGAGTAGGAGGTGCGGCAGGGGCGAAATGCAGGTTCTTCGACTCCGCTGCGCTGCGCTCAGGATGAGCGATTGCCGGTGAAGGCCAGAGGATGGCGGCGTGGGGGAAGCGTTCGGTGGCGACCCAGGCGGGGGTGCCGTTGCAGTCGAGGGTTTGGACGCGGCCGGTGTGGATAAGGCGCTCGTATAAGGTGGGCCAGTGGCGGGCTTCAGGGCGATTGTCGAGGAAGGCGAGGGGAAGGGCGACGAGCGAGAGGAGGAGGTCATGAAGCTCGTGCTCGTCGCGGAGGTCGGGCCAGCACTGGGCGCGGACGGTGGCGATGGCTGCGAAGTCGAGCTTGCCGGCACCGTGGGCGACGCTTGCTGGGAGCGAGCGGCGGAGGGTGACGGCGCGGGCGCGGCGCTCTTCGGCTCCGGCCTCGTCGAGAAAGGCGTAGGGCATGGCGTTGATGAGCTCGTGCGCGAACTGGGAGGGGACCGGGGTGTCGACGGCAAGGCAGCGGATGGCGCCGGATTGGATGCCGCGAAGGATCTCGTTGAGGCCGTCGATGTCCATGGCTTCGGACAGGGTGTCGCGCATGACCTCGCGAACGAGCGGGTGGTCGGGGATCTGGATGTCGCCGACGATGGTCTCGAAGCAGGCGGCGGCCTGGGGGAAGACGCTGGCGAGGAGGTCGTCGGAGCGGGTGCGCTGGATTTGTGGGGCAACGCGCTTGCCTTTCTGCATACGGAGCAGTTGGAGGGAGCGGCCGGCGGCCCAGCGCCAGCGATTCTTGAAGATGGGCGACGGGATGGCGGCCTGCTCGAGGAGATCGCGGGCGGTGTTTTCGGTGAGGAAGTGGAAGACGTCCGAGAGCGGGAAGCTGTGCTGCTCGGCGAGCGAGATGTTGATGCCGTTGTCGGTGGCGGCGGCCTGAAGCTCGAAGTTGAAGCCGCGGCAGAAGCGCTTGCGGAGGGCGAGGCCCCAGGCCTTGTTGACGCGGCCGCCAAACGGCGCGTGCAGGATGAGCTGCTGGCCGCCGCCCTCGTCGAAAAAGCGTTCGGCGATGATGGTGGTCTTTGAGGGCACAGCGCCGAGAACGGCGCGGCCGGCAACGATGTAGGCAACGAGCTGCATGGCGCCGGAGGGACAGAGGCAGCACTCCTCTTGGAGCCATTGCGTGCAGGCAGCGACCTCGGGGTGCGTGGGCGAGAGGGTGTGGGGAGAGACGGTGGGGGTGCGGGTGGAGATCTCTTCGCGGAGGTCGCCGACGCCGCTTGAGAGGACGGCGGTGCGCTGCGGAGCTTCGCCCTCCCAGAAAGGGATGGAGGGCGGTGCGCCGTGGGCGTCTTCGACGAAGACCTTGCCGGCGGGCTCGATGCGCTGGATGCGCCAGGAGGTGTTGCCGAGGAGGACGATGTCACCGGGGGAGGAGTCGACGGCGAAGTGCTCGTCGAGGGTGGCAATTTGTACGCCGTCCGGTTGCAATATCACGGAGAAGAGCGAGGTGTCGGGGATGGCGCCGCCGTTCGAGATGGCGATCATGCGGGCTCCGCGGCGGGGATGGAGGTGGCCCTGGATGGTGTCGCGAAGGAGATAGGCGCCGTAGCGGCCGCGGCTGGAGTCGATACCGAGATGGAGGAGTTCCAGGGCCTGGTTGAAGTGCTCGCGGGTGAGATTGCGGTAGGGGTGCGCGCGGCGAAGGACGTTGTAGAGGGAGTCTTCGTGCCAGCTCTCGGCGCCACAGCTGGCGGTGATCTGCTGCATGAGGACGTCGATGGGGGCTTCGGGGATCTCGAGCTGGTCGAGCTCGCCGGCGCGCATCTTGCGGAGGAGCGCGGCCTGCTCGAGGAGGTCGTCGCGGGTGGTCGCGAAGAGGCGGCCTTTGGGGATGGCGCCGCGCCAGTGGCCGGCGCGGCCGACGCGCTGCATGGCGACGCCAACATTGCGGGTGGTGCTGATCTGGCAGACGAGGTCGATGTTGCCGATGTCGATGCCGAGCTCGAGCGAGGCCGTGGCGACGAGGATCTTGATGGCGCCGGACTTCAGTTTCTGCTCGGCGTCGAGGCGGAGGGAGCGGGAGAGCGAGCCGTGGTGAGCGGCGACGTGTTCGGGACCGAGGCGCTCGGCGAGTTCGAAGGAGATCTTTTCGACTAGGCGGCGGGTGTTGACGAAGACGAGGGTGGAGCGGTGGTGCTGGGTGTGGGCGGCTAGCTTGTCGAAGATCTCCTGCCACATGGTGGTGGAGGTGAGCGAGCCGAGCTCTTCGGAGGGGACCTCGATCGCGAGGTCGAGGTGGCGGCGCTGGCCTACCTGGATGACGGTGGCGCGGGGGCGGGAGGGGTGCGAGCCGGTGAGGAAGTCGGCGACGAGGGAGATGGGGTTCTGGGTGGCGGAGAGGCCGATGCGCTGCGGCGGATGTTGGAGGCCGGTGAGGAAGGCACCGGGTGAGAGCGGGTTCTCTCCACAGACGAGAGCTTCGAGGCGTTCGAGCGAGAGGGAGAGGTGGGTGCCGCGCTTGTTGCCGGCGACGGCGTGGATCTCGTCGACGATGACGGTCTGGACGCGGCGGAGGAGCTCGCGAGGTTTGGCGGCGGTGAGGAGGATGTAGAGGCTTTCGGGGGTGGTGACGAGGATGTGCGGCGGGTGCCGGAGCATGGCGGCGCGGTCTTTGGCGAGGGTGTCTCCGGTGCGGACGGCGGTGCGGATCTGGGGGCTGAGGTAGCCACGTTCTAGGGCTAGCTGCTGGATCTCGCGGAGGGGCTGCTCGAGGTTCTTCTGGATGTCGTTGGAGAGGGCTTTTAGGGGGGAGATGTAGACGACTTGGGTGTGCGGGAGGAGGCGGCCCTCGATGGATTGGCGGAGGAGATTATCGATGGCGACGAGGAAGGCGGCGAGGGTCTTGCCGGAGCCGGTGGGGGCGGAGATGAGGGTGGACTGGCCGGCGACGATGGCTGGCCATCCGGCGGTCTGGGGTTCGGTCGGGGAGCCGAGTTTGTTGAGGAACCACTCGGCGGTGACGGGGTGGGCCCAGGTGAGGGCGGGAGGGATTTCGAGCTCGGGCGTCGCCGTGGGCATGGGGTATTCTAGCGCGGCTGTTCGCCTTCGGTTCGCCTACATGTTGCCGGAGCCTACGTCGGCTCCGGAGGCGGCGGGGTTTTCGGCGTCGAGGTACTGTTCCATGACGCGCTGGAGGGAGCCCTGGGCCTCGAGGATGAAATCGATGGCGTCGCGGCCGGCGCCGTGGCCGCCGGGGTGGGGGGTGGTGTAGTGGGCCATGGAGAGGACCTGCGGGCGGGCGTTGGCGGTGGCGATGGCGAGGCCGCAGAGGCGCATGACGGGGAGGTCGACGATGTCGTCGCCGACGTAGGCCATCTGCTCCAAGGTGATGCCGGCTTTGCTGGCGATCTCCTGGGCGGCGGCGAGTTTGTGGGCCTGGCCCTGGTAGACGAACTCCAGCTTGAGATCGCGGGCGCGGATGGCGACGGTCTGGGACTGGCGTTTGGTGATGATGCCGACGCGGAGGCCGCCGAGGCGGGCGAGCGAAATGCCGAGGCCGTCGTGAGCGGAGAAGGCTTTGACTTCGAGGCCGCGGCCGATGGGGTCGGCGGGGGTGCGGGAGGTTGGGTCGGGGGCGACGATGATCTTGCCGTCGGTGAGGACGCCGTCCACGTCGAAGATGAGGACTTTGATGTTGCGGGCGCGGTCTTCGGCAGATAGGGGGGCTGAGGGAGAGGCGGAGGTGGGCATGCCCGATGATATCCGTGCGCATGCCGGGCGGTGTTCGGCGAGATACAAGCTGGTGAGAATGAAAGAAGGCCGCGACTTGAGGTCGCGGCCTTGGTTGAAGATAAGCTTGGGGGTGAGTTAGGCGGGCTGAATGTTGGCAGCCTGCTTGCCCTTGGGGCCTTTGGTGACGTCGAAGGAGACGCGCTGGCCTTCCTGGAGGGACTTGAAGCCCGAGGAGTTGATTGCTGAGTAGTGGGCGAAGAGATCCTCGCTGCCATCCTCAGGGGTGATGAAGCCGAAGCCTTTTGAGTCGTTGAACCACTTTACTGTTCCGTTTGGCA
>JAABUX010008291.1_pt1 | contig 12009 bp, 19 predicted proteins | sample 5561851 | NCBI WGS metagenome assembly JAABUX01 (sample SAMN10711883, study PRJNA513361) | rock metagenome | isolation source: Antarctica rocks | place: Antarctica: Victoria Land, Richard Nunatak red sandstone | collected 2016-01-03 | reverse complement strand
GGAGACGTACCTGGTCAACGACACCGCGGACCCGCTGCAGCGCTCGCTGACCAGCCTGGAGCTCAGCGACGTGCTCATCGGCGCGCCGCCGCCCGGCGCCTCGGCCACCTTTGCGCCGCCGGCCGGTGCGCCGCGCCGGCTCGGGCCAGCTGGGCTTGCTCTTTGTACAGGATAGGGGACGTGGGGTGCACGCACTGGTTGCTCATTTGTTGCGAATTAAAAGTGAGAAAGAGTATGCGAATGTGCTGAGCATTCTCAGGTGGCCATCCGTGGGTGGCTTGGCGTTGTGCGGTGCCTTGCGGCAGGAGCGTGGCGAGAGAGGACAAGGCAGTGCAGTCTCAGTAAAGGTGACTGTAGACGGTGTCAGTAACGTGCGCTGCTTCGCGGCAGGCGCGTCTTTGGTGGCACACGGCAGAGCAGCGCTGCCGGGCCGTGCTCGTGTCAGGCTGACCGTGCGGCGCGCCTGGCGGCAGGGCTGTCATGGGGCGGCGAGAGCGAGGCGTGCGGGCGCGGGTGGCTGCTGGCCGACCTGCTGGGCGGCTCGGTCGCGCGTGTGCGCTCCTTTGCGCGCGAGACCACCTCGTCGCTGCTGGCCGCGTCCGCGCTGCTGCCGCCGGCAGACACGAGCGGTGCGCGCACGCGGGCTGCATGCAGGGAGAGGGGCACGGCCATGGTGTCGCTTGCTGTTCTGCAAACTATGTACCATTTTGCAGCCTTTCTGCTCAAGTCAGGCAAATAGCCATTTCAGGTTGTATTCCATGCCTTGGCAGTGAGATGAGGTACAGTAGCCCTCAGCATTGCATCCAAATGCAGCAAACCTTGCATTGAAAACTGGCAACTGACTTTGTCGTGCCTGCAGGTGCGGCGCCTGCAGCTGCGTTGCTGCGCAACGGCCGCTCGGATGCCGTAGATGCGGCCGCTGTGCCCGCGGCCGCCCCGCCCACGCCGCCTGCGCTCGCAAACGGCAACGGCTACATGGCCAACGGCGCCGGCCTCGGCGCTGATGGGCCGCCTGCCGCCGCCAACGGCGCCCGCAGCCAGGGCTGCCTGGACGCGAGCCCGCTGCTCGCCGCGCCGAGCGGCGAGCTGGGCGCGTGCGAGGGCGAGCTGGGCGCATTCGAGCTGGTCGCGCCCGCGGCGACGGGCGGCGGCGGCGAGGGGCCGCGCGGCGCGCCGCCGCCGCCGCCGCTCAGCCTGGAGGAGTGGGGCTCCTTCCTGACCAGCGAGGGTGCGCCGCGGCCGTGCAGGCCGTTTCCTTTATGAAGGCCGCCTATGGTGGTGGCCTTGCGCTGTCAAGCTCTGTTCTGAGCTGGCATGTCGTCAGCGGTGGCGGGACGTATCGCGAAGCTGACAACTGGCGCGGGGGTTGAGGCTGAGCACTCAGCCTCAAAAGACGCGCCCCAAGCAGCTCCATTGTCAGCGTGCTCGTCAGGCCGGGGCAGGGTTGGCGGTCGTCCGCGACGACGAGCGGTGTGAAGTTGGCCAGTAAGACACGCTGTGCGGCCAGGCGGGGCGGGCAGCCCGCGGAGCCATGCTCACTCAGCCTCGCTGGCGCAGGGCGCGTGCGCGGCGAGCGCGCGCTGCGGCAGCGCGTGCACGAGAGCGGCGTGCAGCCGGCCGCGCGGCGCGAGGTCTGGAAGTTCCTGTTGGGCTTCTACCCGATGGACTCGACCGCGTCCGGGCGCGCGGCGCTGCTGGTGCCGCCCGGCTGCCGCACCGTCTGGTGATCTTCTGGTGGACAGCTTTTGCCCCTCGCATCAAATGCGGTTGTATGAGAGTGTCTGTACAGCGTCATTTCTCAGGACTGTCAGTTGGTAGAAGGGCAGATGTGTCATCTCTGCTGATGGCACTAGCGTCGCATCGTGCTGAGCAGCCTGAGTGCAGCCCTGAAGTGCAGCCCTCGACAGCGCTGCTCGTGCTGACCTCTGCTGCGGCGCGCGGCAGGCGGCGCGGCGCGGCGAGTACGGCCGCCTGAAGGAGCAGTGGCGCAGCATCTCCAAGGCGCAGGCCGCGCGCTTCAGCAAGTGGCGCGAGCGCCGCTCGCGCGTGGACCGCGACGTGCGCCGCACCGACCGAGCGCAGCCGTTCTTCGCGGGCGAGGGCAACCGCAACGTGCGCACGCTGCGCAGCCTGCTGCTCACGTACTCGCTCTACAACTTCGACCTCAGCTACTGCCAGGGCATGTCCGACCTGGCCGCGCCGCTGCTGTTCGTCATGCGCGACGAGGCCGAGGCGCGCCCCCCTGACCGCCCCGCGCGCTCCCGTCCTTGGCTGCACGGGCTGCCGGCACCATGTGCATGAAAAGGGCCGAGCAGCCGCGGCTGCGCTGGCGAGCCGGACCGTGTCCTTTCGACTGGCGGCAAGCCTCTCTGACATCACCCACCCTTACAAAACCCTAACCCTATCCTGACCGCCCGCGCCGGCGCAGGCGTTCTGGTGCTTTGCCGCGCTGATGGACCGGCTGGAGGCCAACTTCCACAGCGACTGCACCGGCATGCACGCGCAGCTGGCCGGCCTGGCGGCGCTCGTGCGGCTGCTGGACCCGCAGCTCACTGCGTTCCTGGCGCGGCGCGAGGCGACCACCTTCTTCTTCTGCTACCGCTGGCTGCTCATCCACTTCAAGCGCGAGTTCGCGTTCGACGAGGCGCGCGGCCCCGCCCGCCGCGCCGCCTGTTGCCGGCTGGGCCCACCCAGGCGCGGCGCCGCCGCGTGCCGCGCGGCGTGGTCGCGCCCCAGAGGCGCACCCGGCCGTCCCGCTGACAGACTTATGACGTTGGCATATAAGCTTGCTGCGCTGGGCACAGCTGGAACGAGGGCCTGTCACGCCCCGCCTTATCTCATTCCGAGGCATGCGCGGGCGCGCGGCAGGTGCTGCGGCTGTGGGAGACGCTGTGGGCGGGCGCGCTGACGCCGCACCTGCACATCTACATGGCGGCCGCCGTGCTGGTCACGCACCGCCGCGCGATCATGGCCGCCGACCTGGACTTTGACGGCCTGCTGCGCTTCTGCATCGAGCGCGCGGGCCGCCTGGACCTGGCGCACACGCTGCGCACCGCCGGCCAGCTCTGCCGCCTGGCCGGGCGCGCGGGCGAGGAGGCGCTGGCCGCGGCCGGCCTGCCGCCGCGCTGCGCCTCATAGATATAAGGGGTTTGGTTACACCCTACCCTACCCTCGCTCGTAGCGCATGCCGCGCCAGAGAAGGCACGTGGGCCGAGGGGACTGGGATGTCCGCGCCCCGCGCCGCTGGACGGCTCTGCTGCTCGGCCGAGCGCGTCGGCGCGGGCGCCAAGGGCGGCTCAGGGCGGCCTCCCGCTGCGCTAAATCATGCGAGCGGCGGCTGGCCGGGTCGGGTGCGGCATGAACGCGCGCGGAGGCGGACGTAGGCAACCGCGCGCTTGTCTGCATGGAGTGCGATGCTGACAACATAAAGCCAGCGGGGTTCTGGTGCAGGGCCAAAGCATGCTGCGCAACAAGTGTGGCCACTCGTCCTGTGCGAGGAGGTGTCATGCGCAGGTCTCGCTCCTTGCGATGCAGACCTTCGGGAGGGGGCAACGCGTGTTCTGCGCGCTTGTGATCCAAGGCTGCCAGGCTGGGCAGGGCTGCTTTGGGGCTGAGCTTGCATGCCACTGGACTGGCTACTCTATTCTGGCAGGGCCAGACCATGCGGGAGTACGCGTGTCCCAGTTTGCGCTGGGCAGTTTTGTGTCGTGGCGGGCCCTGATTGCATTTGTTGGTGAATGCGTCTCTACCGTTAGGCTGTTGCGTAACTTGATGCGGCTCAGTCAAGGACATGAGGCCGACTAGGGGGTGGCATGTGCTGGGTTGCCAGCCTGCCTGCACGCATGTGCCGTCAGCGCATGGCGCGACCTAGGGCATGCTGCCTGGACTGCTGTAGCTATGTGTTACGCAGCAGCATATGTCTGCCTGTAGGCAAATAGGACACATGCGGGTCGCACCTTAATTGCGAATGTGAAGCAGCTGTTGATTTGCCTGCTATGAGGGGTGTGGGTGCTCATGTGGCTTTATTTGAGCTCCTTGGCGTCTCCCGCTGTGCCGGCAACCTCTGCTAACCTTGCATGCATAGACACTGTGCTCACGGCCAGACACCCTTCTAAAGTACATCGAAACGTGCAGCTGTCTCTCCCCCTGTTAGTGAAGAAAGCACTCCTGCGCAGACACAGTAGGCAAGAGGTTTGCTGGCCTTCACAGGAAGGAACGCTGCAACAGAGCTGCTCGAAGGCCGCCCGGTCCTGGCAGTCGACTGCAGTGTGGTAGCAAGGCTGTTGAGCACGACGTGTGAAGCAAGTAGTGCCGCATATCACAGTGTTGGCACGTCCTGCTGCCTTGGCATCCTTGCAAGGTTAAGCGTACGGGGTCCAACAGCAGCATCTGCAAAGCCTTTGGCACCGTGCAGGATCAACGCACTCCTGCACTCGGAAGTAAACAATCAAAATTAAATTTTGCATTAGATAGACAGATTGATAAACAATCAAATGCTAGGTTCGAAAACAACTCGCTGTGCACTCAGGCACTCAGTGCCTTTCCTTCCTAGGCTCTCAGAGCCTTTCCTTCACCAGAAACACCGCAGCTAGATCGCGCCTTGCTAAAGCCTTGAAACGGGTGCATCCTCCTGATATACGGCCGGATAAGCTGCGCACTCCAACGCCGGCGCGCTGCGTCGTCACCAACTCCGAGGCGGTCCGCCCTGCGTTGGCGGCAAATCAGCCTAGCCTAGCCCCTGAGCTGTTGAGCTGTTGTGATGTACTGGCGTGCTGCGAGCTGTCACAGTGATAGCCAAGGTGCTGCATCAATCTGCGCTTGCAGCGCAATCACACGCGCGCGCGCACGCAGGGCGCGCAGGAGCGGGCCGTACAAGTGCCATCGACGGTCTGGTCAAGCCCGCTAAAGCACGCGGCCGCGCCAAGCAGGGTGCGGGCCGCACGTCACAGAGGCTATACTGCAGGCTGCTGAGCTGGGCTTTGCCATGGTCCTTGACCTGGGACGGAGTGAGCGGTGCCTTGTTGGCAGAGGCAGCATTATCGTTTCGTCTCCAGCGCCCTCCTGCGTGCAGAGGCATGCAGCCATTCTGATCGGTGGCCACCCCAGGAGGGCATTCGCTGAAGTTCTGCCTGCATGCAAGGAATTGAAAAGAAATGGCTGCCTGCTGTGTGCCAGCCTGGCGGTGGCCATGCACGACTGTTCTGGCCAGTGCTGACCAGGTGTCCACATCCTGACATGGCGCTGCATGCCGCACACTGTCCGCTTGCTAACTGTTCCAGGCGGCCCAGACACGCTGAGCGCGCCAGACGGCCTGATCGGCGCGCCCTGTGTGTGGCGTGTGCAGGGGCGCCGCCACGATGGCGAAAGGCAGTGCACGCGCGCGCGTCGCCGCACTGGTCAGGCGCCTGGCGCCAGGCAGCACTGCCGCTGAGCATGCGGAGGCTGCGCATGCGCTGGCGCGCCTGTGCTCTGACAAGAGCCAGAACAGGGAGTATGTCAGAGGATGCGGGGGCGTCGCGGCGCTGGTCGGGCTGCTGGCGCCAGGCTGGACAGATGCTGTGCACATGCAGGCTGCCACGGCGCTGCGAAACCTGTGCATTGACAATGAACAGAATCAGGACAGCATCTGGGCCTGCGGGGGCGTCGCGGCGCTGGTTGGGCTGCTGGCGCCTGGCAGGTCTGCCATTGTGCAGATGCAGGCTGCCAGCGCGCTGTGCAACCTGTGCTTCGAAAACGCTCAGAGTAAGGACAGCGTGCGGGAGTGTGGGGGCGTGGCAGCGCTGGTCGGGCTGAGAGAATCGCTTTTCAAGCATGTCTTACAGCAGGCTGGACAGGATAGGATAGGATGAGACATATGCATGCTGGACGCAAACACAAACATAGTCACAAATTTAGGGGCGACGTTTCGTGACCACCCACATTGAGCCAGGCCTGTCCAGGTTATTTTTACACATATGTTTACACATGTGTAAATAATATATATAACTTACACCTTCATGCGTCCAGACACCTCATGGCCACAAGCACTCTGGAGCGTCGGTGTTGGTAAATGCACTTGTCGCCAGCGCTTCCGGGGTGGCAAGCGAAGGGCAGTTCGCAGTCCTTGCCTATGGATACAAGACGCCGCACCGACGAGCGACACAGACAACCAGTTGAGCAACGGATATTCTTTGGGTTCTGGTGAGGTTCCTTCATGCGGCTGGTAAACCCGACGCGCAAGAATTTCAGAAGCCGTCTGGACAGTAGGGCTACCTCTCCCGGTGGGCTCATGCGAGCGCGGCCGCGGCCGGCGCCGAGCCCAGCGGCCCGCTCCGGATTGAGCAGGCTCGTCACGGCGCGCTCCCCCAGGACGCCACGCCCGCGCCCCTCTCAAGCGCGCTCACGCGAGCGCGGCCGCGGCCGGCGCGCCGAGCGTGTCGGCCCGCTCCCCGGTGAGCAGTCTGGTCATGGCCCCATCCGGGCGAGCTCACGCGAGCGCGGCCGCGGCCGGCGCGCCGAGCGCGTTGGCCTGCTCCTCGGTCAGCAGGCTCTTGCCGATGGCCAGGCGGTCGTAGGGCTGCGCCATGGCGCGCATGAACTCGCGCGCGACGTGCAGCAGCATGTCGGTGGACAGGTTCAAGTGCGCGTCGCGCAGGTGGCTCGTGATCCAGCCGGGCAGCTTGTCGCGCTTGTCGTGCCGCTGGTAGCGCTGGTCCGCAAACACCTGCGGGCGCGAGCGGCCCCGTCTGCTGCGCGGCGCGCGTGCAAAGAGAGGCGCGGCGGCGCGGATGAGACGCGGCGAGTTCTGGTGCCGCAATCACCGCTGAGCAGCCCCGGCAGTGTATTTACCGCTCAAGCAAATGCGTACCCCATACCCTGGCTTCAAACGACAAGGGCGCCTGAGCTCAACAGCATGGCACGCCCTCCACCAAATACCCGTCCACACGGACGCGGCGCGCGCACCATCATGCCGTAGTCGGCCTTGGAGCGGATGACGCGGCCGACGCACTGCGCGGCCTGGCGCACCGCGTCGAAGGCCAGGTAGTCGCTCTCCTTGATCTGGAACGTCTCGCGCAGGTACTCCAGGCGCGCGCGCAGGATGCGCGACAGCGTGTACTGGTACGGCACGCCGAACATGACCACGCAGCGGCCGTAGTGGCGGTCGAAGTCGATGCCCTCGGCCACCTGCGCGCGCCCGCGAAGTGTGGGGTTAGTGTCAGGTTTAGGCCGCTGTGGCAGTCAAAGTCAATACCCACGGCCACCTGCACGCGCCCGCGCTGCGTCGCAGGCGCCGCCTCCGCTAATGGACGCCGCCAGCGAGCCGTCGCCGCCGTGCCGCTGGGCGCGCCACCCGTGCCGTGCGCGTCGCTCACGAGCCAGCAGCGCAGCTGGCATGAGCCCGCAGACACTTCTGCTGCCTCTCTGCCCAGCGCATCAAGCAGGGACAGCCAAGAAGCACGCAGGCGAGTGCAAAAGCGCGCGCCACACGAACTGGCTCCTATACATGCAAAAGCATCCATGCCAGACCGGCACCCCGCGGCCGCCTGCGCAGCCCCCCCCATGACGTGCACCCGCGCCGCGCCTTGCCGCGCGCGACGGACAGGAACACGGCGCCGCGCCCGCAGTCGCATGCGCGCCGGAAGTTGTCCAGCGCCAGCGTCGTCTCCACCACGTCCACCGTCTCAATAAAGACCAGCTTGGCGGCCATCAGGTCCTGCGCGAGGCGGGCTCGCCGCCGTCAGGGCCTATTTGAAGGATCAGCCACCATCAGAGTTGTGTGAACGGACTCATCGCTACCAGGCCCCATGCGCCTCTGGTCAAGTGCGGGCTGGTGCGTGAGTGGGGGAGTGGCACAAGCATAGTGCTCTTCCTCATCTACCAACAGATCACAATGCAGACAGAGACAAAGACAAAAGGCAGACACACCGCTGCTACCAGCTATCAAACAGAGGAGGCAGGCGCCAGCCCGGCAGCCATGACGGGCTCGCAGCGCGCGCCTTCAGGATGCCCATGTCGTTCCAGCGCGACACGATGGAGTCCATGTACGAGTAGGACACGAAGAAGCAGACGATGCCGTCCGGGATGGCGGCCGCCAGGTCCACCAGCATGCGGCCGTAGTTGCGGATCACGTTCTCGTCGCTGCGCATGTCGAACTTGGTGCTCACCTGCGCGCGGGCGCGCGCAGGCGCGACCGGCGGTGAGGCGCGCGCTGCCAACGTCTGCGTTTCGTGCAGCGCTCAGGGCGCGGCGGCGCTGCCGGGCAGCTGCGCATTGCCCAGCCAGCAGCAAGAGCGCTGCGTTCAATTTGTACATGGAGAACCGCTTCACCACGCCGCATGTATTCATGTTAATGTCATGGATATGTGTGTCACCCTGCAGCACTGCTGTCATGCAAAAACATGCTCAAATGAGCAGGAATTGCAGTCAACACACACCACGGCAGTCAATTGCCACGGACACGACGGGGGGCGGGACGCACCGGCATCTGGTCCGCACCGCGCGTGAGCACCACCGGGCACATGCAGTCCCTGTACCCACACTGACCAATCAGATCTTTTTGTGCGCATGGCGCACACACAGTCCTGCAACGAGGCCGCTGAACACCGTACGCCGGCACCTTTGCGAGCAGCGGCCTCTGCCGTGCACAGCAAGCAGCCAGGGGTTTTCTATGCACAGCGGGAGGGGGGGCGCGCGCCGCGTGAGCGTCATGGCGAACGACTGGATGGCGACCGGGTGGAAGTTGAGGATGCGCGGGTACAGGTCGATGGGCGACAGCGTGCCGCTGGTGATGACCACCGTCTGGAACTTGAGGAACACGGGCTTCACCGCCAGGCTGGCGTCCAGGCAGCTCAGCTGCGCGCGGGGCCCGGCCGCCGTGGCACACGCTGGCCAGCAAGCGGCCGCGGCTTGCCCCTCGTTCGATGAAGAGGGGCAATGAACGGGCTGACCGGCGAGTGACTGCAGACTTGCCCCACCTCTCAGGGCAGGGCAGGCCATCATGGGCTGACCAGGAAGCAGCTGCAGGTTTGCCCCCCATCAGATTTGCCCCCCATGATCAAACAGGACAGGCAATGACAGGGCTGCTTAGCAATGTGGCCGCAGACTTGCCCCACCTGTAGCAGCAGGAAAAGAGGGATTTTAAGTACAAACCAACGTGTAGCAGGTGTGAAACCCTGGCGCCCAGAGCGGCTAAATCAGGATCGGCTGGGGCCGGCCGCGCCTCTATGACAGGGTCGGGCACGGAGGGCATGCGCTCGTCGTAGGGCTCGATGATGATCGCAAAGCCCTTGGCGTAGGTGCCCACCAGCGTCGCAAAGTCCGCGACCTGCGCCCAGCGCCAGGCGCGGGTCCCCAGGTCTCGCAGGCGGTTATGGCGAGGGTTCTAGCCCCGCTTACTGCTGAGTGCATCCTGCTCAACACTGCGTGCAACACTGAGCAGCCGCAAATGCTGCGCACTCTTTAAACGCTGCGCGCTCTTGAGCAGCTTGCAAGGTGCGAGCAGGCCAGGCAGGAGGACTACGTGCCAGCCCAGCTGGCGCCTGGGCAAGCCATTCTCATGCCCGCGAGAGTCGCAGCGCACCAGGTGCAGCGGCGTGAAATCGTCCATGTCAGTGATCTCCAGCGTCTTGAGCAGGGACGACAGCCGCTCGTAGCAGAAGCGCAGCGTCTTGCCTGCGCGGCGCGCCTGGCATCAGCTGCCCCAGCTCCATGCAGGGGTTGTCGATCTGGCACACAGCTGACTGGCTTGGCATCTCTGCGAGCACGCCATCCGCCTGGCTAGGACCAGCGGCCGCCCGCGGCCCGGCCGGCCCCGCACGGCGGCGCCCCCCGGCAGCGGCGCGCACGCCCAGGCGCGCACCGTCGATGTCCAGGCGCTGCGTGAGCTCCGCCAGGAACGTGGTGGGGCTCTCCTGCACGACTGCCTGGACGCTCATGCGCTGCTTCAGGTACTCCACCAGGCGGCGCAGGAACACGCAGAAGTGCTCCGCGCGCCGGATGTTGCCGGGCACCTGCGCCGCGCCCGTCACCGCGCCCGGCATGAGCCGGTGCACAGACGCCAGCGCCTCAGGGCCATGAGGTGCTTCCAGAGTTCCAGCTATAGCACGTCTCATGTGGCCACCGTGCGTCACGGGCAGCCACGCTTCAGCAAGGCCAGTGGAAGTTGCTGCATGCGCGACATGCATGCGCAACAGGCATGGCAAGCTCAAGCATACCTGATAGCCATCGCACACATCCGCTTTGGTAAAACGCAGGCCTGACAGCCCTGCAGGCCTGACAGCCGCACCGCCTCGCGCAGGATGTCCTCCGGCAGCGCCGGGTTGGCCACAAAGTCCTCGCCGCCCGGCAGCGGGTTGAGCACGCCGCGCTCCTGCGCGCCGGCCGTCCAGCCTCTGAGGGTCACGCAGTGCCGGCAAGTCAGGCACGCGCTGCCAGGCTCGCGCTGCCTGGCTTCCGTTGCCTGCATGACGCCCGAGCTGACACCAGAGGCCAGCGCGGCTCAAGCGCCCCTGTGCGATCACCGCCGCCGGCCACCTGCAGCTGCGCTCGTTGTGCCAGGGTATGCTGAGCGCGCTGCCCCACGCGCTCCCACTCTGGTCAACATCTGATTGAGACGGGGTTGCGTGGCATCGCTCACGCCGCGCACCTGCAGCCCGGCCACCAACCGGTTGTACTCCGTGGTCAGGCGGTTGGCGTCGGTCGCCTTGCACTTGTCCACGGCCTGGCGCAGCTTGAGCACGTTGCGCGCCGCCGCCTCCAGCGTGTGCTTGCGCATGGTCACGCTCAGCGCCTGCGCCCTCGCGCGGACAGGCGTCTGGCGCGCCCTGCTCGGCTCCTGGCATGCGCCGGTGCGCACTTGCTGTGCCCCGACTCGCGTGACACATGTCCTGAGATCGGCAGCTGGTGCTTTCGTACCCTTGACCAGCGCGCAGTTGACAGCAGGCCTCGCGCGGACAAGGGTCTGACTCGCCCTGCTCGGCTCCTGCGCAGGGCCTGCTGTCGAGTGCGCGCTGGCTACGGGGACGTACGCACCAGCTGCACCAGTCTCAGGGCATGTGCCGTGCGGGTAGGAGCAGAGCAAGGGCGCGCTGGCGCATGTTTGAGCTGCAGGATCTGTTGCACTCTGCCCACTAAGGAGCAAAGTGGCAGCGCACGGCAAGGAATGGAAAACCCACATGAGCTGCTGCACGCCGCCTTCGCGGCGGCCGGGACCAGGCGGCGGGCGCGCCTCGATGCACACGTTGTCGATGTTGTGCGCCTCGTCAAACACCACGATGCACTCCTTCTCCAGCTCCCGGCTCACCATGTTGCTCACCTGCGCCGCGGGCGCTCGCGCATGGCATTCACTGTGCGCCCTAGGCACATGCGGTGGTCCTCACACGGTCTGCGACAAGCGCAGCTCTCCTTGCGCAGCGCAACGTGTTGCCTGGCATGCGGCTCTCACCCGGTACCCTGCAGTCAGGTTTATCTGGGTGAGACCTGCTGGGTCAAGCTGGGTGGACCCTGCTGCACGCCGCCGGCGCAGCGTGCCGCAGGCACAAGGCCATCAACAGCACGGCAAGCGTCCCGCCATGGGGCACGGCCGCCCCGCGCGCCTTGGGGTCCAGCATGTACTGGTAGTTGTACACCACCACGTTGGCGAACGCGAGCATGTGCCGCGCCAGGAAGTAGGGGCACCAGCCCTTCTTGCGCCCGTACTGCCGCAGGTCGTCCAGCGTGTACACGCCCGGGTCCAGCACCTGCCGCATGAAACAGGCGTGGGGCGAGCGGCCAGGGACTTGTGACGAGCTCGGCCTCAGGGACTTTTTAGCCGGTCTCCCGCAAGATGTGAGAATACAGCTGTGCTCCCCCGCTTGTCAGCTCCCCTCGCGTATCAACTGCCTTGCTTTCCATGAAAATGCCCAGGGTACCCCGCATGCAGGATGGCTATCAGCAAAGAGGCTGAAGCTACAAGAGGTGCAGGCACAGATAGGTAAGGGTAGGGACCGGTACGGGGCAGTGCAGCAGCCACCCAGTACACCGTGGCTCGGC
>JAABUX010008289.1_pt1 | contig 12011 bp, 13 predicted proteins | sample 5561851 | NCBI WGS metagenome assembly JAABUX01 (sample SAMN10711883, study PRJNA513361) | rock metagenome | isolation source: Antarctica rocks | place: Antarctica: Victoria Land, Richard Nunatak red sandstone | collected 2016-01-03 | reverse complement strand
ACGAAGCGGTCTTTCCAGAGGCGGTGGATGCCGAGGGACATTAGGTCGTTCATCCTGTCGTAGGAAGTGGCGACGGAGGAGAAGACGGCGTTGACTGGAGCGTATTGTTATCGGACGAGCGTAGTTGTGAGGGGGATGTGCTGGATTTATACCTCGAGACTCCTTCTCCGCTTCGGGTACGTTTTCGAATCCGAAGTGGGTGGTTCGTGCATCTTGTTTTGTCTGCTCTTGTTGTGCTATGCGGTTGGTGCAGGAGAGGCATCTGTAGGGTTGTCTGGTTTCGAGGAGTCTTCTTGTGAGTCTGGTGGAGACGCGTGAGACGGTCGGTGAGGCCATGTAGGGATGGTATTGAACAGTATGGAGGATGCTGCCCTTTGACCTGCGAAGGGTAGCCTGATTTAGGAGAAGAATTGAGCTATCTGATCAACGCAAAGAAATGTAGATGCTTGACCGTCATCAATTGAATAATATCTCGTCCTATACTAAAGATATGCGGGGAGTCAAAGTGCTGTGGAGTTCCTTATGTGTACCATATACGTATAATTATGGTCAAGTTGCAATCCGAATTGCTTATCAAAAGCACTTGATGAACGCATCGTCTCGAATACATCTATGTCCCCTGAAATACACCCTTTCAATATATTATAATGGTTCTCGACATACAGGATTTCATCGCGGAGCGAGGGGGAGATCCGGACAAGATTCGCGAGTCCCAGCGTCGTCGCCATGCTCCAGATACCATAGTGGACGATATCATTGCTACATTTGAAGACCATAGGAAAAGTGAGCCTTGACGGTGTTATTATACAGTAAGGACTCTAGATTGACAGCCGAATAGCAAACTATGCAGCGGCACAATTGGGAGCCCAGATCAATGCCACACAAAAGGAGATTGGAGCAAAGAAGAAGGTGTGGCCCTTCAGCGATCGAGAACACATCACCATGGTGGCTGCTTCAGATGCTCATTCGTCGTTCCACATAGGCCAAAGAAGATGCTAGCGAGCTGCTGCAGAAAAAAGTTGATCTCGAGAACAAGAAGAAACTATTAGAAGATTCAGCAAAGGAAAAGGATGTAATGCTACAGAAAAAGCTGAAGACAGTGGGCAATTATGTCCACGACTCCGTTCCAATAAGCAACAATGAGGTAAGGCACCCAGGGACAGTGTTGTGCTGCTCCCCCTGACTATAATACTCAGGATAACAACGCCTTGATACGGACTTGGGCGCCGGACGGAGTCAAAGTCGAAAAACGTGACTGTCTATCACATCACGACGTCCTGCTAGCCATCAATGGGTACGACCCTGTGCGAGGCGTAAAAGTAGCGGGACACCGAGGGTATTGCTTGATCGACGATGGATTACTTCTAAACATGGCCCTGGTAAATTATGGCTTGCACTTTTTGCGGAAGAAGCATTACACGCTCTGCCAGCCGCCATATTTCATGCTTCGGGACCAGATGGCGAAAACAGCTCAGCTCGAACAATTCGACGAGGAACTCTACAAGGTCTCGGGAGATGGTGAGAACGATACTGATAAATATCTTATTGCCACTTCGGAACAACCTATCTCAGCAATGCATGCAGGCGAGTGGCTGCAAGACAAGGATCTGCCCATTAGGTATGTCTCCTTTAATGCTGGACAGCTGTTGGCAGATACTCAGAAGTATTAGGTACGCTGGTTATAGCACGAACTACAGAAAAGAAGCTGGCTCTCATGGAAAGGATGCTTGGGGAGTCTTCCGAGTCCATCAATTTGAGAAGGCTTGTTCATCTTCCTCATACTGTCCTCTTTCACTAACAAGATTTAGATTGAGCAATTCCTCTTCACCAATCCGGAAGACTCGTGGAAAGCTTTCGAGGAAATGTTTGCCAATTCAGAAGAATTCTACCAGTCCCTTGGCCTACCTTACCAAGTTGTCGCTATTGTCTCAGGCGCGCTCAACAATGCCGCTGCGAAAAAGTATGACCTAGAAGCATGGTTTCCTTTTCAGGGCGAGTACAAGGAGCTGGTCTCCTGTAGCAACTGTACGGACTACCAATCTCGTGCACTGGACATTCGATATGGGCCTAAGAAACAGACTGACAACAAGAAGAGCTACGTTCACGCGTTGAATTCGACGTTGACAGCTACGGAGAGAACGCTCTGCTGCATTCTAGAGAACTATCAGACTGAGAGGGAGGTGGAAAAGGAGGTTGAGAAGAGGACCGAGCACGGGACGACAACGGTGACAGAGACAATGACTGAGAAAGGGGTGAGAGTACCGGAGGTGCTGAGGTCGTATATGCCTGGTAATCCCGAATTCATTCCGTTCACGAAAGAGCTGCCACAGAACTCCACGTCATTGAAGAAGGGCGATTCAAAGGCGAACGGCAAGGTGGAAACGACGGTAGGTGCTGTGACGGAGAAGATCGGGAAACTGAAGTCGTAGCGGAAAGCCCAGAATATTGGGATATCTGCCTCGAAGGATCGCTCTTGGTGTGATCGGGAATCCTTGCGTAGCTAACGGTAGCGCTGCAGTAGCCCTGCTTGTCGGCGCTGACCTCTTCCTAAGGCCTGTTGCAGAATCCTTTTGTGCGAATAGAAGTCTGCGATGAATGCTGTTTCAGCACAGCCACTATGTCCCAACCACCCATGAATAGTTAATGACAGCAGCCCAATGTCACGCAATGTCCTAAAGACCTCTATGAACCAACGCGATGAAGGAAAACAATAGGGTAGCCCAAGGGCGTATTTTCAATTCATTGGGACTACAAATACTCCTCCAACTCAGTCCAATCTGGCACAATAGCCAACAGCGTTATCAATCGCCTCCAGATATAAAGAGAATAGGCAAGATCTATGTCAAGTATCAATGTATCATAACGAACTTTTCCTCGAAGCACAAAAACGGCCTTTGCCACAGCAGTTTCCAGAGACGTTCATCGGTCGCTTGTCTCCAGAGATTCGCGAAAACATACACATTGCCTCTTTTTGGGTCCAACAGGCACCCCAGAATAATCTTCACTGCGGCTGGCGAGAAGGGCAGAATCCGTCTCCACCTCTCGAATGGATCAAAGACCATCGGCCCGCAAGCATAAGCTACCGCGAACGCCGTTGGCCTGGGACGGTTCAGCACCTCGACGAGCAGCCTGCTCTCCTTGCTACTTTCCTGCCCCGTGCGGAACCCAAGGCACAATCCCGTCTTGCTCTTCTGTTCACATATCGTCAGGTCCATGCCGAAGCGTGGCATGTCTACTACTCGACCAACATCTTCGATCTTCCCAATTTAGCAAAAGTTGATCCAATCCCTCAACGACATTGGACCAACGTGGTGCGGAGCTAAGATTTGTAGCGTTGACGTCTGTGGGTCCCGAAGATGATAAAGCGCTTCTGGACGGAGCATTAGGATATCTGGCTGAGTGTATAATTTGCAATATCTTGAGCTGAGGTTGTGTTGGAAGAACAGACACTGTTGCTGGGTTTGAGAGATTGAGAGGCGTCGAAAGGGTGAATCGGCTTCTTGACCGTTAGTTTGGGTGTCAGTGGAGGAAAATATTGATACAGAGGAAGGATAGGAAGGCCGCTGGAAGGATGGTGCAGGAACTTAGGACGTTGCTATTGAGTCCCAGAGAAGAGAAGCGACGATATACGCTGGGTCGTTGCAAGATAGGTCGCTAATATCCGTCGTCGAGTGCGCGCTTGCGAATAATATTATCAGAAAGCAGCTGGTGTGCATCAAAATGTGAGTGGAGGCAGTCGAAATCGCAGCCAACGCCGTCCATCGATCCTTTGATTCACTTTCGACGAACCTCATCCGGGTTGGACCAGGGTAAGGGGCTCGTCGGAGGTGCAGGGCCTTGTGTAACAACACAGCTAGCCAAGCGAGACAGCGTGGAGTCTTGGCGCCGGTGACCCGAAAAAAAGGGTTGTCTCTACCGAGGGCGTGGGTAAGCGTGATAGGAAAAGCAATGAAGAACTAGAGCAAAAAGCAGAGAGTGATCGAACCTGCTGGGGGTCGAACCGACGGGCAAAAAAATTGAGGAACCTGATGCAAGACTAACGGCCCTAGAGGAGTAACAGCGCCCAGGTCCTTCTCCGAGAGCGCGAAGCACGTTTGAGTGGGACATTCTACACCCTCGATTCCATTATATTTTCCCCTCTATTTTAAGACATATTGCTCAAGAAGACATCTTGGCCCACAGAGGGTCACATATCACTTCTGACGTACGTTTCTAAATTCACCATCACCAAGCAACTGCTTCATTCATTCAGCTACGAAAGATCGTCATCGCACTACCATTCAACTTGCAAGAACGGTTTCATCGCCATAATATAAGCCATTTGATCTCACCACTAAGTCGTCATGGTCCACAATAAGTTTGGCAAAGCCATGCAACGCATGGTTCTATTCCTCGAGGACAAAGAGAGAAGGGGCAAGAAAAAGGTCGTCAAAGCGAAGAAGGCTCCAAAGCCCATGAGTGAGCACCCTCGCAACCCGTAATATCAGCTCATACTGATGGTTGATGTGGTAAAGCTCCAAAAAGTCTCGCATACAACGCCCGTACTGCTCATAACAAGCGTCGGAAACGCCTCCAACACATCATCGATTACATACCGGGTCGAGACGGCCTACCGCTTCAGAGCGCCAAACAGCTCCAAAAGTACATGAGCGTCAAGCCACTTGCGAACAAACCGAAGCTCAAAGATCTCGATGAACCTGCGCGTGCTTATCTTATAAAGATGCTGGAGAAGGACATGGGGGCTGGCTACAAGAGGGAGCTGGCGCGACTGGAGGCGTTGGAGAGGAGTGAGGAGGAGGAGGTGAGATTTCAGGAAATGGAGATGAAGAAGGTGGAGGAGGGGGTTGGGGAGCTGGAGATGCGAGATCGGGAAGAGGAGGAGGAGAAGATTCAGGAGCTGGAGATGAGGAAGGTGGAAGATGGGGTTGGAGAGCTGAAGATGGAAGATCGGGAAGGGGATGTGGACGAGTGGCATGGTGGAGAGGATGTTTGTGGAGGGCTTGGGACGATGCTGGCACGGGAGTATTGATCGAGACGCTATTTACTCTGGCGGAGGCGTGCTAATGTTGTCGACAAGGACGTCGGTGAGTGTAAGAAACAGCAGCTTCTTACTTCTCGTTAATATTTTCATACGCATTGAGAATTAGCTACCGCTTGCAACCAGCTTCTTCCCGAACCTTCCCTAACGTAAGTAATGTTCGTTAATGAGGCGGCAAAGCTGTTAAAGCCACAAGAAAGGGATCCCCCGAGCCCATACAGATCGTGATCTAAGTCCAGATCGACAAGATGACACGGCAACACAGCGGCATCTAGTAGGATCTGGAACGATGTGGCTCTTCAGATCACTTAGGAATGGTGGGAAAATACCAAAACAAACTGACGCCAATAGCCTACCAAAGCTCGTGAAATAAGACACTGATGGGCTGCATATCTAATCAAGGGGTCTTTGTCTAGAAGATACCATACAGCCCGGAAGGATTGTTACTATCGATGGCACATCCTCGACGCATCTCCAGGACTTTTCCAATTACAGATATGATGACCTTTGTCAAAGCCAACACTGGTATAACTTCAGAGAGCAGGATAAAGGGTCCTTGCCAGGAAGGGCTTTCTGTTTGTCATCGTCCAGCTTCTAGAGCTGGCAAGTTGCTCAGGACGGTCAATGTGATACTTTATATACATATCTTCTGCAGCAATGGGAGGAACAGAGAAGAGGTTGGCAGTCTAATAGGCGGCTTCAAATTTGTCATGTGAAGATGGGTTTAAATTGCTTCATAAATCATAGACCTCGAATGTGCCAAGCCGGGCGAGCCGGTAGCGAAGCCCCTTCGGATTAGCCTGGCTGACTCTATACCACTAGCGAGATTAGATCTGGCGTCTTGGCGGCACCATAGACCGACGCAAGCCGCTGTGCTCCATAGAAGAATTCACCTACTTCTGGTCCACACTTACTTCTGGTTCACGCCCTCCACTTCCGTAACGAACAACTCTGATAACTTATTTTTGCTGTAAGAATTATAGAGTATCTAAATCTGATTAGTTCTTAACGCGGAATATTTCTTATAATTGCCCTGGTTATTGATCTATGAAGGCGGCAGTATTCTGGCCTAAGGGACCCCGGAACGAAACCCCGGAGTACGGAAATGAGTAGCTCCGGGACGCTAGCCCCTTAGGGTTGGACCAGAAGTAAGTTTGGACCAGAAGGGGGTGAATTCTTCTACTTAATCTTTTGTTCTTCATGGTCGCTGGTTCTGGCCATAAAAGCAAGCTTCTTGCTCCATTTCATTGTGGCCTATACGACATGGTGGTACCGCACATAGGATTTGTACAATGCAGACCGTCCTCGCCAAAAATACAACGCTCCTTCGAAGTACCACTTGGCGTCGAGGTCTGTCACCAGCATTACAGCTGCGCAATGCTCTACACCCTATTCAGACACGATGGGGCAGTGTGCTTTCACAACGACCGGGATCAGACCAGTAAGTAACCTCCATGTCAAATCCAATCACAGATTCTGAACATTCCAGCGTCCATTTCCCTGGCGCCGTAAAGAGCAAATTCACCACGCATCTCTCATTCGCTCGTCCAGATACGCTTCCTGCGATGCCGACATATCGAGTGATGGACTCAGATGGCGTAATCGTTGACAAGACCCGAAAGGCTACCGAAATAAGCAATGAGGAGGTTATAACATGGTATAAAAACATGTTGACAGGTCAGCCTAAAACTGGGAGCTGGGTGGCAGTAGTATCCATTTGCTGAAGATCTGTGTCAGGGCCATAGTCAGCATCATGGATCTCATCATGTATGATGCACAAAGGCAGGGCAGGCTGAGCTTCTATATGGTAATTGAACAAATTGAACAGGGTGAGGATTAGAGTCTAACGCTCTTCAGGTCTCTGCGGGTGAAGAAGGAATTGCAGTCGGATCGGCTTCCGCGTTGGTCCCAGAGGATGTTCTCTTCTGCCAATATCGAGAAACAGGCGTTTTTCAACAACGGGGCTTCTCACTCTCAGAATTCATGAACCAGCTCTTTGCCAACTGTAAAGATAATGGCAAAGGGCGCAACATGCCCGTTCATTATGGTAGCAGCAAGCTCAACATTGTACATTCTCCTCTCCTTCTCTCATTTGGGATCGACTTGACTGGAATTAGCACACCATATCCTCGCCACTTGCGACTCAGATTCCGCAAGCCGCTGGGGCAGCTTACGCGCTCAAGCTCCAAGCCATGCAGAATCCGGAGCTCCCTCCTCGAGTAGTAGCCTGCTACTTTGGCGAAGGCGCCGCCAGCGAAGGAGACTTCCATGCAGCCCTCAACATAGCAGCAACACGCTCATGCCCCGTTGTTTTCATCTGCCGCAACAACGGCTTTGCCATCTCAACCACAACCATCGAACAATACCGGGGTGATGGAATCGCAAGTCGCGGTGTAGGCTACGGTATCGACACCATCCGCGTCGACGGCAATGACATCTTTGCTGTGCGCGAAGTCACAAAAGAAGCTCGTCGGATGGCACTCGAAGATAGCGGCAAGCCTGTTTTGATTGAAGCGATGAGCTACCGAGTATCCCATCACAGCACGAGCGATGATAGCTTTGCCTACCGGGCGAAAGTGGAAGTGGAAGATTGGAAGCGGCGAGATAACCCTATCACGCGATTGCGAAAGTGGATGCAAAATCAAGGCATGTGGGATGAGGAGAAAGAGAAGATGGCGAGGAGTCAGATCAGGAAAGATGTGCTCAAGGCATTCGGAGAAGCGGAAAAGGAGAAAAGGGGGCCGTTGAAGAATATCTTCACTGACGTGTATGAGGAGCTGAGTGAGGAGAGCAAGGTGCAGATGAAGGAGCTGGGTAGGTTGTTGGACGAATACCCCGAAGAGTATGATGTGAGCGACTTTCAGGGTGGTAGGAAGGGGTTGAAGGAAGATGAGTGATCGATGTCGAAGGGCATCCTGCTCGGGACGCTGCGATGGCTGGTCACTCTCAGCCATCACCATCTGTCCCATCACGCTCAACACAAATCCTTGTTGATGTGCACACACGGCCAGCCGCCGGTCCTTGCTTTCTGACACAATGGCCAAGTTTCGACGGCATTTGCTGCGAACATCCTCTGCAAAGACACTCAAAGTGGCCTCATGGTCATGGAGAGACGAAGTGGTGTGCCACGCCAGTCTGCTCCATACCCTTTTGACCTCCATATGCCACCAGCAAGGAGAGTGTCAAGTTCTGCAGCGCATTGAAGACGACATTGACCCGGCGCAGTGTGGTCGCATTCGTTCAATTAAGCTCTTACTGTGTATGCGGAGAGCCGAATATCTTCGGCACGATGGTGGCGTGCATGTGCGACCCGAACCGCAGATCCGAATGTCATAATCTTCAAACTCACTTCTTTGAGCAAGTAATCTTCTTACCCTTCACCGATGCTCAGTCATCATGAATGCCACCTTTGCTAGAGTAGTATCGATGGATGACTGCATCGTACTGCGTAGGTCGAAGAGCAAGAGACAGTCTGCTCCAACTTGTCATCATGGGATAGGACTCGTTCGTCCTTCACCGCCAGCCGATCGACACTGCAACGGATATCGAAGGAAGCAATCGGATTGCCCGGCTTTCACCGTACCATACTGATCAGCACGACTATGTAGCCCAGTACAGCAACGTTGAGCAAGCGAAGAAGCGATGATGAAAGCGCAGATGACGAGTTTTGCTGTCGAGCAGTGGAAGATATGGGGTGTTCGAAGACGATATTGATGCTTGCCATACGCTCTGGAGATAAGCGATCAAATCAAGACGGGAATATTGCGGCATTTCCGGGCAATGCCAAGATACAACATATGATAATTGATAACCGTCCGAACACAGCAGGTCCAAGACTCCCGCAGAGAAATAGAGCCCGACTTGAACGAACAGTTTCAGGGTCTTCGCCCTGGAGTCTTGGCATGAAGACCTTTTCCCTCTCGGTCGCGATATACCCCTGCTCCACGGGGCCGGAGATATACCACAAATAGAAAAGAAGGAGGCGCTTCGGTGTGCGGTATGGTAAGACGGCCGGATAGAGTCATGGTAGCGGCTGTCTCTGTAGCGATGCTGCCGGCATCGAAATTCCAATTGTGCATAATAGCTTCAACCAGCTTTCGAGGCATACTCGCAAGAAACATTGTTTGTATACACGGATTTCCCCATTCCAGCCCTGTGAGCCTGGCCACGCGACAGCAGGATTGCCTTCGACTTAGAATAGGCTTTCCCACCCAATATAAATCTCACACCTCCCCCACCCTTCGCCTCATTTCTCATTTCGTACTGTGTCTGTGTTACGTGGATGATTCAAGGCCTTCACTACTCCCTATTGTTGCCCGCTGCCCCTCGGCCGTTCCTGCCTCCTTGATGGGGTAAAGCTCAGCCGCTCTGGGTTTTTGGCGTTGGGGAACGGCGCTCTATCCAGCATCTTATCTACTGCATATTATCTCGAGCATATTTTGCACAAACTTCCCAACTATATCTACAACTTCCCAGGATTCCCTTCTTCTTGCTTTGATCCGCTCTCAAGCTTGTTCGACTCTTCACTCACCTACCTCGGCTTGGATCCTGGGTGTAGGAACCCCACCGTACGAACCTCGACGCTAAAGGTGCCGACCTTCCTAGACACCCAACCGTGATGTTGATCGAGGGCGAAAAGTTCGCCTGCGAAGCTTGTGTGAGAGGGCACCGAGTCAGTACTTGTCAGCACTCGGGTAAGCCCATGAGGAGCTTTCCCTGGCTCCGACCAGGCTTTCTCGTGGGCGCTTGCTGACAAGAACGAAGACCGGACTCTCACACACATCAACAAGAAAGGAAGACCGGTTTCTCAATGTCCTCACTGCAGAGGCTTGCGCAAGGCGAGGTCGTCACATGTACAATGCGAGTGCGGAGCAAAGCCGCATGCTGGGTCGAAGGAAGAATGCTTCGATAACAAGAGCGACCCGGGCGATTTCCAATCAGACGCTGGCTCCGATATTGGTGCAGTCGAATCGAAGACATGTTGCTGCACTCATGGCATGCGGTGCACGTGCGCTTTGAAGAAGGAATACCTGGATGCCGTACCGGAAATTGTCGATATACCAGTCGTTCCTCCGAGGAGATCAGCGAGCTCTTCAAAGCCTCGTCTACTGAAAGCCGGATCCGAAAACTCACTGACTGTGTTCACAAACGGTCATCACAAGCCAGTTCACAAGCACAACGATTCAGCCCATAAGTGCGGCCTACCGTACAAGATCCCCATACCTCATAGCGTTCCCGGGTCAGAATACGCCCGTCGCTCCACGGACAGCCTGCCTTTGCTTAAGAAGAAAGAGGAGACACACTCCCAGCTTCATGAATCTATTTCTAGTGCTCAGCAAGAAGTACGGCTGGTCAGATCTGAGCATGGATCCCCCGAGCCGAGACCTCGCTCTTACACCAATGGACAAGTACCGCCACTGGACCTTTCATATCGTGCATACAATGAGACCATAGGCCAATTCCCCGATCTGGGGGACTATCCACAATCCCCCGGCGGCTTTGACAACTATTACACGGCGGAAGAGCAACCACCGGTACTTTCCGCAGGGTTAAGCATGCCTCCTGTGGACTGGTCTGCTCTTGACCTCGACAATGGAGCTTTCTCCGCCGCCTACAGCCAACCACCATCATATGCGAGCTTCGACCACAGTAACGTCGGTCAATCAGGGCTCACAACTTCCTCGTCCGGGGAGCTCTCAGACGTTGGAGACTACATGTCGCACAACGTCCAACGCTCTTCCGTTCGACATGGACTGCCATCGTCATCGGCCGACGATCTCAGCTACAATCGATTAAGCTCCTCGTCATTCACCAGCCTCCCTCAGACGTCTATGCTCTCATCCAGCAACCTGAACAGTCTAGACTACGAGACCTTTTTGAACGCGAGTGCGTCTCCAGACGAGTACGAGGAGCCATCCATCGGCGTCCCGACGACCTCGGAATCTTTCGCCAAGCACGCTTTCACCGTACACGACGCTCAGAAACTTGCCCACCCCGATACGCCGACGGAAGCTATGGGGGGCTTGTCGTTACCGGCGGCACCGGAAGAGGAGCATATATGGGCGAAGCGGTTCAGTCCCGAAGCGGGACCGTGCATCAAGCCGGACGAGGTGGAGAATAACCACTGGGGTCAATGACATGGGTGGAAAGGCAGGAGGCCTGCGGGAAGATTTTTATGAGTCAATGATGGATACTCTCCTGGTTTGTGTAGATAGAAGTTCTTTTTGGGGTTTTGGGCGATGTGTGCATTTTCCAGGCGCCGTGTGTTTGTTCATATTAGATAGATGGAAATACGAAAAACCGCCTCATCATGTGCTCCGATCATGGCAGACGTTGGATTTAACATCTTTGGTTTACCTAGGCTACAGACGGACGCGAAGGTTACGGCTCGCGAGGTACGGGAGGGAAGTGGAGCAAGGTGCTTTAGTCAATGTGCATGGAGTGGAATTCATGGGGGTAAAATGCCTCAATTAGCTAAAAGGCCTCATCCGTCTTCGTCTTTCCGCCAATTTTCGATGAAAATTAAAAATGAAATGAAATGGGGTATCTATACTACGAAAGCACGCTTTCCACATCCATATCGCCGCGTAGGATATCGCCACAGTGGTGAGGTTGTTGCCATCTTTCCCATTATCCGTGCCAACATCTTTCCAACGCCCATTCTTAGATCCTAGACCCCCGCAGCGACCATACTCTCTTAGGACCTCATCTCATCTCATCTCTCAGCTCAACTCATGCCGCGAGGCCAGGCTAGGCTAGGCCAGGCTAAGATGAGATGGAATAAGAGAAGATAGGGAATCCTAAGCCCTCTTCTTCCCGCTCGTGATGCCTCCGCCTTGGTTCTTCTGGCGGTAGGCGGAGTAGCCGACGTAGGCTGCGGCTAGGAGGCCGATGATTACGATGTTGCCTGTGAAATAGGGAGGAGTTAGCGGGTGGTTGGTTGGTGGCTGGTGGGGTTTGGATTTGTGGGGAG
>JAABUX010008287.1_pt1 | contig 12013 bp, 2 predicted proteins | sample 5561851 | NCBI WGS metagenome assembly JAABUX01 (sample SAMN10711883, study PRJNA513361) | rock metagenome | isolation source: Antarctica rocks | place: Antarctica: Victoria Land, Richard Nunatak red sandstone | collected 2016-01-03 | reverse complement strand
AGCTAGGGTATAATAAGGGAGTAGTACTAGTACTCCTAAGTATTAATAACTAGGTAGCTATAAAATTAGCTATTAACCTAATTAATTATACTATTATAAAATATATCTAAATAAGATATTATTTAATTTAATAACTAGTTTTTAAAACTAAAGAAATCTATCTCTAATAGGTTAATATTAAAGTATAATATATTAACCTACTAATAAAACCTATCAGCCCTATTAACTTCGGCCTAGCTAGATAATAATTAGGACTAGCTCTAAGTAAAGTATAAGGGTATTTAAATATAGTAGTTAATAATAGGTAGCCTACCTCGCTATTACCGATCTAAGAGGGAGTATTAGAACTTAGGCTAGGTCAACCTTAGTAGTTACTAATCAGGACTAGTCAGGGGGTCTTGGCGGACTAGTAGAGATTTCTCGTGATAGTTATTCCATTCTACATAGCTACATCTATCCATTAGTTATCATAATACTATTGCACTACACCCAAATCACGTGCAGATGACTCATTGATCATCAACTATTCAACACATACAACTCCAAATCTCTGACTAAATGTGCCAAATGGAAAGAAGCAGTCATCTAAAAGCGATATCTGCTGAGTATTCAAGTGGCAGCGACGAGGGCAGGCAGATCGCTGGATCGATGGACTGTTAGCAAAGTGGGTAGGAACAAACGCAGACATCATCTGTTCTCCAGGAGGGAGCCTATTCAAGGCAGCGAGGAATTCCAAACCTCCTCTCCAACTCGTATCCTCTCTTTCCTCATTCCCCTTGTGCTACTGACCACTGATGACATTGCCCCCATCCATTCTTCTGGAGCCTGGGAAAGATACCTTCCACTCCTGTATTTTTGGAGCTACCGAGGGCGCCCCAAGAATTCCTGTTGCTTCTCATCAGGTTAAGCATCATTACGAAATGAGTCCTTTAGTTCCCCCCCCGAATATTTGCCAACGCGAAGACTTGCTGGCACGAAGATAGGGAGGTCGATAGGCCGACAAATCGACCGTAAAATGCGGATGGAATTACGTAGACAAAGTCCACTCTGAGAGAGGGAGCTGATTTCGAAGGGAACAGCTGCTGTAATTTCCCTTACTTACCCCTTTATAGGGTTGATACAGATTTTCATGTCTGAAAAGGAGAGTCTTTCCTGGAGTAGACGGGTAGTAAAGGCAAATCATCGAGCAATTCCAACCCTGCTGTCCCTCCACTTTCCAACCCCCCCATCCTTCATCAATATAGACTACTTGAATCTCATCATCTCTCCTTATTTCATCCCTCTGACGCCTGGAAGATGAATCCTCCGCTCCCGGGAGCTCCTAGGGTACTGAGGGTGGCGTAAACATGCTTTTTCCTCCTGAGGATCTATCGCTTGCTGTTCCAGGACGAGATCTGTCAGCTCTCCAGGACGGAATTATGAAACGTAGCTGAGTGGCTGGGACGGACACATGACTCAAAAGGGAACACAGAGGGTGTGGAAGGTATGGGAAAATGGCGAGAGTTCCACCAATTCCCTATTCTAGATACTGTTCAAATTCAATCCGGGTCAACCTCGGCTGATTACAGATTAAGGTCTTGGCATTCAATTGAAGAGATTTCCAGCCCAGGTGTTGCTTTCTTACATTGCGTTAGAACATCATCAGTTATCAACAGACTATTGCACGCACCCATTGATAGTGCAGATGTCTCATGTCTTTCAACATATACACGTCTACATGGCTAGATATATGGAAGAACGACTGTTGCAAACAGTCATGCTAAAGAAAGACATGCAATCATGATACCAAGCAAACATATCATGTCACCAAGCAAACAAGCACATGATTGCACCAGACTGGGCGGAACCACGCTGATAGAAGGTACGGGGAAAACCGAGGAGAGTAGGGAGATCCAAATGATGCCTTTGATGCCTGGAAAAGCACCATCCATTCCACCAGTTCCCTAAACACCAGCAGGACCATGAGCAATCTTCCCTTCCATCGAAGAATCTCGTAGATGTCACAGAATGAGATCTTTTGGCTCTCGAGATCGAACACATCTAATATACATTAGTGGCTGCGACAGAGACGTGGCTTGGAGAGAGAGGGAGGGCGATTTGGGAAGTGTGAGCGAGAGGGAAGTCCGAATCATCCCCCTGACGCCTAAAAAACGCACCCTCCACTCCGGCAATCCTCTGGATACCTATCGCGCTATGAGCATACTCTCTCCTCCTCAGAATATCTGATCCAGTGTTCCAAAATGAGATCTGTCAGCTCCTTGAGGGCGAGATGTGGCAATGCATCCAAGTGGCTGCGAAGGGCGCGCGACTTGAGGAAGAGGGGCGGTATGGGATGGAAGGAAGGAGGCCTAGATCATCCTCCTGATGCCTAAGAACGCAACCTTCGACACATCAATCACTAAATTCTCAAATTGGACGTGAGCATAGGTACTTCCTACTTCTCATCCAGATTTGGAATATACCATTATAAATCGAGAATACTCAGATTCCTGGTAGGAAGATATGGCAAGATATCCAAGTGGCTGCGATGAAGAAATGGCTTCATGAGAGAGGGAAGGTGTGGAAGGTAGGGAGAGAGGGAAGGAAGCTCAACCCATTTCCTCAAATTTTCCACTCCACCGATCCACCTGAACGCTAATGGAGTTATGAGCATGCACCCTGTCTCTGATCATCTGGATGCCTCATTCACTATCTTAGAACCAGATTCCACAGCTCTACAGGACGGATACATTTGGCGTGATTGAGTGAGTATACAGAGGCGTGGCTTGAGGAGAAAGAAAGGGGGGAGGATAGAGGGCTCGTTCCTCTCGTGCCTAAACCCCGCTTCAGCAATGTCTTAAATTACTAACAGTGCCATTGGAAGGCTTCCAGTTCCTCCTCATCCAAACATTTCACTTATCATTCCAAAACGATATCAATCAGCTATCCAGGACAGATATACTCAACATGACTAAGGCCTATGACGAGATTTCAGCTTGGAGTGATAGAGTGTGCGGATTGGAAGGTAGGAGGTTGGCAAGGAGTAGCACTTGAAAGGATGGAGGGAGGGCGTGTAGGACGCAAAAATGATTGCATATAGCCAAAACGATAAAAGTGACGTCTTTAGAATCTATGATCTATCATAATAGCAGCAACACCAGATAGTTCGACTGGACCTGGTTGCTGAGCGCTGACCCTATATTTTTTCTTGGCTGCTGAGTGCCGTACAGAGCAGTGAAAGAACACCGAATGTCTCAGTGAACCCCATTCGGCACGTCAACGCCAACATCGATACTCACTTCGGCTACAATGGAACCCTCACTTCCGCAAGACTCACCCTCCGATATCCATCACCTCCTCAATGCTCAATACGCCACCAAACGACGATACCGACACCACGACCCTCTTCCGAAATCTTTACGACCACCGACGATCGAGCTCGTCGACCACGTCGCTCCGTGCTATACCAGCAGCGTCACTCACACAAGCATCCCCAAACGCTTCAGTCATCTATAGCAATCCGCCGACTTCACATCATTCAATTCACAACTTCGAGGAATGCACTTCCAAGCCAATCTACGGCTCGCTCAATATTACATCTTGTTCAGACTACGTTGATGAACGTCTACATGCATGCTTTGAGATGAAGTCAATCACAACAGCTGTACACACATCAAAAGCTGGTACCTTACACAACAGCCCATTTTCGCGAACCCAAATCACAGAACAGCAATACAAGCACTTCAAGAAATGGTGCAGGAAGAGGAGGAGTCAGATACAGACAGTCATGACGATAAGCAAAAGGCCTACTCAATCAGTCAAAGCACATACAACAATATCACTCGTTCTTACAAGTCCGAACGTACATGACAATCAAAGTTCTGCATACAAGATGCGCTTGACTTAGGCTCACCAGGCCCATGAGCCCTACGGTCTCAGCTCCATTCACCATCCACGATTCCGATACAATTTACCACAAGCCAACGTCCATAGCGTCAACATCAAGCGCAACGGCAACGGCAACGGCCACGACGCTAATTGCAAAGAAGCTCAGCATGGCCATACATGGTACGCAGTCAAACACATCGCTGAAAGACTCCGTTCAGCCTGATGAAAAATTCTCGCCGGAGATCATACGTAACAGCCCGAGTCGTTGCGTTTTTCAGCGAAGCAATAGACAGGTTTTGCAGTAAGATTATTTAATATTTATTTAATAGTTTATACGGGTCTAGCCGTACGCTAAACCTAATCTAAGTTTACCTAAATATAAACTATTACTACTTAGCCCTACCTATCTAGGATTTACCTATAAAACCCCTTTTAGTAATTATCTATTTATTTATATTATTAATAATAATATATTATAAATATTAATTCTAATAAAGAACTTATATATATAACTACTCTAACCCTTCTTATCCTTAGTCTATATTATATTAGATAAGTCCCGCGCTACGCTTATATCCTACTAGTTAAATATTAAAGTAAGGAGTAGAGTTATAATAATTTCCTACTTAAGTAAATAAGGCGGATATTTAGATTTACTAAAAATAAGATATATTAATTACTTATTTTTTCCTTAAAAGTATTAACTAGTAATATAATTATTAGCCTAGCTTAAAGCTCGCTTTATATCTTATTCTAGTAAAATTCTTATACCTATATCCTTTATATAAGTTATTAATAATATTTAGCTAGTCTCCCTCCTTTATTTTTATTATAATTAATAATATCCTTAAGTACTTATATAATTATTATAATCCTATCTTATATTAGTATCTTATTCTTAAATATAATAAGATCTAGAGGTATATAAGGGTAATTAAATATATAGGTAAAATATATAAGAGGTTTATAGTTTAGGGGTTTATTAATAGAATATTTTAGCGCTTCTATTAAGTAAAGGAAGACTAGAGGTTCTTCTACTTTATATATAAAAAGGTATATAATATAGTATAATTAGAGGTAATATACCTAGATAGTCTAATTAATATATTATATAACCTATTTAAGGGAAAGGTAAATAATCTAATAATATTATAAACTTCTAATATATAAGACTAATTATATTAAGTATTCTAGGGGTAGTAAGTTCTAGATCTATTTAGTAATAAAGCTTATAAGTATATAAAATTTATTATATTACTATATATAAGCTACTTAAATATATAAAAGAGAAAGTTTAATAGAAGAATAGCTAATATATAAATTACTATTAAATATAGTTTTAAGATAATATAAATACTTTAAGTTATAAATACCTTTAAGTATAAAATAAAATTAGGGCTAATACTTATTAATAATATGTATTAGGTAGTAGTATTATTAATAAACTATTTTACCTATTTATAAGGCTAAAATATAATATCTAATTAATTTAAAATAAGGCCTTTAATAATCTATTAATATTTATTAGTAATTAACTCCGCTTAATAGTTACTTAAGTATATTTCTTTATATAAAGCCTTATAATATAATTAAAAGGATTATAAGCTTATAATCTATATATAAATACCTAACTCTAATATTATAATATTATTAATTTATAAATTATATTATTAACTAAGAGCTTATTATTAAATTTAAGATTATAAAGAAGCTTATAAAGATAGTTATAAAGTAGCCTAAATCTATAATATATATAAGAAATATAAGAAACTCGCCCTTATTAAGTAATATAACCTATTTATATAATTATTATAAAATAGTAAGTATCTTATAAGGCCTTATTTCTTTATTCTTACCTAAAGTTTCTACTTTTATATTCTATTTAATTTTTCTACTTCTTATTCTAAAATATCCTAATTTTAAGTCGCTTAAATATTAAGGGTTTATACTATTAGTTATTCTATTATTCTATATTATTTTATATATTAGAGCTATAAAATATACTTAAATATTATATCTACTAGTCTTATAATATTCTTATTATATATTATTAACTATATCTTTATTAAACTCTTTACTAACTTCTATATAAAAATCCTTAATAGTATTTCTCCTTTACTTATTATTATTATTATTACTTTTAAAGTCTCTATTATTACTTACTTAATTTATATCCTTAATATTATTAAGCCTATTAATATATAATTATACTATACTTATAACCTCTCTATTAGATATCTAGGGACGGCTTAATATATTATTATTTATAGGGATAGTAAGACTAATCTTCTTTACTATAATAGAATATAGGAATATTAGGACCCTAAGCTTATCGCACCTTATCTATTAGTTATAAGTACCCCAGATTCCTTTCCTAGACTAGCGTGAATATTAGAACTCTAATATTTCTTCGTATTCTACTAATATCTACCCCTATACTCTATAATATTTTCTACTTAAATAAAGTTATATAGCTCTAATTCCGCTATTTAATACTTTAAAAATAATTAAAATTAATATAGTACTTTAAAAGATATATCTAAATGAATAGATTTACCTACTAAATTCTATACGCTAACGGCTAGAATATAGATTACAAACAATAAAAAAATCCTAGTATTATTTACATTTTACCTATTCTATAGTAATACCTACTAATATATCTACTATTAGTCTAAATAGGGGGAAATACCCGTCTTATTACTAGGTATATAACGCTGTTAGAATTATCTATATTACTGTATAAGTACATGTATATAATATAGCTAATACTATCGTATATATAGGCTACCTACCTACTAATATATCTAATATCGGCCTGAATAGGGGGAAATATCCGTCCTATTAATAGCATAGTATATCTGATATAGTTTCTACTACTCACGTCACCTACTAACGTGTCTAATATACTCCCTACTATTCACCCCACCTACTAACGTGTCTGATATCAGTCTGAATAAGGGGAAATATCCGTCCTATTAATAGCCTAGTATATCTGATATAGTCCCTACTACTCACGTCACCTACTAACGTGTCTGATATACTCCCTACTATTCACCCCACCTACTAACGTGTCTAATATCGGTCTGAATAGGGGGAAATATCCGTCCTATTAATAGCCTAGTATGTCTAATATACTCCCTACTCCTTACGTCACCTTCTAACGTGTCTAATATACTCCCTGCTATTCACGTCACCTACTAAACGCTAGGTAGTAGGGGTGATTTTCTAACGTAAAAATCTTGAATTTTTACAGGCATTTTCTAGTCTTACTAATAATATTTTCTAGTATTTTTTATATTTATTCTATCTCTTTACTTAGGTACTATTAATATAAGACTTATTTTATATAAAGTATTTAAATAAGGTCCTTTTAAGCCCCTATTTACTTTTGTAATAAAGTTATAAAGGCCTATAACTCCTTATAAAGTATATTTAATATATTATAAATCTATTATATTCCTTTAATTAAATATTTAAGTTCTATATTAATATTAAGTTACTACTTATAAATAAGTTCTAGCTTCTTATTTAAGGCTAGGTCCTAAGTACTAGTTATTATAAATATATTAATATTAATAAGTAGAGGGGCTTAAGTACTACTTATTAATATAGGTCTATTAATACTTATAAGTATTATTACTAGAGTTATTATATTACGGGATTTAAAGAATTTTAAACTTTACTTTATAAAATTAATTAAAATAGTAGTTATATCCTAAGTTAGATAAGACCTTTATATTTATTTAAGTCTTTATTTATCCTTTTATAACTTTATCCCCCTATTCTTTTTTTTATTCTACTATTATAGTCGTTATAACTAATAGATAGTACTATTAATAGAGTTAGCTTTATCCTTAAGATTACTCCTAATACTAATACTACTCTAGTAGCTAGTATTACTCTAATATTAAGGACTTAGGCTTTATTACTAGCGGGGGGAACCTTTTAATATAATACTTATACTAGAGGGTAATAGTAATATTATTATAAATAAGAGTAAGATAAGTAAGCCTTCTAAGGAGGAGTCTTATTTATTATTTTCTTTATAAGAAGGAATTTTATTAAAACTAGTATTCTCTATTTCCTTTATAACCTTTTTACCTTAGTAAGTAGAGAGTATATCTTATTTAGTATTCTAATCTTATATTTTCTCCTTTTTATCTTTTATATCTTACTTCATTAGCTATTAGTTACTATTAATTTAATACTTATATAAGGTTATTATTAGTTATTATATACCTAGTAGATCTCCTATTATATTCCTTTTTATATTTATACTATTTAAGTAGTACTACTACCTTTTATTAATAACTATTCTAAGAGTAGGAATAATAGGTATATATCTTAAAGTCTTATTATATATCCTTCTATTATAAATTTATACTAGAAAGTCTATATATACCTACTTTAATAAGTATATAATTAATAAATATTATTATCTCTTTAATATTAAGAAGTATTCCTTTATATATACTTTATCTCTTCTACCTACCTCTCTTATACTTCTTATTATAACTATCTAATTATAAGATATTTAAGCTCTTAGTCCCCCTTCTCTTATACCTCCTTAAATATTATAATAGCTTTATATTATATAGCCTAGCTTTCCTATAACCTTTCTCTTTATAAGGGGACTTCTACGGGATAGGTTAAGAGGAATATAAGGGAAGGATATTATTATTATTAAGAGGTTCCTAGGGTATAAGAGGTATATTTATATAAAGGTTAATAATAATATCTTCCTATTAATTATATAAATATATAATAATTATATATTTATTATATTATATTAAGATCTTTAGTTATAAGGATATAAAAGGAGGATCTAGCGTATTAGTAATAATAATAGTAAAGGTACTAATACCTAGGATATCCTTAGAAGACTTTAGAGTACGCCTAGGAGGTATATAATAACTATTAGTAATAGTAGAGGAAGGCTATAAGAGGGATAGAATAGATATAAATATAAGTAAGTAATAAATTAATTATAAAGGATATTAGAATAATAACCTAATTAGACTATTATTTATATTAAATTAGTAATTTAATAATTAAATTACTAACTTAATAATCTATATAATTAGTAAATACTATAACTTAATATAACTATTAACTATTAAATAATATTAAATAATCGCTTAAAATTAGGACTATAAAACCTATCTAATATATTAATATTATATATATTTACTTCTTAAAGACTATTAATACTAATTAAATTCATATATTAATACGATTTAATATAAGTATTCTACTTCCTCTTAAAGCTATAATTACGGTAATTTATCTGTATAACTCTATAATAACCTAAAATACTAAATTATTAAACCTTAAAACCCTAATCACCTAAGTTTACCCCGTCCTAACTAGGCCTTAAGTAATAGGGCCCTAAGAATTAATAAGCTAGGTAGCTAACCCTAGGGCGCCCGTAGTATACTATTAACTACGTTGAGATTAGAACCTTAGTTAGGTAATCTAACCTAATAATTTAGGGGCTTTATTCGTAAACTTTAGGGTCTAGGATATCGGCTGGGGCATTTAGACCCTTACAGCTAAGGGCCGCTAGCCTGCAGCCTAGGCTAGTAGTAGGGGGGTATTCTAGCAGTAATAACCCCTGGGCGATTGAGGTTTGGTAATTTAGTGTTTTGGGTTATCATAGAGTTGTACGGATAAATTGCCGTACACGATACAGCGTGATCGTCTCTTTTTGAAACTCGCTGTCACTGCAGCTGTCAACGCAACTCGACCTTTTCCCAACGAATTCAATACCAGTCCCATCCAACCTTTCCTCGATAGGCCTCCACAGAATCCTCTGATCTACCACTAGAGCCATTCCACAGCCTGATCGTCACCGATTTGATTCCGCTGTCGCTGTCAGCGCATGTTGACTCTCAGCATCTAATGGAAGATGTTATCATGATGATTTCGGAATTCTTGTTTGGGTATAAGAGGTTGTAGGTCGGCTTGTAGCGGCGGTCATACTTGGGAATGAGGTCCAGTGGGGATAAGGGATACCTGCCGTCAGGCAGTCGATGGATTACAGCCGAGTGGAGATGGTGTAACTGTTTCTCGATGTATACTTACAGAGTGTCTAGTATCTTATTAGTAGATGTATGAGGTGTATTTCGAAATAGTTGTACAAATTTCAATGAAGATCTTTCTCAAGAATACAAGTCATTTAATTTGATACGGCACCGCCTCTCCTCCTCTCGTCATTGATTGCTCGTATACGTAGGGACGGAAGGGTACATGCATATAAAATCTCAGCCGGCTATCCACATGCCTGGTAAATCATCAGCCTTAAGACGACGTAGGCGTTACTTTGCAGTGAAGAACGTGGGGATCTAATAGGAATGGCTTTGCCATGTACTTTACTTCCGACATTTATTGATTAGATACGGTAAGTTCCTCCTAGATCTAGGTAAACAAGTAAATATCGTCGATATTTTACGTATAATAGTATAGATAGATAGCTTCTAGTACTTATTAGAAGTAATATAGAATTAGATAGTATATTATAGAGTTAGGAGAATATATAGATTTATAGACTATATAAAGATTAAATTATTATATTAATTAATCTACTTAAGTGTTACGACCCGTCGTCTTCTAACTAGAAGGCTCCGGAGTCTAGGTGGATCTCGTAGAGAGGAGTGTTAAGGACTAGGGTAAATAGGCTTCGTACTAAACTAGTCTAATACAGGTTAAGTATTATATTTAGTATCTAGGAGATATCTAGGTTAATAATATAAGTTAAGTACGAAGCTCCTATCTAAGTAGGGACGCACGCTTTCTATATAGATATATAAGATCCTGCTAAGAGGTATAGGTTAGTAGACCGATCTATCTAATCTATACGTGGCTCCTATAGTTTAGTAAGCTAATCCACCTAATCTACCTATAGGTCGAGTCTCTCTCTAGACTAATCTACCTGACGGTAACGAGAAGTGCCTTCGCTAGGCGTAGTATAAGGACCGCTAGTCTATACTCGTAATATTAGCTCCCCCTCTAAGAATTATTATCCCGATAATCCTAACTTTTATAATACCTACTAATAGGTATAAACTATTAAGCTCTTTCCGTTATCGCTAGCTATTATTATTAATCGCGCCGGTAACTCTAATACGCGTCTATAAGAACTGCGAAAAGGCCAGGCGCCTAGAGAAGTATAAAGTAGGGGGTTCGTCTAATCGCTGCGTGGAATACGCCCGACTGGGTTATAGCTGCGATCTCGCTCCTTTCTCTCCTACTCGTTAGGCTCGCGTTTAGAAACAGCGCGATGCTAAGCTAGTAGAGTAGAAGGCTTTCTAAAAGGAGGCCTAGGCTCGAATAGTTCGTCTTACTATAGAGCTGGAAATATTAGAGCGAGTTTAAAGAGAAATGGTTAAAGGGGAACTATAAAATATCGAGGAGGTCGAGGTTAATAAGTAAATAGCTAATCCTTCCCCTAACGACTTCCTCTTTAATATTTCTTTAGAATAGGTTAAAGTCCCTCCCGACTTTAACTAGTCTAGGTTTACTATTATTAGCGGAACTATTATAGGAGGCCCTAGTAGTTCTTAAGGTTCTTAATTAGTTCCTAGGTACTTTCCGAATCTTTATACCCTTTTTATTTTACTAGGTACTTCTAACTCTTATATACTAGAATTCTTTCGGCCTCGAATTCGTTTTCTTCTTCTATTTTAAAATAGAAGGTTTCTTATAAGGGTGTATTAGGGTCTACTAGTTCTAATATTAAGATATAGAATACTAGATAGATTTTAGCGTTAGGTGGAAGCTATAATTTATAGTTAACAGGCCCTTTATTTCTAATAACTAAAAATGGTCCGACTTTAATATAGTCTAGTTTCCTACTTAGTCTTATACCTTTTAAATTTTTTGTAAGGAGGTATACTTTATCCCCCTTCTTTAGCTAAGGACCTAATTTTCTTTTCTTATTTACTAAGTTCTTTATAGTAATATTAGCCTTGCTAATCGTATGCTATATATCTTTATATAGGCTTTTTATATTAGAAGTTAATACCAAGGCTTTTTTAGTATCTAATCCTTGTCGAGGATCTAGGAATAAGTTTACGTGTCGACCGTAGTTTATAAAAAACGGTGACAGCCTTATTATATCTAACCTTTTATCGTTATATACTAA
>JAABUX010008286.1_pt1 | contig 12014 bp, 12 predicted proteins | sample 5561851 | NCBI WGS metagenome assembly JAABUX01 (sample SAMN10711883, study PRJNA513361) | rock metagenome | isolation source: Antarctica rocks | place: Antarctica: Victoria Land, Richard Nunatak red sandstone | collected 2016-01-03 | reverse complement strand
CGCATCCAGACCTGATCGCGGACCCGGCGCAGTGGGTGCTGCGCGGCGGCAGCGCGATCATCGGCCCCGACGGGTTCTATGTGCGGGAGCCGGTCTACGACGAGCCCTGTGTGCTGCTGGCCGAGCTAGATCTGGGCCGCATCCGCGAGGAGAGCATGACGCTGGACGTGAGCGGCCATTACCACCGCCCCGAACTCTTCACCTTTCAGACGCATCGCACGGGACGCCGTCGTGCGGGCGTGGTGGACGACGTGACCACGGGACAATGGGAAGGTAGCGATGTCAGCACCCTATCTTAAGGAGGCCGTGGCGCGGGGTGAGCGGGAGACGCTGATCCGCTTCGTGCGCCTGCACCTGGGCGACGGCAACGAGGAGGTTGGCCGCCGCGAGATCGACAAGGCCTGGGCCGAAGCCCTCACGCTGCTGCTCGACGCGCCGCCGACGGACCGCGCGTTCATCGTCGAGACCCTGGCGACCAAAGACCCGGCGACGCTGGCCCACCTGTTCTTCGACCTGCACTTCTACCTCGTCACACAGTCAGGAGAGTGGATTCATGACGGAAATCTCTAACGCTACCACCCGTGATCAGCTGCGCCCCGGCCTGTGGGAGACAATCGACGAGCGCTACCCCGGCGTCATGATCACCAAGGAGGACACGGTTCCGCTGGCCCGACTCGCCACGCCGCTCGCGGCGGCGCGCCTGGCCTTCGTGAGTTCGGCGGGCGTCCAGCCCAGGGGGACGCTGCCCTTCGACGTGGCGCACCCCATCGGCGACTACAGCTTCCGCCTGGTCCCGTCCGGCGCGACGCCGGCCGACCTGGAGATCCACCAGATCAAGTATCCGACCGTCGGGGCGAATCGCGACCTGAACGTCATCTTCCCGATTGAGCGGCTGCAAGAGCTGGCCGCCGAGGGCGTGATCGGCGGCTTGACGGACAACTTCATCTCGTTCATCGGCTACAACATGGACCCGGAGCGCCTGGAGCGGACGCTGGCCGAGGACATCGCGGAGGCGGTGGTCGCCGAGGGGGCGGACATCGCCCTGCTGGCGCCGGCCTGACCGCTCTGACATCAGTCTGTCGCGCTCGTGCAGCGCGCTTTAGAACGACGGGGCATCCCCACCGTGTCCGTGACGGTGGCCCGCGATATCACGGAACACAGTCAGCCGCCGCGGGCGGTCTTCGTGCCCTTCATGATGGGCCACCACTTCGGGGTCCCCTTCCACCGGGCGTTGCAGCGGCGCATCATCCGGGCGGCCCTCGACCGCATCGCGCTGGCCGAGCGGAGCGGGGACATCCACGACCTGCCCGTGACGTGGGCGCAGGCGCGCCGGGAGGGACAGGAGATCGAGCGGCGGCTCCACCAGCATCAAGACAGACCATAGGCATCGCATAGGGAGGAAACGAGAGATGGTGATAGGAGTGGGTGACAAGCTTCCGGATGTCACGTTGCAAGGATTGGATGGAGAGACCGTCACGCTCGGTCATCTGCGCGGCAAGCGGCGGTTGCTCTTCTTCTGGGGCTCGTGGTGAGGCTGCCGCGCGCAGCTGCCCGGGTGGCAGCAGGTGTCTGAGTCCTTCCGTGATCAGGACTTCGAGATCATGTCGATCGCGCTGGAGCACAGCGGAGCGGAGCAGGCGCGCCCGTTCGTGACGGCGGCGCACGCGACCTTCCCGACGTTGGTCGATGAGGCGGGGGCGACGGCCACGGCCTTCGGCTTCAAGGCGGTGCCCAATGGGGTGCTGGTCGATGCGGACGGGGTGGTCCGCTACGCCAAGTACGGGGGGTTCTCGGTCGAACACGCCGCGGACCGCGCCGCCGTCGAACGGTTCGCGGCGGGGGAGGATACGATCGTGAGCCCGGCGGACGCCACACCCTACGCGCTCGACGCGACGGAGCGCGAGGTGGTGGCGACACGGCTGCGGCTGGGGCGACTGTTGGACAGCCTGGGCCGGCGGGAGGAGGCGGTGGCGGAGTGGCAGGGCGCGCTGCGTCACGATCCCGAGAACCTGGTGATCCGCAAGCAGATCTGGGCGGCGCTGCACCCCGAGAAGTTTCATCCCACCATTGACGGGGACTGGCAACGGGAGCAATTGGCGCGGGAGCGGGCGGACGAGGTCGCGGCCGGCGTCTGCGGTCCTGATGGTTGTCCGTTGCCCGCGCGATAGCCCTGGCATAGCGGCATACCCCGTCCACCCAAGCGCAGGGCATAGAAGCCGTGGCGTGATGACAGGCGATCGGGGAGAGTTGACGCGCCGAGGAAAGCAGGCCGTGAGCTGCCCCGTCGTTCGTCCCATTCGCGCCACCACGCCAGGGTCTCGCCGCACGACGACGACAACGACGCGCGAGGGATCGGCGCCTAGCCCTTGCGTCGTAATGCTAACAAACGGCCCGGGGTCAGCACTATGCCAAAGTCGTGCGCCCTCGACGTGCATCGTGATGTGACTTCCCGTGCCGTGCGTCCTGATCCGGTGTCCACGGTCGTCATGCTCATGCGCCACGCGTACAGGCACTGTCGCCCTCCTTATTGACGCGCTCGATGGGCGTCATTGGGGTAGATCACGCGCTTGCGCGGACATCTCCGACGACCTGACTACTTGTTTCGAGCGTCAGGATACAACGTGTCAGTGTCAGCGACCAGGCTGTATCCTGATGCTCGATCAACCTGGGTGGTGAGGGAGGAACTCGATGTTACACACGCGTATCTGTGACTTGTTCGGGATCACGCATCCGATCATCAATGCGCCGATGTCCGGCGGCGCGACCGCCGCCCTGGCCGCGGCGGTCTCGGCCGCCGGGGGCTTGGGGCTCATCGGCGGGACCACCCCGCGCGGCGCCCCGTGGCTGCGGGAGCAAATCCGCCTCGTGCGCGAGCGGACCGATCGGCCCTTCGGCGTCGGGTTCATCTCCTCCTTCCCGGGGCTCGATGACCTGGTGCGCGTCGCACTGGAGGAGCGCGTCGCCGTCGTCAGCCACTCCTTCGCCGACCCCGCGCCCTACGTCGCGCCGGCGCACGCGGCCGGGGTCAAGATCGTGGCCCAGGTGCAGACGGTGGCCCAAGCGGTGCATGCGGCCCGGGCCGGCGTGGATACGATCGTGGCGCAGGGGACGGAGGCGGGCGGGCATACCGGCACGCGCAGCGCGACCTTGCCGTTGGTGCCGGCCGTGGTCGACGCCGTGGGCGCGGTGCCGGTCGTGGCAGCGGGCGGGATTGCCGACGGGCGGGGGCTGGCGGCGGTGCTAATGCTCGGGGCGGAGGGAGCCTGGCTCGGGACCCGCTTCGTGGCCAGTCGGGAGTGGGCGGGAGACGCGCGGGCGCGGGAGCGCGTCGTGGCGGCCGGGGCCGACGACACGGTGCTCACGCGGGTCTATGATCTCGTCGCCGAGGCGCCGTTCCCCGCGGATATCGCGGCGCGTGTGCTGCGCAACGCGTTCACCGAGGCGTGGGCGGGGCGCGAGACGGAGGTACCCGCCCAGCGCGCCCAGTTGCGGACGCGTCTGGCGGAGGCCCAGGCGCGAGGCGACATGACCGTCACCGGCGTGAACGGAGGCAACGCCGCAGGGCTCATCCACGCGGTGGAACCCGCCGGAGAGATTGTCCGGCGGATCGTCGCGGAGGCGGAGCGGACGCTGCACAGCCGTCCGGATCACGTCCTGGCGCGTTAACGACGGGCTGATGGCTGAGGTGGCGGAGATCGGCTTCGATGCGTGGGCCATCGGCGACGGCTGAGGACGCGTGGAGGACGTGCAGTCGATCGCGGCGATGGAGCGGGTGCTCGAGGCTGGGCTGTGTGAGAGTGTGTCATTGACGTTGATGCCCGATTAGGGCCATGTATAGCGACCCGCAGCGGCCGGTCCCAGGCCGTTTCCGCAAGGGTAGCATGCCCGTGGAGCCGGCGTTTCGGAGCTGGCGATAGGGTTGTTTGCATCCGTCCGAGAAGCCCTCAATGTCACTGACGCACTCTCGGCTATGTTGGCTACACACCGCATCCGTACAATAACGATGCGATTATCACCATACTGATGCGGCGTGTAGCAGCGTAGGTGTCGTTGGTACAATTATGCGAAGGGGCACGCGGCATGGCCCCATTCATGCGGCGTCAGTCCTCTGGTAGCCGCGCTCGGAGCGGGCGCGTGGCCGTGATGAATGGAGGACCAATGATGGAGTATCGTCCACTGGGACGCACCGGCGTGCAGGTCAGTAGGCTCTGTTTGGGCGCGATGACCTTCGGCGGCAAGACCGACCAGGCCGAGGCGACGCACATGGTCGACCGCTTCCTGGACGCCGGCGGTAATTTTATCGACACCGCCAACGTCTATCAGCGCGGCGTGTCGGAGGAGATGACGGGGCGCGCCCTGGTCGGCGGGAAGCGCGAGCATGTGGTGCTGGCGACCAAGGGGTTGCGTCAGGATTCGGAACGCAATCGGGCTGTAGCGTGCGTCAGCTTGCCGTGGCTCGGGCCTGATGGTGCCTACGCCGCCTGTAGCACCGCGCACACCTCGCCCCACCGCTCCTGGAAGAGCCGCCGCTGATCGCTCAGGGACACCGTCTCGTTCATGTGGTGGCGAGAGCGGAAATGGTCGCGCAGTTCATCGTGAGCGGAGCAAAAGCGGGCCGCTGACTCGACCGAGCCGAAGCCCCGCATCGGGTAGTAGCGCTGCTTGATGCCGCGGTGGTCCTGCTCGATGCGGTTGTTCATGTAGCGGCTGGTCCGATGGCGCACCTGCGGCCCCAGCGTCTCGCGAATGGCACGCGGGTAGGCGTCGTGTCCGTCTGTGGTCACCTTCTCCGGCGCATGACCCACCACCGTGCGCGCCCGTGCGAAGAAGCGCTTGGCGGCCTCCATGTCGCGCGTCTCGCTTAGCATGGAGTCAACCAAGTTGCTGTCGGCGTCGATGGCCCGGTACAGATAGCACCAGCGCCCGTCTACCTTCACATACGTTTCGTCGGCGTGCCACTTGCGGCCCGCTTTGCCCCGTCGCTTGGCCCGCAACCGCTCCGTCAACAGCGGGGCGAAGCGCTCCTCCCACTCCCGCACCGTCTCATGCGTGAACGCAAAGCCACGCGTGAGGAACATCTCGGCCAGGTCGCGCAGGCTCAGCTTATACCGCAAGCGCCAGAGGACGACGAGCAGTGCAATGTCCGTGGGGACCTGGAGGTGATTGAAGGGCGTGCTCGTGCGCTCATTACAGGTACGCCGGCAGGGACGACACCGGAACAGCCGGTAGCCCAAGGTCGTGACCCGCTCCAACTCTTGTGTCGCGTCCCCCTGGCAGTATGGGCAGACCATCATCCCCTCCTCAGCGCGCCGTTATAACAGGAGTAGGATACCTGACCTGTTGGCTCCACACTACCCGTGATTCTGAGTCTTGACGCAAACCAATAGACTGGTAGTGTGCGGAAAAGGGAATTCACCCGGCACCCGTGTGTGGCGCGTTATTTTATGTCGAATAGGTCATCCACTCCCCCGCTGGTTTCGCCGTGGATTGGATGACCGCACACGAGGGGGGCCGATGAGTAGTGGCGATAGCATGTTCGTGGTCCTGTTCACTCAACGGCGACGATCGTGCCGGACAGCAGGGGACGACCCTCACGCCCCTGTTGCCGGGAGTCGGGCCGCGCTCCCGATTGTGAAGACGACCCGTGTAGCGGGCGCGGCGCGTCCCAGGGCGCGCTCGATCGCGCCGCGCCACTTCCGGTCGAGCCACTGCTGGTGACACGGGTCGGGCACAGCGACCTCGAGCAGCACACCCGACGCGGGGTGATCGCGCCTGACGGCTCGCGTCGGCTCGAACCAGCGCGCGTAGTTCTCGGGGGTCATCTCGTCGCGGAGCTCGCGCAGCGCCATCGACCAGAGTTCGTCGCCGCCGTCGATCTCGGGCGCAAGCGACGGCACGTTGGTCGAGATCGCATCACCCCCCTCTCGCCGTCGTTCGCGCAGCGTTACGGCCCTCGTTCCCGACCGAGACCTCTCCGCGCGGTCGGCCCCTCGTGGTGGGGTCTCGACCGGGGCGATGAGGCTCTCCAACGTCGCGAAGAAGTACGCCATGGGCCGCCGCGCGTCGCGGCTGCGGACACGCGCGAGCGCCTCGGTTAGGAGGGGCGTGAGTCCTGCGGGCGTGAGGTTCGCCGCGCGCATGTGGTTATACGCGCGGGTCGCCGAGGATCGCTGGGTGCGATCGCCTAGCGTCGCGCTTATCGGTACCATGAGGTTGGCGACGAGATGGTAGGCGGGGTCATCGTAGCGGGGGATAGCCGGGATCTTGGCCTTCATGCCGTCGGCCTCGGTCACATCTGTGTGTGTGGGGGATAAGGGGGTCATATCATAATCACAATCTGTTTGGTTTACGGGTTGCTTTGATTTAGCGGGCGCCGGTGTCCGGTCGTTGTTGCCGGGATTGTCCGCCGGCCGCCCCAGACCACTCGTTATGTCGAGTGCGCCGAGTGCGGCCCACAGAGGGCGCAGGTCGTAGGCGTTAGACGGCGCCCTCCCCCCTTCGCGTCGCTCGACGATACGCAGGAAACGTTTCGCGACTAGGCTCGTCGCGTAGCGGCGCACCGTGCGCACGTCGACCGCCAGGTCGCGGGCGATCGTTTCCTGGGAGGGATAGGGTGGCTCGTCGCCCCATTGGTAGGACACGACGACCGCGATGAACGCGAATTCGTCGCGCGTGACACCCAAGCGGGCGTGGTGTACGAGCAAACGGGTGGGCAACGCCGTGAATCCGTCGGCGAGCGCGGGCGCGCCGTAACGGGCAATGAGTCGGCTATCGGTGCCAGTGGGTGGGTTTTTCGCGCGGGTGGCAGTCCCAGGCGGTTGGCGCGGGTCAACCGCTCCCGTATGATATGTCATTATAGGTACTCCATGGGAGGCAGAAAACCTCTTTGGCGAGTCCTGGACACCTATTTTGGGGCTGATGTCCCGCGTAAATTCCTGGACTCGATCTAACGGCATTGATGGATAGTTTCTTGGTTCGATGCATCAATCAGTGCCGGGCAATATAACTACTGGTCACAACCCGCCGGATAGTACGGGCAGGTTTCGTGCATAAGCACGACCGTATCAGTCCATGCGTTGCTCCGCTTCGTTTTCGTTCGTCCCGTCGTATCGTCCGCGCGTGAGCCATACGACTAATTACACATACACGAGTCGTTGCACCTCAAGGAAACGCGATGTGTTCGTGATGGACTTGGACGACAATGACGTCACCCTATTGTTCCACGCGAAAATGGCACGGACAAGACGCTATGGTATGACGTGAGTAGCTAGGGGGATGACGCAAGTGGTGATCTATCTGACCCAGGTAGCGGATTGTCGGCGCTGGTAGCGAATGTATGGCCGATAGTAGCGAATTTGGCGACGCAAATAGCGGATCGCGCGGCGTACGCGGCTTTGGCCGTGACGTGAGTAGCTAGTGGGATGACGCGAGTGGTGGACAAGCTGACGGGGGGGGGTGGACTGACCGATGGGGCTCGTATGGGACTGGCGTCGCGACGCGACGTATCGGTGCGGCGCTGTCAACCGCTGGCGATCAGCCAGTAGCGGCCTATAACTTGACGCGAGTAGCTAACAGGGTGACGCGAGTAGCTAACAGGGTGACACGAGTAGCTAACAGGGTGACACGAGTAGCGTACATCGTGACACTAATAGCGAAAGTGGGGACATCGGTCGCAAATGTCGCGACGTAGGTAGCGAGCAACGTGACGCGAGTAGCAATTCGAGCGACATAAGTAGCGAGTCGTTGGACAAGAAAAGGTACGAACCCATCGGCGCGATGGAAAGGGCGGTTCCGGCAGCGCCCCCGCCCGTGCGTAAGCCCTTGCCCGACTGTTATTGGCATGGTACGGTAGGTGATAAGGAGTTGGAGCCTGCAAAATTTAAGTTGGGGAGTGCGGAAGATGGCTAGGGGTAAGGCAGCTGTTGCGAGTGCTATGGGGGAGCAGTTGCTCCCGTTACCATTCGATGATGACGACCTAGCTCTCAGCAGCGTGCCGACGATCGATCCTAAGACGGGGCGAGCGATCGACATGGGAGAGCGTCGGTTCCGGGCGCGTATCCTGGCGGAGTCGGCAAAAGGGTTTATAGCCGTCGACCGCGAGTACCATCAGACCCAACTTCTTATTCATCAACCGCTGGTCATCGACGAGGTCGGTGAATTCGTTGACGATTCCTGGCAACTTCAGCGTTCCAACAGCACTGTGCTACGTGTGACGCCGGCGCAGATTGGCGATGTCTCGGGGGCGGAGCACGACATCGAGACGATGCAAGAGTTCGGCGTGATGGTCGCCCGCAAAGCCGTCGGAGACGCGGCAGCTCGTCTGATGCGCGTCATCTACGAGATGGCCAACGATCCGCCTAACTGGCGGACTCGCCAGATCACCGTCCGCCTGACCGATTTGATGGATCGGATGGAATACCGCAAGGACGCCAACGGTTACCATCGCTCCAAGAATCGCCGACACCTCGGCCAGACTCTCCTGGCCCTGCAGTTCACCCACGTCGGTATCCAGCGATCGACTAAGGGTGGGAGCGCGGGCACCATGGGCCCACTACTGTCGGGCCTTGACTACACGACGAGCGAGGACACGACAAATATCAGCCCGTTTGACGTCTTCAAGCGGGGATTCCCGGATGTCGTGACCGTGGTGATCAACGAACAATGGTATCATATCCGTGACAGCAACGGACATCCCACGAACGACTACATGCTCATCCCACGGACTTTGCCCTTGACCCTTCCCAGCGGAAAGTCTTTGGGTCGACGCCCGAACCCGGCGGTCGTCCTGCAGGCGTACTTTGCCGATGCTTTCCAGCGCGAGTCGTCGAACACTATCGTGCTAACGCGCGAGGCTCTGCGCGGCGTATCGGGCATCAAGGACACACACGTCACGCGATGTACGCGGACGCTGACGCAGGCCCTCCAGAAGTTGCGAGCGGACAAAATCATAGACTCCTTCTCGCCCGAGGTACTACCCTTGGACCCAGACGCGACAATACGCTTCGTGGCGCCGGCGCGAAGCGACTCCACGGGCGTGGCCTGAGAGAATCGTGTGACACTCCGCTGCCCTTACAAGGGCGCGGCTTCTTGGGCCACGCACGCGGGTACCCCCGCCACGTTAGCGCCCAACGGCGGTGTCCCCGCCGGTCGCGAACCACAGGTGCCCTGTGCACGTTTGAGGATGTTGATCGCCGCATTGTGGTCCCGATCGAGCGAGAGACCACACCGGCGACAGGTGACCCAACGGACGGCCAGCGTGATCTCGTGCGCGAACCGCTCACCGCACCCTGCACAGGTCTTGGATGTGTACGCGGGATCTACGAAGCATACCTGTCTCCCGGCGCTTTCAGCCTTGGAGATGAGGTGTGCCGCGAAGTACGTCCAGCCCGCGTCCATAATACTTTTGCTGAGGTGGTGGTTCTTGACCATGGTGGTGATACGGAGGTCTTCGAGCGCGATGGTATCGTAAGACCGCACCATCTGTTTGACGAGTTTGTGGAGGTAGTCCTTGCGGCGGTTGGCGATCCGCTCATGCTGACGTTGCACCTGCGCGATCGCCTTCTTTCGATTGCCTCCCCCCTTCGTCCTACGCGCGATCCGGCGTTGGATCACCCGCAAGGTCGCCTGTTCCATCCGATACCAGTGCGGATTCTCCACCGTCTCACCGCTGCTCATGGTCAGCAGGTGTGTCAGGCCAACGTCGATGCCCACGTTCTCCCCTGTGGGCGCACATGGCGCGGGGTCGTCCATCAGACACGAGAAGGCGGCGTACCACTGCCCCGCCTTTTTGTTGATCCGCAGCGTCTTGATCTGGCCCTCTAGCGGTCGATGCCAGCGGTCTTGCCGACCGTTTTCCGGCGCTGCTCCCACGCCTCTTTACGCTCGGCCAGCAAATCGTTGTAGAAATACCGGCAGGTGGTGAGGATGCACTCCAACTCCCGCTCTTATGAGCGTGAGGGGTACAGCCGATAGACGAATGCCTGGCGCATGGATCCCCCCCCCTCCTAGTAGAACGTCCGTTCGTAGTATATCACCAAGCCTGTGGCTACAGCCACGCGAGAAACCCGCCTATCCACACGGGCTAAAGCGCGGTGGCTTGCGGCGGGTTCCGTTTCTGTCAGGTGTTTCGCTACTCGCGTCAGGCTATCGTGTTCCTACAAGCGATGGAACGAGGCGTCGTTCGGCCGTCCGTGCAAGAGACTGCTTCTTAGTATCGGCCGTATCGAGCGAGTCCAACGGCATCGTTATCATTGCTCACGACCATCTCATGTCCGACCATGAGATGGTTACCGGCGCTGACCGCGGGCCGCAGCTTTGACACCTCCCCTGAGGTCGCGGCGCCGTAGCCTCGCGATGACGTGGGCGAAGTCGAGCGCGACATAGCCGCGACCATCTCGCGGTTGGCATCGTATGGTCATCGCGCGCGTGGGCGTGTTACCATTCAGGGAGAACGTATCGGAAGGAGGCTCTATGATGAACGAGGACACGACGCAGACCACGCAAGGCTCCCTAGGCGACCACAGATCCCCGTTCGAGGCCATCAAGCAGTTCGACGACAACGGGAACGAGTGGTGGTCGGCTCGCGCCCTCTCCAAGCTGCTGGAGTATTCGCAATGGCAGACCTTCAAGGCGGCCATCGAGCGGGCCATGGTGGCGTGCGCCAATGGCAACGTGGCGAAGGTCGACGACCATTTCATTGCTATCCATGAGATGGTCCCCATCGGGTCGGGCGCCAAGCGCGATCTCCCGTCCTACCGGCTCTCGCGGTACGCCTGCTACCTCATTTTTGAGAACGGCGACTCCTCCAAACCGATGGTCGCGCTCGCCCAGTCCTACTTCGCTTTGCAGACGCGCCGCCAGGAATTGGCGGACCTGGCGTTGCTCCCGGAGAGTCGTCAGCGTCTCTATCTCCGGCAGCAGGTCAGGGTAGACAACAAAGACCTCTCGGCGGCGGCGCAGGACGCCGGCGTCCAGACGCCGGCCGAGCACGCCGTCTTCCAGGATCAGGGCTATAAGGGGCTCTATAATGGTCTGTCGCGGAGGGGTATCCACAAGCGCAAGGGGCTGACAGGTGTCCAGGACATCCTCGACAACATGCAGAGCACCGAGCTCGCAGCCAATTGGTTCAGGATCACGCAGACGACGGATAAGCTGCGCCGCGAGGCCATCGAGGGCAAGGACAATGCCAATCGGGCACACCGCGATGTAGGCCGGGTCGTGCGGGAGAGCATTGCCCAGTTGGGCGGTGCGATGCCAGAGGATCTGCCCACGCCCGAGAAGAGCATCCAGCAATTGGAGCGCGAGCAAGCGCAGCGGGATCTATTGCAAATACAACCCGCGCTCTTTCAGGAGATCGTCCCCGAGGAGTAGGCGGCCAAAGACCGCGCATTGTGCCGCGCGATCTTCGGCAGCGGGGACTCCGCACCGTGCGCGTCGTCGAAGGAGGGTGTGACCCGTGAACACCGCGCTTGTCGTGGCTGTCGCCGTCACGGGTAGCGTCGCCGGGACCCTCGCCGACGCCATCGCGGCGGCTTTCGCGCGCGACGCCACCCTGCTGCCGCGCGACCTCTGGGCCACGCGCACGGGCGACCGCGCCCTGGGGTTCGCCGCGAGCGTCGCGATGGCGTGCGTCTTCGGCGCGCTGGCCGCGCGGTACGCGACGGAGTCGTCGCGGCTGGCCGTGAGCCTGTGCGAGACTACGGCTCTCATCGCCATCCTCCTGGTCGATATCCGGACGCGCCTCATCCCGACGGCGCTCGTGGCCCTGGTGTCCCTAATCGCCCTGGGCGGGGCGTGGGCATGGCCGGACATCGGGCTCACCGGGGCGCTGACGGGTGGGCTCGCCGGATTGGTGGCGTTCGCCGCGTTATTCGTCGCGGCCCGTGTGGCCTTCGGGTCCGGTGCGCTCGGGCTGGGCGACGTGTACCTGGCGTTTGCGATCGGCTGCGTCACGGGCTACCCGCTCGTGGCCTACGCCCTCGTATACGGCCTCTTCCTGGGCTTCCTCGGCGCCT
>JAABUX010008285.1_pt1 | contig 12015 bp, 12 predicted proteins | sample 5561851 | NCBI WGS metagenome assembly JAABUX01 (sample SAMN10711883, study PRJNA513361) | rock metagenome | isolation source: Antarctica rocks | place: Antarctica: Victoria Land, Richard Nunatak red sandstone | collected 2016-01-03 | reverse complement strand
CGTCGATCTATTCGATGATCCACTTTTTGGAAAAGACCTGGGGCGTCCACTTCGCGATGGGGGGGACGGGAGCCTTGGTCGACGGCCTAGTCAAGCTGTTCGACGAGTTGGGGGGCAAGCTCGTCCTGAACGCCCGGGCGGAAGAGATCGAGGTGGCGAATGGGAAGGTCCATGCCGTCCGGGTGGCTTCGGGCGAGCGGTTCGAAGCCGACGTCGTGGTGAGCAACGGCGACGTCACCAACACCTACCGGAAGCTGATCAAGCCCGAGCACCGCCGGAAGTGGACGGACAAGCGGCTAGAGCGGATGAACTTCGCCATGTCGTTGTTCGTCGCCTACTTCGGGACCGACCGGACGTACCCGGACCTGCCGCACCACTCGATCATCCTCGGCCCGCGCTACCACGGTTTGCTCGGCGACATCTTCGACAAGAAGATCGTGGCCGAGGACTTCTCGCTCTACCTCCACGCCCCGACCCGGACCGACCCATCGATGGCGCCGCCGGGTTGCGAGGCGTTCTACGTCCTCAGCCCGGTCCCGCACCTCGGCGGCAAGCAAGACTGGGACCAGATCCGCGACGAATATACCGACCGGATCTTCGCCGCGCTCGAAAAGCCGCACCTCGTCCCCGACCTCCGCAAGCACCTGGTGACGCTCCGGACGTTCACCCCCAAAGAGTTCGAGTCCGACCTCGACGCTTATCAGGGGTCGGCCTTCCAGTTCGAGCCGACTTTGACACAATCTGCTTGGTTCCGCCCGCACAATCGATCCGAGGACGTCGGCGGCTTGTTCTTCGTCGGCGCCGGGACGCACCCGGGGGCGGGTATGCCGGGGGTGATCTCGTCGGCCAAGGTCCTGGAGAAGTTCCTTTGAGCGGAGTGGATGCTCCGCCACAATCCCCCCTCGAAGCCCGGGGGGCGCGGCTCTGTCGGCGGATCACCCGGCATTATGCGAAGACGTTCTACTTCGCCTCGGCCTGCCTCCCGCGCGCGACTCGCGGACACGCCTATGCGGTTTACGGGTTCTGCCGGTGGGCGGATAATGGCGTTGATGACGCCCGGGATCGCGCCGAGGCCGCCGTGCGGTTGGACGAAGCCCGCGCGGCGCTCGACCTCGCCTATGGCGATCGGCTCGACGTCGCGCCGGGGTTGCTGGCGTTCCGGCGGACGGTCCGGACCCGAGGGGTTCCCCGCCACCTGTTCGATGACTTGCTCGACGGGATGGCGATGGACCTCGACATCACCCGTTACCCCGACTTCCCGGCGCTCGACCGGTACTGCTACCGGGTCGCCGGGGTGGTCGGGTTGATGATGACGCACGTCCTCGGCTTCACGTCGGACCGGTGCATCCCCAACGCCCTGGCCTTGGGGACGGCGATGCAGTTGACCAACATCCTCCGCGACGTCGCCGAGGACTTCGCGCTCGGGCGGGTGTATCTGCCCCAAGACGAGTTGGCTCAGTTCGGCGTGGCGGAGCGCGATCTGGCCGAGGGGCGGTTGCACGACCCACTGCGCGACCTCATCCGGTTTCAGATTGACCGGGCGCGGCGGTATTATGGCGAGGCCGAGGGCGGTATCCCCTGGCTCGACGGCGACGCCGCCCGGTTGACCGTCCGCGTGATGGGTCGCGCCTACGCCGGGATCTTGGGAGCGATCGAGCGGCAAGACCTGGACGTGTTCCAGGCTCGGGCGCGGGTCTCGACTCCCCGGAAGCTCGCCGTCCTGGCCGGTTGCCAGCGTGACACCACCCGCGACGCCTGGCGGCGGTTCTGGGGCTGAACCCGCCGCCTTCCTCCCCCTCCTCTTGATCGGGACTGATGATGGACGCCCAACCGCCGCAATCTCAGATCGACCCCGACCGCTTCTTCAACCTCAAAACGCCCGGGGCGCAGGAATGGTGGTATTTCGACGCCATCAGCGCTGATGGCCGCGACGTCCTGGTCATCATCTATTATGCCGGCCTGCCGTTTGACCCGTCGTATGGTGTCGCGGCGATCCGCCACGTCAAGGACCCATCAAAATCTGCGGCTCCGAACGCCTTGGACCACTCGGCCGTCGGCTTGAGTTGGCACCGCGACGGCAAGCTCGTCGCCTACGCCCTGAGCGGCCACAAGGCCGACGCATTTCGCCATCTGGCCGACCCATTTGAGATCCAGGTGGCGACCAGCCGGGTCGCCCGCGACGCCGACGGGACGTATCGCTTGACCGTGTTGACCCCGTCGGTCGAGGGCAAGCCGATCCGGGCGTCGCTCCGGTTCGCCCCCGCCCCGGCCACCGAGCCGTTCGAGCGGAACCTTGGCTCGGCGGATTTGCCCCACCAGTGGATCTTGGCCGCTCCCGACTGCCAGGTGGAAGGTTCGGTGGCCATCGGCGACACCGCGACCAACTTCGCGGGACGGGGCTACCACGACCACAACGCGGGGTCCGAGGAGATGTCGCTAGCCATGCGGCGCTGGGAGTGGGGGCGGGTCCACATCGGCGAGCGGACCGAAGTGTATTATGCCAGTACCCCCCAGGGCGGCAAAGGCGACCCGCAGTCCCTTTGGATCTCCTGTCGCGACGGTCGTCCTATCAAAATTCGCGGGGACGACCAGCAATCCCTCCGGGAAGAGAACCCAGAACGAACCGTGTTCGGCATCCGCCACTCAAAGGAACGAACCATCTCCGCGGACTTGGAATTTTTAACACGGACCACCGGCGCTTGCCTCGATGATGGGCCGTTCTACCGCCGGTGGGTGGCCGACTATCGTCTCGATCTCGGCGGGTCGCCCGAGGGGGGGACCGGAATCGCCGAGTTGCTCGACACCCGCAACCTCAACAGCCGGTGGTTCAACTGGATGATCCCGTACCGCCTGAAATGGCCTCGACCGTGATAAAATTGGGCGGATGAAGAGAATCCGTGTCGGCTGTCCAGTCCGGTTTGCGACGAGATTGGTGGAATGGCCCGCAATGGTTGGGCTGAAACGCCAGGAACCGGACATACCGATTTCATGGAGGAAACGGATGCTCGTCTTAAGCCGCAAGCAGCTCGAAGGGATTCAGATCGGGTCGGACATCCGGATCAAGATCGTCAAGGTCGACCGGAACCAAGTTCGGATCGGGATCGAAGCTCCACCCGACGTCCTGATCGTCCGCGACGAACTTATCACCGACGCCGAAACCCAAGCGGCTCGCTCCGCCTGGGATGCGTCCGACCCGCCCCGGTCCTGACCCGTCGTTCGTTCGGGTCGTCGCGGTCCAAACCCACCAGCACTAAACAAGCCCACGGGATTCGGCTCGACCGAGCCAGAATGCCGTGGGCTTTGCCGTTCGTTGGCGACGGTCAGAGCGGAACCGCGACGCCCCCGCTGGCGTCTTCTTCCTCCGGCTCACCGCCGCTGTAGTTCCGGGCCGCTTTCGGACCGGTCGCGAAGGTTTCCAGGGACAGGTCGATCTTCGTGCTGAGCACCCCCCGGAGCTTCGGGTCGTACACGAAGACCAGCGCCACGTCGTAGTTGTCTTGCTTGAAAGTGTAGAGCTTGACTTCTTTCTCGTTGGCCGTCACGACCAGGCGCTTGAAGCGGTTTCCCCGCTTGTTCTCATCGACGAACTTCGGGGTAGTGAGACCTTCCACCGAGCCGAACTCGCCGCTCAAAATCGCGAGGACATCGCGCGGAAAATCACCTCGGGCCACGGGAGCGGGGGCTGGTGGCGCCCCTTTCGCTTGAGGCTTCTTGGGCAGCTTGACGCGGGCCAGGACGTGGAGCTTGGCGTCGGCCTTGTCGACGAACGAGGCGTCGAGGTCGAATTGCCCCTCCCCTACCGGCAACTGGCCGGTCTTGGTCTGGGCTTCGTCCTTGGGAGCACGCAGGTAGATCGACAGGTCCTGGAACTTCTTGTCGGTGGGAGCGGGCATCAGGTTCTTGGCGATCCGTCGCTCGCGTTCGAGCCGGGCCAAAGTGGCGTCGAGGCGTTTGGTGTACGACTCTTGCCCGCAGCCAACGGCGATCACGAGCGACGATGACACGACTAACAAGCACCACCGACGCATGGACCACCTCTCCCGCGATAGACCGACAGACCCACCCGAGCCAAGATTCGCCCTCGCCGATGCGAAGTCGCGGCCAGCCTCTTGGCTCGACCGGCTCGATGGTTTAATGTCCATGAGGGGCCAGGCGTTGTCAAGCGACCGGCGGAACCGATCCGGGGGAATCAGCCGGTGGTCGAGTCGGGCGTGTATCAGATCGTCGCCTTGGTCAAACCGTTCCGGACCGGCGCGGTGCTCGCCGGGCTGGATGGGATCGAAATCCTCGGCGGCACCGTCCGCGAGGCGATGGGGTACGGCCGGCAAAAGAACCGACTCCACCGCTACCTGGGGAGCGAATATAACGCCTCGTTCCTCCCCAAGGTCGAGTTAACCTTGTATGTCCGCGGGGCCGACGTCGCCGCGGTGGTCCGGGTCATCGTCGACCAGGCCCGGACCGGGCGGATCGGCGACGGCAAGATCATCGTCTCACCTTGTCTGGGACAGTTCGTCGCCTGGTAGGCCCGGTCGAAGGGGGAGTCAACCGCTGAACCCGATCAGTGCGGCGTGCAAATCCATTCCACCCGGTGAAACTGCTGGTCGGCATTTTCGCCTTCGAGTTCCACCAGGGTGGACGACGGGTTGATGGCGACGTTCTCGGCCCGGAGCAGGGCGAACCGACCACAATGCTGGAACCAACGGACCACCGGCCGGGCGTCAACCCAGGTGACGACCAGTTTCTCGTTGAGGGCGGCCGACGCCGGCTCCCCCTCGGCATAGGTGACGTGCGCCCCTTCGGCGATGATCGGGGACATTGATTCGTCGGCCACCCGGAGGTGACGCAGTTCCTGGCGGGCGGCGAGCCACTCTTTCCGGGCGGCCAAGTAGCGTGGCCCGTCGTCGGGGGTGATGGCCCGACCGCTCGCCGGCTTTCCCGCCCCCACGAAGACCAGGTTTGACCCGTCCTGCCCGGGTTCCCAATCTTCGAGGTGCGCCACAATCGGCGACGCCACAGTGAACGACTGGTCGACCACTACCTTGCCGCTTTTTTCCTTTTGCTCAAGTCGCTCCAGGGCGGTCCGCAACAAGCTGGTCACCGACGAGTTTTGTAATCCATCCCCAGCGGAGGTGGTGGGCGTGGGTGGGCGGAACTTGGGCCCTTCACCACGAAGCAACCAGACCGGTTCCACCGAAGTCAACTCGACGACCTGGAGGATGATCTCCGCCGGGACGGTCACTCCGCTCTCGTAGTTGTACCAGGTCCGGACCAAAATCCCGAGCGTCCGGGCCATATCAGGCCCACCACGCTCGCCAAAAAACTCGGTCCGCAACTCGCGAAGCCGTTCCGATAAACTCTGCTTCAGACGAATCGTTTCGGGAGCGTTTTTACGGCGGGCCATGACGAATCATCTCTTGGGGGCCAAAGGAAAAGGGGCGGTCGGTCTGGTTATCAACTGTCGAGGTGTTGACCCAATAGTGACGCGCCGTTGCGCCGACCGTGACTTAACTCTGCTCGGTGTCGCCCGACGATTCTATCAGAATAAGCGAGCCGCCAACCCATTGATACATCCGTTTCAACAAAAAATGAACGTCTCGCGTTGCGACAACGCGACGCGAGACGATCAACAGGTGGCGATTCCGATACATTCAATCCTCGTCATCGAGCTTCAGATCGAGCAAGAAGTCGGCGATCGCATCATCGCCCATCCCGGCGTCCTCGGTCGGGGGGAGGTCGATCGCGGCGGCGGCGGCGGCGGTCGTCGCCGGTTTGGCGGGGGTGGCGACCGGTTTGCCGGCTCCCGGCTTCATGGCGACGGTCTTTTCTTCCGACTCCGACGCGGGTTCATCATCAAAGTCGATCTCGAACTCGTCCGACGCGGCTCCCGGCTTGACCGACGGCGCCGGGATCGCCGTATCCCCCGGCTTCGGGGTTGAAGGCCGCGACCCGGAACCCGGTTTGCCTAGCGCTTCGACCTTGAGCTTCACCGGCCCGAGGGTCAACTCGTCCCCCGGTTCGAGGACCCGTTGCCCCTCGATCTTCTTGCCGTTCAGGAACGTCCCGTTCGCGCTGCCGAGGTCTTTCACCATGAGCATCCCGTTCTTCTCGAAGAACTGGCAATGCTTCCGGCTCACCTCGGACGACTTGATCCGGAGCTGGCATTCATCGTGACGCCCGGCCGTCGTGACTCCATCGCCGAGTTTCAAGGCGGTCGCGGCGCTCTTGCCACGCAGGACGACAAGCTGAAATTCCATGACGATCCGATCCTGGAGTCGGTCCGACTCCGCCTTCGAGAATTCGGGATGATGGTCGGAGCGCGCCGGGGCCAACACGCGGCGGGTTGCTCCCTTCAAAATATCGCGACTGACCACCACTCCGCAATGGCGGACCGGGCCACTTAAGCCCTTTGCCCCGCTTGACGCCCGCGCCACCCGAACGGTACGCTGCTTGACGCGGTTGGAGCCGGCCAGATCCCGGTTGGCTCGCCGCGATCCGCCCCTTCCCTCCGATCGACGGCTGACGTAGCGACGACCATGCTCAAACGGACGCAAACCTGCGGCGAGTTGACCCGCGATCACGTCGGCCAGGAGATCGTCCTGAACGGCTGGGTCGATACCCGTCGCGACCACGGCGGCCTGATCTTCATCGACCTCCGCGACCGGTACGGCCTGACTCAGGTCGTCTTCGAGCCGGGGATTGCCGACGTGGGGGACGCCAAGGACCCGCTCCACGCCGCCCACGATCTCCGCAACGAGCACGTCATCGGTATTAAAGGGATAGTTCACCCGCGACTCCCTGGCAAGGAAAACCCCAAGCTCAAGACCGGGGCGATCGAGGTCCGGGCGACCACGCTGGAGGTATTCAACGCCGCCCCGACACCGCCGTTCGAGGTGAGCGGCGCGACCGAGGCGAACGAGGAGTTGCGGCTCAAGTACCGCTACCTCGACCTCCGCCGCCCCGCGATGCAGGAAATCTTCATCCTCCGCCACAAGATGACCCAGTTGATGCGCAACACGATGTCAGCGCTCAACTTCCTTGAAGTCGAGACGCCGATCCTCGGCCGGAGCACTCCCGAGGGTGCCCGCGACTTCCTCGTGCCCAGCCGGGTCACGCCGGGCCACTTCTACGCCTTGCCGCAGTCGCCGCAGCTTTACAAGCAGGTCTTGATGGTCGCCGGGTTCGACCGCTACTTCCAGATCGCCCGCTGCTTCCGCGACGAGGACCTGCGCGCCAACCGCCAGCCCGAGTTCACCCAGCTTGACGTCGAGATGTCGTTCGTCGAGGACGAGGACGTGATCGGGACGATGGAAAACCTCGTCGCCGACATGGCCCGCGAGTTCACGGGCGAAACCTTGACCCTCCCGCTCGTCCGGATCGACTACGCCGACGCGATGGAGCGGTTCGGCAACGACCGCCCGGACTTGCGGTACGGGATGGAACTCAAGGACATCGCCGACATCGCCGGTGAGACCGAGTTCAAGGTCTTCGAGATGGCCAAGACGAACGGTCACCGGATTCGTGGGATCGGCGTGCCCGGAGGCGCCGAGGCTTACAGCCGGAAAGACCTCGATGGTCTGACCGAGTACGCCAAGTCGTTCGGCGCCGGCGGCTTGGTCTGGCTCAAGGTCGAGGCCGAGGCGTTCACCGGGCCGACCGCCAAGTTCTTCCCCGCCCCAACTCAGGCGAAACTCCGCGAGCGATTCACCGCCCGGGCGGGCGATCTCCTCCTGATCGTCGCCGACACCCAAGCCGTGTCGAGCCAGGCGCTATCGAACCTTCGGATCAGGCTCGCCGCCGAGCGGAAGTTGTACGACTCCAAGGCGTACCATTACTCGTGGGTGACCCGCTTCCCCTTGCTCCACTGGGACGCCGAGGAGAACAGGTACGCCGCCGAGCACCACCCGTTCACGATGCCCCTGCCCGAGGACTTGCACCTCCTGGCCACCGACCCGGCGCGGGTCCGGGCGCAGGCGTACGACCTGGTCGTCAACGGCGAAGAATGCGGCGGCGGGACGATCCGCTGCCATGACCCCAAGCTCCAGTCGCGGATCTTCGAGCTGCTCGGCCTGACCCCCGAGCAGGCCGAGGAGAAGTTCGGCTTCCTCCTGAGCGCCCTGAAGAACGGGGCGCCGCCGCACGGCGGGATCGCGCTGGGGGTCGACCGCCTGGTGATGCTCTACGCCGGCTTGACCAACATCCGCGACTGCATCGCCTTCCCGAAAACCGCCAAGGGGGCCGACCTCATGACGGGAGCCCCGGGGACGGTCGACTTCCGGCAGTTGCGCGAGTTGCATGTCCGGACCGTCGAAACCAAGGCGAGCGATCCAGGGGAGGGTTGATCCCGACCCGGCCGGGGGGTCAAATGGGAGTACCGCGAAATTTTCGAGAAGTCACAAGCCGACGAGCGATTCGTACCTTAGGTTATGTTTTCGTCGGTGTCAGCGACTCCTCCTAATTTTCCACGGTCAAAGCCCGACCGCCGGGCCATCGTCCCGGCCCAACTCCGTCATACGCAGGACCCCCTCATGCTCACGAAACTCAAAGGGCTGTTCGGACCGGCGGGGCGGGTTGACCTGGAGCGCCGGTTTTCGATCGCCTGCGAGACGCCGCAAGGCAGCATGTCCAAGGTCTTTCGGGCGACCGACAAGAACACCGGGCGGACGATCTGCCTCAAGATCCAGTTGACCGCCAAACAGTCCGCCGCCGAGTTGCGTGCCCAGAAGCTCAACCGGCCGACCGAAGGGGCAATCGCCAGCCAAATCATCCATCCCAACGTCGTCCGGACCTTGGAACACGGGATGTCGACGCAGGGATCGCTCTACCTGGTGATGGAATATGTCGATGGCGTCAGCCTCAAGTTCGTCCGCGAAGCGACCAAGCTCGGCATCCGGGCCAAGGTCAAGCTCCTGGCCGAAGCGGCGGCCGGGCTTGCCGCCGTCCACGCCGCCGGGTTCATCCACCACGACGTCAACCCGAACAACTTCCTCGTGACGCGCGATAACACAGTCAAGCTGATCGACTTCGGCCTGGCCGTCCCGAACACCCCGGAGTTTCAGCGCCCCGGAAACCGGACCGGGATGCTCCAGTACATGGCCCCCGAATTGATCCGCCGCGAAACCACCGACGAGCGGATCGACATCTTCGGCTTCGGCGTCCTCGCCTACGAGTTGTTGACCGACAAGCTCCCGTTCGGGAGTGGCGGCAACTCCTTGGCCCAGATGACGCAAAAGATCAACGCCGAGCCGAACGACCCCGCCCTGGCCAACCCCCGCTTGTCCGAAGACCTCTGCGAGATCCTCCGGAAGACCTTGAAGCGCAAACCCGCCCGCTGGCCCAAGATGTCCACCCTCGCCGAAGCCCTCCGCGAGGTCAATCCCCGGCGCGACGATGCCGCCAAAGCCGATGATGTTTGATTAGCGATTGACCTGACTGCGACCACTATGGACCGTAGGTGGCAATGGCCTGCGCCGCGTCCCAGAGGCGGATGCGCCGGTCCTCGCCCGCCGACGCCAGTTCCTTGCCGTCGGGCCGGAACGCCAGCGCCCAGACTTTGCCTTGATGCCCCTTGAACTGGGCGATGACCCGCTTGGCCGGAAGGTTCCAGAGGAAGATCGTCCCGGCCGAGTCGCCGGTGACGGCGTGGCGGCCGTCGGGGTGGAGCGCGATCCCGAGGATCGCCTTAAGGTGCGCTTTGAGCTTGGCAACCTCCTTACCCGTGTCGACCCGCCAGATCCGGAGATACCGGTCCGCCCCCGACGAGGCGACCGTCTGACCGTCGGGGCTGATGCTGATCGCCGCGAGGTACGAAGTCTCGGCGTCGATCGAGGTTCGCTCGGTCCCGGTGGCAACGTCCCAGACGTGGATGCGGCCTTCCATCCCCTTGGTGATCAAGGCCCGTCCGTCGGGGGTGAACGCCAGGTGGGTGGCGGGGCTTTGTGGTGGGCCGAGGCCGGTCGGGGCGTGGGTCGCCAGGTTCCAGAGCTGGATCGAGGCGGCCGCGCCTCGGTCCTCGCTCGGCCCGGCGAGCGTCGCCCCATCGGGGGCATAGGCCAGCCCCCAGCCAAACGCCTCGGGTCCCCCCGAGTCGGCGGGGCTAGCCGGGTTGAGGCGGTACACTTGCTGTTCCGACCGGTCGCGCAGGTTCCAGGTCACGATCCCCCGATCGGCCAGGGTCGCGGCGAGCGTCCGCCCGTCGGGGCTGATCGCCAAGGCGCCGAAGTCGGTCCGGTCCGACGGCAAGCTCCCCTGTTCCTGGAGGGTCTCGGTATCCCAGACCTTGATCGCGTCGGGGCCTCGCGTGACGAGGGTCTTGCCATCGGGCGTGTAGGCCAGCGCCACGATCTCGGCCGCGTGGCCTACCAAGCTCGCGCGCTCCAGGACCGGCGGCGGGGGGCCGTCGCAGCCCACCCAGCACCGGCACGCGATCAGCCAGCCAAGGACCCGCCACCGATTAGACCGCATCCGGCTGACCACCCTTCTTGAAGGCATGAATGACCCGGGGGTGATTCGCCGAGTCGCGGATGGTCGGGCTGAGCGTCAGTTGAGGTTGCCCCGCGACCAAGGCCCGGACCGCGGCTTCCTGGTCGGAGCCGACCTCCAGGATCAGGTGACCACCCGGCTTCAAGAGCGGGACGGCCTGCTCAACCAGTCGGGTCACCACCCGAAGCCCATCCGCGCCGCCATCGAGCGCCAGGTGCGGCTCATACTTGGCAACCCCCGGCTCCAGGGTCGGAATCACGTCCGAGGCGATATAAGGGGGGTTCGACAGGATCAGGTCGAACGGGCCATCCCCCTTGACCGGTTCCAGGAGGTCCCCCAGGCGAAAATCAACCCGGGCGTCGAGGTTGAGCTTCTCGGCGTTCCCCTGAGCCACCGCCAGCGCTGCGGGGCTGATATCGATCGCCACGAACTGGACGGTCTTGTGCTGATGGACACACGCCAGCGCCAGACACCCCGACCCCGTCCCGACATCGACCGCGCGGGGCGCTTCCAGCCCTTTGAGTCGGGCCAGCGCTTCCAGTACGGCGGATTCCGAGTCGGCCCGGGGGATCAACACGGCGGGGGACACGTTAAGCCGGAGCGAGTAGAACTCCTTCTTCCCGACTAGATACGCCACCGGAGCCCCCTCCGCCCGCCGCTTGACCAAATCGCGGAAGCTCGACCGGTGCGCCTCAGAGACCTCGTCCTCGTACTGAGTGTAGAGGTTTACCCGCTGGCACTTCATGACCGCCGCCAGCAACACCTCGGCATCGAGCCGGGGGCTGTCCGACCCCTTCTTTTGCAAGAAGTCTTTCGTCCAGATCAGCAATCGGCCGACCGTCCAGCGGTCCTCGGCTTCGGCGGGCATGGGTTCGACTCGTGGGCGTGAGTGCGGGTTAAGCTGTCGGTGGTTTCTTATTTTCGCGACGCAAACCGATTGAAGGGTCCGATTTCTGACAAGTCGAAAGTTAAGGTAATGCGGTGTTACCTTATTTAGAGTAAGCGGGCGTTACCTTAAATCAATCGCTCAGGTCGCCGAGTTGTTCGCGGCGGTCGTGGTCGATCAGGGCGGTGACGACGGGTTCGAGGTCGCCGAGGATGATCCGGTCGAGGTTGTACCAGGTCTGGTTGATCCGGTGGTCGGTGACGCGGTTCTGGGGGAAGGAGTAGGTCCGGACGCGCTGGGAACGGTCGCCGGAGCCGATCAGGGTCCGGCGCTGTTCGGCTCGTTGCGAGTGGGCTTCTTCGAGGGTCTTTTCGTAGAGGCGGCTCCGGAGGAGGCGCATCGCCTTGGCCTGGTTCTTGTGCTGGCTCCGCTCGTCGCGGCAGACGACGACGATCCCGCTCGGCTTGTGGGTCAGGCGGACGGCGGACTCGGTCTTATTCTGGTGCTGGCCGCCGGGTCCGCCGGCGCGCATGACGTCGCGGTCGATGTCCTCAGCGCGGATCACGATCTCGACGTCCTCGGGTTCGGGCAAGACGGCGACGGTGGCGGCGGAGGTGTGAATCCGGCCCTGGGTCTCGGTCGAGGGGACG
>JAABUX010008281.1_pt1 | contig 12023 bp, 13 predicted proteins | sample 5561851 | NCBI WGS metagenome assembly JAABUX01 (sample SAMN10711883, study PRJNA513361) | rock metagenome | isolation source: Antarctica rocks | place: Antarctica: Victoria Land, Richard Nunatak red sandstone | collected 2016-01-03 | reverse complement strand
GGATAATGGTCGGTTCGAGCACGTATGCCGCAACGCCATGCGCTGTCAGCAAACGATGCAGCCAGAAGCCATCCCGGCCAGCCTCGAAGCAGCATGCCACATCAACGACACGGCCAAGCTTGGTCGATGCTTGCTGACCCAAATCTGCCAGCAGCGCCAGCAACCCGGTCGTGTCACCACCCTCAATGCGGTGCAATCGTGACTTCTCGGCGCCAGGCTGCCGAACTGCGGTGAGCCAGGTGGAGGCGCTGAGCTCGATGGCGACATGGACAGTGTTTTCGGACGGCATGGCGCAGGCTCCCCGGTCTGGTTGCGGATGCCTGCCAGTCTGAACGCTCAGCCCCGGCGGTGTCCGCCCCCATAGCATCTGGAACCAGACCTCAATGGGCGTGCCCGCGGCCCGGACCGCCTCGGGCAGCGCCGCGGTCACAAGGGCGCTGAACCCGCTCTGAAAGACGTCTGCACCGCCACGTCCGCCTTGGGGTGCTGTGGCCGCGCCGAGATGTGGGAGAAGCCCAGCCGATCCAGCAGCTTGCCCACGCTGCGCTCGTGCAGGGTGACCCCAAACAACTCGGCGATCCGGGCCTGGATGTCCAAACGCCGCCACCGGACAACCTTGTCCTTGGCCAGGTCAGGCCCGGCCCGCACCCACTCCGCAATCTCCTTCTCCTGCTCCGCCGATAGGCGCCGGGCGGCCCCGCCGCCGTGCCGGTCGGCAAGGCCCGCCACGCCGTGCGCATTGTAACGGTGGACCCAGTCCCTCAAGGCTTGCCGGTCCATGCCGGACAGCCGCGCCGCGTCCGCGCGCTTGCAGCCGTCCAGGACCAGCGCCAACGCTAGGCCGTGGTGACGATTTCGGTCGTGGGTGGGTTCCGGCTTGGCCACGAGTGTGGTTCAAGGCTGATTTCGAGGTTCGGCCATGACGCGTGTTGGTGTGGATGCGTTGCGCGACGACCAGTGGGAGCGTCTGCAGGACTTGGTTCCGGGTGGGCGCAAGGGCCAGCGCGGTCCACGCTGCGACAACCGCCGGTTTGTGGACGCGCTGCTGTGGATGGCGCGGTCTGGCGCACGCTGGCGCGACCTGCCCGAGCGGTATGGCGACTACCAGGCGGTGAAGCGCCGCTTCTACCGCTGGGTCGAGCGGGACGCCCTGGGCGGCTTCCTGGCCGTGCTTGCGGCGGATGCTGACCTGGAATGGCTGATGATCGACAGCACGGTTGTGCGCGCCCATCAGCACGCGGCTGGCGCGCGCAGGTCCAAGGGGGGCCTGGTGCCCAGGGGCTGGGCCGCTCCCGTGGCGGCCTGAGCACCAAGATACACGCGGCCACCGACGCGCTGGGCAACCCGGTGCGCCTGCTGTTCGGGCCGGGGCAGCGCCACGATGTCACGCGCAGCCACGAGTTGCTGGACGGCCTCAACCCCGGTGCCGTGATCGCCGACAAAGGATACGATGCCGACCATCTGCGCGACGCCATAGACGACATGGGAGCCGAGGCCGTCATCCCGCCCCGGTCGAACCGCAAGACGCCACGCACCTACGACAAGGCGCTCTACCGGGAGCGCAACCTCGCCGAGCGGTTCTTCAACAAGCTGAAGCAGTTCCGGCGCGTGGCCACCCGCTACGACAAACTGCTGCCCAACTACCGGGGCTTCGTCCAACTCGCCGCACTCGTAGTCCTGCTACGGTGAAATCGTCACCACGGCCTAGCAACCGCCGGGTCACAGCCGCATCGCCCGACTGGCCCGCCAGCCGGCGCAGGTCCGACGCCGTATGCTCCATCCGCGTGACCGCAACCGTCATACCCGCCCCCACCATCATGGAGGCAAACCGAATCATAGCCCGCCGAGCCGTACCTACTCACATTTGAGTCAGAGCAATTGGCCGTTGGTATAAGTTCTACACCGAAATGACGACCCGCCGTGGATGAAAGATGCCCCATGCTGGGAGACAGACACGAATTTCGCAACACTTTCTATTTAGCTCGACTGGGCAACGTATGAGGGCAACCAGGAGCAGATGGCGGCCAACCGCGCCAAGCACGACGGCGTCCCCCGTGGCGGCCCGGCCCTGCTGGGCGGCCTGGTCCGGTGCGGCCGGTGCGGCCGGCGCATGGCGCTGGCCTACCACGGCAACGGCTGCGAGGCCCGCTACCTGTGCTGCCGGGAGGCGGTGACGTTCGGCGGGCCGCGCTGCCAGTCGCTCAGCGCCCAGCCGGTGGACGCGCTGGTGGCTCAGCTGATCCTTGCGGCCCTGGTGCCATCGGCCATCGAGGTCAGCCTGCAAGTGGCTGAGGACGTCGAGCTTGAACGCGCAGCCCAGCACCGGCACTGGGCGCAGCGCCTGGAGCGGGTGCGGTATGAGACCGCCTTGGCGCGCCGGCGCTACGAGGCGGTGGACCCCGACATGCGGCTGGTCGCGCGCACGTTGGAGCGGGACTGGGAGGCAGCTCTTGCCGCCGAACAGGCGCTGGAGGCCGAGCATGCCCGCGAGCTGGCGCGCCAGCCGGTCCGGCTGCAGGCGGCAGAGCTGGAGGCGATCCGGCGCCTGGCTGAGGACGTCCCCGCGCTGTGGCAGGCGCCCACGACTACGGCGGGGGACCGCCAGGCGATTGCCCGGCTGGTGCTGGACCATGTCGCCGTGCAGGTCGATGGCGAGCGCGTCGAGGTCGCCTGCCGCTGGGCCGGCGGCGTGCAAACCCGGCATGCGACGACCCGCCCTGTCCGGCGCTTTGAGCAGCTGCACGGCTTCGACCGGATGCTGGCCCTGATCCGCGACCTGCGCGGGCAGGGCTGCTCGGCAGCCGCAGTCGCCGAGCAGCTGAACGCCGCCGGGTGGCGTCCGCCCAAGCGGGAGCAGTTCGACGCATCCATGGTCCATCGACTGGTGTTCCGCCACGGCCTGGGCAGCGGACGGCCGATCTGGAGCAGCAACGTCGCCCGCACGCCCGGCGCCGAGTGGACCCTGCACGAGGCAGCCCAGCGGCTCGGCGTTCACCGGCACACGGCCTACCGTTGGCTGCGCGACGGGCGCCTGCGCGGCCGGATGGCAGAGCGCGGTGAGCAGCGCATCTGGCTCGTGCAGATGAGCGGCGAAGAGCTGGATCAGGCCAAGGCGGCGTCACACCGAGCCCGCACCAGGAACCCAACATAGAGAGGCATCATGGAAACGCAGTCGAGAACGTGTGGGAGTACCTGCGTGCCAACAAGCTCAGCAACAGCGTGTTCGACACCTACGACACCATCCATCGAAGACGATGGACGGACATCGTGGATCGCTGCTGCGCCGCCTGGAACTGGCTTACCGAAACGCCAGATCGCATCCGCTCCGTCGCAGCCGCGCCGTGGACTAAAACAGTTAAAGCGTTGGGCCGTTGATATTACCCCAACAAGTTGACGGTGCCCCCAGCGGCTCGCGCAGCGTGTAGTTCAGCGACACCTCGCCGACCGGGAGCGTGCTGCCCTTCACCTCAAGCACCAGGCCAGCGAATTACTCCAGGCTGATGGCCGCGATCTCGGCGTCCTGCACCATCTCGGCGACCGGGTTGCCGCAGTCGGCCGCGTCAATGAGTGCCAGCTCACGCCCGTTGGCGCGTATGATGGAGGTGGCCTCGCGCAGGATGCGCCCGCGCTCCAGCGGCTGGACCCGCCGCCATTCCCGGGATCCGGCCAGCGCCGCCCGCACCGCCGCGTCCACGTCGGCCGCGTCCGCCCAGGCGACGTGGCCGAGCGACTGCCCGGTGGAGGGGCTGGACGTTTCCTGCACCGCGCCGCCGGCCGCGTCATGCCAGGCGCCGCCGTAGTACAGGCCGCGCTGGTCGGGAAACACCACAGACGCGCCGCCGATCATGTCCAACGCCATGGGCTTCAGCTTCCCTTTACCGACTGCTCGCTTTCGCGCAGGCCGCGCATCGCCTCCTCGCGCAGGCCGCCCCAAATCTCGGCCACCAGGCTGCCGAACCGGGGGTCGCCCACGTTCGCGCTCGACCAGGGCCGCGGCGGGTCAATGCCCATGCGCGAAGGCCAGACAACGTATTTGATCGGCGTCGCACCGCTATGCTGCTGCACCTGCTATCTTGCCTGGAGCGTCAACTCGCTGTCCGGAGCCGGGTCAGTTCGGCGTCGAGCGCCCCTGCCAGCATCCGATTCCGCGGGCTTGCCGCACGCCAAGCCTCTACGCCTGGCGCGAACGCCGCCGCCCAGGCCGCCGCTGCTTCGCCCTCGGGCGTGGCCACGTCCTGCCCAGGCTCCGACTGGATCCGGGAGACCACTCTCGCGCGCTGCCCGTCGAAGGCATTGCCGAACGCCTCGGCAAGCTCGTCGCCCTTGTGCCGGTCGAACACCGCACGCACGGCGTCCGGAAGCCGCTCGTAGCTGTCCCGGTTCATCACGAACGCAATCATTACGCCACCAAGCGGATAGTTCAGGTGGTGCTTGGCCGCAGCTAAGGTCCCAAACGTGTCCGATCCCACCCAGTCAGCGACGACGCCGTCGAACTCGCCCGCCCGCAACGTGGCTGCGGCCCTCGGAGTGACGTAGGTCAGCGACATGTCCGCGCCCAGGGCGCGGAACAGCTCGGCCGTCAGGGTCGTATTCGTGTTGAACCTGCGTCCCCTGAGGTCCTCGGGCCGCGCCACCGGGACGGTCGCGTGCACGGCGGACGGGGCGGCGATCAGCACCGCCAGCGGCACCAGGCCGTCATAGCCGGTCAGCAAGCCTTTGGTCTGCATCCTGGTCGCGGCCAGCGACGCTTCCCGGGCGTTGCGGAGCACGCCGGGCTGCATGAACACGTCCTGCTCCTTGAACCGGTCGCGGAAGATCGCGGGGACGATGAACGCGATGTCCGCCTTGCCGGTCACCACGAGGTCGAGGTGCGCTTCCGAGCTCGGGTCCATGCGGCCGCCGGTGAACTCCTCGATTCGCACCGCGCCTCCGGCGTCCCGGAGCACCTGGTCCTGCCAGGGTTTCCAAGTTCCTGAGTAAACGAAGGCGGTGCTGGGTTCGTGCGTTGCGAAGCGCAGCCTGACCGGCGCTTGCGCCCGCACGATGGCCGGCGCGGCCAGCGCGGCGCCGGCGCCGGCGCCGGCGAGGAACGTCCTGCGGTGATGCATCGGTTTTCCCTCGTGCGGTTTGGTCAAGCGGCGCCGTAGCTTTCGAGGCCTGGCTTGTACTTTCCCTTCAGGAAGTCACCGATCCCCTCGCTTTTCCACGCATCGCCCTGGCGCACGACCAGCTCCTGCTCCTTGGCGAAGGAATAGGCCATCGCCGCTTCCCAGCTCATGTCCAGTGAAGCGTAATAGGCCTGCTTGGTCGCCTGCATCGCATGCGGGTCCTTCGATGCCAGCTCGCGCGCGACCTGCATCGTCTCGTCCTGCAACTGAGCGGCCGGGACCGCCATGTTCACCAGGCCGATCCGCTCGGCCACCTTGCCGTCGAAGGGTCGGCCGGTCATGCCGTACCACAGGGCGTCGCGGGGTCGCAGCAGGTTGGCCAGGCTCTTGCTGACGGACCCGCCGGGGAAAAGTTTGAAGTTGATCTCCGACAACCCGAACGTGGCCCCCTCCGCGGCGAGCGCGAGGTCGCAGCCTTCCACGATGGAGAATGCGCCTCCGAAGCAGAAGCCGTTGATCATGGCGATGGTCGGCTTCGGATAGTGCCGCAGGGTTTGGCCGCGCCACTCCACCGCCATGCGCCAGATGCGCTCATATTCCCGCGGCGTGTCCTTCAATGCGATGAAGAACTCCTTGAGGTCCATTCCCGCGCAGAAGAAGTCACCAGCCCCGGTGATGACGAGGCACCGTGCCGCATCGTCGTAACGCAGCGCCTCCAGCGCGTCCGTCATGTCCTGATGCAGCCGCGGGTTCATGGCGTTGCGCTTCGCAGGGCGGTTGAGCGTGATGACGGCGACACCGTCGGCAACCTCGACCATCAGCGTTTCGAAGTCGTAGGCGGGCTTGGTTGCAACGTCCACGGTGCGCTCCCTCGGTTGTTCGTTGCCCGGCACGCTAGGCGGGCCGGCTACCCCGGGGCAATCCGGCAGCCGCAATACCGGGTATTTGGCAAAGTGATGGGCGGCGTGGACAGGCGGGTGCGCCCTGCGTACCGTGCTTCGCCATGGATCTTGGCAACATCGACCTGAACCTGCTGCAGGTGATGCAGGCGGTGGACCAGGAAGGCAGCGTGACGCGCGCCGCGCAGCGCCTGGGCCTGTCGCAGCCAGCGGTCAGCAACACCCTGGCCCGTCTGCGGCGCGCGCTGGGCGACCCGCTGTTCGTCCGCAGCAGCCACGGGATGGAGGCCACGCCACGCGCCCGGCGCGTGCTGGACGCCGTGGACGCCGCCATGGGCCTAATCCGCCAGGGGCTGCGGGACGGTGCCGCGTTCGACCCGGCCCAGACCGCCGAGGAGTTCAACCTGCTGGTCTCAGACCTGGGCGAGATGATCTTCTTGCCGCGACTGATGGCCCACATGCAGGCGCACGCGCCGATGGCGCGGGTCCGCATCCGGCAACTGGCCCGCGGCGGCTACGCCGAAGCGTTGGAGGCAGGGCTGGCCGACCTTGCCGTCGGTTACCTGCCGCACCCGCGCGGCAGCCTGCGATCCCGCCGGCTGTTCCTGGACAACTTCGTGTGCATGGTGCGATGCGGCCATCCCATCCTGGACGCGCCGATGACGCTGGACCGTTATGCCGGCCTGCAGCATGTGGCGGTGTCCCGGCGCGGCGCGCGGGAAGGGCTGGTGACGACCGCACTCGCGTCGATGGGAGTGGAGCGGCGGATCGCCCTGGTGGTGCCGCACTTTGCCGCCGCGCCGGGGGTGGTCGCCGCATCCGACCTAGCCGTGACGGTGCCGAGCAACCTGATGCGGCTGTATGCCGAAGCCGGCGTGGTCAGCGTTGCGCTGCCTTTCGCGGCGCCCTCCATCGAACTGGCGCTGTACTGGCACGAGCGCCTGCAGGAGGATGCCGCCAGCCAGTGGCTGCGAACAACGTTCGTGACGCTGTTCGCCCAACGCTGATTGGCGTTATGGCGACTATTGGCCCAGGTGATGCCGCGAGGCGTCCGCTGCATTGAACCGAAGTCGTCCGTTGGATAGCGTCGCTGCAACGAAGAATGCGGGGAAACGATGTCTAAGGTGACACGGCGGCTGCTGATATCCTTGCCGCTCGCAACGGCGCTGCCACGGGCCAGCCGGGCGCAGCGCGGGCCGTTGCGCATCGGCGTGTTGAACGACCAATCAAGCGTGTTCGCGGACAGCTCCGGCCCAGGCTCGGTCGTTTCCGCGCAACTCGCCGCCGAGGAGTTCAGCGCGCAAACGGGCATGAGGATCGAGGTCCTCGCGGCCGACCACCAGAACAAGGCCGACGTTGGATCGAGCATCGCGCGCGACTGGTTCGACCGGCAGGGCGTTCATGCCGTAGCGGATCTGGGCAACTCCGCCGTGGCGCTGGCGGTGAGCACCGTGGCGCGGGAGCGGGACAAAGTGTGCCTGGTGTCGGCCGGCGGGACCACTTTGCTGACGGGCGCCCAGTGCTCACCCAATACGGTGCAATGGACCTACGACACCTACGCGCAGACCACGGCGCTGACACAGGCCCTGATCGCCGACGGCAAGGAAACCTGGTTCTTCATCAGTGCCGACTACACCTTTGGCCAGAGCCTGCAAGACGAGGCCACCCGTGCGCTGGACCGGCTAGGTGGAAAGGTGCTTGGGGCGGCAAAGCATCCGCTCAACACCATGGACTTCTCCGCCCTCTTGCTGCAGGCGCAGGCATCGGGGGCGAAGGTGATTGCGCTGGCCAACGGCGGCGACGACACCGGGCGTTGCGCCAAGCAGGCGCGCGAATTCGGGCTGGTGCCGAAGCAGACCCTCGCCGGCTTGTCCATGCTCCTCACGGATGCGCATGCTATCGGCCTGGACGCCGCGCAGGGGCTGCTACTGACCGAGACGTTCTATTGGGACCTGAACGACGGCACCCGTGCCTTCTCGGCCCGCTGGTCCGCCCGCAACCGGGAGCGCGAGCCAACGATGATCCAGGCCGGGGTATACGGCGTTGTGCTGCACTACCTGAAGGCCGTGCACGCCCTGGAGGGCATCCCGGGCGGAGCCGCCGCGGTACGGCAGATGAAGGCGATGCCGACCAACGATGCTGCCTTCGGCCGCGGCAGCATCCGCGCGGACGGGCGCAAGATACACGACAACTACGTGTTCCGGGTCAAGGCGCCCGAGGACTCCAAGGGGCCGTGGGACTGCTACAGCCTGGTCCGCACCGTGCCGGGTACTGCCGCGTTCCGGCCGATGGAGGGAGGCGGCTGTCCGCTGCTGGCCGAACTGGCGCGAGGCTGACCGCCTTGGCGCTGGCCCTGGGCTTCGCCGACATCGTGCCGGGCCTGCAAGTCCGCAGTGGAGGCCGCACCTTGACGGAGGCCGACCACACCCTGTTCATGATGCTGTGCGGCGATTGGCACCCGATCCATGCCGACGCCGAATACGCCCGCGCCACCCCTGCCGGGCAACGGCTGATGCACGGCAGCTTCGGCATCGCGCTCGCCATGGGCATGCAGGCCGCGGCAGTGGAGTTCGCTGATCCCCTGCTGGGCGCCTTGGGCCTGACCGATTGGCGGTTCTGCAAGCCGCTGCTGATCGGTGACACCGTGCACGTCGTGATCGAGTTCCTGTCCTGCCGCACCACTCGCGACGGCGAACGCTACGTGGTGGAACGGCGCCTGAGCCTGGTGCGGCACAATGGCGAGGTCGTCCAGGAAGGCACAGCCACGGCGTTGCTGCGCCTGCCGGAAAGGGTGGGATGAGCAGCATGGTCACCGCCGACGTGCTGGAGCGGAACGCCCGCCTGCGTGGCAGCGCACCCGCCTTCATTTTCGAGGGGCGCAGCCTATCCCATCGCGGCTTCGCCGCGCGGTCCTTCGCGCTTGGCAACGCGCTGCTGGCCCTGGGCCTGCCCCGGCAGTCCCGCGTGGCCGTGCTGGCGCAGAACCGGCCTGAGTACTTCGAGGCTTTCGCCGGAATCGGCGCCGCCGGGCTGATAACAGTGAACCTGAACTGGCGCCTCGCGGTCCCGGAGTTGTCCCGCATCGTCGCCGACTGCGAGCCGGAGACGTTGATCTTCGACGGCCCGGCTGAGGCGGTGGCGGACTTGCTGCGCCAGGCGGCGTCCATCCGCCACTGCATCGCTCTCGACCCGCCGCCGGGCTGGGCCACGTCCTACGAGGCCCTGGTCGCGTCCGGCAGCCCGGTGCGCCCATCCGTCCCAGTGCTTCCCGACGACATCGAAAGCCTGATTTACACCAGCGGCACCACCGGCCAGGCAAAGGGCGTGATGCTCAGTCACCGCGCCCTGCTGGCGGCGGCGCAGGCGATCGCGTGGGAAGGGGACGCACGCACGGAAGACCGGATGCTGATCGTGATGCCGTTGTTCCACGTGGGTGGCAAGGTCGAGCAGATGGCGTTCTGGCTGGCCGGCGCGACCACCGTCCTGCACCGCGCTTTCGACCCGGCGGAGGTGCTGCGCGCGCTGGACCAGGACGGCGTGACAGCGGCCCACCTTGCGCCGACAATGGTGTCCCGGCTGCTGGACCACCCGGACCTGGCCGGCACCGACCGATCCCGGCTGCGCGTCGTCCATTATGCGTCAGCGCCCATGGCCGTGCCGCTGCTCCGGCGGGCCATCGAGGCGTTCGGCCCCATCTTCCTGCAGGTTTATGGAATGACGGAGTGCGTCACGGCCACGGTGCTGAAGCCATTCCAGCACGTGCTGGACGGGGAACCTGCCGCGGTGCGCCGGCTGGGTTCCGCCGGGCAGCCATGCTTCGGGGTGCGGGTCCGCACGGCGCGGCCAGACGGCAGCGACACCGCCGCGGACGAACCGGGCGAGGTGCTGATCCATGCGCCGGGCCTGATGAGCGGCTATTGGAACCGTGCCGGGCTGACGCTGTCGGTGGTGCGCGATGGCTGGTTCCGCACCGGCGACATCGGCTTTGTTGATGACGAGGGTTTCCTGTTCATCGCTGACCGGTTGAAGGACATGATCATTTCCGGCGGCGAGAATATCTACTCGCGGGAGGTCGAGGATGCGCTGATGAGCCATCCGGCGGTGCACGAGGCGTCTGTGACCGGGATCGCGGACCCGGACTGGGGCGAGAGCGTGAAGGCATGGGTCGTGCTGCGGGAGGGGCACGAGGCAGACGCGCCCATCCTGATCGAGCACTGCCGCCGGATGATCGCCAGCTACAAGAAGCCGCGCGTCGTGGAATTCACGTCGGCCTTGCCGCGCCTATTCAACGGCAAGGTGGACAAGAAGGCGCTGCGGGAGCGGGATGGGCGTGGTTCAGAACCTGCCATTTTTGGGTCACACGGGCGTACGAAGACCGCCGGCCTGTGAGGGCCGGATTTCAACTGGAGGGGTGTCCTTTGCGGGAGGCGGCTGGCCTCCCCGTGGTCAAGCCCGCTGAGGCTGAAGCGGTCCCAGACCCAGCAGGGTCAGCCAGTGCGGATGGCCGTGGCCGGTCATCAACTCCCGCGGGCTCTTGCCCTGGCGCTCGGCATGCCGGCTGCGCAGGAAGCGCCGGTGGTTGAGGAAGAACCGCAGCAAGTCCAGGTACGAGCCGCCCAGGTGGCGGCGCAGGGTGAAGTAGGGGCGCAGCCGCGAGTTGAGGTTCTCCACCAGCGAACTGCTGCGCGGTGTGTCCGCCATGGCACGGCTTACGGCGGCGAACAGGGCGTGGAACTTGCCTCCGGTCAGTGCGCGTAGCCGGTTCCACCCCTGCCAATACACGGGCGAGGTGGTGGGCAAGCGGTGCAGAACGAGTGCTTCGCGCACGAGCGGCTCGCCGACGGCGTGGGATTGCGCGATGTCGGCCAGCTTGTCGTCGAGCACGCCGGCGAAGGCGAGCAGGTCGTCGCGCTGGTTCTGCAGCGCGACGCGGACCAGGCGGATGCGCCGTGGGTCCTCGGGCTCGCGAGCCGCCAGTTCCTCGACGATGAAGTCGAACAGCTCTCGCCGCGTTGCCAGGCCCGGGCCGGCCAGGGCAAGAACGTCATGGCGCAGCCACTGGGTGAGCGTTCTGACATCGCGGGCGAGGCATGACGCACGAGCCTCGGTATGACGGGCCAGCTCCAGCTGGACGACAAGCTCGCTGTCCGGATCCCGCCGGCCGGCGCGGCCGGTCTTGGTCTGCAGCGTCTTGCGTCGCGACGTGGCGCCCGTGGCAAGGCGCTGCAGCGTGTTGGCCAGGCCTTCGCACCGGCGCTGGATGTGGAACACGTCGCCGTGGCACGGCGTGTCGCCCCAGGCGGCCCTCTGCCCGGCGCGCAAGCCTTGCCCGGCATCGGCGATCGTATAGTCAGGATCGAGCCCCTGCGCGGCGGCATCCAGCAGGTGCACGCCCCAGGTGCCGGCGTCACGATGCTGCTCCGCCACCAGCAGATAGCAGTAGGTCGATGCCGCATCGACGCCGGCCAGCACCGGCGTGGCGCCCTGGAAGATCTCGTCGTGCAAGCCAACGCGAATGCCTGACAGGTCCTGGCCCCGGTTGATCGCACTCGCCTGCCGCGTGGCCGCCTCGAGCACGTCGTGGACGCAGCCCAGGCTGACGGGCACGCCCAGCAGGTCGCGCAGGAACTCGACGACGCCGCGATACGAGCTGCGGCAGATCAGCGTCAGCCCGACGATGACCTGGCGCAGCCAGGCCTTGGTCATCGCCACCTCGAACAGCACCTCACTGTCCGGCGTGGCCGACGAGAAGGCGTCGTCCAATACCGTGCGGGCCTTGTGCGTCTGCTGGTAGACGAACTTGCGGCTCACCCCGTGCCGTGCGGCGAGATCACTGACCGTCTCCGAGCCGGCCAACGCCTGAATGGCCAGGTCCTTGCGGTCACTCCCGGGCAGCCTCGCTGCTGCGCCAACACCTCGATCCATATTCGCACCACCGCTGAAAGCGTGAGGGTGCCATCATCCGCCCTGGGACCGCCAACCCAGCATCACGTGTAACCTGAATTCGAACCACGCC
>JAABUX010008279.1_pt1 | contig 12025 bp, 21 predicted proteins | sample 5561851 | NCBI WGS metagenome assembly JAABUX01 (sample SAMN10711883, study PRJNA513361) | rock metagenome | isolation source: Antarctica rocks | place: Antarctica: Victoria Land, Richard Nunatak red sandstone | collected 2016-01-03 | reverse complement strand
GGTGGAGATCACCTTCGTCGGCACCGACGTCAATGTGGAGGGTGAGCTCCCAATCTCGATATCCCAACGTCGCGTTCTGATATGATTCTCTCTGGCAATTCCTAACATGATGAGACCTGCCGCAAATGGATTTGCTCGCAATCACAAGGCATCTCGTGTGACTAGACTCTGCACAATGCGCGACCAAGGTGCCACTCCGCTGCTGCGCAGGCGGTCTTGGCGGGATCCTGTCCAGCGTGCCGCAGATCAGCCTGCCGGACCTACCTGACTCGATGCAGCCGCCCTCCCGCTCGGCGCGCTTCACCGTCACGTACCTCGATGATGACCTGCGCATCACGAGGGGCGACCGCGGCGAGACCAGGGTCTTTGTCCGCACATAGATGAGGAACCGGTTTGGACGCCATGTTTGCCAGTGTTGGTCGGACGCGACATGATCAGTGCCTACGTGACGAACTGCAGATAGCCAGCATTGGATTGCCTCTCGATGAACCATGCAAATGTGCATAGGTGCGGCCTGTAGTCTGCTAGATTGCTGAACGTCAGCCGCAGACGCGCATACAGCAAGATGCCCTGCTATGTCTTCATAGACTCGACTTCCCAAACCGAGCGGCAGCAGATGTGCAAATGTAGACCGTCGGAGCCTTGAGCTGCTGTGCACCTTGCTTGCTTGGTAGACCATTGGATTGCGTAATCCATGTTATGTGCCGAATTTGACACCTGCGCATCTATGTCGTCCACCGTTGCGGTCATGCACGAGGCTGTTACACAGGCAGACGCACTGTCTTTGCCTGCAAAACAATTCCGGTCCAACACAATCCGACAACAACCACTGTGTTTGCCGCGCATCATTTGATTGCAGGAGCATGCAGGCAGCCACAAAAATCCGGCTGCCTGCACGTGAGGGATACGCAGCATCTGACGCTATCCTAGCAGCCGCAGAAGCTATCGAGGTATGACGCAGGATCCTAGCATGGAGGGATGGTGACACAACGCCTCATGCCGACGTGCCTGCTCAGTATCGATCTGACCTAGGGCCTGCTATGTAAGACTGTACCAGTACACAGTGGGGAGTCAGGCTCATTATAGCAGCGATGGCTCTGCGGAAAGGACCGATCCGCTGCGGTCTGGTGCCTAGCTATAGCGTCCGTCGCTGCTCTCCTGACGCTCGCGCGACAGACCACGAGGGCGGTCGCAGCTAGAAGCCTGCGGTCCCGCCGCCATCGCGCGGCCTCACTCTGCTGCTGAACCCAGGCAACACGCTGTGGCGTGCGCACACGCGATCCGGCGGCAGCGACGAGCTGCGGAACGAGCGCGATGGCTACGCGAACCGGTCTATTCGCACGGTCACGGTGCGGCCACCCACCTCCATGCCGTTGGTCCTCTCCACGGCGGCGTCCGCATCTGCCTGAGTGGGGAACGAAACCACGCCGAAGCCCCTGCAACAGCAGTGGTGCTGGCATCAGCAGATGACTATCAACATCGCGTGCAGGGTTGTCAGTTGCGTCGCGTTGTGTCGCCAAAAGCGATACCCATGCCAGATGCGCATGACATGGACGGTGTTGAGTCAGCGGTCAGAAACTGACCTGGACCGCCCGGCGCTGTCGATGATGACGTCCGCCCGCTCGACGTTCTGAACACCCGCGTCGGTGAAGGCGTCCTTCAGCTGCTGCCACGTGCAGGTCCAGGGGAGGTTGTGCACCACCACCTGCGTCGCCGCAGAACTGAGGCTCAGAGATGTACTGACAGCCATGTGGTGAGTCACAGAGAGGGCAGTGGGTCGAGGCACATGATCGAGGAAAGGCAAGGGCAGCGCGACAGCATAGTTGCGCACACCTGTAGACCGCTGGAGACGCCGGGGGTGCCGGGCGGCGGTGGCCGCTCCAGCATGCCCATCGGCATGGCGACGTACCCTGCTGGCCCGTACCCGGGCGCGTAGCCGGGCATCGGGATGGGGCCGTAGCCCCCCCGCGCGTCCGGCCGCGCCGGCCGCGGCTGCTGCTGCTGCTGCTGCTGCTGCATCATCGCGCCGTGGTACGCCGCGGCCGCGGCGGCCTGCGCGGCGGCAGCGCCGGGTGGCGCCGCGGGGGGCGGCCCGGGGGGTCCCCCGAGGCGGCCGGCGACGCGCGCCCTCCCGCGCCCCGCGTAGCCGCCCACGTAGGCGTACCCGTAGGGCTGTGGCTGGAAGCCGTACGCCGGGTACGGCTGCTGGGCTGGCTGGGCTGACGACGTCCGTCGTGGGGCCCCCTGCCGGGCAGTAGCACAGCAAACCTCAGCGGCGCACAAATGTGACCGCAACAGCGATGTGGGGCCTCCATTGCGCATCGATGACGAGAGAACCCTGGACTGCATTTCACACGATGCTGCAGTGCCGGGGATTGACGGCAGAGCGGGCAAGATTAGTCCGCACGCTAATAGGGCAGGCTGAGCGCAGGAGGCGGCGGCCTCAGCAAAAGATGGCAGGGGCGGCGCACCAAAGGCGGTGCGCCGTCGGGGCCTGTCACTTTGACCGCTTTGCAGCGGCCGTCCTCCCCCTCTTCGAGCTCGTACTCCACAGGCTCCGACTCTCGGAGGCTCCGGAAGCCCTCTGCCTGTATGCTGGTCTGCGCGCACCCACAGAGCTACACAGCTTGGCAGAGTCCATGAATGTGGAGGGTGGGGCAGGTGAGGGGAAGAACGATGGCTGCTGTGCTCCCAGCAACCGACAACTGCATGCTGTCGCATGATCGGCGGCTGGATCGCTCTGAGAGGGTGCCGGGACACGTCAGATGCGGAAGGGGGACCCGCCGCCGGCCGCAGGGGATGCGAGCAAACAGTTTGTGGCATGGAAATATCATAATGGAAGGCGTACAGCCGCCGAAGGCGATGCGTACGCGGCCGAACAATCATTGATGATCATAGCGACAGTACCCGGATTGGCGGCGATAAGCGACGACAGAGACTCATTTGCTTGCGAGCGCAATGCAGGACTGGCGGCGGGCGAGCCAAGCGAGACGGGATGATCCGCGGGACGCCAGGACAGCAGAGAAGCAGCAGCAATGCTCCGCGCCCACGGATCGCAGTAACGCGATGCAATTCAGGATTTGCACCGCCCGCGACCTCTCACAGGAGCGCAATGCAGGGTAGCGCCAACCGGGGTGACTGTGCGACCACCCTCGACATGCATGTACAGAATCCTTTCCTTGTGTCGTCACACCTGGTGTACAAAGAGGTCCTCGCTGCCCCCCTCTGCACCCTCGGGCTGGATGAAGCCGAAGCCTTTGCTCGCATTGAACCACCTTACGGTGCCTCTTCGCCGCTCAGGTTGCCCTTCCGGAGTGCTCTCCGCAGCGCTGGTGCTCGGGACTCCCAGCTGCAGCTGCTCATCCTGCGCGTCAGCCATGTCCGAGGCAATCTAACGCAATGCCGTGCAATCGGTGCTAACGCCTTCAGACAGATCTTCCGATTGGGTTGGGTGGGCCCTAGGGCTTAATCCATTCAAGTAGCGATCAGGCGCCGCGTCACTAGGTGTCGGCGAGTGCTTGCCGGCACGTCAGACGGTCGCTCAGACGATGGACTTGCTCTACGGCCAGGTATGCAATCATATGCCGAGTGGTGCGAATGTCACTCACTGTCGACATGCAGCGGGTGGTGTGCGCTTGGTTGTATTGCAGGGTGGTGCCCCACACAATGAAATCGCAGGCTATCTGACGCTTGCAAGAGCGCGCTGAGCGTTGGCACATCCCTCTTGCTTCGCTTGCAACCTGCGCACCGAGCAGTGATACCCTGGGCAAACCTGAAGTCAAACTCAACTCACGGGGCACCCGCCTGCCATGCAACGCGATGCACCACTCGTGCGAATCAATCGAGCTCGGGCGGGCTCTACTAAGCTGCCTGCAGCGACTCCTGCGGTCTCCTATGTCTCTATGCTGCTGAGGACAATCCTGCTGTGATGCCGGCCCTGCTGCCTTCCCGGCACTGCTGATCCTTTTGCAAGTCTGCCACAGTGTGTCCTACGCCAAGCGGGGGCGTAAGCCGACGCCGCGGGTTTACAGACACGCGGCTTGTGCCTCGTCGACGCGTCAATCGGCACTTCTCCTGCGCTGATGACAGCGTCTGCGCATGTGCGTCAGGTGGCCCGCAGCTGCGGAGGAACGCGCTGCACATGCTTCGCTGACCGCCGAACGATCAACCGCTGCGTTCCGGCATGACGTCGCCACCCTCTCCTGCGACGGGCGACGAATGGGAGCGCGGACGTTGCTGCCGCGTGCCGTCCCGGTGTGCAGCATCTGCTGCAACCAACCCTGCCAGCGTGCTGCGCCAACCGCATGCAAGATTTGTCACCGCCCAACGATGCCCGCGCCAGGAGGACCTGCGACCACGGCCGCCACGCAAGGCCTTGCCAGCCCTCTCGGCTGGCCTACACGAAGACGCGGCTGATGGCCGGCGGGGAGGGGGGCGCTGATCCCGCGGCAGACCCCGGCCCTGAGCCGCCGCCGAAAGCCACCGACGACGGGGGCGACCGCCGCGGCGGCACTGGCCCGCCGTTCTGCAGTGCCGACGCTTCGCCGAGGCGCGCCAGCGTGAAGAGGACGTCCTCGGGGTCGTTGACGTAGTACGGCGCCTTGCTCGGCTTCTGCCCCACTGTGCACGCGAACACCTGCATGCGGCATCGGTAAGGCACTGAGGGTGTGGCCAGCGCGCATGACCTGCTCTATATCGTCAAGAGAGGCGGGGGCAGACGCCGCTGCAGAGAGACAGCAGCACTGTCCGGGCTTGTAGTGCTCAGCATAGCAGACAGTGCACGTGCTCCGGCCATTACAATCTGCACACTCAGCCGCAACTGCAGGGCCATACAAAAGGCCAACACTTGCATGGGGAGTTGTGTGCCAGAGAAAGAGACTCGGGCGGCCGCGGCGCACCTCGGCGGGCATGTGCGGCGAGAAGGTGACGTGCTCGATGGCCAGGAACATGTCCTCGTCGGAGCGGTCATCGCCGATGCACAGGATGAAGTCCGGGACGCCGCCGTGCGCCGACGCATCGCCGAGCACGCGGTCCACCATGCCGCCCTTGCTCACGCCCTGGACACCGCAGTATACGGGATGAGGCACAAGCACTCGACGGTTCTCATTGGTGGCAAGGCTGGCGCCGACAGAACTGGGACCATAGCAGTGGCTGAGAGTGCTGTTGCGTGATAGTTGGCAAAAGCAACATCGAGCAGCCTACTCGTCGCGTTGCTCCTCTTGTGGCAGCAAGGACCATGCCTGCAGCTCTCGACATGCCTGCCTGTTGCAGAGCTATATTTCCCGCATGGTGGTGATTGCGCTTGCTTGAACAAGGTTACGGCAAACCCTGGTGCGTGCCTGCGGCTTGACCTCGACGATGGTGTTGCCGGACACGACCTCCACGGGCTCGTTGGTCAGCACGCCCTCCATGTGGTCCAGCAGCTCCTTGGCCTGCCACTGCCCGAAGTCCGGATCCGTGTCGCGGTAGTGCCACACCTGCGGCCGCTTAGCACGGTCAGCCGCCGGGCGTTTATCACATCACATATTGCGAGTGTGACAACATGAGACGTCCTCAGGAGCGGCACCGTGTTGCGATGACACGGCACGACGCTGAAACGAGACAGCCGACGTGCACACTTTGAGCTGCTCGAAAGACATGCAGTACAAGCCATCAGCCACCAAACCTAGCCAAATAATGCGGGCACTGGGCACATCCAGCAAGGGTCGCACCAGCGCCGAGTCCTTGGCTTCCACGTAGCTGCCGTCCGTGGACTCCGTGTACAGCTGCAGGATGGGCAGCGCGATTTGCTTCCAGCCGGCGTGCTCGTCCGCCTCCCCGAACCGCGCCTCCCACTCCGCCATGCCTGGGGCGCGGTAGTAGAACCCGTGCTCCGCCGCAAGACCCAGGTTGCTCTGCGGACAGAACGGCGCTGTTTAGCAGGTTGCCAACCCTCGCGAGGCTGAGCATGTAAGGCGAGTGCCCAACCTACTGCATCCCACACACAGCCTGTTCGTCATCGCTGCATCCTCACAGGGTGACGTCTCACTGCGCCTCCATGCATTCAAGCTTAGCGAGCACCTGCCGCACGCTGCTGGTTAAGCCGCCATACAGCCGGTCAAACCTAAGATGATATCACTCTGTAAGTCTCAATCTGGCTGCGGTATCGCTGGCGAAGCGCACCACTGACTGGAACCAGGCGCCCAGCTCGGCGCGGCCGCGGCCGGAGACGATGAAGACCGTGTTACGCTTGTCCGCGGTCAGCGCGCGCAGCACGGCCAGCACGTCCTCGCCGGGCTCCGGGTTGATGCTGGACTGCGCCAGCAGCGTCCCGTCGTAGTCCAGCATGAACAGCCGCCGGTTCGCCCTGTGTGGAAATGTGTAAGCGCCATCAGCACATGTTGCCAGGTGTCATGTGTGTTTCAGCGCAAGCGCAGGACCACGACTCGCTTCCGGCCCACGAGCTGCATCCCAGTCTTTGTTGTATCTTGCTGCGTGTGGTGATGCTCACTGGTGCCGTAGGAAGCAAGCGCAGCCGTGCCTGGTGTAGGCGTTGAGCAGCGCGAGCGGCTCCAGCTTGCGGAAGTTCTCGGTGAGGGCGACCATCTTGAAGGAGTCCAGCCCCAGGCCCAGGCCGTAGCACTTCATCTTGCCGTGCTCCTTCGTGAACCGCTGCAGGTCCGTCGTGAAGGACTGCGAAGGCAGCCCCATGGGTGGCATCAGCATCTTTAAGCCTGTTCAGGTGGTCGGTCAACCTGACGAATACTCTCCTAAAGAGCCTCACGGTGACAGCCGGTGCAACCAAAGGACAGCTGACTAGTGCCCGCATATATGACTGCCGAGCGACGACACAAGCCTGGGGCAGAGCATATTGCTGGCGCACCCCAGTGCCTGATGCACAGCACTGCTGTTTCAGTGCAACAGCCAAAACCAGCAGCGCGAAGCGGCGGGAAGCGTGCGCACCTCCGTCCAATACCGGACGGTGTGCTGGCTGATGTACCGCCAGTGCTTGTCGTGCCGCAGGTGGCGGTCCGCCCGCGGCATCTTGATGGCCTTGTAGATGCCGTCCGCCACCGCGTCGATGCTCCACGGGTTGACCCGGATCGCGCCGCTGACGCTGGGCGAGCAGCCCACGAACTCCGACACCACCACCATGGACGTCTGCTCCTCTGTGTCGTCCTCCTGCTGCGCATGCGCAGGGTCGCTGTCAGCTCCTCCGATGTCCTGTGCTATCCTACTTATATACCCTGTCCCAGGTTCGGGGCTGTGTGGGGCCTGAGGGTGCGAAGATAGCACACTGGGTAAGTCGACCACTGGCATGTAGGTATGACGCGAAGCGTGGCCAAAAGGACGTCTCCCTGGCTTGTCGCCGTCCCAATATGAAGACACCCGGCCTCAATGATATCAGGTTAGATGGCAAGCATAAATGATGCAGATCCGGCACTGGCTCACCGGCACGCCCTGCCGGCAGACGACGTACTCGTACGGCACCAGATTCATGCCGTCCCGCGTGGCCGTCACCACCGCGCAATCCGCGATGCTGTACAGGGCGGCGCGCTCGTACAGCGGCACCTGCGATGGAGGGAGCATGTGAGCTATCATATTATACACATGTGCACTGTCAACTTCGGTCGCAGATTCAGCATGCCCTGCAACAGACTGCAACATGAAAGCCCGTAGTTGCCTTCACAATTGCGTGCAGAACGTCGCTGGCCACATCATCGCTCATCAGCTATGGCACATCATTCCGAGCTGATGAGCGATGATGTGCCAGCGACGTAGAATTAGAGCATCCGCCTCGCACCGGGCGCTCCAGCCAGACGACGGGCGCGTAGTCGCCGTCGCCGTACTTGGCGTTGATGCCGTCCACGAGCTCCATGCAGTACTGGTGCAGCTCCGCGATGTCCTTACCGGACCCCCTGCCCACGGCCATTGGCGAGGCATCTCGACATGTGCTGCATGACTGCTACAGGCGCCTTGTGCTCGCTCGAGTGCAGCACACGGACACGGTAAAGCGGTCACCGTCAGTAATGCTCGCTCGAGGGTGCGAGGGCGGCCTGGTGACACAGCAAGCTGCGTGTGCTCGTGACAGACCTCACGCTCAGCACGCTGTGGCCACCACTGATGGCGCTGGCTCGAAACATTGTCGAACACGGGGATGGCACGAGATCTGGTGAGGGGCGGGCACGCGCCTGGGCGGGTTGGTGACCTGGACCAGCACGAGGCGGCCGCGCCACTCCGCGTGGTGGTCCAGCACCCGCTCCAGGGCCTGCAGCTTCAGCTCGATGCCCTTGAACAGGTCCATGTCGTCGACGCCGACCAGCACCATCTGCCCCCTGAACTGCGCCTGCACAGCGGGCCGCAGAGGCTGCGGTCAGGGACTGCGCTCAGGGTCAGCGGGTCGCAGCAGAGCTAGAAAGCAGCCTGTGTATACTGCCAAATGCCGAAAGGCCTTCTCAACACCACCAATGTGAATATCCCCTGCAAGACGATCCTGACTTTGTAGTTGGGCAGATCATCGAGTATCCCTCATCAAGTCACGCTTCGTGTGCGCGCCTGCAGCTCGCCCCGGCGCCACTTGCAGTCGTCGCTCTGCAGGATGTCCAGGAGCCGCCTCGGCTGCACGCCGGTGGGCATGATCTTAACGCCCACGTTGCGCCCGTAGTACTCGAGCATGATGCTGCCGCGGCTGGTCACGTGCTCGACGCCCAGCATTCGCGAGCAGCACGACAGGAAGTGCCGCGCGTAGTCGAAAGTGTGGAAGCCTGCGCGCAGGAGTGTATGGTCTGGAAAGCCTGCCCATCATGTCAGGCTGAGACATTCGTGGCTGCCCTGCGCAGGTCACTGTGAGAAGACGGGGATGGTGAAGTGGCCATGCGTCAAGGCAAGGCATGGACACCGCGTCTGATGCAAGTCCTGCATGAATCAAGACCGCGAATAGAACGAGCTGCGCACCGACGAGGTCGACGTTGAGGATGGAACGCAGGAGCTCATCGCGCTTGGGGAAGGTGCGGAAGATCTCGCTGCTGGGGAACGGGGAGTGCAGGAACAGGCCGCAGCGGACGCGGAAGAGGCGCTTCCGCAGCAGGCTGGGCAGCACCAGCAGGTGGTAGTCATGGATCCACACGTAGTCGTCCTCCATGCTCACCACCTCCACCAGCTTGTCCGCGAAGCTCTGCATGCGCGATGCAGAGACGGACTTGAAGCTTATACGCTTGATCCTGACCCTGCACTTCGAGGTCTGCAAGGGTGGCGGTCAGGTGCAAGTCCGCGGAGGGGGGCCTCAAGCTCAAGCCTGGTCCCGAGGCTCGCAGGGGTGTGGCCGGGTGTGGGTCCACTGCGCATGGGAAGCACAGCGGGCGGCACACCGCTCGCTGACCCTACGCAGAGCCTCGATTGAAAGTTGACGTGACCCGCTGCTTGAGCACCCTTGCGTGAGGTGGGTCAGCAGACGTGAAGAGTTGTGGTCGACCTCAGCTTCGGCGTCTTGCAACCCCCGGCAAGGGTCAGCGCACCTTATTGGCCTTGACGTAGGCCTGCCAGAGGTCGGGGTCGAAGCGGCACGTGCTGGTCGGCGACAGCGGCAGCAAGTAATGGAACAGCGGCCACAGCTGCTGTTTGCAAAACCCTGCGCATAGTTTGATGAGCATGAGCGTCGGCACAGGTACGAAGGTTCACATAAGCTGTGTGGGCGTTTGAACATGTGCAGCAGACTGCTTGTTCAGGACAGTTCGTTCGGGTCAGATCTCGCTGTGCACAAAATGTAGCAGGGTGTCCAATGTGTGATGCGGTGCTTGCTGGAACGCAGCAATGTGTACCGGCTCCGGCCGTAACACCGCACCTTTGTAGTATCGCTCCTTCAGGTGTTTGCCGAGGAACACTGGGTAGCAGTCCAGCTGCTTCAGCTCCTTTGCGACCACCTGCACGGCACGTCACTATGCCTCGCTGTTGAGGTTCGAGCGGGCCTCAGCTGCTCAGCGCAGCGTCACACGGCGGCCTGTGACGGCCCGCTGACGGAAGCGTTTCATGTTGTGGTTATTGCAGGTGCTACGCGGCAACTGCAGGCCAGCGAGCACAGTGACATTGTGACAATAGAAGGGGCGCGCGCACATCCTGGTCCATGGGGTCGATCTCGACCGACAGGGAGCCGACGTACATGATCTGATACTCCTCGTCGATGCCCTCCTGCCGGGAGAAGGCTGATGAGTGAGCTTGGCCAAGATCCTCAGCGCGACCTGGGACCCCCATGCTACTTGGGACCCCCGCGGAGGCCGTGGTGATACATGAGGCCCCTGGAGTTTCGGGTGTTGGCGTGACCGTGAGCACTCTGTTGGCCGACAGGCGACTGCTGGTGTCCAGCGAGGCAGTAAGCAGCGCATTGCAGCCGCGTCCGGCCAGACTTGCACTGATCTCGGTGCTTGGTGTGCAGCAAACCGAAGAGGGACCCAGCGCCAGGTGGCGCGCCTTGGCCTGCACGACCAGAGCGTCGATGTCGAGCTCGAAGTTCCAGTCCGCGTCCTCGTTCTCTCTGCTCGCCTTGACCGGCAGATGGTTGGACACCAGTATATACCTGCAAGGAAGCGTGGCGGCATGACTGTCTTAATGCACTCGGAGACTGCATCTGCACAGCCTTGCCAAAGGGACCCACAAGCTGTCAGCAAACAATGACCCAAAATTGCAGCCTTCACAGCTGCCGTCAATATGAGCACGAGAGCTTGAAAAGCGTTGTGATATCAGCATACTGCGATTCGTTTGTTTCGCTGCACGCATGCGCAGCGGGCATCCAGCCATGGGGCTGACCCCTGCGCACCTGGGTTTCCTGGTGCCGCCGCTGTCAATAGACGACCTACTGAGGTTGGCCCGCGCCGACGTGAAAGCCAGCGGCCCGCCGGCATCTAGGTCTGTGCCGCCGCCATAGCTGCCCTCGACTAATGCCTGCGCAGGCGGACAGCGAACAGGCATGTTGGTAGCATGATCAACAGTCTAAATGCAAAGTTTTAGGGCAGAGTCTCGGGCCGAACAACGGCCAGCCGACCGCCCAGAGCAAGAACGTTGACACGCTGCTGGCGACAATGCCAGATCGATGCCGTCACGGCGGCGTATTGGCAGCAGCTGGACCTCTGCGGCCCAAGTCTGAAGCAGGGGCGCAGATGCAGCCATGCAGGGATACAGGACGCGCAGCGGCACCTGCAGGTTGCGGTAGGAGCCGCCGAGAGTGGGGTCGGCTGCCCCTGTGCGCCTCATGGCGCCCTCGGCACGCTGGCCTGCCCCAGATCAGGGGCAGCTGACTGGGGCGGCCCCCGGTGCGGCGGCCACCCCGGCGCTGCTGCAATCGGTCCTGCCAGCAGCAGCGAGACGACGCCGACGCGTCGGGACGAGGAAATATCGCTTTCGAGACGACGCTGACTGGGAAGGGACCTGTGCCGATGGGAGCTGCCGCCGCAAACCGTGCGGCCTCGTCCGCTCCGTCGACCCCTTCCTGCTGTGCGTTCTGTGGTCTCACTGCAGATCAAGCTCTGTCGAAGCAGACCGCGGACTCGGCGCAGCTGTGCTCGGAGTCTTGCAGTCGCCGCCTGGCGGCTCTCTCACCGATTTTGCATCAGTAATCTCCGCTGCGGGACCCCAGCATAGCCAAATCCGTTAATACCCTTTCTGCGCGCGCTGCTCAAATAACGTGCCGAGCTGCTGAATGGCGATACGATGTGCATAAGCCGCATGCATGCGGAGCTTCTCGTGCTGTTCTGTGCCGTGCTGGTGCCGCTTCGTGCTGCAGAAGCGTCATCGCTCTTCACAAATGGCGATCGCGGCGGGCCAAAGCCCGGCTGCATCCATCTAGTTAACGCAGTTATCGATGCCGAGACTGCTCCGCAGAGGTCCCGTCCAGTCCGCGAGTGTTCAATCACCTTACAATTGACAATGCTGCAACAAAAGTTCTGCTGCTACCTGAACAGGCCGTAGAAGCTTCATCTCTGCTTTGTTGTGTGCCCTCTATGTCACTCGCGACAAACTCGTGTGATGAACCGCAGCACGGGTGTGTCGAGCAGAC
>JAABUX010008278.1_pt1 | contig 12026 bp, 11 predicted proteins | sample 5561851 | NCBI WGS metagenome assembly JAABUX01 (sample SAMN10711883, study PRJNA513361) | rock metagenome | isolation source: Antarctica rocks | place: Antarctica: Victoria Land, Richard Nunatak red sandstone | collected 2016-01-03 | reverse complement strand
CGAAGGCCGTGACGGGAGACCGGCCGCCGGTCAGCAGTCCGGAATTAAAGACGACCAGTGTCGCCTTCGGCATGAACATGCTGTTCTCAGCGAACTGCTCCAGGTAATCGAGATCGGCTCTTTCGTTACCCATCACATAGAGCAAGACCGGCCGAACCCCGCGGCGCTCCAGCGTCTGGACGAGTTTGACCTCCTCAGTCAGCGCATTCAGCGCAGTGAACCCACCCCCGACGTCCAGGACGACGTCGCGACGATGCTTGACCTGCTCTCGCACGCGATCCTCAATCCACGTCCTCTGGTCCTCGACGCTTGTTCCGGCTCGGGGCTGCAGCGCGTCCGGATGAAACAGCGAAAGCGTGTGGGTCCGATTGTGCAGGTCGGCGTTCCACACCTCGATCTGTGCGCCGAGCGCGCGATAGATCTCGATCAGGGCGTTCAGTGTCGTTGTCTTTCCGACGCGCTGGCGGCCAGCGGCGACGATCAGAACCGGCTGCCGGGTCGAGCCGAACACCGGCTTGTCTTCGGCCGGCTCCGGTTGCTTGCTGTCGATTTTACCCACGGTCTCTCTCCATCAAAAATGTCCGAACTTCTTGCGGCCGTCGCCTTCGAGGGTTCGCCTCAGTCGCTCGATCTTGGCCCTCGCCTCCGGGCTGAGGTCGTCGATCGTGATAGGGTCGGCCTCATTGGGCGGTCCCTGGCTAGGCGGGGTCGTTACCTCCCTTCGCGGAGGAAGGGTCTGGTCCGGCTGCTCGCGTCGATATCGAAGCGCTGGCACTGTCCGCGGGATGTCGGCCAGGGGCGGCTGCCAGTCAGAGCGCTGGCGCGACGGAGGTGCAGAGCGGGGTGTATGGTCAGGCGCCGTCTTCGCCTTAGCCGCATCGTCCTTGACCTTGCTCCAGGTCTTCCGCGCGGACTGAATCGAAGGCAGTTTACCGCTTCCGTCGAGCAGACCCATCGCCCCGAGGTCTTGAACCAAGTCGGCCCATCCCACGACGCGGCCTCGTTTTGATGCGGACACCATCTTTCCGTGATTAGCCGCCATCCACCGATAGAGTGGGGACCACTCGGCATCGCTCACCTTCCGGAGAATGCTGTGGGTTGTGGGACGTCGCCTTTCCATGCCGTAAAGGCTGGAGCCAGTTGGAGCGAACGGGGCTATCTTTTTTGCTAGGAATGGTTGGCTCGTGGTTGGCTGACGGCGGTCCCGCGGTGGGTAGACGGTTGGGGAACGGTGGTCAGGAAGGGTTTTCCATACACCATTGCACCCGTGGTGCAGGCTGACGCCCTTTTGTGAGGGTCTCGGAGAATCCTCCGCCTAGTTCGCGCCAACCTCACGGATGCTCTCTCCAACCAAAGGAGAGCATCATGGCGGCGGACACGACCGAAATCCTGGCCCAGTTGGCTGCGGGCCAGACGGGCTTGAAGGACGGCCAGACAGCGATCATCAGCACGCTCGGGGCGCAGGGCCAGCTGCTGCGGCTCATCGCCGAGCAGCTCCGCATCCTGCTTGAGAAGCTCACTCCGGAGGTCGGCGAAGGCCCTACCATGCAAGAGCTGTTGGCCGAGCTGGTGGCGCGGGTCGGCGGTAACGGAGCCCTCCTTCGTCGCATCGATCGCCGCACCGAGAGCATGGCCATGGACCTGCCGGACGACGTCGTCCGCGCCATGAAAGGGGCACCCGGGGCGAACGGGAATGGCGCGAACGGCCACGACGCGAACGGCAGCATCGGGTCATGATGACCTTCCGCAAGCTTGCTGCAGATTCCGCAGGCAAGCTGATCCGGGCCTACTTCACCGAGAACACGCCGCAGCCGACGCATGACTTTCGGACTGAAGTCGGCAAGGAACTGGACAGCGGAGGACGGCTCACCTCGTACTATACCGGCCGCGACAGCCGGGCGACCTGGCGGCCGGACATGCCGGCGAATGTCGCCCGGGCGCTCGGGGTGGACGCGCGGACTATGCCGAAGGATGCCGACCTCGACCGGCTGTTCGAGGCAAAGCGTGGCGATACCGGCGAAGCCTGGACCGAACACAAGCGCAAGGTCAGCGCCTACGACCTGACCTTGGCACCGCACAAATCTGTCACCCTGGCGGCCGAGTTCGCGTCCACGGCCGCTGAGAGCGCGATGATCTGGCACGCCATAGACCGGGCGAACGACGCCACGATGCGCTACGTCGCCCGTGAGGTTGGCTGGGCGCGCAAAGGAAGGGGTGGTGAAGACGGCGCCGACCCTGGGGCTGTTGGATGGGTCAGCTTCCGCCATCACACGGCACGGCCGACGCTACCGGTTCAGGACGGTCCGGACGGCGCGACCTATCTCGCGCAGTCGCCGATCGGCGGCGACCCACACGCCCATATCCACAACGCACTGTTCAACCTCGTAGTGACCGAGGAAGGGCGGATTGGGTCACTCGACACCCAGCGGCTGCATAGTCGCATCCATGAATTTGGCGCATTCTTTCAGGCCCGGCTGGCCGACGAGCTGCGGGTCCTCGGCGCCCGGATCGGCTATGACAAGAACCAGCAGGCGGTCGTGCTGGAGGCAGTGCCCGAGCTGGCCGTGGATACCTTCAGCAAGGGGCGGCGGCAGGTTCTCGGGTCAGCCAAAGCCTACGCAGAAGCGCAAGGGCTCAAGTGGGACGAGATGTCCGCGGAGGGCAAGTTCAAGATCCTGTCCACGGCTGGGCTGGCTGCTCGCCTCAAGAAACACGGGGACAAGAACGACCACGAGATCTGGCGCGACCAGGCGGCGGCGATTTTGTGGGATCATCAAACTGTCTTGGGCGAGACCAAGCATGTGACACCGGCAACCGCCGAGCGGTTCGACATCGCGTATCGCTTCGCGGCCAAACATCTTGCGCATGAATTTCACACGGCGGCCGTGATCGACCATGACAAGCTGCGGATGTACGCCGCTCGCGGCCTGATCGGCACCGGGATCGCCGGCGGAGCTGCCGATATCGACCGCGTGGTCAAGCTGATCGAGGAACGTGGCCTGCAGCTCAAAGGCGAGCAGGTCGCGCTCATCGTCGGAATGTCGGGCGAGAAGGTCCGTGCGACCAACACCGCGCAGGTCCGGATCGAGCAGAGCCTTGGGGCGGAAGCCGGCCGGGCTGCCACCGACAAGTCAGGCGCGCTCTCCCACGCCGCGATCCGGGCGGCGATCGCTGCCTCAGGCCTGGACTTTGTCTCCGAGCCGGACCACGGAGCCGCTCAGAAGGCGGCCATCTACGCTCTTGGGCAGGGCGGTGCGCTCTCCCTGCTGACCGGCGTCGCAGGCGCCGGCAAGACCACCCTTCTCAAGCCGCTGGTGGCCGCCTGGAAGGCGGACACGCGCTGGGAAGCGGGCGGCCGGGAGGTGGTCGGGCTGGCGACCGGCTGGAAGCAGGCAGACGCCCTCCAGGATGCCCGCGTGGACCGCACCATCGCCATGGAGCCGTTGCTGCAGTCCATCAGAAGCGGCGAGTTCCAGGCCAGCCGCAACACCGTGCTAGTCATCGACGAGATCAGCCAGGTGGCGCCGCGCGCGATGCTCGCCCTGTTGCAGTTGCAGCGTAAGACCGGCCTGACCATCAAAGCCCTCGGCGATCGGGAACAGGCGCAGTCGGTCGAGGCCGGCGACGCGATCGAGATCATGCGACGGGTGCTGCCCAAGGAAGCGACGTCGGAGCTGCTCAGCACGGTGCGCCAGTCGGGCCGCAACGCGACCGAGACCCGTCGTCTGCGGCAGATCGCGGGACTGTTCCGGGGAACCGAGCCGGATCCCGACTCGGTGGCCGACCTTCCTAACAAGCAGCGGGGCCACAAGATCAACGGGCCGAGGATCGCCAATGCGAACGCGGAGAGCGAGGCCGAGGACCGGCAGAACCATCACCTGCGGGAGGTCCAGGACGCGCTCGCGATGAAGCGGCAGGATGGCACCGCTCGCTTCATTGGCGGCGACCAGGACCAGGTCATCGGCCGGATCGCGGACTTCTACATGGAACGGCGTGACGCGCTCACCGCGGCCGGTGCCAAGCGCGGCATTACCGTCTCGGCCTTGACCAACGCCGACAGCGCCGACCTCAGCCGCGCGATCCGCGACCGCATGAAGGCGCGTGGCGAGCTGCGAGACGACGAGCGGATCTACGAAGCGGTCGATCAGCGCGGGGAGCAGTATGCGATCCCGATCGCTACCGGCGACAAACTGCGGCTGTTCCGGCGAACCTGGGCCAAGATCGACGGCAAGGGCGGCTCGATCGGCAACAACGGCGACATCGTGGAGGTGGTCGGCCGCATGGCGAACGGCCTGATCCTCCGCGACAAGGAGGGGCGCGTCGGGGAGGTGGAGTGGCGTCGCCTCGAGGACGTGAACACCGGTCGGCTGCTGGTGGGTTTCGGCCACGCCATGACGATCGACGCGGCCCAGGGCATCACGTCCGACGAGCACATCAACGCCCTGCCCCGCGGCACCGCCGGCATGACCGGCTTCACCGCCTATGTGGCGGAAAGCCGCGCGCGGGGCGCCACCTGGACCATGATCTCGGACGAGGCGACATTCGATGCCGTCCGCAGCAGACGGGCGCTGGGCGACCTGACGCCGATCAAGGCCGAGGATATGTGGGACAAGGTCGCCGGCGACATGGCGGCCAAACCCTACAAGGCGCTTGGTATGGACCTGCTGCAGGCGGCGCGGGAGGATCGCGAGATGGCGGTTCGTGCCTTCATGCAGGGCGGGCACAAGCTGGAAGCGATGGACCTCGAGGGTCGCAATCTCGGCCGCGAGGTGCGCGACCGCCTGCAAGCCGAGGCCGTGCGCGGCAGCATCCCGGCTCTACTGGCTTCGCTGGATCGAGCGATTACCGCATCGGAGTCCAGCCTCACCGGACCGATGTCCGACCAGGAAGCCCATCTTCGCGGGCTGCGGGTGGACACCGAACTCGCCCGCCGGGAGATCGACCGCGTTGCTCCCCGAGCGTCATCCTCGCCTTCGCCGGGGATGTAGGCATCGTGCATGGTCCGCTGAAAGCACGTCCACTGACGTCGATGCTGAGCCTTGTAGCCGGGGTTCCTCTTGCTCTAGGTGCGCTGGCGTTCTCGACGTTCGAGGTGTCGACGGCCTATCTCTGCCAGGGGCAAGCTGCCGCCGGTAACCCGCCCAGGATCGGAGTCATGCCAGCCGCCCTTTGAGATGACCGCTGTCCGCCTCTGCCATCATGAGGTTCTCCGGCTCAGCGAGGCTGGTAGAACCGGTCATCTCAAAGGGCGGCTGGCATCAGCCTGCACGGGACGCTGTACTTCTCCGCTCAGATTGACGACCAGACGGCCGGTGAATTCGTGGCGCTCGCCAAGAGTCCGAAGATGCCGATCGCCCGCGTTCGGATCAACAGTGGTGGTGGAGATGTCGCGGCCGCCCAGCGGATGACGGACGCAATCAGGCCGCTGGTCGGCATTCCGATGGAGCTGCCGAGCATCGGGACGTGTCAGTCCGCCTGCGTTGAGCTGCTCGCCCATGCGCCGGGTCCGCTCCGGATCGCGCCCGAGGCGACGATCATGTTCCATGCGCAGGCATCTCGTATTGGACTGGCCACCTGCGGCCCGTGCGGCTTGAACAATCGGATCACGGTCTGGCTGTCGATGCATGTCCCGGTCTGGAACCGGAATCGGCGGCGCATGCTGCCGTGGGCGCGGTTGCTTTCAGACAAGCTGCCCGTGCTGTTCTCGCTCTGCAGGACCAATCCGCTCGATACTCAGCGCGGCATGACCCTGACCGGCGCCGAGCTGAACGGCTTGCGAGATGGCTCCATACCGTCCAACCGTCTACTCGGAAAGTGTCCAGCGGATAATGCCCTCTAACCATGTTGCCAGCCCGGGCGGTACCAGTCAGACATGGACGCCGTGCGGTTTTGATGGAGCGTCCATTGGACCGCGGTGATAGCTCCCGATCCAAGTCGCCGCACCTGAACCTCGAAAGGTCCGGCCATATCATGGAGCCTGGTGAGGACCCAGCCGGCGTCGGAGTCTTTCCGCGGCGCACTGCCAAGGCGGTCGTCAGGCGAGGCGAGGCGCGGCGAGACGATCGATCGAAAAGATACTCATCCTGCCTGCGCCGTCTTCACCGCACGTGTCCAGCGTTGACGGGACGGGGAACGATAGCAATCGCGGTTTTCCATACCGATGTCTAGCCAACTCCGTCCGCCGGGTTGGTTACGCGGCGAGGCGCTCTGACAAGCGATTGATCGTGGCGGTCAACTCCGATACGGACATTACAGCTGGCCGCACGCTTGTGGGTCGGTCGGTCCGCGCTCGGTCGCGTTCGGCGAGCGCAGCGAGACTGGCACGGCGGGCGGCGTGTGGGCTGCCCGAGGCATGTGTCTCGATCGCCATGAACATACGCATCGCATCGGCGCTGACCGGGCTTGCTGGCATGCCGGGATCGGCGGCGTCCTGTTGGGAGGCGATACTGATCGCCTCCAGCATCGGCAGCAGATCGGTCACCGGCGGCTCCGCGCCATCCCCGCCGTCCGGATTGACGTGGCCTGCCTCGACCAAGGCGGCGTGCGCGTTGCCGGCAGCCTCGATCGCCGCCGCGGCGCAGACTGACATCGGAGAGCGATTCCTGGCACCAGATGCCAGCGCATTGAGCATCGCGGCCAGAACCGGGGTTTCTTCCACCCGGTCCGGGCCTGACGTGCGGCGGGAGACCAGGTTGTCGATGATCCTTTTGGTGGTCTCGATGGCGGTACGGACGTCGTCCCGTTCAGGAGCCGCAAGCATGATCGGACGATTGAGGCGTGTAGGCCCGGAGGTGTCCAGCTTCGCGTAGAAGACCTTGGCGTAGATGCGACGGCCGCCAAACAAGACGACCGCCTCGCCTTCCAGCAGGCTCTGCAGGTCGCGCCACGCCAAGCGAGAGACCTGCTTGACCTCGGCGTGCTGAGCCTCGCGGTATTGTCCCATGCCGCCGCCATGATAGGTGGTCGCCTGCGTCACCGACGCCTCGCCAGCGGTCTTCTGCAGCCACTCCTGAGTGCGGGCCGCGTCCTGCTGCCGCATCGCGATGGTCAGATTGGCGTTGCCGAGCAGGCTCTGTGTCTTCTCACCCAGCCGAGCCCAGATGCCGCTGACCTCCTGGAACGCTAGCCAGAACACGACATTCAGACCGCGTCCCATCGCCAGCATGCGATCCATGCCGCTCGTCGCATAGTAGGCCACCTCGTCGAAAACGACATAGAACGGGCTGTCGCCGGCGGAGGGCTTCAGGGCGAATATCTCGTTCGGATTGCCCTCCAGCCGGGCACCGAGCAGCTGCGCCAGCATACCGCGCAGCCCCGCCACGACGATCTTGCCGAGTGCCGCCAAGGTGTCGTCGGAGTTCTCAAGCGCAGGAAGGTTGACCACGAGGATGCGGCGATTGAGCACGACGTCGCGCATATCCACGTCGCCGCTTTCGACTTTGAAGATGTGCCCGAGGCTGATCGACATCTGCGCGAAGGTGCTGAGGAAGTACAAGACCGCATAGCCGTGCTGCTCGGACGGCTTGTCGCTACGCTGCTCGTTGTAAGGGACGCTGATGTCGTAGCCCGGCAAGTCGCCCAGGTAGGCGAGCAATGGATACACGATGTCGATCGGCATATCCGGCACCGGGATCTCGCTCACCTTGCCGGTTGTCGGATCGCGGACCAGGAAGATGTGGTTCTTGGCGAGGGTGTAGATCCAAGGCATTTCGAGAGCAAAGCGGATCTTCTCGATGTTGATGGTGACACCCTTGTTATCGCGCATCCAGACCAGGACCGGCGCCAAAGTGCCGATCAATCCGATTGCCCGGCCGCGGAACAGACCGTTCGAGTCATCCGCGCGCTGTTCCCCGAGCTGGCTCGCCAGCATCTCGCGGATCGCGTCCGCGTTGCCCGAGGCAAATGGATTGAACGTGCTGGACTCCTTCACGCCGGACGCGACCAGGAAGTTCAACGCGAGCACGTCGTCCTCGCGGCCGAAGCGCCGCGCCAGCGCCAACACCTGACCGTAGAGGGTGTTGTCTGCCTTGCCATCCACCAGCACGAAGCCGCTGCCCTGCGCGAGCGCATTGGCGAGCAGACTTAGGATGGAAGTCGTCTTGCCGGCACCCGTGGTCCCCGGGATTGCAGCATGCTGACGCATGTCGGCGTTGGTCAGCCAGAGCTCCTGCCCCGTCGTGGCGTCAATCCCGACGAAGAAGCGACCATCGGCCCGCTGCGGCTTGCGCGTCGCCGGATCAGGATAGTTCCAATCCTTGCGGTTGGCGCTGCGCGGCAGTCGAAGCGGCAGCACGACGCGGCGGGTCAGCACCCAGGCGGCATAGAGTGCCGAGAGCGGCAGGGTGAGGTTCAACGCTGCCGGATAGAACCAGGTGGCACCGGCCATGCCGCACAGGATGGGACCTGAGACGGACGTGCGGAGCGCGTCCGACAGGCGCTCCGTGGTCGGCCTGACGTCCCGGAAGCCCTCGGTGCCCGAGCGCTCGAACTGACTCTGGGGTCCGGTTATCTCGCGGCGAATCATCGGCGGGCCCAGGGCACGAGGTTACGGCGCGGCCGCCAGGACCAGGCGAAGACAAGGATCATGCGCAGCAACCCGACTACGATGGCCGCGACAATGAGTCCGGTGAGGGTTAAAGCACCCCCAAACAGGCCGAATGTCAGCTCGAGAGAGCTGGGATCCGTAGCGACAGCGCAGAGCCCACCGTCACTGTCTGGGGATGATGGTGGAGACAGCTTGGCGCTGTCCTCTCCAGGTATCGGAGCCCCTTGGATGGGCCAAGTGGCGCAGGCGGCACGCAGTGCCGCGGCGGCGGCGCGAACACCCTCCGGCTCCGGAGGGCGCGGGAGCGCAGGCGTTGGCAATCGCTGCGCTGGAACACCGACAGGCTCTGCGCGAGCGATCGCCGCATACGGCAGCGTCGTCATGACGGTCAGAAGGACGGCTCCGAGCTGGATGGCCTTCCTTCCCGTAAGCCCCCTGGAACAGCTGATCGCCATGAGCCGGGATTTTCCTTGTTCAGGGATGCAGGCCGAATGGATTGGGTGCGGCGCTTGGTTCGACGGGAGGCGGCGTGATGGTCGGCCGCTGTGTCAGTTGTTGACGCACTGCTGCTGGCATCTCGTTCGTCGCAGCGGGCGGTTCCGATCGCCGTTGAGGGCCGGCCATGAGCGAGGCCAGTCCGGCGGCGCTCGACCGTGACGCGGCGAGCGCCCGGGCGTGGCCTTCGCCGGTGCGGGCTCCCACATCGAACGCCACGAACGCGATCAGGACCCCAGCCGCGCCGAGCAGCACCGGCCGCCACGGTCCCCTCCCGGCACGCCCTTTCGCCTCGACAGCCGACCGCATCTCCTGCCGCTCGTGCGCACCAATGCCGAGATGGAGATGGATGTGGAGATCAGCTGGGTTCACCGACGGTAACTCTACCGCCGTGGCAGCGGTGTCGTCGCCCTGATCGAGCACGAGACGGAGCGGGGAGCGGGTCATGGGGCCTCCGGCGACCTGTCGATGGTGTCATCCTGGCCGAGGCTGGCGCGAACGGCGCGAATGGCGCGCTCGACCGAGGGAACAATCAAAGGACGCCCGGCCAGGCGTTCAGCAGCCCAGTGATCGCGCGCTCCCGCCGCTTCGACCCGCGGGTTCGGGTGAGTGGTCTGGCCAGGGCCGTCGCCCTCGAAGCCGAGGGAGTGCAGCGCGTACCAGAGATTGCGATCGACCAGCTTGAGGCACGCGAACTGCGCCGGCGGCAGCACGCCGGAGCGACGCCGGGCGGTCGTGAGCAGGCTCATCAGGGCTGGCACGGTATAGGCGTGACCGGCCGCGATCTTGTCGGCCCGGTCTCGGAACTCCTTCGACGCCAGTACGGCATCCGCGCTCGCGACGATTTCGGCCGGTATCGCATACGGGTGCGCCGGACCGGCGGTCTCGTCCTTTTCGCCGGGCGGCAGCGCCAGGGACATCGCGACGAGCAGCTTTTGCGCCTCCGGGTGCCGCTGGTGCAAATGCAGCATGAATGCCGCATAGAGCACGCGGACATGACCGGGCGCTCCCTCGATTCCCCGCCATACCGGCCCGAGCTGCCTGCTGAAGGCGCGGGTCGCGGCGATCGGGTCGAGGTCAACAGCCTCGCGCTTGCCAGCACGATTTCCACTGGGGGCGAAGCGCGCGACCCACTCGCGGGCATGCAGCGCCGGGTCGCTGGGCCGCAGTGCGTCCGGCTGCATCGGCACCAGCCGCAGGTTGCGACGTGCGAAGGCGGTAATCGAGCCGAAGAACTGCGCCTGTTCGCGGATCAGCCCGTCAAGGTCAAGCGTCCGGGTAAACTGCGACGGTGCGGCACGCCTGAAGCAGAACACGGCCAGCACCAGAATGAAAACGATCACCGGGATACGCAGGTAGTGACCGATGGCGTTTAGCACGGTCAGGATTTCCCGCACCGTGACGGCATCGTAGTTCGCCGTGGCGACGGTCCGGTACACTCCGTCCAGCGCAGGGGTGAAATGATGGACGAGTTTGATCTGCCACATCGCCACGACGGCGATCACACCTGAGATCGCGCCATGGTAATTCGTCCAGCCGATCCAGCCGAGAAAGGCGAGGCCGATCGCCACCACGGCAAGGCTGAGGAAGGTGAAGTCATCATTGGAGGGCCACGCGGCCCGGTTGCCTTGACCGGCGGCCATGCTCAGCTCCCTGCTGGGTTGAGGTGCTCGGCGGTCGCCCGACGCAGTGCCTGCGCCTGCAGCCGCAGCGCCTGGTGAAGAACCTTGCGGAGATAGTCGGCTTTGTATCGCGGATCGTGGGAGTGGTAGAACCCGACCCCCTCCCAGAAGTCGCCATGCGCCTGATCCATGGCCTGTCGCAGAATCCAGGTTCCGGCCTCGACATTCGCGCAGAAATTGTCGCGCAGCGCTGCGTAGGTGTCGATCGTTGTCGCACCCCAATGGCGCGCGACGACTGGCACCCAGATCGTATTGACTTGCATCGGACCGACATCGACGGTGCCGTTGGTGTTCTGACTGACATGTCCGAGCGAACCGCCTTCGACCGACAGCAGGATCAGCACGACGGCCGGCGGTAGCCGATAGACCGTTGCGGCGGACTCGATGCAACTGACCACGGGAATGGCTGCCGGGGCACCTGCGCGCCCGACACTGGGGAGCAGGACCAGACTCGCGGCAATCATGACCCCAAACCTCATGGTGCGGCTCTGGAAAGAGCGGCACGCGCGATACGGTCCTCGGTCTCCTGCCAAACGCGAGCGAGGTCGTTAACGAGCAGCGTGCGCGGCTGAGCCGCCTGTTCGATCGCCTCCATCACGGAAAGCATGACGGTGGCGAAGGTGCCGGCGTGGATGCCGCGGACGGTAAAGCCGAGCACCGTCTTCGGGTCGGTGACGATCTCCACGCCGAGGCTCTTCCCGGTAGCCTCCCGCCACACAGCGTCGCCTGCGGTGAGAAACGCCGGCATTAGCCCGGTTGCTGCCGCCGCACTGTCCGCCGCATAGGTGATTGTTTGGCGAGATGCACGGCAGTCGTAGAAGATCGACCGGCCGCTTTGCTCCAGCAGCCGCTGCAGCGTGCGGCTGACCAGGGCGAGGTCCACGGAATCACTCATGCGTTGCGCCGCCGCTTCCAGGCGGGCACAGCCGGCCGGACGTCCCCGACCAGCACACGGCGCATGACCCGAACCACCGCCGGCACCGTCAAGCCGAACCAGGAGATCACAGTGAAGAAGACGACCCCGACGATCGCGATGTAGGCCGTGGTCCAACTCCAATAGAGAACAAAGATCAGCATCGGGATACAGGCGCGCGCATCGAGGATCGCGACCTTCACCGGCAAGGCCGTGTAGCGCCACATCAGCCGATCTCCCGGAGCTCGACAGCCGCTGTTTGCGGCGTGATGCGGCCCTCTTCCAACGCGCGTCGGATCGCCACGGGATAGGATTGGCCCTGTTCCTCGACCGCCTTGCGGGTCAGAGCCGGCCAGTCGGACGGACTGGTCTGCAGGAACTTGGTCCGCAG
>JAABUX010008277.1_pt1 | contig 12027 bp, 13 predicted proteins | sample 5561851 | NCBI WGS metagenome assembly JAABUX01 (sample SAMN10711883, study PRJNA513361) | rock metagenome | isolation source: Antarctica rocks | place: Antarctica: Victoria Land, Richard Nunatak red sandstone | collected 2016-01-03 | reverse complement strand
CAAGAACCCTGAACATGGGCTTGGTCCTCGCCTGACGCTTCATCAGAAAGAGAAAGTCTTGAAGTGCGGTCGCATGATAAGGCACTGGTCCCCTCCGATCAAGGGGCCAGCTCCAAATATTCTCAGTTATTTTTCCACTTGGTCTCTGCCGCCCGTTTGATCGGATAATTAAACAATCTCCGCGACCTTCCGAGGAACGCTCCGGGCGTCCTCGGGGGCGTCGGCTTCGCCCTCGTGGTACTGGGCGTCGGTGTTGACCTTCCAGGTGTCGTACCGGCCCAGGCCGAGGATATTCCGCGCCGCCAGGAGCGCCGTCATCATCGAGTGGTCCTGATTATTGTACTTGTGCATCCCGTTGCGACCGGCGAGTTCGAGGTTCCCGAGCTTGCCGAGCCAGCCGCGGATCACCCGGAGATGGTCTTGATAAACGTCGTCGTAGACCGGGTACGCTTTTGGCATCCGGACGACGCAGCCGTCGATGACGTCGGCGCTCCGGGCCAGGCCGATCGTCTCGACCTCGCGGCGACCGAGAGCGACGAGGTCGGCGTCGGCCATCGCCCAGAGGTCGTCCCCCTCGAAGCAGAAGTATTCTAGCCCAAGGCTGCTCTTGCTCGGGTCGGGGACGAGGTCGGGGGACCAGTTCTTGAAGTTCTGGATGCGCCCCACCTTCACGTCCGGCTCGTGGATGTAGATCCAGTTGTCCGGGAAGGTTTCGGGGCGGTCGAGGATCAGGACGACGGTCAGGAAGTCGCGGTACCGGAGCGATTCGGCCGCGTGGACGACTTCGGGCGGGGCGGCCGGATTCAGCGCGCGGATCAGGGCGCGGATCGGCAGGGTCGAGACGAAGTGGTCCCCCTCGTACCGGGTGGTCCGACCGGCGAGGTCGTTGGCGATCATGGCGACCACGCGCGATCCGTCGTGCTCGATCCGGGTCACTTTGCGGTCGTGATGGACGGCATTCCCGCCGAGGCGGACCTTGTCGCGGGCCGCTTCCCACATCTGCCCCGGGCCGAGCCGGGGGTACTGGAAGCTGTCGATCAAGGTCTTGATGACCTCTCCCCGGGACTTCCCCTTCGCCTGACCCTTGAGGCCCCAGCCGCCGAAGAGGGCGTTGAGGACGGTTTTGGTCAGATCAAGCCCCTTGATCCGCTGCGCCGCCCAGTCGGCGGAGATGTCCTTGGTGGACATCCCCCAGACCTTCTCGGTGTAGGTCCGAAAGAACATATCGAAGAGAACGCGGCCGAAGCGGTTGACGGTCCAATCCTCGAAACTCCGCTCGGGCGTGATCGGGCGGAGTCGGCTCTGGGCGTAGCTGGCCAGGATGCGGACCGCCCGGATCGGTCCGAGCTTGAGGAACGCATCGACCGGCTTGAGGGGGTAGTGGAAGAACCGGCGGTTGTAGTAGATCCGGCTCAGGCGTTTGCGAGTGATGAACTGGTCGTCGCCGAGGATCTCGCGCCAGAGGAGGTTGATCTCTTCGCTCTTGGAGAAGAAGCGGTGGCCGCCGATGTCGAAGCGGTAGCCGTGGTACTGGTCGGTCCGGCTGATCCCGCCGACGAGGACCGGCTCGCTTTCCAGGACGACGCACGACGCTCCATGCTTGGTCAGCTCATAAGCGGCGGTCAGCCCGGCGGGGCCGGCGCCGGCGATGACGGTGCTGTGCGACGCGACCACGGCCTCGCCGCCGGGTGCTTCGACCCGGGTCCAGCGGTGCGGCGGGAGGCCGACTCGGGCTCGATCGGATCGCGTCGCTGGTGTCTCGGTGCCCATCCGGGCCCTCCGTGGCTTGGGCTGGCTGTCCAATGCGGTCGGTCGATCCGTGCGATGTTGGCGCCCGGAAGCGACTCGTGCCTCAGGTGTGCGCATCAGTCCTTTGATGTTCGGCACAATCGGCGGCGGAGTTGTGTCATAATCTCCCACACTGGTCAACCCCGCCCGGCTCCCGGGCGGGCGGCGCGGTCAGGCCGGGCCGCCGCCCACTAGCCCCCGGCCGCAGACGAGCAGGTCGCCCGCCGCGGCGACCGAGTAATCTGGCTCAGGAAGAATGGAGAGACGGCAAAACCCAGCGACAAGGTGGGAGCGGTGATCCAACCCCAATAGTAGTTGAAACTCTTGCCGACCACCAGAAAAGCAACGAGATAACCACCGAAGCCAACCAACATCCCACGCCCCGAGAAGTCGATTTGGCAAAGCGACGCCAAACCGAAGACCGCTAGCGGCAAATAGATCGAGGTGCACCACATCGGCAATAATGACAGGCAGTAGTTCATTCGGGTCGTCGCCAACAGGAATGGGACCCCGCCAAACTCGAACCAACTCGGCCCACTCGACGGAAGATAGAAGAGCAACGGGTCCTGTCGCGATGCCACTTGGGCTTCATGCATCAGGAAGTAGACGGAGTACGCTGACAGGCAGAGCGACCAGGCGATCGCTTCCGACCATCGCCGGCGCAACCAAGCGTCGCCGAGGCAAACCACCACGAAGGGGAGGACGAGTTCTCGCAAGAAAAGGCCGAGCGTCCCGGTGAAAAACCCCAACCTGGGCCATCCCATCGAACGGAATAGGATGGTTAGCAGGATTAATAAGCCCGCCCATACCTCGGTGAAACAGGGCGATTCGGGGTAGAGCCACCACGCCGTCGAGGCGAACACGGTCAGACCCGACCACAGCCCGCTGAAGATTCCCAGCAGCCTCCACATTGCAACCCCGACGAGGATCGACGTCGCCAACGACAGCAAGGCCAACGCGATCTGCCGTTGAACGGGTCGACCGAGCTTCCCCAACAGGTGGGCATAAAGCGGTGTTCGCCAATGAAAGGTCGAACCCCGCTCGAAACCCAGCTTTTGCAGTTCCTGTTCGGCCGCATCGTAGTAATACACACCAGCCTCTACCCGATCAGCTACCCTGAGATACAAAATCGAATCATTCAGATCCGCATGCTTTTCCATAAAGACGATCGGGCGATTATGAGCGAACAGCGCGAGCAGCAACATGGCAACAATCAAAACGCCAGGCACCAGGATGGCCGATCCAGCCGGCCCCAACCGGCGGGCGGTTGTCGCGAACAAAGATTTCATGGCACCCATCATTCTTGAATACCGCCAGGTAGGGCCTCACGGACGGTGAGCCGTGCGACCGGAGTTTGCCTCGATCGCGGCCGTCGGTGGTCAGCGGGAGGTCTTGAGACCGGGCGACTTGTTCGACTGTCGGTAAAGGTAAATCGAAATCGCCACGCCGAGCAATGCCAAGCCGATCGCCCCCGCCCGGACCCAGTAGTTCGTGCCGGTCACGCCGACGACCGACTCGGAGATGCCATAGAATGGCAGGTAAAATTCCGCTTCCGATCGTGCGAAAGGCTGAGGAGTATCGAAGCGAAAACTCTCAACGCTCGTGGAACTACTCCCAACCTCAAAGTTCCTCGTCACCGTCTTCGGAAACAGTCCATCCTTATAGGGTTGATAGTCAATCTTTTGATCGACTTTCCCCTCATTGGGAATTCTGATCCCACAACGGCTAACCAGCCATGAGGTGTCGGGACCAAGCTCGACCCAAGCTAATGCACCTGTCTTTTTCCAAGCTTCAGCACCATTGATACACTGCCATTCCAACCGGACATTGCGATCACTGGAAGTGGACTGATCGGTAAACCTGGCAGTCTTCAGCTTCCAATCAGCGTCTTTCAACAATGCTTGCAGTGGGATGAAGTAAACTTGGTGCGAAGCGTTCAGGATCTCAGAGTACGCGCTCTCTTCGGTAGGGTCATACTTGAAGAAATCCTCCGCCAACTCATATTTGGAAGCACTCGTCAATTCGAAATTGTTGGGACTGTCAACATTGGCAAGTTGACCAACCAGAAATTTGTAAGTATTATTGGCCACATGCAGACCGTGGCGATTATTATTCTTGTTCTTGTATTCGCGCTCGACGATTCGCCTCTTCTTAGTGGCCGACCAACTGATCTTCCATTCCGACTGATCATCAACCGGCTCCTTCCCCTTCTGTGTGGGGTTTCGCGTGACGGTCTGTTGGTGACAAACGACTTCGATATCGTTTTCCGTTTCCGCAGCTTTGTTCCAAGCTGCAAGGGCAACATTGTTGATCTTCTCCACGCAGGCCGGATCAACGCTCCCCGGAGTGTCGGCCAAGACTTGAGGAAGGGTGCTGCCAAGAAAAAAACAGAGAGCGGTAATGGGCTGCCTTGTCATGTGAGTTTCTCCCAACCGATGGATGGTTGCAAATCACGCTTTTTTTCTGGATTAACTCAAATGGTTTCGAGGTACGCTCGACTAAACCATCCTCGAAACCATTTAAGTAGGTTGGTTAGCTCAACCGCATTGGCAGATTTTGAATCGGAAACTGCAACCGCACGTCAGCGGTGCGCTACACGCACCATAACAAGCAGAAGGCGGACAAGGCGCACCCACGGGACAATTAGCGGCCCCGGACGACTGGGCGTTGGCGGGCCTCGGCTCGAGTGCGGTCATGAGGATCGCGAGCGATCCGGTCAGGGTGAAGGCGGCGAAGCAGGGTCCGTTTCATGTCGTGATCTCCAAAAAAGAGTCTCGGAACGGAATGACGCACCACCCATCAATGCGGGGACTTCGGGTTGCCCCGAACGCTCCCGAACTAATGATTCTGGGCTGCGGAGTCGGGCGATCCGACTCCTGGTCGACCTGCTTCACCAATGGTGGCGGCGATCTCCAGCGCAACCACCGGCGAAGGGGTGTCCAGCAGCAACTTGATATTGGTGTTGATCCGCCTCCCCGCCTCTGCGGGCTTGGAGGTCAGGCGGAACCGCAAGGCCGTTTCCCCTCGTGCGGGGATGGTGATCGGGAGTCCTTGCAAGGTCGTGCAATCGCAACTCGTCTCGGCAGCCAAGATCGTGACCGGACGATTCGTCACGTTGTCCAGCGTGAAGCTGACCGTCGCCGTCTCACCTGGGCGGTCGATCGTAACATGTTCGACGCTCTTCCGGGCGACAATCACGTAACCTTCGCTTCGCCGCATATAGTGGCGCACCGGCCCACTCAGCGCCATGGCTCCGCCGCCGACGCAAACCAAGCCGATCACCCACATGATCAAACTACGAACCAACCTGACCTGACCTGACTACGGTGGGCGAGACCTTCACATCGGGATCGGTCATGGCTTACTCCTCAGGACCAGGTCCGTTTTCCGGCACGGTCTTCCTTCGATAGGCCGATCTTCCCAAATCTTTTCGGGAAGTCAAACGAATTCTATGGAAATCTTGATTCCACTTGAATGTTTAACAAATGTTAGACATCGTTGTCGCCAAACTCGTCTCTCATAACACCCCCTTTGGTCGATCTCGCCCGGCTAACCTGCCGGCATCACACCCTCGACCAGCCCCCGGGCACGGTCGAGCAAGTCGCCCGCCGCGGCGACGGCCTCCGCCGGCGGGAGCTTGAACCCTTGCACCCGCTCAAACGTGACAAGTTGACCCCCGTCGAGGGTTCCCTCCCGGACGTACAACCCCTCGCAGGCCAAGATCAAGCACTTAAGCCCCGCCTCGCGGTATCCTCGGGCGTAAACCAGGGCGCGGATGCTGGCGAACATCGCCTGGTAGGCCAGGGTGCCGACGTCGGTTGGGTCGGGCTTGGCGATGGCGAGGAGGTCGCGGGCCGCCCCAAGCAAGTCCGCCGCCTGAGCCAGCAGGTCGGGGACCCGCGCCGGAGCCTCGTTATCGCGAAGCAGATACGGACTGTCGAGGCACTTGTCGAACGTGTTGATGATGGCCACAAGAGATTCCCAGGTCAGTTGGCGCGGGGCTTGGCGGCCACGGTCGGAGGGATCGTCGGCGCGGGTCCGATTTCCCTGCCCACCTGGCCCGGCACCCGATCCAGCCGGGTCGCCCCGCCGGTGAGGAACAACCGCGAGCGGGCGACGGCCACGGCGTCGCGAGCCAGCGGGTGGGCATAAACCCCGCAGCCGACGGCGACCAGCGTGGCGACGACGATCGTCGCGACGAGCGCTGGCGACGCGGAGGTTTGGGTCGCGCCGGGGCGGGTCGGGCGGAGGAATAAGGCCCGGAGGACCCGAGCATAGTAGAAGGCCGAGACCACGCTGTTGAGCAGGCCGAGCATCACCAGCCAGAGGAAGGTCAAGCGGTAGCGCGGGGCGGCGTTCAAGGCTTCCATGAACATGAACAGCTTGCCGAAGAACCCGGCCAGCGGCGGCAAGCCGATCAACGAGAGCATGAGTAAGACGATGCAAGCGGCTAACGCTGGTGATCGCGTGCCGAGGCCGTCGAGGTCGTCGATGTTGTCCGACCCACCCGCCACCACAAGCCAGGTGGCGACGGCGAACGCCCCCAACGTCGTGAAGCCGTAGACCGCGAGGTAGAACAAGACCGAACCGGCCGCCGACGACGGGTCGACCGACACGCTCGCCGCCAGGACCCCCACGAGCAGATACCCCGCATGGGCGATCGACGAGTAGGCGAGCAACCGCTTGAGGTTCCGCTGGGCGAGCGCCGCGATGTTACCGTACGTCATCGAGACCGCCGCCAGGACCGCCACCACGCCGACATACCCCGGCCCGAGCAAGCCGTCGGGGCCGTTGGCGTAGGGTCCCAATGCCTGAATCAACACCTTCATCAGGGCGACCACGCTCGCCAGCTTCGACCCGGTCGCGACCCAGGCGGATACCGGCGATGGTGCCCCTTCATAAACGTCCGGAGCCCACTGGTGAAACGGCGCGACCGCGATCTTGAAGCCGAACCCAACCAGGATCAAGAGCACCGCCACCGCTCCCGCCAGGTTGCCACTCAATCCCACGGCCGGGTTGCCGCCACCGAGGAGGGCCTCGCCGATCCCCGCCAGCCGGGTCGTGCCGGTCAAGCCATAAAGTAGGCTGAGGCCGAACAAGAACAGGGCCGACGAGACCGAACCGTAGACGAAATATTTCAGTCCCGCCTCGGGCGAGCGGGGGCGATCCTTCTCGAACGCGGTGAGGAGGTAGAAGCAGATCGTCATCAGTTCCAGACTCAAGAACAGCGTCAAAAGCTCCTCCGACGCCATCAAGAGCATCATCCCGACCCCAGCCCAGAGGGTCAGGGCGAAGTACTCTCCCCAGTGCTCGGTGAACGCCCAGGTCGCGGACACAGCCACGACCAGCCCGAGCAACAGGCAAGTCACCGCGTTCAACCGCTCGACCAAGGGGCCACCCGCGATCGTCCCAAGGAAGACCGATGGTTCCAGCGCGGCTCCGGCCTCCCGCGTCACGAACTCGGGCCAGAACGAGCTGACCAGCGCCAGGAGCACGCCGACCAGGCTGATGGTGCCCAGCGTCTTACCCCGCCGAGCCGGCGTGACCGCTCGGAGCGCCGCGAAGTCGACCACCAAGACGAGCAGACCCCAGACGCTCAGGACCACTTCGGGGCCGAGGTGGACCAGGTCGCGAGCGGCGGGGGCAAGTGGCATGATCGCGGCGATCTTTCCGGTCGGGGTCTTGAGAGATCGCAAAATAAGATTGCCGAATCATCCTTCGCAATGGGTAATCCTACCATTCGCATTGCGACTGCAGACTCGGACCTACCCTTGAAGAACGTCGAACTGATCGACGTCAGCACTCCGACGGCGGCGGTAGCAGAGGAGGATCAGGCCGATCCCCACCGCGACTTCGGCGGCGGCGATCGTGATCACGAAGACCGCCAGGACCACGCCCGACATTGGCCCGTCGCCGCCGTCGGGGACGCCATACCGCCAGAACGCGACGAGGTTGATATTGGCGGCGTTGAGCATGATCTCGATCGCCATCAACACCGCGACGGCGTTCCGCCGGACCAACACGCCGAACAACCCAATCGCGAAGCAAGCGGCGGCGAACTCCAAAAACCAGGTCAGCGGCACATCGGGGCGGATCATGGCTGGGAGACCTCAACAACGGGTTCGACCGGAGGAGGAACCGCCACCACCGCGCGGTATCGGCGGCGGACCCCGGTCCGATGATTGAGTTGGGTCGGGGTCGGTTCGCCCAGATCCTCTTCCTGGCGGGCCAGGGCGATCGAGCCAATTAAAGCAGCGGTCAAAAGCAGGCCGGCGATCTCGAACGGGACGGCGAACCGCCCCATCAGCTCGTTCCCGAGCGTCCGCCCCATGTCGTCGACGGCTCGGGCCTGCGGCGTGGTGCGCGACAACGGGTCGGGACCGACGGCGGGCCGCGCCTGGATGGCGCGCCAGGGGGGACGGCTGTTCAATCCAGCTTCCCGCTCGATCCCGACGACCAGCACGCTCAAAAAGCCGAGCGCCACCAGCGCGGCGGGGATCGACCAGGTCCAGGGGGTCGCGGTTGTCTCATCCCCCCGGACGTTCCGCGTGAGCATGATCCCGAAGACGAGCAGGATCGCCACCGCGCCAATGTAGACCAGGACCTGCGCGGCGGCGAGGAACTCGGCTTCGAGCAGGACGAACTGGCAAGCGACCAGGAAGAAGAACGCGACCAGGTAAAGCGCCGCGTGGACGAGGTTGCGGGCCAGGACCGTCCCCAGGGCTGCCGCGATGCCCAGCGCGGCCAGGATCAAAAACAGGGTCGAGGTCATGCTACCACCTCCGTCAGGCGGGTCGCCTGGTGGATCGCCCGGAGGAGCAGGATCGAGCCAACCACGATCGGCGCGGTCACTATCCAACCCCAGACCCAGTGCGGCGTCGCGGGCCGAACCACCAGTTCGAACCAGACGGCGGCGGTGGCGATATTCACCAAGGCCAGCGGCACCAACGTCTTCCAGGCGAAGTCCATCAGGCGGTCGACCCGGAGCCGGGGGACGGTCGCCCTGATCCAGAAGATGACGAAGACGTAGAGCAACACCTTGAGCGAGAAGACCGCCACGACCCCGAGGTTGGTCAGGAGAAAGCCCGACCAGGTGTCGGTCCCGAAGACACGCATCTGCCACCCGCCGACGAACGGGAGCGTCCCGCCCCCCAGGAACAAGGCGGTCCCCAGGCAACTGACGCCGAAGATCCCGAGGTATTCGGCCAGGAAGAACAAGGCGAACCGCATCCCTGAATACTCCGTATGGTAGCCCGCGATGATCTCCGACTCCGCCTCGGGCAAGTCGAACGGCGCCCGGTTGACCTCGGCGATGTTGGCGATCGTCAAGATCCCGAACCCGAGCAAGCCCGGCGGCGAGAAAACGAACCACCCCTGCTCCACCTGGCGGTCAAAGATAGTCACCAGGCTCAAGCTCCCCGCCCAGAGGACCACGGGGACCGTCGCCAGGACTTGCGGCACCTCGTACGAGACCAGTTGCGCCACCGCCCGCATCGCCCCCAACAGCGAGAACTTGTTCCGGCTCGACCAGCCCGCCAAAAAAAGGCTTAATGGAGACAAGGCGGTGATCGCCACTAAAAACAGCAAGCCCGACGGCGGGTTGACCGCCGCCAACCCCGCGCCGAAGGGGATCACCGCGAGCATTAAGAACGCCGACACCAGCAAGAGCACCGGCGCCAGGAGGTGGATCGCCGAGTCGGCCACGCTCGGGACGATGTTCTCCTTGGTGAGTAACTTCACCGCGTCGGCGATCGACTGGAGCAGGCCGAACGGGCCGACCCGGTTCGGGCCGATCCGGTCCTGAAACCGCGCGGCGACCTTGCGTTCCCCCCAGACGAAATACGCCATGATCAGCGGGAACAAGCCGAGGAACACCCCGAGCCAAGCCCCCCAGCGGAGCCAGGGGACCCCCTCGATCGCCATCGGCTGCGGCGAGTGGTACGGCTCGCTCGCCCACGCCCAGACTAAGCCCACCGGAGGACACCCTTGGCCCAGGCATAGGCCAGACCCGTGGCGAGGATCAAGAGGAAGACCGCCATCTCGACCAAAGCGAACGGCCCCAGACCGCCGTAAGCGACCGCCCAGGGATAAAGGAACACCGTTTCCACGTCGAAGATGACGAACATCAAAGCGTAAATATAATACTGAATCCGAAACCTAATCCAGGTTTCCCCGGTCGTCGGGACGCCGCACTCATACGTTTCCCCTTTGATCCGCGACCGACCGCGGGGGGCGATGATTCGGACGATCACCACAGGCGCCAGGGCGAAGCTGATCGCTCCCAGAAGCAGCAAGCCAATGAACCCGTAGTTGGTGACCGTCATCGCGGCTCGATCTTTCGGACGGGGAAACGGCGGTCAACGGTCGGAGTCGGCTCAAACGGTGGCGGCGACCACCTCGAATTTGGTCCACTCATCCACGGCGACGTCCACGACCTCGCCATCGTCGCGACGGAGGCGAAGGACCGGCTGGCGGCAGTAGAGGCCCTTGCCTCCCATCTCCATCCCGCCGATCGGCCGGACGGTCTCGCATTCCACCTGGCCGACCACCGTGGTCGTCCAGACGCGGTGCCCAACCCGGACCCGCTGGGTGGCCTGGACGCGGGTGCCCGGCTCAAATCGGGGCTTCGGTGGCGTGGGGATCATCGCGAGTCAGTTCTCGGAGCGAGGCAGCATGAGTCGAACGGAACGAAGCCGGATTATATCGCGGGACCGCCCTCGGCGGCAAGGGACCGATCCACGGCGGCGGCGGTCTTCGCCTTGTCGAACCGCTGGGCCTTCTTCTTGGCGACCTTGGCCCGCTCGGTCACCTCATGGGTGTCGGCGTAAGCCTCCGGGTGAGTCTCGGCGTAGTAGTCGCTCGACACGAGCAAGTCCTGCATCGTGAAGATATGCGTTTGGTGCCGCTCGTAATTTGCCAGCTCGAAGTGATGATCCATCTTGATCGCGTCGAACGGGCAATACTCCGCGCACAGCCCACAATTCATGCACACGTCCATGTCGACGTAAAAGTCGCTCGGCTGCGCGATCGGCTTGCCGTCGGGCTTCTTGGCCTGCTTGATCCAGATACACTGCGGCGGGCAGACCTTCGCGCAAATGTTGCACGAGACGCAGCGGATATGACCATCTTCCGAGTCATAGATCAGGACCGGCAGGACGCGCCCCCGCTCGTGGACCGGCAGCCGCTCGTCGGGGTATTCAATGGTGAACAACCCCTCGGTCGCCGCGTCCTGCGCGACGACCGGCACCTCACCCCGAGCTTTCCGCCCGAACCAGAGGTCGACGAACTGATGCCCTCCCCCGCGCCGGGTCCACGTCCGACCGTGGCCGACCAGGAACGTCCGGAGAAACCGCCGGAGTGTGATCCAGTGACCTACGAGCAATCCTCGGCCAAAACTCATGGCGATCCTCTTGGGGTGCTCAGTTCCGCTCTTGGATCAAGCCTCATCCGCTTTCAAGACCGGACGGAGCATTGTCGCCAAAATGCCCAGGATTTGCTCGATCTGTTTGAACTCATAGTCGGTTGCGTCCATGACCACATTGTTGTCTTCCATCCGCAGGAAGCGCCAGAGCGTCCCCGTGGTCACGACGCCGAACATGGCCGGTTCGCTGATCTGCTTTTTCTCGTTGAAGATCCTCGCACCAACCATCTCGGCGATGCACTGACCAAAACCGGTGGAAAGATTTTCATTCTTCGCCTCGACGACCGCGATGATGGGGCGAGTCAAGAAAAGTTGTTGGGGCGAGCGAGAGAAGAGGAAGTCGCAAACCCCGTTCAAGCCTTGCTCCGGGGCCGCCGGGAGGTCGATGCCGGAAAATAAGCTGATCTGGTCATCGAGTTGAAACCGTGCTTCGGCCAAGATCGGGGCGATCAAGAATTCGGAGCGAGCTTTCTCGCTCCCGATGGTTTTGGCGAGTGGCCGGTAGCGGCTGAGCAAGAACTCCAACTGCGGACTGATGGGCAGTCCAGGGATGTTCGTGTAAAAATCCTGTTCACTAATCGCCAACCCAAACTGCTCGGCAACCCTACTGAGGCTGAAATCACGATAACTCATGGATCACCTGCGATCGCCGGTCGTGTTGAAGCGTCGGTCGTGGTCAAACAGTCAGTTAAAATTGCCAGAATTTCGCCCACATTGTCGAGCGTATACTCCGCAATGTCGATTTGCAGTTGATCACCCCAGAGTCGAAGAAAACGCCAGAGACTCCCTGTCGTGACGGCACCATGAATAGTAATGGG
>JAABUX010008276.1_pt1 | contig 12028 bp, 10 predicted proteins | sample 5561851 | NCBI WGS metagenome assembly JAABUX01 (sample SAMN10711883, study PRJNA513361) | rock metagenome | isolation source: Antarctica rocks | place: Antarctica: Victoria Land, Richard Nunatak red sandstone | collected 2016-01-03 | reverse complement strand
TCGCCATACAGCGACGATCGAATCGTCGCTCGGGCGATCCGTCAACACCAAATCACGCAACGCGCTGCACCCGCTCCGTTCCGATGGGCGATTGTGCAACAGGCTCTCTGGACCCGTCATTTGCAGCGCTACCGCAATGCGCGAGAAAGGACGGTTCTGGCGAGGATTGGTGCGACACCCGATACTTGTCCGTCAAACGAACCGATACCGTTGGCGAATTCGATGGTTAGGCGGCCAGGGGTCTGGGGAACAGCGGGTGCGCCAGCTTCTCCTGGCGCACCCGCTGCTACCGGACTCCCAGGGACCACGACATCAAGGACCTAACCGGTCACTTGTCGCCGTGCATGGGCTCGGGGAGAGGCCGCCAGCCGACGATCCTGCGCACGCAGTCGCGGGCGAGAGCAGCATCGGTGATGAGCGGGAAGTGCCGGCGGAACTCGACCACGCCGGCCAGCTCGCCGCTTTCGTCGTAGGCCCGGCGGATGGCTTCGGCGGTGGCGTCATCGACAATGAACATAGGGCGGACATGGGGCGCCGCACCGCCGCGAGCAAGCGATCCCAGCACGTCGGCACGCCGCCACCGCCCGCGTCCGGGGACCAGATGACCGGGGAGGTGAACAGACCGGAGCGGACGCAATGAAGGCGATGCCGCTTGCGCCGGGCGCGCCACAAGGGTGCGTCGCTTCGCTCCCGGGGGCTTCGCCCCGCCCTTGTCCCGCGCCCGGCACGCGGCGGCCGGACCGCATTCAGGAGCGAGGGATGCGGAACGATGAGCGGACAGGACCGGGAGATCCACGAGCTGCGGGCAGGTGTGAGTTGCGCCACGCTGCTGGAGAGGCAGAGGCCGCCCTGGCTGCTCGACAAGCGCGAGAGCACCCGGCACTGCTGGAAGTACCGCCGCGGTGCGGGCGAGGTGCTGATCGTCAACCATGATGGCCGGGGCTGGTGGGACCCGCACAGCGACCGCAAGGGAGACGTGTTCGCCCTCGTGCAGTTCTTGGAACCAGGGCTGAATTTCGGCCAGGTGCGGCGTGTGCTGCGGGAGCTGGCCGGCATTGCCCCGTCGTTCCCGGTCGCCCTCGCCCCGAGGCGGAAGGAGACGCCCGAGCTGCCGCCTGGACCGCGCTGGAGCGCACGGCGCGTCCTGACGCGAGGCTCGAGGACCTGGCGCTATCTGACCGAGGCTCGTGCCTTGGAGGCGCCGGTGCTGCTCGCGGCGTCACGGGCGGACGCCTTGCGCGAGGGGCCGTATGGCAGCGCCTGGTTCGCGCACCGCGACGCGGCCGGAGCGATCGCCGGCATCGAGATGCGTGGCCCAGACTACCGGGGTTTCTCGGCAGACGGGCACAAGACGCTGTTCCAGCTCTCAGGATCACCCTCATCCGGCAGCATCGCGCCGATCACCCGGCTGGCGGTGCTGGAGGCGCCGATCGACGTCATGAGCCTGGCCGGCATCGAGCGGCTGCGGGCGGATACGCTCTATGTGGCCACGGCCGGCGGCATGGGGCCGGAGACGATCGCGGCGCTGCAAGCGCTGCTGCGGGATCTCGCCGTCCACCCCGAGGCCGTGCTGGTCGCGGCGACGGACGCCGACGCGGCCGGGGATCGCTACGCGGCGAAGCTGATGCAGATGGCGGCCGAGGCTGGGGTGCGCAGCCACTGCGTTCTGCCCTTCGACGGCCGGAAAGATTGGAACGACGTGGCGAAGGCTCGCCGGCACACGGCGGCCCTGGCGCGGGCTCATTGGGTGGCGACGCAGGAGCATCCGGGTTCCGCAGGCAAGGAGGCCAGTTCAGGGCGCGAGCTGACCGGGAAGGGGAATTTGGAAAACTGCTGACCGACAATGGCGATCAGACACCATGAACGGATGGTGCTGGTCGAAGTGGACGAGGGAGGGGAAGGGGAGGGGGCTGAACCAAGAAGCGGATGAGGCCCTGCCGCGACGCGCCAGGCCGCGCAAGGGCGAGGGCCTGGCGGCCCGCGCTGCGCGCGCCCCTGCGCCCCCTGACGTGAAGCGGCCGCCGGGCTGGGTCTTCGAGGAATGAAGACGCAGCAGAAGGACGGAACAGATGAAAAGAATCGAGAAAGCGCGCCTGATCGCAGGGGCGGTAGTGCTGGCAGCGACGCTGTATGCGCTGATGGCGGCGCCGGGCTTCGTGTCCGACCAGGACTCCACGGTACCGGCGCACAATGCCCGGGCGGCGCAACCGGTTGGAGCGCATGCTGGTCGAGGCGTCCTGCGGCTCCTGGTAGCCCGTCCCTGACCTGACCCGACTGACGCCTCCCGCCGCCGGTCTTCCACCGGCGGCCGCTGGCGGTTCCCGAACCGATCCGCCCTGAGTTCGAGGGCGATCCCTCATCCGCACCCGGTCCCCTGGCCGCCTTTCGAGGCCGCCGGGCAATCGGCGTTTCCCGAAAGGCCGACTTCCATGTCACAGTTGACTCTCTCCCTGTTCGACACGACCGCACTCGGCGGGTTGACCCTGGGCGCCTCCTCCGGCCCCCGCTTCCGCGAGGATGTGGTGGAGGTGGCCCCGAGCCCGGCTCCCGAGCGCATCCCGGCCCACACCTATCGCCTAGAGGGCGAGCGCGCCCTGGCAAAGGGCTGGAAAGCCCGCGCCGCCGACAACCTCGCTGCCATCCGGCTGATGCAGGAAATCGAGAAAGAGGACCGCCACGCCACGGCCGGCGAGCAGGACCGCCTGGCGCGGTTCGTGGGGTTCGGCGCGGGTGAGCTGGCGAACGCCCTGTTCCGCCGTGCCGGCGAGGCGTTCCGCCCGGACTGGGAGGAGTTGGGCCGCGAGCTGGAGCAACTGGTGTCGCCGGCGGAGATGTCGGCCCTCGCGCGCTCGACGCAGTACGCTCACTACACGCCGGAGTTCATGGTGCGGGCGGTGTGGGCCGGCCTGGCCCGCATGGGCTTCAAGGGCGGCCGCGTGCTGGAGCCGGGCTGTGGCACCGGCCTGTTCCTGGCCATGATGCCGGAAAAGATTGCTGCGAGGTCGGCGGCCACGGGCATCGAGATGGACCCGACCACGGCGCGGATCGCCCGCCTGCTCTATCCCGAGGCGTGGATCAGGAACGAGGATTTCACCAAGGCCCGCCTGCCCGAGACCTTCGACCTGGCGATCGGCAACCCACCATTCAGTGACCGCACGGTGCGGGCGGACGGCCCGGCCGGCAAGCTCGGCCTCAGCTTGCACGACTACTTCATCGCCCGCTCGATCGAGCGGCTGAAGCCGGGCGGCGTGGCGGCCTTCGTGACCAGCCGGTACACGATGGACAAGGCCGACCCGAAGGCGCGAGAGCACATCGCCTCCCTGGCTGACCTGGTTGGGGCGGTCAGGATGCCACAGGGCGCCATGCTGGCGGCATCTGGCACTGAGGTCGTGGTCGACGTGCTGTTCTTCCAGCGTCGCGCGTCTGGCCAGCAGCCGAACGGCATTGCCTGGTCCGGCCTGGTGGAGGTGTTGCCCGAGGAGGACGGCGAGCCGGCGCTCGCCGTGAACCGCTACTTCGCGGCCAATCCGGCGCAGGTGCTCGGCGTCCATGGCCGGACCACCAGCCCGTTCGGGGTGGTCTACACCTGCCATGCGCGTCCGGAGAGCGCGCCGGAGGCAGACCTGATGGCTGCGCTGCAAGCGCTGCCGCGCGACATCCACACGGCAGCGTCTGTAGAGTCCGCATCCCCCCGCAAGCCCGGCCCGCGCGTGCAGGTCGGCACCGCGGCCGAGGGCGCCACGGTAAAGGAGGGCAGCTACCTCGTGCTGGACGGGGCGCTGATGCAGGTCATCGACGGCCTGCCGCAGCCCGTGGCCGTGAAGTCGGCCACGGTGAAGGAGGGCATCTTTGCCAAGCACGCCCGGATCGTCCGGCTGCTGCTGCCGGTGCGTGACGCGGTGCGTGCGGTGCTGCGGGCGCAGGAGGCCAACGAGCCGTGGGGCGTGCTGCAGGGCCGCCTGCGCACGGCGTATCAGTCGTTCGTGCGGCAGTTCGGGCCCATCAACCAGACCAACATCAGCACCAGCACCGACCCGAGGCCGGGCGAGACCCGCGAGACGGTGCGGCGGCCGAACCTGTCGCCGTTCCTCGACGACCCGGACGTATGGCTGGTGGCCTCGATCGAGCAGTACGACGAGGAGAGCGGCACGGCGACAATGGGGCCGGTCTTCTCCGAGCGGGTGATCCACCCACCGGCCGAACCGGTCATCACCAATGCTGCCGACGCGCTCGCGGTGACGCTGCACGAGGCCGGGCATGTGGACGTGGCGCGCATCGCCGAGATGCTCGGCCGCCCGCGCGAGGAGGTGCTGGCTGAGCTGGGAGAGACGGTGTTCCTCGATCCCCAGGCGACCACGCCGGAGCATGAGGCCTGGGAGACGGCGGACGCCTACCTGTCCGGCGCGGTCCGCACCAAGCTGGCCGCGGCCGTGGCTGCAGCGGCGATGGAGCCGCGCTTTGTCCGGAACGTGGAGGCCCTGAAGCGGGTGCAACCCGCGGACCTGAAGCCGTCCGAGATCACCGCGCGCCTGGGTGCGCCGTGGATCCCGGCCGAGGTGGTGGAGCGGTTCTCGGCGGAGGTGATCGGCATCGAGACCCGGGTGCGCCACACCGTGGAGGTTGCGAGCTGGTCCATCGAGGTGGACGCCTTCGTGGGGCAGGCGGTCGCCACATCCGAGTGGGGCACCGCCCGCCGTCACGCGGGCGAGTTGCTGCACGACGCCCTGAACGCCTGCATCCCGCAGATCTACGACATTTGGCGTGACGCGGACGGCGAGCACCGCGAGCTGAATGCCCCGGAGACGGAAGCGGCCAAGGAGAAGCTGGCGAAGATCAAGCAGGCCTTCGAGCGTTGGATCTGGACCGGCGTGGCGCGCACCGAGCGCCTCGCCCGGCTGTACAACGACCGCTTCAACAACCTGGTGCCGCGCGCCTTTGATGGAGGACACCTGCAGCTGCCGGGCGCCAGCAGCGTCATCTCGCTCCGCGAACACCAGAAGCGGGTGATCTGGCGCATCATCAGCGCGGGCGCGACCTACATCGCCCACGCCGTGGGTGCGGGCAAGACCTTCTCGATGGCGGCCGCGGTGATGGAGCAGAAGCGGCTTGGGTTGATCGCCAAGGCGATGATGGTGGTGCCGGGGCACTGCCTGGCGCAGGCCAGCCGGGAGTTCCTGCTGCTCTACCCGAACGCCCGCATCCTGGTGGCCGACGAGACCAACTTCGCCAAGGAAAAGCGGCAGCGCTTCCTGGCGCGGGCGGCCACGGCGACGTGGGACTGCATCATCATCACCCACTCGGCCTTCAAGTTCATCCCGGCCCCGGCCGAGTTCGAGCGCGGGCTGATCCAGGACACGCTCGCCAGCTACGCGACGTTGCTGGAGAAGGTAGGGGGCGACGACCGCATTACCCGCAAGCGCATCGAGCGCATGAAGGAGGGCCTGGAGGCCAAGCTGGAGGTGCTCGGCGGGCGCAAGGATGACCTGCTGACCATCGCCGAGATCGGCGTCGACCAGCTGATCGTCGACGAGGCGCAGGAGTTCCGGAAGCTGTCGTTTGCCACCAACATGAGCAACCTGAAGGGCGTCGCCCCGGACGGCTCGCAACGGGCCTGGGACCTGCACGTCAAGGCGCGCTTCATCGGGCAGAGGCAGCCGCAGCGGCCGCTCATCCTGGCATCGGGCACGCCCATCACCAACACCCTCGGCGAGATGTTCACCTTGCAGCGCCTCATGCAGCCCGAGGTGCTGGCCGAGCGCGGCATCCACGAGTTCGACGCCTGGGCGTCGTCGTTCGGCGACACCCGCACCGAACTCGAACTCCAGCCCTCGGGCAACTACAAGCCGGTCACCCGGTTTGCGGAGTTCGTGAACGTCCCGGAGCTGATCGCGATGTTCCGCTCGGTCGCCGACGTGGTGCTGATGGACGATTTGCGCCATCACCTCCGCCTGCCCGCGATCTGCGGCGGCACGCGGCAGATCGTCACCGCCAAGGCCAGCCCAGCGTTCCGGGCCTACCAGCAGGTTCTGGCCGAGCGCATCTGCCGCATCGAGGAGCGGACCGGCCGCGTCCAGAAGGGCGACGACATCCTGCTCTCGGTCATCACCGACGGCCGGCACGCCGCGATCGACACGCGATTCGTGCTCTCGCACGATACCGGGGACGATCCGCGCGCCGGCAACGAACCGGAGAACAAGCTGAACGCGCTGATCGGCAACGTGCACCGCATCTGGCGGGAGACGGCCGGGAACCGCTACGTGCAGCTGGGCACCAGCACGCCGTACCCGATCCCCGGGGCAGCGCAGATGGTGTTCTCCGACCTCGGCACCGAGGCGGCCGACGGCAAGCGCGGCTTCTCGGCCTATCTATGGATCAGGGACGAACTGGTGCGGCTTGGCGTGCCGCGCGAGCAGATCGCCTTCATGCAGGACTTCAAGAAATCCGAAGCCAAACAGAAGCTGTTCGCAGCGGTGAACGCCGGCCGCGTGCGGGTGCTAATCGGCTCGACCCAGACCATGGGCACGGGCGTCAACGCCCAGCAGCGGCTCGTTGCCCTGCACCACCTGGATGTGCCGTGGCTCCCGTCCGACATCGAGCAGCGGGAAGGCCGCATCGAGCGGCAGGGCAACCAGCACGCCGAGATCGGCATCTACGCCTATGCGACGCTTGGCAGCGTGGATGCCACGTCCTGGCAGCTGCTGGAGCGCAAGTCGCGCTTCATCGCGGCGGCACTTGCGGGCGACCGCAGCATCCGCCGGCTGGAGGACGCCGGCAGCCAGGTGAACCAGTTCGCCATGGCCAAGGCGCTCGCCTCCGGCGACCCGCGCCTGATGCACAAGGCTGGGCTGGAGGCCGAGCTGGCGCGTCTGGCGCGGCTACGGGCGGCGCACTTCGACGACCAGCTTGCCATCCGCCACCGGATCGCCGACGCCGAGCGCACGATCGCCAGCTCGATACGCAGGGTCGGCCTCATCGAGCAGGACATTGCGGCTCGCATCCCGACGCGCGGCGACCTGTTCACCATGGAGGTGGGCGGCAAGCCTCGCACGGAGCGCAAGTCGGCCGGCGGCTCGCTGCTCAACCGTATTCGCCTGATCGGGCGCAACAGGGAGAAGGGCGCCTGGACCCTGGGCAAGATCGGCGGGTTCGAGATCAAGGCGGCGGGCGAGCCCTTTGGCCAGGACTACCGCCTGGCCGTGTGGCTCGACCGGCACGGCTATGAGCAGGAGCTCCAGGTGGGCAGCGAGCTGACGGCGCTCGGGCTGGTCTCGCGCCTCGAGTACCAGCTCGACCGCTTCGAGGTGGAGCTGGCCGAGCATCGCCGCCATGTCGCCGAAGCCGAGCAGCGCCTGCCCGGCTACGCGCGCCGGCTCGGCGAGGCGTTCGGATTGCAGGAGGAGCTCGACGCCAAGCGCACCGAGATGGAGGCCCTGGAGGCAGACCTGGCGGCCAACGATAAAGCGGCTGCGAATGACGATGCCGCCGCGGAAGCCGCCGCGGCATAGGGCAGTATCGGGCGTAGCCGGCCCTATTCAAATCGGGAACCCGGGCTGTATCGTAGATACAACGATGCAGGAACACACAGGGTGGGAGGGAGAGGGATGGAACGGGAACGGCGCTCGCATCGTCGCTCCTGTCGTCACCGCTTCGCTCCATCGCCGGCTGCGCCACCCCGGCCCCGCTGACACGCAGCCCGCCAGTGTGGGCCGCGTGCTGCGCAGGGCCGGGGCGCTCGCCGGCAATGGTGTCGCCAGGACCGCGCTGCGGGCGGGGAGGGGTCGTCCAGGAGAGAGGGACGGCAGGCACCTGAACCGGAGAGCAGAACATTATGGAGCTGAGAACCGTCGACCCCCGCAGCCTGAAGGTAAACCCGGCCAACCCGCGCCGCTTGGGAGCCGGCGAGCATCCCGACGCGCAACTGGTGGCCAACATCCAGAGCGTCGGCATCCTGCAGCCGCCCGTGGTGCGCGAGGCCGGGACGGAGCTGGAGATCGTCGCCGGCCACCGCCGCGTGGCAGCGGCAATCGCAGCGGCGTTCCCGGAGATCCTGGTGCTGGTGCGCGGCCCTGATGACGGCGGCGACACGGTGCGTGCGCTGTCGGAGAACGTCGTCCGGGCCCAGCTCTCGGCCGTCGAGCAGTGGCGTGCGATCGAGGCCCTGGTCTCGGCCGAGTGGACCGAGGAGGCGATCGCGACCGCGCTTGCGTTGCCGGTCCGTACTCTCCGCCGCCTGCGGCTGCTCGCGAACATTCATCCGGCGATGCTGGACCAGATGGCGCTCGGCGACATGCCGGACGAGGGCCATCTGCGCACCATCGCCGCCGTGGCGCCGGAGGAGCAGGCAACGGTATGGAAGAAGCACAAGCCGAGGAAGGGCCAGCGCGTGGTCTGGTGGGAGATTGCCCGCGCCCTCAGCAAGCGCACCCTGCCGGCGAGTGCCGCCAGGTTCGGCGCGGACTTGGCACGGGTCTACGGCATCGTCTGGACCGACGACCTGTTCGCCGAGGGTGGCAAGGACGCGCGCACCACCACGCAGGTCGAAGAGTTCCTGGGAGCGCAGAACGAGTGGCTGGCCAACAACCTGCCCAAGGGTGGGCACGTGGCGGAGATAGGCGCCTACGGCGAAGTGACGCTGCCGCCCAAGGCGATGCGGAACTACGGCAAGGCCCGCAAGGGCGACTGCATTGCCTGCTACGTCGATGCCCGCACCGGCGAGGTGGCGCACGTGCCCTACACGCTCCCGGAGGCCCGCAAGGCGTCCGGCGCAGGCGGACGCGGCGCCGAGGAGAAGCCCGCGCCGAAGCCGAGGCCGGACATCACCGCCAAAGGCGTGGCGATGATCGGCGACCTGCGCACCGACGCCCTGCACGAGGCGCTGCGCGAGGCGCCGATCACCGACGAGGCGCTGATCGGCATGCTGGTGCTGGCGCTCGGCGGCAGGAACGTCCAGGTCGACAGCGGCGCCGCCGAGCGAGGCGGCTATGGCTGGCGTGAACGCCTTGCCGAGAAGCTGACCGAGGGCGGGGTGCTGACCCAGGACCTGCAGTTGCTGCGGGCTACGGCACGGGAGATGCTGGCCCAGGTGCTGTCGTGCCGCGACAACAAGAGCCAGAGCGGCATGGGCGCCCGCTACGCGGGTGCCGCGATCGGCGCCGACCTCTACTTGCCGAACATGGCCACCCAGGCGTTCCTGTCCTGCCTGTCCAAGCAGGCCATGGCGAGCACGGCGTCCGCCCACCGGGTGGCGCCCCGCAACACCGGCAAGGAGACGCGGGCGGCGCTGATCGCCCACGTCGGCAACAGCACCTTCGTCCACCCGGCCGCCCTGTTCCCGCCCACGGCCAAGGAGCTGGAGGCGCGTCGCAGGCCGTCCAGCCTGACCGAAACCGAGGGCGGCGACGAGGACCTGGACGCCGAGCCTGACAACCCCCAGGCCGGCGGCGAGGACAGGAATGATGAGGGCGCTGCCTTCGGCCCCGAGGACGACGCGGCGGACGGCAGCCAGATACCGCCCGGCCTCGGCGAGACGGCGGAGCACCAGGCCGCCGCCTGACCACCCGCCCGGCCCTGCGCCGGGCGATCCCCACGATCACCCATCCGCTCGACCGACACGCGCACATCGGGTGCGCGTGCGGTCGCGCGTGTCCGGAGAGGACCCGTCATGCCTGTCACCATCACCCTGTCCACCATGCCCGGCAAGCTGATCCGGGAGGACCGCTACACCTCGAAGACCGTCGAGCTGTTCGGCAAGTCGCTCGCGAGCGAGACGCTCAACGCAGTCTCCACCGTGCCGGACATCAAGGCCGCCGTTGCGCGGTTCGGCGCCAAGGTGCGTGCCGGGCACCCGGAGGCGTCGTTCTACGTGTCCGTCCGGCTCGCCAAGGGTAACCGCAAGCCGAACGGCTACGATGCCGCGTCCAACCGCAACGGCTTCGGGCAGGACGACTTCCTACATGTCGATGGTAAGCGCTTGCAGCCGGCCGTGCCGGCCGACGTGGCCACCTCGCCGGCTGCGGCGTAGGAGGCGAGCATGGTCTTTCTCGCCGTCGCCGAACGGGGTGGTTCTTCCACCCCGTTCCAGCTCGCCGGCAAGCCGCCGATCGAGCGCGAGCCCGTCGATCAACGACTCTGGGGCTACTCAGGTGGCCATCTTGGCTTCTATGGATTTCTGCGAGTGGCCGATGCGCGGATCAGCCGCCGCGCCCTGGTCGGCCTCATGGACCTGCCCGACCGTTGCTGGCGCGACGCCTACGAGGACGGAGCGCATCCGTCCGCAGAGGCGGACGAGGCCCTTGCCGAGGAGGGCTGCGAGGCATGAGCGTCCTCCTCACCGAGCCGCCGGAGCCGGCGGCGATCCGCCACGAGATCGCCGGCACCGTGGTCGAGACCGTGCGCCGGACAGACGGCTGGTGGCTCTATCGTTGTCCGGAGATCCTGCCGGTCAACGCTCGCCATTGGCGCGGCCACTTCGAGACCGAGACGGCGGCCCTGGCCGACGTCATCGAGAAATGGCGCATTCCAGGACTGACACCGGCGGGAGCTGCGGCAGAAAAAACGCCACGGCTGCCACAGCGTGATCAACGGCCGCGAGCTGGTGCTCCATCTCGACCCGCTGACCGGAGCGACGGTCCTGACCTCGTTCGAGCTCGTCACCGGGTAGCGGCTCCCACCACCCATTCAACTCACCTGCTTTCTGAAAGGTAGCATCATGACCGCGATACAAGCGCCTCCGGTACAGGAGGCAGCGACCCTCGATCCTGCCGGCACGGCAATTCACGTCTTGACGCCGATGCTGGGGATGATCCGAGGCACCGTCGAGGTGGTGCCGGCCGCGGCCCACGTCGCATTCTTCTGGATCGAACCGCACGGCTCGCTTGGGTACGAGCACAGCGGCGGCAGCGACGTGTTCTGGGACGGCATGGCGACCGCGGTGCGCGAGCATCCCGCGACCGGGCGGCCGGGCATCACCTTCGATGATCGCTCAGGCAGCGAGTTCCACGAGGATGACCTCCTGCGCTGCCTTCCAGGCATCCGCATCGCCGGCTGCCCGCATTGCGCGGCCCTGGCGCAGCTGGAAGACTTGTCATGATCCGCCAGTACTATGCTCAGCAGGTACAGGGCGGCCACAACCCGTTGCGCGTCGGCGTCATCCCGACCGGCGCGATCTTCTATCTCCAGGACGCGGGGTTTTTCAGGGACCGCTTCGGCAGCCGAGCGGTCTGCCGTACCCCCTGGATGGTCGAAGGTTTCCTGAACGGCACCATGGGTGCCGCGCGCCGCAACCGCGAAACGGGCTTGTGGGAGGACGCCTACCGGTCCGGCCGGTCTGACATGGCGCTCGTGCGCTCGATGCGCGATCGCCGGATCATCCGCCAGGTCGCCGTGCGCAGCCTCATCGTTCACGAGGAACTGGGGCTGTGGAAGCAGCCAATCGGCTACCCGACCCTGCCGGATGTGCAACGGTTCAAGCCGTCGCGCTTTCCACGCGCCACAGCGCCATCGGTCCGGCTGGCCCGCCTCGCGGCTTGAGGGAAGGAAGCCTGTCCTGCGCGAGGCCGAGGCTGCCGAGCGTCAGGCAGATTGGTGGCTCGATGCCATCGAGAAGCAGTGACATGGCCCGTGTCCTCGAGGCGGACTATCCGCCGCTGATGCTGGCTCAGGCCGTGGTGCTGCGCGCCTACATCCGCGAGCATGGCTGCAACTGGAAGACCAGACTCTGGATCGAGTGGATGAACGCCGCGGCTGAACCGTTGCTGTACCAGCTACGCAACAGCCACGGCCCGACCTGACCGGGCAGGGCGAACCTGACCAGCTTGCCGCAGTTTCTAGGAAACCCTGTCGGCCAGTGCTAAGCTGCCCTGCATGAATGTCGTCCTGCGCCAGCCGATGACCGTTGAGGATTTCCTCGCCTGGGAAGAACGCCAGGAGTTGCGCTACGAGTTCGACGGCTTCAGCCCCGTCGCCATGACGGGCGGCACCTACGAGCACGACGCAATCCAGGTGAACCTCATCCGGGCGCTGGCAAACC
>JAABUX010008272.1_pt1 | contig 12031 bp, 9 predicted proteins | sample 5561851 | NCBI WGS metagenome assembly JAABUX01 (sample SAMN10711883, study PRJNA513361) | rock metagenome | isolation source: Antarctica rocks | place: Antarctica: Victoria Land, Richard Nunatak red sandstone | collected 2016-01-03 | reverse complement strand
CGTGCTTCAGGACGGGCGCGTTGTCGCCGGGCGAGATCGCGGCCACCGCCGCGGCCACCAGGCCGCCCAGCACGCCGGGCATGCCGTGCAGGTTGTGCACGCCGCACGTGTCGTGCAGGCCCAGGCCGGCCTCCAGGCGCGGGCTCAGGCGCGCGTAGCCGGCCACGCTGAGCAGCCCCGCGGCCACGCCGACCGCGAGCGCGCCGCCGGGCGTCACGACCAGGTTGGCCGCCGAGCCGATGGCCACGCCGCCCGCCAGCGTCGCGTTCTGGATGTGCACCTGCGCGCGCCCCCTGGGGATCGTTAGGGTGTAGAGCAGGGCAGCGCCTCGCTAAAAGAACACACGCCGCTTCGTCACACCGTGTTGCCTGCTTTCAACATGCGCGCGCCTGGCCCGGGCACGGCGCCGCATCAATACGCTGCCCCTGCCCCAGCTGCCAAGTTGTAAAAATAACCCAACAAACATGCAGAGGCCGGGGCGGCGGGGCGGGGGCGGGACAGGTGTTACAGAAAAGAAAAAGGAAAAGTAATAGGAAGAAGAGGCACGGGCGGGGTCGGCGGCGGGCGGGCGGGCGCGCCATGTCGAACTTGTTGTACACGGCAGCGGAGGCGACAAAGGTGGCGACCGTCGCGCCCAGCAGCGACAGCACCGTGTTCACGATGCAGTTGAACTGCTGGAAGCCCGCCTTGGCAGCCGTGCCGGGCACGCCTGCGCGCGCGCGCCGCCCGGGCATCAGACAGCCTCCCCGCCAGCAGGAGAGCGGCGGTGCTCGAGTCTTGGACAGCAGCCACGCCAACTTCCTGAGGTCCATGAGCATTTGCGTAATTTCTGCATAGCACCGCATACATCGGGTTTACTTCATTGCATGGGCGGTGAGGCAGCGCAGCGCGCGCCGGAGGCCAGGGCGCCGTTGAAGCTGGGCCAGAAGATGAACAGGAAGACGGTGCCGACCATGGCGGTGATGTCGCTGCTGTACACCGCGCCGTTCTTGGGGTGCGCCGACCCGCCGGCGCGGTGCGACAGCATGAGCGATGCGGCCAGGCCGTAGTACGCGCCGAACGCGTGGATGGTCATGCTGCTGCCGATGTCCAGGCCGGACAGCACCTGCATAGGGTAGGGTTAGGGCCAGGGCTAGGGCTGGCAGGCGCATGCGCATGCACGCACGGAGGCCGCGCGGCCTTGTGTCGGCAGCCCAGCATTCCAGCCGGCAGCCTCTGCATGCAAACACTGAACCCTGCACCCTATCCAAACAGCACTGCAGCCCAGCCTAAGCAGCCGGCTTTCAACCCTACACGCCTGGGCGTGCCGAAGGGTGCGCGCACTCAAAAGCCTATCCTTCCTTTCCAACTGGCACTGCGGCCCAGCGTGCCGGGCGGCGGGCGGGCCGCGCCTCCGTCGCCAGGTACGCGTTGGCGGCGTACAGCGGCACCTGCAGCAGCAGCAGCCAGGTGATCTGCGCGGGGGTCGTCTTGCCCAGCACGGCGCCGAAGCTGATCATGGCCGCGCCCGCCGCGAACGCCGCGTCGATCAGCAGCGGCAGGTCCAGCTCGATCCAGGACCTGCCGCACAACCTGCCGGGGGCGCGCCTGCAGCGTTGCCAGCGCGGTGCGGAAGTCGAGCCCGAGCGGCAACCCCGCGGTGTCCTCGGACGCGTTACTGCCAGAGCTGGCAGCCGTGGCGCCCGGCACCGCTCCTGCTGCCGACCGCGGCGACAGCCACTTGCCGCCGCTGCCCGCGCCGCCACCGGCCACAAATGCGGCCGGGCCAAGCGCCTCGAAGGGCGCCGCGGCCGCGCCCAAGAACGCGCCATGCATCTCGAACGCAGCTGCCACGCTGAAGGGGCTGATGGCTGAGCCCGGCGCGGCGGCTGGTGTGGGGCTGGGCGCCAGCGGCGCAGCGAGCTCGGCCTTGCGATCCAAGCCGTACGGAAAGCCGGGCACCCCGCCGCCTGCCCAGTCCAGCGCGCCTCTGGCGGGCGCGACGCTGCAGGCGCGCGCGGGTGCCGCGCTGCAGGGGTGCGCGGGCGGCAGCGCGGCCGCCAGCCATGCGCTGGCCTGCGCTGGCGGGGGCCTGCGTGCGCGCAGCGGCACCGCCGGGCGGCCGCCAAGTGCGCCGGGCGCGCTGCCGCGGGTGGTCAGGCACGGCGGGCCGAAGTCGACGGAGCCGTGGCCGGGGCTGCCGCGCGCAGCGGCCATGGCTGGCCAGCCGTGCGCGGCGGCGGCCAGCTCGCACTGCAGCGACGGCCGCGGGCCGGGCCCGCGCAGGCCGCCCGCCGCGGGCCAGTCCTGCAGCGGCGGCAGCTCCGCCGGCGCCACGCAGGACGCGGCAGAGCTGATGCCGCCGCGCGAGGCCAGGCTGAGGGCGCCGCTAAGCAGGCCCGGGACGTCCATGCCGCACGACATGGACCAGTCCCATGGCAGCGCCACCGCCGCGCTGGACGCGGCAGCGCCGCTGCCGGCGTGCAGGGCCAGGCCGGACGCGCCGCCGGAGTGGCCGGACGGGGTGCCTGCCCAGGGCGGCGCGCCGCAGCGGCCCTGCAGGCCCGCGTCCACCTCCCCGCTCAGCGCGTCCAGGCAGCTCGCGAGCGCCCGAGCAATCGCGCAGCTGCCTGCGCTGCCCAGGCTCTGCTGCAGGCTGGCCGCGGGCGGGCGCGTGGACTGCGCCGGGTCCTGCGCGCGGCGTGCCCGGCTTCAGCACCGTCGCTGCTGCCCCGCCTGCTCAGTGTGCGTGATCAGTCACGTGTCCTGGCTGCAGGCAGTGCCCCGCGGGCATCGGCAGGTCGGGCGGGTCACCGTGCCGGCCGGGACCACCGCGCCGGACTCCGACTGCGTGCGCGCCAGATGCGGCTGCCGCGACCACTCGCACGCCGAGTGCCTGGCGTGCTTGGCGGCCGGGCAGGCTTCGTCGCTGTCGCTGTCTGCATGCGCCTCCCGCTTGAGCGTGCTGTTCCAGCGGTTCTTCACAGCGTTATCCGTCCTGCGAACCCGCCCAGGCTCGGGATGCGGGCGAGCAAGCGCGCAGGGGGGGCGCGGGGCCAGCGACAGTGGTCGGCAACGCACCTGCCGGGCAGGAGCTTGGCAATCGCGGCCCACCGGTTGCCATACGCGTGATGGGCCTGCGGCGCGCGGACATACCTTGGGTGAATGTGTGCACCATGAAAAAAGCTCTCGGGTGACTGCAAGCAAACGCCCGCGACTCACACCTTGAAGATGATCGCGTCCTCTTCCCCGCTGAAGGCCGCCCTCTTCACGTCCGGAGAGAGCTGGTTGCACCTGGGGCCGGCACAGCCCGCCTCAGCGCGAAGGCGTGCAGGCCAGCACAAACCCAGCTCTTCTGGCTGGGGCCAAGCTCGCACCAGCGCAACCTGCAGCTCTTCCCCACACGCCCGCCGCCCAGTGCCCTGGCCACATCCGACCAGGAAAACCCCGGACTCTTGCAGCCTCCCAGCTGCTGCAAAATCTCACACAGGCGCTGGTCCTCCTGCACACCCATGCAGGGCGTAAGGTCGCCGTCAGCGAGCCGTATCTCGCTGAACTTACCAATCACAGAGCAAGCATTCCGATATTTTACAGGCAGGCGGCATGGTAAGGCGGCAGGAACAAAGGTGCTGACCTGTGGGTGCCACGCCCCTTTCATCACATCGTGATCGCCATTGTCAGGGGCCCAGCTTGTGAGTGGGCTATTAGCAGATACAGCTCGGAGCTACCGGACTTACTCATGGTTGGAAACCCCGCCCTCGCCCTAGGGCCTCTCAAGCCCGAGCTGACGCCCACCACCCGCTGGGCGTAACTTACAGGGTGCAGGGTGCGATCATGCGCTTCCTTATAAAGCGCCAAGCAGCCACGCTGCCGAGCTGGGCAGTGACGGTTGCGTGCTGTTTGCAGCACGGGTGTATACCGCGGCCATGCTGCAAGCTGGCCCGCACCCGGACCAGCAGCCACTTGTGCTTTCAGCTAGCTATAGCTGGCGAGCTTGAGTGGCAAGCCGAACTATCCTTACACGCTCCACTTGCTTTTCGGGATACACCAAACAGTGTGCAGTTAGGACAATCACAGCAGCCAACCAGGTGCTAATAGAGTGAAACGTGTGGCGCTCTCACAGGCAATAAACATGTGCTTGTAGATGATGCATGATGCATGCCCTGCCTGCCAGCGCGCTGCAGTATCGTGCACGCTCGCAGGGGTTGCTGATGCCCCGAGTGGCTGTCCTCACAAAGGACCAGGCCCGCGGACAGCACAGAGCGGCGCAAACCCACCAGGCTGTTGCCACACTGCCCTTGGTATGCAGTCACAGCGTCACGCGCGCGTCACACGCCTGCGCCGCCACCGTTGCCGCCAGCTGCGCGCTCGCCGGCTGCCAGGACCGTCCTCGCCTCGCTCTGCAGCGGCGCCAGCTGCGCTGCCAGGTCTACGCTGGCCGGGCTGTCCGCCCACGCGCGCGCCACGCACGCCACGCGGTGCGCGAGCGAGCAGAGCGCGCGGCGCGCCTCGCAGCCCCCCGACGCCGTGCCGCCCTGCGTTGGCCCGGCCCCCTGCAGCGCCCCGCTCCCCGCGCTCGTCCCCGCGTCCGCGCCGCCGCCGGCGCTGTCGGCCCCGTGCGCGCTGCTGCCGCCGCGCACATGCTGCCGCGCGGCCGCGTCCACCGCGGCGGAGATGCGGCGGGCCTCAGCCAAGATCTGGTCGGGCACGCACACGGCGGCCGCGAGCGCCAGGCCGTAGTGCGAGCCGGGCTGGCCGCCCGGCAGCAGGCGGTGGGTGAAGGCCAGGCGCGCGCGCGCGTCGCCGCCCGGCGCGGCCGCCTCAAAGTGCCACAGGCGCAGGGTGGGGTGGCGCGCCGCCAGCTCCGCCAGCTGGCCAAAGTGCGTCGCGAACAGCGTGGCCGCACCCAGCCTGAGCAGGTGCTCGCAGACGGCCCACGCGACCGCGACCCCATCTGCGGCGCGCGCGCACCGGCGCATGCCCATCACAGCGACTCCCAGGAGCGGTACAGAGCAGGGCTTCTTCCTGCCGGCCGCGCTTGCAGCGCAGCACACACTTTGCGGGCAGGCAGAGGCGGGGGGAGCGCCTGCTGTGGAGGTCGCGCGGCCAAGCTCGTCGATGATGACCAGGCTCCTCTTGGTGGCGTGGCGCACAATGTAGGCGGTCTCCTGCCGCGCGCGGCGGTCGGGGGCCTGCTGCTGCGGCCGGACATGGCACGGCAGGCCCCCTAACCCTACCCTAACCCTAAGCCTATGGCAGGCTGCTTGCGCGCGTGCGCGCACCGTCATCTCCACCATGAAGGTGCTGGAATTGGTCTCGATGCTGTCGGACATGCCGATGCGCGTGAACAGGCGGTCGACCGGGCTGAGCGCCGCAAACTCGGCCGGCACGAAGCAGCCGACCTGCCGGCGCCGGGGCCTGGGTCGCGCCGCGCCGCGGCAAGCGCAGAGCTGACGCGTTGATGCCAGGCAGACGGGCGAGCGAGGCGTGCCCATGCACCTGTGCCAGCACGACGATCAGCGCGACCTGGCGCAGGTACGTCGACTTGCCCACCATGTTGGGCCCGGTGAGCAGCGCCAGGCTCGAGCACACTGCCGGCGCACGTCAGTCAGGCTCACGACGCGGTGGCAAGGCATGGTGCGGGCCGCTTGCAGGCGGCCCCACGCACCGCTGAGGTAGGTGTCGTTGGGCGTGAAGGTGATGCCCGGCTGCGCCTGCTCCAGCAGCGGGTGGCGCCCAGCCACGATGGCCAGCGGCCCGGCCGTGCTGAGGCGCGGGCGCACGTACCTGCCGCGGCGACGGGGGCTGTACGCTCACGCACTGGAGGCAGGCAAAGGTTAGGGTTAGGGTCCCTATGGCCGAGGGAGGCGCACTTGACATCCATGCTGGCGACCGCGGTCGCAAACGCGGCCAGCATGTCCAGCAGCGCGATGCTGTCGACGACCCGGTGCAGCATGTCCATGTGCTGCGCCGCCGCTGCCACCGCGCCGTCCAGTACCTGACGCGCGGCGCGCGCGCCTAAAGAGCAGGCGCGTCGCGGCTCTTGAGGCACTCGCGGTGTGCCTGTACGTGCCCCGCCTCACACCAGGTACTACTTGCGGACACCTCCCCCAAGCACGGTGCAGACGGCCACACGCATGGCGCGGCGCCAAGCAGGCGACCGCGCATGGCCCATGCGCGACCTGCTCCGTCAGCGCAAGGCAGTCGTCTGCGGCGTCGCGCAGCCGCGCATTGAGCGCCGTGAGCTCGTGCGTGGTGCACGGCACGCCGCCGCGCCCGCGCCCGGCGTCCAGCCTCAGTGTCCCCGGCGGCAGGCCGCCGGCGGCCGCGCTGCTGGAGCCGCTGCTAGACAGCGCGTCGGCGCTGTCGGGCGGCGGGAGGACCAGGTAGAAGCCGCGGCGGGCTGTGTAGCGCATCTGCCCCAAGGCAGCTGTGCCGGCTCATGCCCCCGGGTGTGGTGAAGCCCAAAACAGCCTGCCAGCGAGGTGAGCCAGACGCAGCGCGGGCCGCGCCTTGAGGCCGTCCAGGCGGTGCTGCTCCGCGAAGCGCGCCTTGAGCGCATGGATGTCTTCGGTCAGGCGGCAGAAGGTGGCGCGCGCAATGTCCAGGAAGCCGTTGGCGCGCGACTTGACAGCGAAGCTGTGGCACACGCCCCCGTCCGCATGTCAGCCGTGGACGTGGCAGAGGGGTGCAGGCAGGGCACACTGCCATGCGTTTGCACCGCCGGCCGCGCGCATGAGAGCAAGGATTGTGCGAGAGCGCACCACTGCTGCGTGCGGCTGACAAACGCGCTCTTGCCAGAGTGCGCGTCGTCATCCAGCACGTTGCTCAGGCTCTCCTGCAGCTCTGCAAAGCTGGGGTGGCCAAAGTTTGACCGCACCTGCGTTGCTCACCGCTTAGCCCTATGATGTCACCGCTGCAGCGACTTGAGTTGCATGTGGTAGCCACCACAGGCTGCACGCGCAGCAAGCGCACCGCCTTTAGAAGCTCGCTCTGCGCTGGGGCCAGCGCGGTGGCCAGCGCGGGCAGCGCCGCAAGAGCCTCCCGTAGCAGCAGGGCTGCCTGCACGAGCGCCTCGACGCGCCTGGTGTTCTCTGTCTTGCCTGGGTCACGCTGCACTGCCTGCACCGTCTGCGTTAATGAGTGCGCATGCGCGCATGCCATGAGTGCGCATGCGCGCATGCCACGCGCATGCCACACTTGCTGCATGCAGAAAAAACTGTAGGGGCATGCCAGGCTCCTGCAGACTTGGTCGAGGTCGCGCGGCAGCGCTTGCAGCGCCTCTGCGGTCCCGCGCACCAGGTCGCCGTGGCCATCGAGCAGCTCGTCCAGGGCGTCCTGGCGAGCACATGCACTTTTAATACATTGCTGGGTACTCGGCCCTGACACTGAGCGGATGCTGAGCCGCAAACCTGCCGCAGCTTGAGGGTGTCGACATCCGTGAGCGGCTGGAGCAAATTGGCTCGCAGCAGCCTCGCGCCGCACTTGGTGTGCGTGCGATTGAGCCAGCGGAACAGGCTGGCTGCTCCCATGGCAGACTTTCCTGCGGTGGGTGCAGCCTGCGCGCCAGGTTGCGAGCACGCATGTCAGCTGCCTGTGCGCGGCTCACACCTTGCTGACGCATGGCGTCAAGAGTGCTATCATGTGTATGAGTCTGCCTGCTGTGCGCGAGCGCGGAGCGCGCGTGACGGCACCTGCAGAGGCTGGATGATCTCCAGGGCCTCCACGCTCGCTGCATCGATTTGCATGTATGCGTCTGGCGCAACGTATGCCACGCTCACAGAGCCGGTGCGCAGCACGACGCGCTGCTCCTGCATTTTGCAGAGCAGCGTGCATGTTGCTTACTGCGGCGGCTGCTGTGCGCATGACACCGATGCAGGAGCAGCTCTCATGCATTGCATCTCATGCAACTCATGGTACTCAGTCACATGATCATGCATACCTGCTCCAGGAAGGCGAATAGGGCGCCTGCGGCGCCGTGGCAGAGGTAGCGCGTCGCGTTCTGTGCGCTGGCAAGCGCGACCTGCGTCGCTGGCGTCGCGTAGCTGCTCAAGGCTGCAACTCCCTTGGTGTCGTCAAAGCAGCTCCGCGGCATAGCAACCTGTCACCAGGTCGGTTGCGTGACACCGCGTCCGTCGAGCACTGGTGAGCCACTCTGAGCAACCACAGCACCTGGTGAAAGCTGGCGCGCGTTGCGCGGTTGACCCCCAGGTTTATGGCCTGGTTGCTTGCAACAATGACGAGGTGCGCAGGCCGAAAGGCTTGCAGCAGGCTCAGGACGTTGGTGTACGAGCGCGACGTCTCTATAAGCTGCACCAAGTGGAGGGACATTGTGTCTGTGTTGAGAACCGCCAGCCCCACCTCAGTGGCCCTGTTTTCTACGACCGCTGCGAGTACTGACAGGCCGTCAGCCTCATCTGCATAAGCGCCTGTGCTTATAAGAGCAGGCATTGTTGATGGCTTTGCAGTGGGTGTATATAGCAAGATTGTCCTGGCCCCTGCAGTCCTCCTTGAGACTGCGAGCCACACGTTTCCCGCCTCCTGCTCCTATCCAATCTCCAGATGGTCAGACAGAGCAGGGACGGCATACATTCCGAACGACAAGTTGGTTTTTGCTCAGGCTGGTTGCTGCTAGCTATAGGGTCCTACAGGTCTTCACCAAGGACTGCGAGGCGCACTCAGGGAGCAGTTCGAAGCTGTGCTGCTGCGGCGCACGCACAGATGAACGGGTGCGGTATGCTGAGACAGCACGCTGTGCACCTGGGCTCCAGGGCGCAGCTGGCCTCCCGTGGACATCGCTGTTGGCGTGCGCAAAGGGCAGTAGCAGCGCGCTGCCAGAAGGTGGAGGATGCAAAAGGCGCAAAGGACGAGTCGACAGACGGGTGTGTCACGCGTATTGCCAGCGGTTTAGTATAGCTTGCTAAGCATGCGGCAACAGCCTGTGATTCCTTTGACGTGAGCCTGTAGCGGCTGTAGCCGCTGCACACGTGCCTTGCACTGGGAAAAATAGCGTCGCCGGCGCGCCTGCATGCGAGGAGCATAATGCTTTGCGACACAGCAGAGGCAGTGACAGAGCTCCTGCGCAGCTTTCTGATAAACAGTAGGCTACCTAAGCAGCCAGCTGCCTCTTACTGACTCGCCCGCGGGCAGCCGGGAACTCGTGTCCGTGGAAAGTGCACCTTCAGACTGAGGCGTGGCACCGGCAGCCGGGGCAGCCCCTGCGACTCCCAGCCGTGCCTGTGCAGGGCCCCGCTCGCGGCCGAGCCGCTGGGCAAGACGCCCGAGCCGGACACCACGCGCGAGGAGCTGTGGAGCGAGCTGCGCGAGGCGTCCGTGCTGCGCTTCGGGCAGTCCCCGCGCGGCCAGCGCGGAGAGCGGGTTGCGGCGGCGTGGCTTCCCGAGCTTGGCCGCCTCGCTCTCCAGGTCGTCCGCAGAGCGCGTGGCAGGCCGCGGTGTACCGCTACCTCAAGACGCGCGTGGTGCGCGAGCGTTCTGAGCAGGAGTGTCGGGAGTGACAGTACTGGTTGCTCGCTGCGCGTCGTGAGCTGGCAGCGTGCCTTATGGCTCAGCGCACGCCGTGGTGCGGGCGAGCTGGCGGCCGGCGTCCTGCTTCAGCGCGCGCCGTGGCGTGCAAGGCTGGGTCCAAGCTCCTGACTGTCAGACCGCGGCGCGACTGAGCGCGCCGCTCCTGGGAGGGCGCTCTGCGGTGCACGATTGCGTGTGACGTGTGTGATGCGCTTGCAGCCAGGGCGGCTGCGCCGTTCCCACCCCAGGCTCGCTGTGGCGCGCAGGGGTCCTTCAACGACCTGCAGCTGCTGCTTGTGCTCAACCTCACGATCGTGACGGTGGGCGGGCTCATCAAGCACTACGTCGTGGACCCCGCGGCCAACGCAAAGAACCTGACGCTGGACCAGGACTGGTACCGGGCGCGCCCCTCCCCCCCTTTCTCCGGACCGCTCTGCTGTCACATTGCTAATGAATCCAATTGCATCCAAAGTGTGCGCCTGCTGGCGAAGCTGACGTGGAAGCGTTGGGACGGCTCCCTGAGATAACGCGGACGGCGCGCGCAGACCCTGCTCCTGCTCACCTTTGCCAATGGCGTGCCCATGGACAACGGGAGCGTGGCCGAGAAGGCGTTTGCGCTGGCGATCGCGGGCAGCGGGCTGGTGGCGTTTGCGTTGACGGTCGCGCTGATCCAGCAGGCGCGCCGGGCCCGCCCGCCGGGCCTGCCCGCCAGGGCACACCGCCGCTCTGTGCTTGCTGCCCTGGTTGCCAGGTGCTGCTGCGCGGCAGGCTGTTTTAGGTGCTGTCGCACTACGAGTCATATCCAGGACCATAGGAGTAGTGTTTGATACCATGAAAGCCGTCTCTGGTGCCGTACGCGGCAGGTGGTCCTGGCGCAAGTGGACGCCAACATTAAGGTCGGCGGGCCCGTGCTGGAGACCGGCCATGTGCGCCGCCCCACAGCAGGCCCTACCTTGTGCCCTGCGGAAGCACGCTGCACACTGCGAGCGCGCTCGCCGCCCCTGCGCGCTGGCAGCGGGCCTCCGTCCCTGCTCGGCGGCTGGTTCTGGAGAGTCACGCAAGCACCATCTTCAACCGGCGGCTCGCGGCGCGTGCGCGGTGCTGATACCCTGTAGTGCGCGCAGGTGGTGGTGCTGCTCTGGGGCGAGAGCCAGCGGGACATTGAGATGTGCAAGGAGGTCCTGGAGCAGGCGCGCGCCCGCGCCGCTGATGGGCCCAAAGCTGCCCACCGCAGCGCGCGGCGCGCAGGATGCCGGTTAGGGCAGGGCGCTGCAGGGTCCCGCTCGGCCGCCGCGCGCTTCTGCCGCCGGGGAGCGCGCCGCCCGCGGGCCTTGAGGCACCGCCTGCCAGAGCGCTCTGCTGCAGCATCGTCTCAACTGTGCCGTCGTGGCAGCGTAGCCCGCACCGCGTTGCGGCTGAGGCCAGGCTAGGCGCAGCAGCGGAGTGAGCAAGTGCTGCAGCGCAGCATGAGCGGCGCCCCGTGGCCGGCATAGCGCCTGACGCATACGATGCAGGAACCGCGGCCCAGTGTGCCTCCTTCACACGCCACTGCTGTTGCCGCGATGGAGCGCAGGACCGTGCTCGCGCCGCCGCGACAGGTGTGCCTGGCGTACAAGAGCGAGGGCGGCCGCATCATCGCCGTGCTGTCCTCGCGGCCCAAGCCGGACATGGAGCAGCTGCTGAAGGAGGCGCTGCCGATCGACGCGCGCAGCGGCAGCGCCATCGTCGTGCGTCAGGGTGCGCGGGGCTCCCGGGGGTCTCTCCCGCCAGATGCGGCCTTGTGCCGCCGCGCCCGCTCCGCCACGTCGCGGGCGCGGAAAGTGTCGTATGACCGGTGACGCGGAGCCGCGCTCCTGCGGCAGCTGCGGACGCGCGTGCGCTGCCAGGGCCGCAGGTGGCAGAGGTGGGGGGCTGCATGACAGTCTGCATGATGCGTGTCAGCGTGCTGGGGGCTGCAATGCGCCTGACAACACACAATAGGGCACTCACTTCCTGTGCCGGCGGCCTGTCACTCCCCCGTCACTCCGCCGGCCTGTCAGGGCACGGCGCGCGTGCTGACAGAGGAGAGCGCGCAGGGTCGCCGCTGGTGCCCGAGGACCTGGCGCTCGTGGCAGCGCCCGCAGCCGCGACCAGCATCATCATCTCGGACTGCTCGCGGTGCGCACGCTCGGGCCGCTGAGCGCTTGCTTCTGCTGAGCGCTTGCAGGAGTCTGCTTGATAAGTGTGGGCAGCTGCTAGGAGGGGTGGCCGTCACTTTCCTGTGCATGGCAGGCCATAGCAGCTGCCTCATTTTGCAGTGGTACAGTTCAGTGTCTTCTCAATGCAGGCTGACGCAGCCAGTCAGGCTGTAGAGCCGCCACTCTTGCGTGGTCCAGCCGTCCGTCTGGAGTGCCGCACACCATAACTGCTACGCCAGTCCCACACGCATGCCAGTTGCACACCGCGCGTTTGCCAAACCCCACATCCGGGCGGTGCACACGCTGCGGCGCGCGCCCGCAGGCCGCCGGACGAGGCGGACGCGCAGAAC
>JAABUX010008271.1_pt1 | contig 12032 bp, 5 predicted proteins | sample 5561851 | NCBI WGS metagenome assembly JAABUX01 (sample SAMN10711883, study PRJNA513361) | rock metagenome | isolation source: Antarctica rocks | place: Antarctica: Victoria Land, Richard Nunatak red sandstone | collected 2016-01-03 | reverse complement strand
GCCGCTCCCCTCCTGTAGCTATCATCACGCCACAGCATACCTCACCTCAGCACGCCCCAACGAAACCGACGGGACCCCCTATCGCAACCCCGGCTGGTGGTTCCCCGGAGCCTTGCTGCCCGACCTGACCAGCCTCGAGGCTCGCGACTGGTGGCTCTCGCGCCGCCGCTATCTCGTCGAGGAGATGGGCGTGGACGGCTTCAAGACCGACGGTGGCGAGCATATCTGGGGCCGCGGCATCACCTTCGCCGACGGCCGGCGCGGCGACGAGATGATCAACGCCTTCCCCGTGCTCTACGCCGGGGCCTACCACCACCTGCTGCGCGCGTGCGGCCGGGAGGATGGGCTAACATTCAGCCGCGCGGGCTACGCGGGCAGTCAGCGCTACCCGGCGCACTGGGCAGGGGACGAGAACTCGACCTGGGAGGCGTTCCGCCACTCGATCGTGGCCGGTCTATCCGCCGGCGCGTCGGGCCTCCCCTTCTGGGGCTGGGACATCGCCGGCTTCAGCGGGGAGATCCCCTCGGGCGAACTCTACCGGCGGGGCTGGATGATGGCGACCTTCTGCCCCATCATGCAGTACCACAGCGAGTACAACGCCCGCCGGGAGCCGAGCCGCGACCGCACCCCCTGGAACATCGCGGAGCAGACAGGCGACTCGGACGTGCTGCCGGTGTGCCGGGCCTACACTGCGGTGCGCCGCCGGCTGCGCCCGTACATCCTGCGCGAGGCGGCGCACACGGCGGCGACCGGACGACCGTTGATGTGCGCCCTACCCCTCGCGTACCCCGACGACCAGCGGGCGCGCGCGTACCCCTATCAGTACTTGTTCGGGCGCGACCTGCTCGTCGCGCCGACCGTTGAGGAAGGCGCGACGACGCAAGAGGTGTATCTCCCGGAGGGATCGTGGCGCGACCTCTGGACGGGAGAGCCGGTCGACGGGCCGCGCGCACTGACGGTGGACGTGCCGCCGCACCACATCCCCGTCTATGCGCGCGCGGGCGCCGCAGCTCCGCTCGATGCGCCCTGGGGTGAGGGGACGACCGATGCGTGATCTCGTGGCCGCGAGCCTGGACGTGATCAAGGCCGGCCAGACCGCCGGCGGCGCCTATGTGGCCTGTCCCGACTACCCCACGTACCGCTATTGCTGGTTTCGCGACGGCGCTTTCATCGCCCATGCAATGGATCTCTGGGGCGAACACGCCAGCGCGCGGAGCTTCTATGATTGGGTGGCGCGGACGGTGCTGGATCGGACCGATGCGGTGGAGCGATGCGTCAACGCGGTGAACCGCGGGGTGCGGCCGGACCCGCTCGACCTGCTGGATACGCGCTATACCGTGGATGGGCGGCGCGGCGACGACGCGGAGTGGCCCAATTTCCAGCTCGACGGCTTTGGCGCGGTCCTCTGGGGCCTGCGCCGGCACAGCACGCTCGCCGCTCAACCAGTGCCGCCGTCGTGGGGCAAGGCGGCGCGCCTGTTGGCGCGCTACCTGGCGGCGCTGTGGACCTACCCGAATTACGATTGCTGGGAGGAGTTTCCCGACCGCATCGCGGTCTCAACGTTGGCCGCCCTGTACGCGGGCTTGCACGCGGCTTCCACTATATTAGGGTCGGACGATGGCGAGGGGCGGTACGCCACGGCGACGGCAGCCGCGATTGCGGATCGCGTGCGACGGGACGGGGCGTCGGGGGGCCACTTGATCAAGCACCTCGGCGGGACGGACGCCGTCGACGCGAGTCTGCTGTGGGCCTGCGTCCCGTTCGGGGAGGACGGCTTGTTGTCCCCCGCCGATCCGCTGATGCGCGCCACGGCCGACCGCGTCGAGGGGGACCTGATTGGGGCCACGGGCGGCGTGCATCGGTATCGGGCCGATACGTTCTACGGCGGCGGCGAGTGGATGCTGCTGACCGCCCTGCTTGGCGAGTACCACGTCGCGATCGGCGACGTGGAGGGGGCACGGCCGCACCTGGCCTATGTCGCGGCCCATGCGAACATGCGGGGCTATCTTCCCGAACAGATCTCGGCGGCGGCGCTCTACCCGGCGCGCGTCGAGGAGTGGACAGGACGCTGGGGTCCGGTCGCCTGTCCGCTCCTGTGGTCCCACGCGGCCTATCTAAGCTTGGCGGCCGCGCTGGACGCCGGATCGTCAAGGTAAGCCGTGTTCCGCGCGTGTTGGCCACGCCCTACAATCTACACACTGCGATCATGTGGCCAAAGCCACGCCCATTATAACAAGCTATGCGCGCCCACCACACGCCATGCCGGTCTAGCCATGTAGCCTATCCGCCGTCCTCGCCGCGGCCCTCACCGGGTGGCGGGTACGACGCTGGCCTGCATGCTTATGCAATCCTTGCGCTAGCGACTGAGGAGCCTATGAGGCGGGCTTTATCGGCAGCCTAGATCACTCAAGGTTAGTTGCCGATGTTAGTCTTGCGCCCAACGCTCGTAACCCTTGGGCTCCTGCGTTACCCCCGCCCCGAAGGAGTGCATTGCCTTGGCTTCTCGGGGCATCGCAGTACTTCGGCGCAACTATTTCATCGCCCGTTGAGGAGGCACAGAGCGAACGCACCGGCGGGCTGTTAGCCGGCCTGTCAGCATGTGTTGCAGCTACACCCAGGTGGTTTAGTGCAGAATCACGGGACAACGTTTGATTGGGCGTGTTCCACTGGACCGCAGTCGGTGTAGTTTGCCATGCGGCCGCAGTCGCGGGCCGAGTGTTAATCAACCTATCACCTCTGAGGCAGCATTAGGTCATGAACACACCCAGGGCACGTAACTCGGTCGGACAGCCCAGATGCGGCAAGCCAGCACAGGTGCAACGCGGCCAGAAAAGGGGCAAGAGTCGTCGCGAGATCTACCGGGACGCGTGGGCGCTGGCTCAGGGCATGCCGCCTTTCGAAGCGCGAGGTCCTGACATGCTCGAGGTCACTCCAAATCCCACCGGGCGCGACCGTGCCGCACCTGAACGAGCCCTGGTACTGTTAAGCGGAGCCCACGGCGGAGCAGTTGGCTTCGGATCGCGTCTAGACTCGCCGCGGAGGCGCGGTGGAGGAAACCTGTATGCCCGCATCGCGCGCGCCCAACGCAGCCCGCGCGGCGGCCATGATCGGATCGTGGTCGCTGTGATCGACCGGCGTCATCGGCGTGTTATTGGCGCTCCGTAGCGCGTCCGCGGCCTCGTACAGCTGCACTGTCCGTTCCGGCTCTCCGCGCAGGAACAGCGTGGCCGCCATGCCTTCCAGGCAGTTGGCCGTGCCCAATTTGTTCCCGACTGCCTGGCAGAATGGCAGGGCCTCCTCGTATAGGGCCAGCGCCCGTGTGTCATCGCCTTGGTGGCGTGCGACGTGGGCCAGGTCAGCCAGGGCCCACCCCAGCCCCATTTTGTCGCCTAGCGTCCGTCGTAAGGCGACACTCTCTCCCGACAGGGCGGCCGCCCGCACGTAGTCGCCCAGGAGACGGGCCATCTCTCCCAGGTTATTGAGCGCGGCGGCGAGATCACTCTTGCCTCCAAGCTCCCGGAACAAGGCCACGCTCCGCTCGTACAGCGCGGCGGCCCGTGCGAAGTGGCCTTGTTCGCGCGCGAGCCGAGCCAGGTTGGTTTGAGAGGCGGCTATGCCGCGGATGTCGCCCGCATCTTGTCGCACGGCCAGGCTCTGCTCGTACAATGCGGTGGCCCGCGCGTAGTCGCCTTGCTCCGCCGCGATGATGCCCAACTCATTGAGGACGGAGCCGGTCCCAGGCTTGTGGCCTATGGCCTGAAACAGGGCCAGACTCTCCTGGGCATGCGCGACCGCGTGCTCGTACTGCCCCTGATCGGCGGTGATAATTGCCAGCAGATTGAGCGCGTGCGCGATGCCACCTTTGTCGTCAGCCTCGCGAAACAGCGACAGGCTTTGTTCGGCCAGGGCGCGCGCCTGTGCAATGTCGCCCTGGCCATCAGCCAGCCATGCCGCGCCGTGCATCGCTCGCCCGCGCACAACGCCCAGCGCCGTGGCGGCGGTCGTCTTCAACAACTCGTCGAGCCACCGCCGCCCCTCGCTCAGATAGCCGCGCACCCACCAGAAGCGCCACAGCGCCCCTCCCAGGCGCAGGCCGTATTCGGCGTCTCCGCCGACCACGGACCACCACAGGGCCGCGCGCAGGTTGTCGTGCTCCGTGTCCAGGCGCTCGTGCCAGGCCCGTTGCTCCGACCGGTACAACTGCGGCTCGGCCTGCTCGGCTAGCGCCAGGAAATAGGCCGCGTGCCGGCGGCGCACGGCCTCCAGATCGTCACTTGCCTCCAGACGCTCGCGCGCATACTCCAGGACTGTCTGCAGCATCAGGAAGCGCGGCTCTCCCGTTGGGCCCGCCCCGCCCCGTCCGTCCTCCTGGCGCAGCAGGCTCTTGTCCACAAGCGAGGCCAACCCGTCCAGGACGGGCGGGGGACAGTGGTCAGAATAGGGCCTGGAGACGTGCTCCCCACTCCTTGCGCCGGGGTCTACTGGTGGAGCGCAGACCGCCTCGGCCGCATCGAGCGTGCAGCCGTCCACGAAGACGGCGAGCCGCCGGAACAGCGCCTGCTCCTCGGACGAGAGCAGGTCGTAGCTCCAGGCGATGGTGGCGCGCAAGGTTTGCTGCCGCGCAGGCAGGTCGCGCGCCCCGCCCGTTAACAACTGCAGGGACGATCCCGACGGCCGCGACAGGCCGGCCCCCCCCTCGTCTCCCCCCTCGGCCCCTCCCTCGTCTCCCCCCTCGTCTCCCCCCGAGAGACGCGCGTACAGAGCCCGCGGGGAGAGCACCTTGCTACGCGCCGCCGCCAGTTCGATGGCCAGCGGCAAGCCGTCCAGGCGACGGCAGATTGCGGCGACGACCGGCGCATCCGTTTCAGTCAGTTCGAACCCCGGCTTGACCGCGCGAGCACGCCGCGCGAAGAGATCCACGGCGGCGTAGTCAAGCCAGTCCTGTGTCGAAACCTGCGCCGCCGACGCGGGCACGGCGAGGGGGGCAACCGTGTATTCATGCTCCGCGCGCAGCCGCAACGCGGCGCGGCTGGTCACCAAGACGATGAGACGCGGGCACGCGGCCAGCAGGTCAGCCACCAGCGGAGCGGCGCCCACGACCTGCTCGAAGTTGTCTAACACGAGCAGATAGTCCTCATCGGCCAGAAACGCCGCCAGGGCCTCTATCACCGGCTGCCCTCCCGTGTCGCGCACCCCGAGGGCGTGGGCAATGGCCGGAGCCACCAGGCTCGGTTCGCCGACCGGGGCAAGCGCGACGAAGCGCACCTGGCCGGCGAGGCGGCTATGCGCGCCCTCTGCCACCCGCAGCGCCAGGCGTGTCTTCCCCACGCCGCCGGGTCCGGTGAGCGTGACAAGCCGCACGTCGCCACGTTCCAGCAGCGCGCGGACGGCGGCGATATCCTGCGCGCGCCCGAGCAAGGGCGTGGGCTCCGACGGCAGGGCGGGCGCGGGCGCCGGTCTCGCGCCGGAGTGTGCTTGGGCGGCCTGGGCGCCGCGGCGGCGCGCCACCGTGGCCTCGAGCCCGGCACAGTCACCGGGCGAGAGCCCCAGCGCGGCTGACAGCAGCTCGACTGTGTCACGGTGCGGCCTGAGGTTGATGCCGCGCTCCAGATCGCTGATCGCCCGCGCGCTAATGCCGGCCGACTCCGCCAGGGCCTCCTGCGACAGGCCCCTGGCGGCGCGATGTCGCCGGAGAAGGTCTGCGAAGAGTGGGGGCTGGGTCATGGCCGGCGTCCATACCTCCCTGCGCGCACGACGGGAATCGCGCCGTAGGCGGCGCCCTGGCCCAGCCACGGCCAGCGTGCTGGTCTCGTGAGCCACAGCCCACAGGATCGGTCGCCACAACAATCCTGTGGGGTAATCCTGTGGTTTTCTCATGGTCGGCGGCGTCGGCGCGCTGTAGGATAGACGTGGAGTGACACGTGCCGGCACCCCAACTCGACAACACGGACGGCCCAATACTATTATAGCGGTTCCAGAAATTGGAGATAGTCATGTGACGTTCGTTTCCCATCGTCGGTTTAGAAAGGGCGGCCGCCTATCGTGCCCTGGCGGCCGCGATTGCCGTTGCGCTGTTCGCCGGCTGCTCCGGGGCCGGCCGGCAGAGCCTTTCAGTCTCAGCCCAGACGCAATCCCAGCAGAAGCAACCCCAGCCGTCGGTGGCGGAGATGCGCCCGCCGGCTGCCGATCTGTTGGCCGGCGCGGACCAAGACAGCGCAAGGGTAGCGGGCGGCCTCTATGTCAAGCAGGGCGCGGACCATGTCAACGAGTACGCCCTCCCCAATTCGAGCAACAAGCCGCCGACGTGTAAGGACATCTTTCCGAAGGACTACTATGAGACCGGCATCGGCGTAAACGCACAGCACATCCTGTACATTACGAGACCTTACTACCGCACAATCAGAACCTTTCGGCCGCATTGTGGCGGAGCGGGTCCCACGCTCAGCGATCCGAACGGTTTCCCGGCGGACGTCGCGTTCGACAACACAAAGAACAACACGGTGTACGTCGCCGACAATTCGTCGGGCGGCATCGACGTCTACGACAAGGGAGCAATCTTACCCACCCGAGTGCTCACCGACTCCACGTGCACCGTCAGTGCCGGAGTCGCGGTCGATCGCTTCGGCAACGTCTTCCAGTCGTGCCGGCTCAACAACACGCTCATCGAGTACCCCGGAGGGCTGCGGACGGGCAGCAAAGTCCTCGGCGTCACCGGTTTGAGCGACCCGCGCGGTCTTGAGTTTGACCTCAACAACAACCTCATCGTCTTCAACGCGACCTCCGGCATCCTGGTCTACGCCCCGCCGTACAAGGGCGCGCCGAAGCGAAGGATAGGCGCGCAGGGTGGTACCCTGTACGGCAAGTTAGACGCGGCGAACCGCACCCTGTACGTTGACGACACCGTCAACGGCAACCGCGTCGTCGACGTCTACGCGTACCCCTTGGGCACGTATGAGTACCGCATCACGAACGGCCTGAAGGGGGACAACGGCTACGGGATCGCGGTCGATCCCCCATCGCCTAACTAGTGCAGCGTCTGGCTGCTCCCTGACCCAAGCAGCAGGAGGTGATAGACCGTGGAGCCGACAGCCCACAGCGCCGGGACGGGCGACATGCGCGACGCCGGCATCGCCGCACACAGCGCCGCGTCCCTCGACGATGCTCACGCGGCGCTGCAAGCGGACGCGCTGCGCAGGGTCGGCGGACCCGATGCGAGCGCGCGACGCGCCGCCCTGCTGTACGAGATCTATCGCGACTCCCGGGGCAACCACGTTGCGCCGCTCATCGCGCTGCACATGATGCTCTGGCACCAATCGTTCTTCGCCGTCGACGGCCACCTCGGCACCGTGCTGCAGTATCGCTACTGCTACGACGAGAGAGAGCGCGCGCGGCGTCTGACGATGCTACAGGAGTTCGCTGGCGCGCTGCGCGAGATCGATGGCCACATCTGTGCCCGCATCTACGCGGATTACCACGCCACGAAGCGCCACGGCGTCGATCTCACGGCGCACACCGCGGTACCCGACGACCTGTGCCAGGCGCTCAACGCCGTGCATGGGCGAACCCGCGCGGGCGATCGACTCGCCCCGTACGCGACAAAGGAGGTGTTCATGCAGTCCTGGCGTCACGAGCAGGAGGCGGTGATGGCGGCACCGCTGCACGCGGCCGTGGAAAAGCTCGATTGCCCCATCCTGCGCGCGCTCATCGTGCAACCAGCGGTGCATCTGGCCTATTTCCCCGCGCATACCCGCATCGTGTACCGCGACTTCACGCAGGCGGCCGAACGCACCGCCCGGGCCACCCAGGCCTACGATCTGGCCGCATCGTGCGGTTGGGTGGGCGTTACCGCGACCCTGCACGCCTACGGTGTGCTGCCCCCGTCGTTCTTCCGCACTCTCGATGCCCCGACGAATGACTGTCAGGCGCCTCAGCAGGACCCAACGGAACACATGCAGATCACCATAGGGTGATGGTGTGTCTGAGGAACAACAACGCCGTGCGTGGGGATCACCGCGAGCGGCCCTATCACCCGTTACGGAGGATCGAAAGATGGTACTGTCCGTCCCGAGAGTTGGCCGCGTTCTGCTCCAGGCCGCGCTCCTACTGGGAGCGATCGCCACTGCCGTCCCCGGCCGTGCGCAGGGGCAGACGACGCGCGCGGCCCAGCGCTACACGAGCGCTGCTTACGGCTACGCGCTGCGCGCCCCCGCGTCCTGGGTACACATCCCCGGAGTACGCTGGACACCCATGGGACCATCGGCCGACCTGACCCTCATGACGCCTGACCACCAGGCGGCACTCGGCGTGATCGTGGCCCCGACGGGCAACAGAGTCTACTCCGGCCTCGAGCTCCAGGACGTCGCCTTCCGGTTGCTCTCTCAGGAAAACCAGATCTCGCCCTTAGTGCAGATCCAGACGAAACGGGTCGTCGTCAACGGGGTCCCCTACGAGACGGCCGGTGGCTACCTTATCTCCGGCGTCCCCCTGATGGCCACCATCGCGTCAGTCGCGGTGACCCAGCGCCACCATCGCCTCTACGCCATCGCCACCCTCGTGTACCTGCAAGTGTATACGGCGCCGCCGGCGGACTCAGGCCCCCCACCGACGGACACGCCCTCCGGGAACGCCGAGCCCCCGCAGCGCCTGCAGCCCGCGGCCGTGTCGACCGCCGTCGCCGGGCGGTACGACGTGTCGGTCGGTGCCGGGGACCGACAGATCCCCCGGGAGCGGCCCGCGGATCCCCCCGCGCCGCTTCCCACCGACCGATTGCGCGGCAACCGCTGCCGCACCTCGCAGGACGCTGGCCTCGCCGTCGTCGACCGCAATTGCGCGTTCAGGGCGGAACTACAGGCGATGATGACCATGTTATCCACGTTCACGATCGACCCGGCCGCGGCGGACGACCGCCGCCCCGCCGCCGCGGTTGGCGTCGATGGCTTCACGTCGATCTCCGATCCGGCGCAGGGCTACCGCCTGGCGTATCCCGCGCAGTGGGCGCGTGTCCCCGCGCCCGGAACGGTCGCGTTCGCCCGCTCAGCGGATCGCAATGCGGGCGTCGGAGTCACCGTGTTGCAGATCGACGCCGCCTCGCTATCTGAGGGCGACCTGCGCTCCGCCGCCGACCACCAGCTCGCGACGGTGGCCACGTATCCGGGCTCCCTGGTCCATCGGACGGTGCATGTCGGCGATGCCACGTACGTGGTCGCGTTCGCGCGCGGGGCCGGCGTGACCACGGCGGGCGGTGGCCTCGGCCAGGCCCGGGTCGTCGTCGTCGCCACCGCATACCGCCACCGCTTGTACACCACGACCGGCATCGGTCTCACCGTGCTCGGCGCAGGCGAGGACACCACCCGGATCCTGTACCCGTACTTCTCACCATTCTCCACGTTGGCGCGCCGGTACCAGAGTACCCTGGATACCCACGCCCAGGAGGCCGACTTGGCGCTCCGGGCGGCTCTAACCCTATTCGTCGATCCGACTGTCCCATCTCCCCAATGAGCGGCTCGCCTTGCCCCTACGCACGGTCGGCGTGTGCGTGTGCGTGCCCGCGCATCTTAAAACGCGCCGCCAATCAGTCAATCCACGAAACAGTATCAATGACAGTATGAGTTGTTTAGGCGCTTACGGCGCCGACATCGACAATTTTTTGTCGATCTTTGCTGCTCCGTCAGGAGCCTCTTGTTCCGAGCGTGGTCTCGGAACAAGCGTAGGTTCTTACGGTAGCAGCGTAGGGTATGATAGACGCCTGCGGCACCCACACCGACAATTTCCTATCGATCTTTTATCAACGAATAGGTTCGCCGCTGGTGTGGCTGACCATGCGCGAGCGATTAGTCCACATGTGATGAGATGAACGCCACACATTTTGATGTGTTTCTGTCCCATAACAGCCGCGACAAACCGGCCGTTGAAAGGCTTGGCGTCAAGCTGAAACGCGACGGCCTGGAGCCGTGGCTGGATAAGTGGCATCTGACTCCAGGCGGACGCTGGCAGGAGGAGCTGGCCGCCGGCATCCGCGACTCCGCCGCCTGCGCCGTTTTCGTCGGACCGCATGGCATGGGCGATTGGGTGTATGAGGAATTGGGCGTGGCGCTGGATCGCGCGGCCAAGGATCGCGGCTTCCGCCTCTTCCTGGTCTTGTTGCCCGGCTTGCCGGAACCGTTCGACCCCACCTCGCTTCCGCCGTTCCTGAGTACGCGCACATGGGTGGATCTGCGCGCGGGAATCGAAGACACGCGCGCCTTCCAACACCTGATCAACGCCATCAAGGGTGTGCCGTTCGGGCAGCAGACACCCAGCGAGCCCAATACGGACGTCTGCCCCTATCGCGGCCTGCAAACGTTCGACGAGGAGCATGCCGCTCTCTTCTACGGGCGTGAAAATGATATCCAACGTCTGACGGAGAAGCTCAAGGGGACGCGTTTCCTGGCCGTGCTCGGCCCCTCCGGCAGCGGTAAGTCCTCGCTGGTGCGCGCCGGTCTGATCCCCGCCCTGCGGCAGGGCGCGTTGCCCGATAGCCAGCACTGGACGATCTGTACCTTTACCCCGGGCGCCCATCCCCTCACAAGCCTGGCCGCGCATCTGGTGCGCCTGTTTCCGCAAGAGGCCATGCACAGGACACTGGACGCGCTCACCGCCGACCCGCGCACACTCCATCTAGCCGTGGCGCTGGCGCACGCGGGGCAGTCGGCGCAGTCGGGCCAGCCTGGTGGCGCGTCTGCGCAGGTCGTCTGGGTCGTGGATCAGTTCGAGGAGGTGTTCACGCTGTGCCAGGACGCCGCGGAGCGGGCCGCTTTCCTGGCCAACCTGCTCTACGCCGCCGCGCTGGCCGATGGGTCATGCACTGTGGTCTTGACCTTGCGGGCGGACTTCTACCCCAAGTGCGCCGCGTACACCGACCTGGCCGCGCGCATCGCGGCGCAACAGTTCCTGGTCAGCCCCCTGGACCGCGACGGGTTGCGCCTGGCCATCGAGGAGCCGGCCTGGCAGTCCGGCCTGGAGTTCGAGCAGGGCCTGATCGAAACGATCCTGGCCGACGTAAGCAGCCAGCCGGGCGCGCTGCCCCTGCTCGAGCACGCGCTGCTCGAACTGTGGGAACGCCGCCGCGGCCGCCTGTTGACGCTGGAGGGCTACCGCGAGAGCGGCGGCGTCCAGGGCGCCCTCGCCAAACGGGCCGATACGATCTACAGCGGGCTCTCGCCCGACGAACAGCGCATCGCGCGCCGTACCCTGCTGCGGTTGACGCAGCCCGGCGAGGGTACCGACGATACGCGCCGCCGCGCCGAGCTGAGCGAGTTGGTCACGCATGGTGATACGAGCGCCGCGGTCGAGGTGGTGGTGCAAGACCTGGTCGCGGCCAGGCTGCTGACGACCAGTGAGGATAGCCCTACCCACGGGCAGGTGGTGGAGGTCGCGCACGAGGCGCTCATCCGGGGCTGGCCGCGTCTGCGCGCGTGGCTGGACGAAGACCGCGCCGGGTTGCGGCTGCAGCGACGGCTGACCGAGGCCGCCCGCGAGTGGGAGCGGCTGCGTCGGGATGACGGGCTGCTCTACCGGGGCGCGCGCCTCGCCGAGGCTCTCGAATGGCGGGCGCTCCAGGAGGACAGCCTGAACAGCCAGGAGCGCGCCTTCCTCGACGCCAGCGTGGCGCTCGCGACGCGCGAGGAGGAGGCGGAGCGCGCGCGCCAGCAACACGAGTTAGAGGCCGCGCAACGATTGGCCGCCACGGAACAGCAACGCGCGGAGGCGGCCAGCGCGTTGGTCCGCTCCGAGCGGCGGCGTGGCCGCGTGGCGCGCGTGTTCTCCGGCGGCTTGGCCGTTGTGCTGGTGATCGCTATCGCCACGGCGGTTCTTGCGCTCAAGCAGCGCGATCAGGCGCAGGTGGCGCGTATCCAGGCGCAGACGGAACAACGCCTGGCCCAGACGGAACAACGCGCGGCCGACCTACAGCGGCGTCAGGCCGAGGCCGCCCGCGGGGTTGCCGTTTCCCGTGAGTTGGCCACCAACGCGACGGTCCAGTTGCAGAACAACCC
>JAABUX010008270.1_pt1 | contig 12034 bp, 12 predicted proteins | sample 5561851 | NCBI WGS metagenome assembly JAABUX01 (sample SAMN10711883, study PRJNA513361) | rock metagenome | isolation source: Antarctica rocks | place: Antarctica: Victoria Land, Richard Nunatak red sandstone | collected 2016-01-03 | reverse complement strand
GGATATTCGGCTTTTGTTCGCGCGGACGCGGAGCGGGACACCTCTTTAGCGGGCCAGGGGCAGTCTTACGCCGTCAAGAGAGTGCGGGGTTAGTGGCAGGAGGCTCACGGCAGTGGCTGGTAACGGCCTCTTCCCCCCGTGACTTTGCCAGTACGCAGGGGACTGCGTCTCAGGGCGGAGGACGACTGCTACGATGCTCCGCCCCTCGCGGTAGAGATCGGCCACATCAGCCTGTTCAGCCGAAAGCAGACTGGCCTTCGCCGGCCAGAGCGGTCCCCGCAGAACGTCGGCTGCGACATGCCCTATCCCCTGATCCAGAAAGGGAAGTTGTACCCACGTTCCTGTCTGGCTCTGCCCGGCAGCCAGCAGCGGTTGATTGAAGGTCACGGCCCAGCGCCACGTTTGGGCGGCCTGGACATCTCCACGATGCGGGAGGTAGGCATAGGAGAAGGTATGCACTCCCGGATCACTGATCCCTTCCCGTGCGGGGCTACCCGCATCGGTCACGGCGCGAAGCAGGAGCAGGTTGAGCGTCCGTGTCCCACCTACACCCTGTAGACCATGCGTGATCAGTGAGAGTCCCGCGCCGTGCGAGGAGACATCACTCCAGGTCTCAATAGGGTAGAAGACCTCTCGTTGGTAGGTCACAGTGCCTGCGGTGATAGGGCTATCGTCGACCACATGACTAAAAGCTCCAAACCCCGTATCATCAGTGCGTTTCTCTGTCTGGAGCGTGGTGGGCACGCGGAGCAGCACGCTGGTCTGGGGCGTCACCGAGAGACTCAGCGAGACCTCCACCAGCGGACTACCCGCGCGCAGCGTCACCGTCTTGGTCATGGGCTGCCCTGCCACCACCAGGCGCAGACGCACCCGCCCCAGCAACGGTCCTCGCTCCACGAGGTCGATCCGCGCGGAATGTGCGCTCTCCTGATCGCGCACCGCCCCGAAGAACGCTCCATAGACGTCACCATTATCCGTCTGATAGATCACCTCATCGCCCGGCGCGCGCAGCAGATTGGGGCCGCCGGCGGCGGCAAGCCGCGTCATGACGCCTCCGCGCCCCGCGTCAACGGTCACGCTCACCCTATCGTTACGCAGGGTCACGATCCACCCCTGCCGCGTGACCGTCACGGCCCCCGGCCCGGGGCGCTGGCTCAGGGCAGGCGGCGCATAGCCCAGCGCCGGAATAGCCGAGGCCCAAAAGGCTACTCCTCCACCCGCTAGCGGTTGAGTCGCGACGGGCAGACTGGCGCGCGGCAGCGAGACGCTATGCACCTCCACGACCTCGCTCCGGGCCCAGGCCGCACTGTTAAAGAGCAGCAGGGGACGCTGCGTCTGGCGCGCGAGGCGACCGAGCATCTGGCGCACGGCAGCAGCGGCCTGGCTCACGGCCTGGGCAAAACGTGGTCCCTGACTGACCGCCCAGACACCGTCGTACCCCACGGCGGAGGCGTTATCGTAATGCGCATTGATACTGGCCACCTGCCAGGCCGCGGCGGGTGGTTCAATGCCGGTGAGCAAAGCCAGCTTATCGGCGGCGGTAAGTAAAAATGCGCTCTCCTGCCCCGCGATCTTTGCCGCCGGACGCGTTCCATAAAAGGCCTGCCAGATGGGATTGAGGTCCGTCGTTATGTGTGGCAGCGGCGCTGAGGCCAGGGCGCGAAAGGCCGTGACCGGATCGGAGAAAACGAGCTTTGTCTCGCGGTTCGTGGCATTCCAACGCCGCACCAGGTTCAGCAGGTCACGCGACGGACTGGTAAAGTCATCACCAAAGGGCAAGAACAACGACGACGACGCGCTACGCGCAAACTCGTGATCGACCAGCGTCCGTAGCGCCGCGACCTGCTGATCGAGGCCATGGACATGCCTGAGAATACCGTAGGCCTGCGAGTACGACGAGTAGGCGACCAGCACACATTGCCGTGGATCAAGCGGACTCTGCCAGTAAAACGCGGCGGGGAGCGGGGTACAAGCGGAGTAATCAGGATCGCAATGTCCCTGCCAGCGTCCAATAAAAAGATACGGAATCCGTTGTTGTGAGAGCGCGATGGGCAGCGCGGCCGAGTTGCCAAAGGCATCGGACTGCCAGGCCGTCGGCGCCGCGACACCAAAGGTGGTGGCGATCCAGCGCCGGCCAAGCTGTAGGTTGCGTACTTGTATCACGGCCGGGACCAGGCTAGTTTCAGGCTGCGTTATCCCCGGCCAGGCAAAGGTAAAACGACCGCCGCGCACCAACGCCCGTAGCTCCGCGCGATAGGCCGGGTAATGCGCCCAGAAATGCTGCACAAACAGCACCTGTTCCAGCGTATAGCGGAAGCTCTGCTCCTGCTGGGCCAGGCGAATGGCTTCCACAATGTTCTGATCGGCCAGCGGAGCATAGAAAGCAAAGGGACGGTGCCAATCGGTATCCCAGTGCGAGAAAGGAATCACATACACCGTGCGCTGGGCGGAGGATAAACGGATTTGAGAGTGCGCTGAGGTGTCTGATACAGCTGACCGGGCATGCAGCGAGTAGGCTGAGCCGACACAAATAAGCGCCACGATGGTCGTGAGGAACAAAAGACGGTGCCGTGAGACGCGCATGCGTTTATCCTACTCTCGCTTTTTGACTGGGAGGCGAAGGCTACTGACTCTAGTGTAGGCTAGTACACGTTGGCGTAGATGAGTTTGCGTTGAGGCTACACACCTCCAGTCAATGGACTGTCGCGGATAACGCTCATGCCTTCAGTAGGTGGTGGTGGGAGCCAGGGTGGCGGCGAGGACTACCGTGTTCCAGCTGTTGGCCACCAGTGTGCCGGAGGCGCTGGAGGCGACCAGGTCCCTGGCGCGCCGCTGCTGTCGGTGTAGAGGGCGACCTGGAAGAGGTCGTTGGCGGGGGTCGGGTCGATGGCGCCGACGTAGGCCGAGATGGAGGTGACCTGCCCGCCCTGGGGACCCGTCGTGATCTTGGAGCCGTCCATGTTGTAGGAGTCGTCGCTATCGACGGAGCTGCCGATAGGGGTAGCCCAGGGTGTTGCTGCTGGGGCCGGCCAGGGTCTCGGTGACCAGGCGGCTGGAGGGGTCGTAGCCCATCCCCTCGCGCACGCCGCTGCCGTTGGGCAGGGTCATGGTGATGGGCAGGGTCATGGTGATGGGCAGGTCGTTGGCGTTGTAGCCCATCCGCGCGGTGTAGGGACCGGAGCCGGCGAGACCCTCGGCCAGAGCGATGGCGCGGCCCTCCGCGTCGAGGGTGGTGGCGACGGTGGTCGTGCCATCCACGATGGTGTGGGTGCGCTGCTGGCCGGCGGCGTCGTAGCCGTAGCGGGTGGTCAGGCCGTTGTTCGTCTCCGTCGCTGTCCGATCCTCCGCGTCGTACGTCGCCGCGTACACGTGGCCCAACGACAGGTCAGACTGATTGTCTCCAGCATGACATCGTCGTTTGAGCTATAGCGATGGTAGGTCTTGAGATTCGGTGCGGTGCGATGCGGCGGAACCGCTCGACAGACCGTACGTTGTTGCCTTTACTACGTGCTGTTCCGCGGCCTGCCGACCTACCTGCTGGGCATGCTCTTGTTCGGCTTTGGCGCGCCCGACGCGCCGGGTCAGTGGCTGCTCTACGCCGGCAGTCTGGCGGTAGGCAGCCGCCCTGGGCATCGCCTACCGCTTCCTGTACAATATCGTCGCCTTCTGGATCGTGGAGGGCCGTGCGGCCGGCGGCATGGCGGCGCAGGCCGCCCTGTTCTTTACGGGCACCATCGTGCCGCTGGCCTTTTTTCCGCCGTGGCTGCACGCCATCGCCGACTGGCTGCCGTTCAACGGCTTGATGAACGTGCCCGCGGAGGTCTTCCTGGGCAAGGCCACGGGAGGCGGGCTGGCCTTCGAGCTGGCACGGCAAGCGGCCTGGGTCGTCCTGCTGACGCTGGGCGCGCGGGCTATCACGGGCGTTGCCACCCGGCGGGTGGTCGCGCAGGGAGGGTAGCCCGGGCGCTACTCTGAGAACTACATGGCTTTGAGGGATGAGGGTGAGGGGGGTGCACCTTAAAATTGTGGGATTCGACCTGCGACTGCGGTCGCAGGGCAGCGCACGGACACTGCGGTGTCAGAACGGGGCCGGGGGCAGCGTGGCGGCGACCCACACCCGACCGCAGTCGGCCCATGGCTGACTGACCCCCGACCGGCTGCGGCCGGTCCCGGTCCAGCGCGGTGGTTTGCCATGCGACCGCAGGCGCTGGACCGTTCCGGCCGCAGTCCACTATGTCGAGGCGCACATGGGTGAGGGTACTTCCTTGCACGGAGTCCCCGGCCGTAGTACTCTAACCCACGGACGGCCAATGGCATCCCGCCGACCGTCCCAATGCTCGCGTGGGTGCCGCGCGACACTCACCAGGCGCCATGCGCGGCACGCCGTCCCCCTGCATGCGGCGACCATGACATGCCCCTGGACATCCCCTCCCTTTCAAACCAACAGCGTCTATCCACGTCTCGAGGTTACTCCGTGCCAATGACATCGCAACCGCCCGCGCGCCAGACCACCCGGCGATTCCCTCCCACATCGCGCGCCTCCTCCACCGCTGCTCCAGTCCCTGCCGCTCCACGTCGTGGGCGTACGCTCCGCCGCTGGGCCGTCCGTGTCCTGTTGTTGGTGGCGACGGTCGCCGTCGCGTCGGCGTCCGGCTACAGTCTTGGCCGCGTGAGCCCCCTGGCTCCCGGCGCTCACACGGTGGCGCCCGCCGTGTCGACCTTGTTGGCGCCGCTGCACGACAGCTACGAGGTGGGCGCCTACTACTTCAGCGGTTGGGCGCACGGTCCCAACAACAACGTCTCACCCTGGCTCACGCGGACCTATCCCCAGAGCGAGCCGCTCGTCGGCTGGTACGACGACGCTCAGACGCCCGTGGATCGGAGCATCGCGCAGGCGGCCGCCGCCGGGATCAACTTCTTCGCCTTCGACTGGTACGACGTGGCCATGTCGCCGTATAACACGGATCAGAACCTCAACGAGGGCCTCTACTACTACCTGAACTCGCCGCAACGCCATCGCCTGCGCTTCTGCATCGACTACATCGACCAGGCGCCGTTTCTCCCGCCGACGGCCGCGCGCTGGCCCCAACTGATCACGCAGTGGTTGGGTTACATGGAGCAGCCCGACTACGAGCGCGTGAATGGGAAGCCCCTGTTCATCGTGTTCAGCCCCGAGCACCTGCGCGCCATCTTCGGCGGCCCGGCGGGCGTGCGCGCCGCGCTCGACCTGCTGCGCGCGCGGGCGCGCGTCGCGGGACTGCCCGGGGTCACGATCGCCGTCGACGCCACGGTCGCGCCGCACATCAACCCGCTCCACCTACAAGAGCTGCGCGCGGAGGGCTACGACGTGGCCACGGGCTACAGCTATCATTCCCTGGGCGACGAGAAGTATCGCGTCCCGGTCCCGTACAGCAATTTGGTGCAAGAGAACGCCGCCATGTGGGACCGCGTGGCCTCCAGCCTACCCATCCCCTACATACCCGTCATCACCTCGGGCTTCGACCTGCGCTACAGCGTCCGCGAACAGCAGACGGCCATCATCTACGCCGGGCGCACGCCGCGGCAGTTCGCCTGCTACGCCCTGCAGGCCCGCCACTGGATCGACACCCACCCGGCGCGGACCACGAGGGAGCGCGTGGTCATGGTCTACGCGTGGACGGAGATGGGCGAGGGCGGCCAGATCATCCCCACCGTCGGCGACCACGGCGCCTACGCCAATGCCCTGCACGACATCTTCGGCGGCGCCGGTCGGCCGCCAGGCATCCCGGCGCAGTGTGAGCCAGCCGTTAGCCGTTAGCCGTTAGCCGTTAGCCATTAGCCATTAGCCGTTAGCCATTAGCGTCATAGTGGCGCGTGGCCGCACTGGGAGCGCGGGCGGCTCGCCCGCTGGGGTCGGCGTGTACTGGGAGCGCGGGCGGCTCGCCCGTCAGGGTCGGATAGCGGACAGGTTTGAGGACGCCAAGCCGTGTGGTTGCGACGGAAGCGGGTGAGCCGCCCGCGCTCCCAGGAGAACGGCCAGCGGCATGTGTGCTATCTGTACGGAAAGGCGTCCACCGGTTCTGGCGCCGAATTTGCCCTATTCGTCCCTGCATGCTCGTCTCGTTGGCATGGGTGTTGATACAATAGGACGATAGAGATAGCACCGTGAGACAGGGACAGGCAGAGGGAGCGTGGGAGAGTATGCGCATTACAGTGGGCTGCGAGTTTACCTATCAGTCGGAGTGGCCGACCCCAACCGTCCTGCAGGTGCAGCCGCGCCGCGACCCGGACGAGGCGCATCGGCTGATCCACGAGGCCTGGCGGACGGCGCCGGAGACGCCGTTTCACGAGTACCACGATCTCTATGGCAACACCTGCCAGCGCATCGTCATCCCCGCGGGTCGGACGTTCCTGCGCTACGACGCGGTGGCCGAGGTGTCGGGTGAGCCCGACGCCGCCGATCCCGGCGCCGCGCAGACGCCGGTCGAGCGGCTGCCCGACGAGATCCTGGTCTACACGCTGCCCAGCCGCTACTGCCTCTCCGACGAACTCTCGGACACGGCGTGGGAGTTGTTCGGCGGGGTCAACGGCGGTTACGCGCGGGTGCAGGCCGTCTGCGACTGGGTACACGAGCACATCCGCTTCCAGTACGGGACCAGCACCTCGCGCACCACGGCGGTGGACATTTATAACCAGGGTGTCGGCGTCTGCCGCGACTTCACGCACCTTGGCGTCACCTTTTGCCGCGCCCTCAACATCCCCACGCGCTACGTGTTCGGCTACCTGCCCGACATCGCCGTGCCGCCTCCCGACGCGCCGATGGACTTCTGCGCCTGGTTCGAGGCCTACCTGGACGGACGCTGGTATACCTTCGATCCGCGCAACAACCAGCGCCGCATCGGCCGCGTGGTGATCGGGCGCGGGCGCGACGCCCTCGACGTGGCGATGCTGACCACGTATGGCTCCGCTCAGTTGCAGACCATGCTCGTCATCGCCGACGAGGCGCCGATGGAGACATCGGCTGCCAGCGGTGAAACGCCTGTCGTGGAACTGGCCGCCACCGGCAGCGGCGAAGCGGTGGGCCGATGACGACCGGTGAGGAGGCGATAGACGCCGGCGCGCGGACCAACCCTGACCGCGTACCTCGCGATGGACCACCCCTGGATGAAGCGCCGGCCTTCGACCGCACACGCATTGCCGCGCTCACGTTGCTCGACCACGACGAGGTGGCCTGGGATCGGGTGCAACGCACGGCGTTCCTGATCAACCAACGCTTCCGCTACGAGTACCCCGGCCCGATCCGCGACCTGGTCCACTGCCTGATGATCGTTCCTCCCGAGCGCCACGGCGACCAGCGCCGCGTGGTCTACCACCTGGACACGTCGATCCCGGACTACAGGTTAACGGACAGGACCGACGCCTTCGGCAACCTCGTCCTGACGGTCGAAGCGCCGCAGGTGGGCGCGACGCTCGAGTTCGAGGCCTGGATCGTGGTGGAGCGCCGGGCCGGAGCCGGGCCGCACCTGGCGCCGCGCCAGTCTCTCGACGACCGGCGGCTGTACGAACCGTCCGACCTGACCGTGCCCGACGATGCGTTGCGCCGCGCGGCGGACGAGTTGTGGTCCTCCGGCGACTGCGGGGAGACCCTGGCGGCGCGCATCAACGACTGGGTCTACGGCCTCATGACCTACAGGCACGAGGTCACGGATATCGGGACCACCGCGTCCGAGGTCCTGGCCTTGCGGCAGGGCATTTGCCAGGACTACGCGCACCTCATGATCGCCCTGTGCCGGCTGTGTGGGCTGGCCGCGCGCTACGTGTCGGGTCACCTGCTGGGCGAAGGCGGAACCCATGCCTGGGTCGAGGTGCTGCTGCCCATCAAGGATGACCCCGACCACGCCGTGGTCGTGCCGTTCGACCCCACGCATGGGCGGCGCGTCGGCCTGAGCTACGTCACCGTCGCCGTCGGCCGCGATTACCGCGACGTGGCGCCCACCTCGGGCTACTACAACGCTCCGTACCGCAGCCGTCTATCGGCCGGCAAGCGCGTCAGCCTGACCGCGGTCGAGTACGCGGGATCGTAACCCTCGGGCGCAAGCCTTTATCGGCGACCTGTGTCGAGGAGCCTGGGCTGCCGGTGACGCCTCCCGCACAGGCTCCTGGTCGTTGGCAAGGGCATTGTATGGTTATGCAGATGCCAGCGGCGCAAACGTACTGCACGGTGGACCTCTAGCGCACACCTGCATAGTAGCGGCCCGGCGTGACCCCGACGAGGCGCTTAAAGTGCAGCCCGAGGTGGCTCTGGTGCGCGAAGCCGGTCTCCCGCGCGACGCGCGCCGGGGGGACACGGGCCGCGAGGAGTGCCTTGGCCCGGTCGACTCGCACCTGCACGAGATAGGCGTGCGGCGCGACGCCCGTCACTCGTCGGAACATGCGCGCGAGGTGGAACCGGCCTATCCCCGCGTGCGCCGCGAGTTGCGCGAGCGACACATTGTCGGCATGATGCGCGTGCAGGTACTCGCGCGCCCGCGCGACGGCGACCTGATCGGGTCGGATTGGCGCCGCGACATGCCGCTCACCATACCGGCGCAAGAGGTGATCGAAGGCCCACAGGAGCCGCTCGTCGCGCGCCAGGAGGGGCGCGTTATCGTCCATGAGGATGCGATGCGCGGCCAAAAAGAGCCGTGCGAGGGCAGCATCGATGATGATAGGTGTCCCGACGGTGGGCATCGCCCCGCACTCGCGCCCCACCTCTTCCATGCCGGCGGGCGGGATATAGAGCGTGCGGAACTCCGCCTCAGCGCCCGGGGGCCGGGCATTCTGGATGGCGTGGGCTTCGCCGGGATGCAGGACGCTGAGGCTATGCGGCGGGACCACGAGGGTGGCGCCGCGATACCAGTAGCGCCCGGGGTTCGTCAGGGTGAGGCTAATCTGGTAGGACTCGTGGGCGTGCCGCGGGATGGGGGCGATCGGCCCGTCATGCGCCGCAAAGCGGAACATGTCCGCCACCACGTCCCGATAGGCGACGGTCTCGACGGCGATGGCGGCTGGCTTGTCGATCTTCATTCTTGAGTGTAGCACCGCGCGTCCCGTCGCCGTCGCCGGAAAAGTCGAGTTGATCTCGGGCAGCGGCGAGGGACCAGGCTCGCCGTCATGCCACGCGTGGATGGGAGACGCGGGGCGCCCCGGACCGTGGCTGCCTCACCGCGCGCCGGGATGGCCAGGCCGACGATCGGCTGTGGCGATGGCGGCCCTGACGCGCCGCGAGGCGCAAGAACATGATAGACACGCGCGGGTTGAGATTGTCATGCTGGACGTGTGGATGGGGAAACATCGCGCGCGGGACCGAGCGTCGCCACCGCAGCGGGCGCATCCATGCTCAGTGGCTGGAACACGGGGCAGGAACGGGGGCGACGCGGAACGGAGTGTCACCATGCAAGACTCGACCGACACGACTTTTACCCGCGATGCTTTGCATCGTGTGATCGCTGAGCGCGCCATCTTCGACCTCATGGCACGCTTCGACGACGCCATCATCCGCCGGGACGCAGAGGCTTTCCGGTCGCTGTGGATCGAGGACGGCGTGTGGGAGATCGGACAGTTCAATCCGCACGGCTCCAAGGACATCGCGCCGCTGCGCGCCCAGGGGATCGACCAGATCCTCGCCGCGCGGCGGCAGTTCGACACGCTCAACGAGTTTTTCTTCCGCACAACCTTGCGCGGCGTGATCGATCTCGCCGGCGACCGAGCCGCGGCGCGCACGCCCACGACCGAGTACGCGCGGCGCCACGACGGGCACGGCTACAACAACGTCGCTCTGTATGATGATGAACTGGTGCGCCGGGCCGGAACGTGGCTGTTCGCGGCGCGGCGCTACTACTATCTCTGGGTTGATAGCCAGTCGCCCGTCCCTGGCAGCGCGGTCTCGCTCCCAGATGCGCTCACCGGCCGCTAGCGACGATCTCCATCGCGCACGGCGATGATAGCACGGATCGGGAGCCGTGCTTCGCCGAGACAGGTCATCCCGAGACAGGTCATCCCGAGACAGGTCATCCAGGGAGGGTAGGATGGTGAGCACAACTACAGTGAGTCAAGGCGCCGGCGCCTCGCCGGATACAGTATTTAGCCATCACACGGCCCAGGTGAACGGAGTGCGCCTGCACTATGTCGTCGGCGGGCAAGGGGCCCCCGTCGTGCTGCTGCACGGTTTCCTCGGCACCTGGTACAGTTGGCGCAAGGTCATGCCCGCGCTGGCCGCGCGCCACACCGTCGTCGCGCCGGACTTGCGCGGCTACGGCGACTCGGACAAGCCCGCCGCCGGCTACGACAGCGCCACCATCGCCGAAGATATCCGCCAACTCGTGCGCCACCTCGGCCTCGGGCGTGTCAGCCTCGTTGGGCACGACATGGGCGCGCCGCCGGCCTACGCCTACGCCGCGCGCCATCGCACCGAGGTGGCGCGGCTGGCCTACCTGGAAGAGCCTGTGCCCGGCGTGACCCTCGACGCTATCACCGGGCTCGACGCGCCGTTCCCGGGCGGGGCATGGTGGTTCACCTTCAACTACGTGCCCGATCTGCCTGAGACGCTCCTGGCGGGCAAGGAGCGCGCGTTCCTGACCTATTTCTACCGCCGCTTCTGCTACGACCCCACGGCGATTGAGCCCGCGGCCGTCGACGAATACCTGCGCACGTTCGCCGACGCGGGCGGGGTGCGCGGCGCGCTCGGCGCGTATCGGGCGATCTACGAGTCGGAGGCGCAGGCCCGGGAGGACGCCAAAGAGAAACTGACCATCCCCGTGCTGGCTCTAGGCGGCGAACTCTCGCTCGGTCCTGCCGTGGTGGAGGGGATGCGGCAGGTCGCTGCCGACGTGCGGGGCGGGACAATCGAGCGGTGTGGACACTTCCCCGCGGAGGAGCGCCCTGACGACCTCGCCGAGCAATTGCTCGCCTTCCTCGACGATGGAGCGCCGCGCTGACGGGCTGAGCTTGCTACCAACTTCGACCCCACGCACCACGCATGGGCGGCGCGTCGGCCTGAGCTACGTCACCATCGCCGTCGGACGCGATTACCGCGACGTGGCGCCCACCTCGGGCTACTACAACGCTCCGTACCGCAGCCGCTTGTCGGCCGGTAAGCGCGTTAGCCTGACCGAAGTGGAGTACGCACCGTCGTAACTCTCGCTCCCAACAGTAACAGGTCCGCGCTGGCGACGGATCGTCATTGACCTGACCCCCGGCGCGCGTGATACTGATGGCATGGATATCCGCTCAGGATACCCGTCCTCTTCATGAGGGAGCGAGACATGAGACCTTGTCCAAACTGCGGCCAGGACGTGGCGCCGACGTCCGACCGCTTCTGTCCCCACTGCGGCGCCATGCTGCCCTGGGCGAGTTCGGCCGGATCGAACGGGACCGCGGCCGCGGCGTCAACCCCGTCGCGGCAGCCATATCAGGCCCCACAGACAACCTATCGGCCGCAACAGGGTACCGCCAACACAACACCATCCTACGCGCAGCCGCAGCCGCCCTACGCGCAGCCGCAGACCCCGTATGCCCAGCCGCAGTCGCCCTACGCCCAGGAAGACTCGAACCAGGGCACATTTCTGGGCGGCGTCCAGGGAGGCAACCTACCGGCGCCGTTGCAGCGCACGCCGACGCCGGTCGCGCCGCTGGGCGGCGCCGGTCCGACCCTGAACACCCTGATCGGTATGGGGCGCTTTGCCGCCGGTTCGCGGTCCACGCGCCGCTCGATCACCCCGACGCGCATCGCCCTGGCCATCGTCGCCGTGGTCGTGGCTCTCTGGCTTGTCTGGACCCTGGTTCATTTTGTGCTGACCGTGCTGCTGCCCATCGTCTTCGTGCTGGCGGTGCTGTTCCTGATCTACCAGTACGGCATCAAGAGACGCCTCGGCCGGCGCCTGCCGTGACGAGTGGGCAGTGGGCAGTGGGCAGTGGGCAGTGGGCAGTGGGCAGTGGGCAGTGGGCAGTGGGCAGTGGGCAGTGGGCAGTGGGCAGTGGGCAGTGGGCAGTGGGCAGTGGGCAGTGGGCAGTGGGC
>JAABUX010008269.1_pt1 | contig 12035 bp, 18 predicted proteins | sample 5561851 | NCBI WGS metagenome assembly JAABUX01 (sample SAMN10711883, study PRJNA513361) | rock metagenome | isolation source: Antarctica rocks | place: Antarctica: Victoria Land, Richard Nunatak red sandstone | collected 2016-01-03 | reverse complement strand
GCCAACTTCCGCGACGCGGTGCGCGTGCCCGCGGCGCTGGGCCTGGACCCGCGCGCCGCCAACCTGCTGCACGCCGCCGTCACCTCCTGGCCCGCCTCCCTGCTACCGCCCGGTGCGCACCGGTGCCGCGCACCGTGAAACGGCGCAAAAATCACGGTCTCATTCACGGTCTGGGGTCGACCCCGCTGACAAGGCCATGACCAGAGACAGCCGCTCTCTGTTGTTGCCATCGGTGTACAGGAACCAATCTCCTGTCATGCATGAGCATGTTCAACATTTGTGTGTTCGCTGGAGCTTGAGTCATGACCCCTCATGTAACCGCTGCCATGCCTCGCTGCAACCGGCCGCCGCCTTCCGCGCAGCTGCCGCGAGGGGCGTGCTGGAGGGCGGCCTCGCCCTCGGGCGCTGGGCCGGCGGCATGCGGGGGCCGCTGCAGACGGCGGCGCGCTCCGCCCGGCTGGCCCGCATCCTGGACGGCGGCGAGACCCTGCGGCTCCAATACCCTCGCGAGGACCTGGGGTTCGCCTATACCGGTCCGGGGGCGGCCGTGCGCGGGGACGACCCTGCCGCCGTACTACCTAGAGTCTCTGCCCGGCGGGGGCAGGGTGGCAACGCAGCTGCAGATGCACGAGGTCGTGCCGCGCCGTATGTGCCCAGCACCGCCCCCGGAGCGCGGCTGCCGCACGCGGTCGTGACTCTGCGCAGCCCAGGCGCGCGCCCTTATAAGCATCGGAGCACCCTGCAGGCTTTGTCCGGCCTCCGACCTGGCGATATGGTGGTGGGCTAGGCTCCGATGCACAATCTCGGTTTCAAGTCAAGGGTAGAAAGTCAACATAGGGATCGACCACCTGGCATTTAGAGTCCCACGGAATACGTTACACGCAGTGCAGGGTGGCTGGGAGCTCGGGCGCACGCCGGCCAGGAGCTGTCGACGCTGGACCTGGTTAGCCGGGACGGCGCCTGCGTGCTGCTGCTCGACGGATCCGAGGAGGCGCGCGCCTGGCAGGCCGCCGTCGCGCAGGAGGTGAGGCTATCAGTTGATGTGTGGTCGGAGCCAGACGCAGCCGGCTGTCAGGACCATTCTCAAGAATGATGATGATGACTGAGTTTGCCATTGCAAGCAGCTCAGCTGATAGTGACGTATGCCCACATTAACACGCTCTACAACTGTACAGGATAAGCCAGTGTGGTCAACCGAAGAAAAAGGGTTTGATGTACGGGTATGTGTGCAGCTCAGTGACAATGTACCCTTGCAAGGTGCAGGCGTGGCTCAGCTCGCAGCTGCGCGTCGTCCACATCGCGGCCGGTGACGTCGAGTTGGCGTCGCTGCTCAGGCACTATGCGGCGCGCCAGCAAAATGAAAGCAGCGCCAGCCGTGCACAGTCGCCTGCGATTGCTCAGGAAGGTCCTGACGGCACGTGGCAGCGTGTGCGGGAGGTCAGAGCAGGCGGCGCCATCCTCGTGCGCCCCGATGGCCACGTTGGCTGGCGCTGTTCCAGCTGGTTTGCCCATGACAGTCATGTCGAACCTGCCAGCTTGACAATTTACATTCAGGTTTTGTCTACTGCGGTCAAGCGCATCCTATATCGCTAAATTCAGAAAGCCTTCGTCACTCTCCAAAGTACAGCAACAATATACAAGGACACCTTTCCACCTCGCACCCGCTCTCGCACCCTCGAGCAATGACAATAACCTGCTAGCAAACAATGCTGACATATGTTTGTGGCTCGGGCTGTCCCAGACAGGTGGAATCCAGCTTAGACTGATGGCCGTCATGCCTGCGCCATCTCTGCCAACCGTGATGCCTCTCACTGAGCCGTCATCTGCGCCGCCATGCCATCTTGCAATTCATACGTTGGCACATCGACGGATGCCTGCACGCCCACTGCGCCCACTGCGCCTCCCTCGTCATCTTCATCCATCGAGCTTCGCTGTTCCGCCCTCTGCAGCGCCTCTTCAAGACTTGTGGAGGCCTGGCATGAGCAACCCACACGCTCACTGGGGCGCGCAACATTGTCTCACTGTCACCTGCACAAGGCTCTGCCCTTTGCAAACACGTGCGCCTCATGCTGTGATACAGAAATGGACGGCGAACCTCAGCTGCGGCTGTAGCGGCCTGCTCCGCCCGCTCGAGGGCCATGAAGACGGCCTGCGCAGCGTCTTTGCGATCCTTGAGCTGCTCCAGCAAGTCGAGCTCTGCATCGCTCATGGATGTCATCGCCGGCGGGCGACTCTCTGCGTTGCCCTGCTGATTCCTCCACGGCTGGTCTGCCGGGTCTGGGTCATCAGCATCGGTCTGTAGCTGTGCCGACAGTTCGGCTGTGCAGCCGGGACTGTCTTCTGTGTTGTCGGCTGCTGTGTTCTGACCCGCTGTGCTCTGGGCTGCAGTATTCGATGCGTCAGACGCCGCCGAGGTGGTCGGCGGCGGTTCGCTGTCTGAAGCGATGTCAATGGCGATTGTCATGGACCGCGCCTCCTGTGCCATCCGCTCCGCAGCCTTCGCAGCATGATTTATCAGACGAGCACCTGCGCGCACGTCATGGGATCATTCTGGGGGGCGCAATCTGCACACCAGTCTGTGAAGGGTGCCTCCACACCAACATTTGTTTGTATGACGAGGACACAACGGTCCTTGAGCAGGAGACCTTCTGAAGCATGGGGCTGCCTGATCCGGCCTGCAGCACGAGGTTGACCATGACACTCGATTATCATCCTCCGCCTGAGTCTCAGCGTCAAACATAGTGAGCACACCTTCTTGGGCTGCGGCTGCTTCGTCGCTGTTCGTGCCACCCTCCTCCAACTGCCGCAGCAGCACGGCGCCGTCCAAGGTCACCTTTCAACGCATTGAATAGCATTGTTTGTGAGGATCTGTTTGCTGTCCGGCAGAGCCTTATCGAAGCACGGGATTCGGCAGGACCATCAGGAGGGAATCAAATTTTAGCAGCAAACGGCGGCGAGACTGGCTAAGCCTGCAGTTTGCGCGCTTGCAAAATACCTTCTGGAGGGCGTCGGTAGCCTGCGCAGCGGCCGAGCGCACACTCTGTGATTGCTGCAGCCCCGGCTGACCAATGCCCTGCTGATCTGGGTTGTCTTCGGTCCACTTTTGCACCTATTGGATCAAAAGCTTGACGTTCCAACACAATCGTGAAGACACGAGACATCCGCATCTTACATTGAAGAGAAGCACAGCAGTCGTAGTCATTTGCCGTGTGCAAGTGCTGGTGAGTCCTGTCATGCCGCCACCTTACGGTATGGCATCGTGCGGAGATGTTGCCCAGCACAACAGGTGCATCGTGCCTGCTGGCTGGCTTCCTGGGCGCCCTGCACGTGCTGCTCCGCGGCGTCCATGTTCTGCTGCGCCTCCACCAGGGCGGGCATGTCACCCGGCGAATGGCCCTTCAATCGCTCGAACCGCGATGCCAAGCCAGTGATGCGGCGCCGCCAGTCGTCGACCGCGGGTGTTAACGCCTGCAGCGCACGTCGTTCACCTGTTAGGCATTTTTGTAGGTCCACAAGCCTCAGGCAATGGATGAGATGCTGCGCGATGGCGGCAACCATTGCGGCATCCATGTGTCCTGTCTAAAGCCAGAAAGTGCGACAGAATCGATAGGCAACCGCACACAGCTGCCAGCTACTGTTTCACAGCCAGAGCTGTCCTGTGATGTCGGACGAGCAATCAAATCTGCTTCCCGTGCGAACTGACGACACTTCTGCAACAGTGCAGTGTCTGGCAACACGCATCGCACGATCGGGATGGGGACTCACGCTGGTGAGCTGCCCGACGTCCTGCACCACGCGGCGCAGGCTGCTGCTGGTGGCGCCGCGCATCACGGCCACGGGACGGCCCACGATGTTGTCCGCGATGCCGCTGCCCAGGGCATTGAAGCTCCGCCCCTGCACTCATCGAGCAGTTTAGATGAGCATCAGATCTGCTCTACGTCAACAATCACACACGCTGATTGCTCAGCCCGAAAAGGATGCCAACGCCCGCGGAGGCACGGATGCCTTGTAAGCCTGACAGCAGATGCTAACCGTGTGAGAGTCACCAACACAATGCCTGAACCCCAACAAATGCATCTACGTGGGCATCGTGATCCATGCAAAGTACAGCGCAGAGCATCAAACATGCTCGCCGGGTGCGTGGAGCAGACTCCCAATGCCTGACTGGACCCTTGCCCCTGAGTTGAACCCTGCCGCAAACCCTAAGACAGTCCCTCCGCACCAATTCCTGGAACTCCTTGCTGGCGGCGGCGACCTCGGGCAGCGTCTTGTCCATGTCGGTCTGGAACTTGAGCGCGGCGCGCTCGATCTCGCGGCTGGCCTGACCCAGCTCCACCGCGGCTTTCTCGGTCGCCCGCGAAGCCTTGTCCATGTTCTGCGAGCGGCCACTTTGGGTGGTTCTGCAGGTCGAGACGCACGCGCACTTGTTGAGTGTTTCAGGTTCAGCAGCGGGAACGACGGTCTGACGTTGGCCTCAAGCATGCGTGTTCACAGCATCCATCCTCAGTACCGTCAGCACCTGGAGTGCCCATGTTGCATGCCACAATAAGCTGACAAGTTACATGGAAGGTTGTGGCAGTGTGACCCTACCAGCAGTAGCGGCCGCAGGAACAGGATGAACGCCGTCGCCGCGCTGGCAAGGCACATCAGCGTGGTGCACACGAGCAGCAGGGCCGCCCATCCGAAGCCAAGACCCCGGCCCACATCTTGCGGTGGGATCGTGTACTGGAAGCTGGGGTCCACCAGCGTCTGCTGCGCATACCGGCGACTGCATGAGCGCCGCGCAGGCGCTCGACACGGCGCTGGCAGCCGGACGCGGGTGCTGGAAGCCAAGGCGCTGATCGCAGTGCCCGACCCCGGGGCCTCCCCGCTGGGGTGTGATCCCCAGCTTGTCCTGCACAGCTGCCGAGCTGCTGCTGATCGCATCAAGCTCGTCAGTACTGCCGATCGTTTTGAGATGCCAAGCCAAAAGCCCCGCTTTTATGGGACTGCGGCTTAGGATTCGGCAGCTCAGTGCCAATTTGTCACTGACAATTCAGCACCGTGCATCAAAACTCAGCTTACAGCCAGACCCAGTAAAGAGAGCTTGAGCCGCGCCGACGGTTTTCACCTCGCGGCCAATAGCCAAAACATGGTACGGGCACATTCCAAAGCGCTACTTCCAGGCTCGAATCACCTCGCCCGTATCATGCTGCCCACCGTGGAGGCCTGGCAAAGCTTGTTGACTGCGCACCACATCTCGTTCAGCCACTGCCAGGCTGCACCCCCCCACCCCCTTTCCCCGGCTTTTCCGGGCCAGCTTCCCCGTGTGCCAGCGTGTGCCGATGCAGTGCGCTGCTCTGCAGGCGTACAATGCGGATACAATGTCGTTTGAACTGCCAGAGACGGACATGGTGCGCGCCGTGCGCTTTCTCTGCACGCTTGCTTTGGTGTGCGGTCCTCCGTCCTCATTAACACTGGTCCATATGCTCAGGTATACATCGTCGGGATCCCGCCCGGCACATCGGAAGAAGAGCTGGCAGCCCACTTCGGCAGCATAGGTGATGCGCCCTCGCGACGTCAATAGCAAGAACCCACATGCATATCTTCCAGCGAGGCCCGGCCACTGCGATCATGCACTGGCTGACGTGCCGGCGTGATATGCTGCAGGTGTTGTGAAGTTTGACAAAAAGCAGGTATGCGCGTCTGCATGTGCTGCGCAGCGTAGCAGCGAGTGTTGCTGCCGCACTTGCCGATGCCGCGCATTGAGAGTGTTGCATCGATCTGTGCTTCCTTTTAGCCGCCAGAACTGGCTGCACGTTGTGCGCACCCATGTAGAGCGCTGGCCACGAGCTTGCAGCAGCGGCGCCGTCTGCGCTGCTTATTCTAGCTAACTGCAACGTGTGGCCGCGCAGAACAAGCACAAGGTCTGGCTGTACAAGGACAAGCAGACGGGGCAGATGAAGGGCGACGGGACGGTGACCTACGAAGACCCCTTCTCCGCGGCGTCGGCGGTGCAGTGGTTCAACGACAAGGAGTTCAAGGGTGCTTGCGACGACCCCCGCCCCTGCTCATCACCCCTCCAGCCCTGAGACCCGCCTCCTGCAGGTCAGGCCTCCTTACCCTTGCCAGCCAGCTGCCCCTGGTTGTCAGCCAGGTACACGTCAATGTCTGCCGCTCTCTATTGTGTACGTTTTTCACGCTTTTTGTTCGCTGGATTTGTATGGTGTTCCGTAGCTGTCCCCACAGTCTGTAGAAGATGGTATATCAGGCATCCTGGTGGGCATGGTGCTCAATGGTCTGGTCCACGGTGCAGGGTCCAACTTGAAGGTGAGCCTGGCGGAGAAGAGGGACACAGGCGGCTACGAGCGGGGCTACGGCCGCGGGCGGGGCCGAGGCAGAGGGGGCGGCGGCGGCGGCGGCAGCTATGGGGGTGGCGGCAGCTACGGAGGCGGCGGTGCGCTCACATGGCCTCGAGCGTCGGGAGTGCAGGCCTCTCAGAGAGCCATGACGCAGCTACTTGTTGTTGGGGCTGTGTGAGGTGATGGCAGGTGGCAGGCCGCAGGACTCCCGCCGACATGGTGCACACGACAGACACCAGGCCTCAGGCTGAGGCTACCTCAACTCATACTTGAATGCATAGGCTGTGTCCCTTGGTGTCTTACCCCAGACAAGGGTCACCGTGGTCAAGCTGCTGCTTTGTTTGGCCACGCAGGAGGCCGTGGCGGGGGCGGCGGTTCGTACGGCGGCAGCGGCGGGGGCTCATATGGCGGCGGCGGGTATTCCGGTGGCGGCGGAGGCGGCTACGGTGCGTCCTGTGCCTCGTTCTGCCCTGTCCTCTGTATGAAGTGCCATCCGGTGTCCGTCAGTCATTTCCCTTTGGATTAGAACTGCATCATTGGACAATGCTGGCTCAGGGGCCCAAGGCGGCGGTTACGGCGGCGGCAGCAGCGGAGGCTACTCCGGCGGTGGCGGTGGCTACGGCGGCGGTGGCGGAGGAGACAGGAGATACTGATCTGCTGAGCCGGCGTTTTGATGAGCGACGAGTGGCGGGTTTTGGTACTGTCAGTGGGCTCATGCAGTAATAGCTAGTATAGTGAAAGGGCCAGGACATATCAGACACGACCATTGCACTAGTTGAGAAGACGCGAGGTTAAATCTGCGGTGCCGCTGCCGCCGAGCAGTATGGAGTCTGCTGGCTACGATCCCGGCATAGGGGAGACGCCGGACACAGACATGATCTACATACAGAACCTGCCGCTCGATGTCACGGAGGCCGATATAGTAGCGCACTTTGGCAGCATAGGCGTGATCAAGTTCGATAAGAAGCAGGTGCACAGCACTGCAGTCACAGCAACCCCCCTCCCCACCTACCTGCCACCCCTTGATTGCCTCTGCCTGGTACGCCCGGCATTTGAGCAGGGCCTCGCATAACTCTGAACGCCCAGCGTTCTGCTGGATAGGACAAGCACAAGGTCTGGCAGTACCGAGACAAGGCCACTGGTCAGCTGAAGGGCGATGCGACGGTATGGCCATCCCATCATCTGGCCATTTGCATGCGTAGATACTGCGGCAAGGCCAGCAGCTGATGCCAGGTCAACCATCTTCTCGCGTGCGGCAGGTGACATACGAGGATCCGTTTACGGCATCGTCGGCAGTGCAATGGTTCAACAGCCAGGAGTTTCGCGGTGCGCAACAGCTTACAACTGCGATGCAATGACCCCGCTTGCAGCCATATTGCCAACCCATGCGGCTCATACAAAGCACTTCCGCAGGCGCCACGCTGACGGTGAGCTTGGCCAACAAGAAGCCCAGCCAGTTCGAAATGCGAGGGCGGGGCCGTGGCCGGGGCGGCGGCGGCAGAGACTTTGGTGGTGGCGGAGGCGGCAGGGACTTCGGCGGCGGGGGCCGCGGGGGCGGAGGCGGCTCCAGGCCGCGGGACGACTTCGCCCCGCCGCCCTTCGCGGCGCCGCCCGCGCAGCAGATGCCGCCGCCCCCGCAGCAACAGCCGCCCATGTTCCAGCCCCCTGCAGCGCCGCAGTCCCTTCCTGCACCCCCGGGACCCCCGCCGGGCTCCGTTCCCGGATCCCTGCCCGCGCCGCATGTCGCGCAGCCTCCGGGTCCCGGGGACACGGACCCGCTGGATCCGCTGCCGCCGTTCAGCAGCGGGTACGGGCGGCCCGAGTCGTACGACGCGCTGGCGCAGGTGCCGGGAGCGGGGCCGGCCGATGGCGGCATGCGCATCGCGCCTCCCAAGGAAGTCCGGGACGCCGACTGGGCGTGCGACTGCGGCAACGTCAACTTCTCCTTCAGGTACGATTGCTTCGGCGGTGCTTGAAGACGAACTCTCCTCGTGCAGCTCATAGATTTGTGTTTCAGCAAGCCTGTGCGCCCCGCATGGTCCCCTCAGTGGTTTCGAGAAACCCAGCACACCAGCACCGAGGCTTTGCGCAGATGTTGAAAGCATGTGCATGGGTCAGAATTGTTCGTCACACGGTGTCCCGCAGAGGCAAGTGCAACAAGTGCGGGGCCATCAAGCCCGGGGCCGGCGGCGGCCGAGGGCGCGGCCGCGGACGGGGCGGGGATGAGGGCGACGGTGGCCGGGGAGGCCGCGGCAGAGGCCGCACGGCGGCCGCGCCGCAGGGACCGCCAGGTACGCGGCGCCAACCCGTCTGCCACCGTCATGCATGACAATCGGCAATGTGGGATGTGCCACTGTGTGCGCATGCGATGGGGAGCTTGCGCTGCATGCCCAGGGCTCACGTCGGATGTTCTCCTGCGCAGGGCTGTTCAAGGAGGGCGACTGGCCGTGTCCCAGCTGCGGCAACATGTGAGCGGCCGTGCCTCCTTGCAATGTCTATCGCTGCACCTATCACCAGTCAGCTTCAAGCCAACTATCCGCTTCGCAAAGCTGCCCGCATCGTGCGAGCGTACTGGGCCCAGCACAGCTGCCGATTGATGCCTCTGCCAGCCTACACTGCTCGGTCGCCCGTCGTTACAGTCATAAAAATGCATCTGGGCTCGCAGGAACTGGGCACGCCGGAACACGTGCAACGTCTGCAACACGGCGAAGCCCGGGACGGTGGACGTGAACCGGGAAGGGCACGGCGGCGGGTTCAAGGAGCTGGACGAGGAGGAGGTCGCGGAGGCGCGGCGCCGCCGCGAAGAGTTCGAGAACGATGACACCGAGATGTTCGCGCCAGGACCTAACCTCTTGTTTGACCTCCTGAGCCATCACCCCGGATAGCATGCTGCCATGGCAGGAAGGATCATGTTGCCCACCGGTAAATAGCACGCAGCCATGCAGAGAGTTGTATGGCTGCACAGAGAGCAGCCGCTCCTGACATCTTAAGCCGCGAAGGTTGCTTAAATTATCCTGTTCGGCGTGCCATGGCTGAAAACGATTGCCTGAGTGGCTAGGGGCGTGGTCCAGGCTCTGGTGCTGAGGCCTGAGCACGGGCGCGCCTTGATCGCAGGTACGACGACTGGGGTCGCCTGAAGAAGAAGTTTCGGAGCGGCAAATCGGCGGAGGACCGCAAGGCTCGCGAGCAGGCCGCACTCGCACGCCTGCACGGCACGGTGCGCCCATCTTGCTGTTGACAGTTGTTGGCCATAATGTCAGGCCAGGCTCCCGCTGCAAGCATGAGATGCCAATGTGAAGCGCGATCAGCTGCGGGTTACTGGCCTCAAAACTGTGATGAATCATTCAAGCCGATGCTGGCGTCCATGCATGCGCAGGCGGCTTTTGCTGAAAGCGCAGTCGTAGAGAAGAGCCCTGAGCCGGATGGCAGGGCTGCGTCGGACGCGGCCAACGGCAGCGATCGACGGCGGCCTGACGAAAGAGACGACCGCAGCCGGGACCGCGGCAGAGAGCGCGACAGGGGCAGCGAGCGCGATCGCGAGCGTGACCGTGACGGAGAGCGCACGCGCGACGGTGATCGGGACCGGGATCGCAATGGGCGATCGCAGCAGCGGGACGACGGCAGGGACAGTGGCAGAGACCGGTCGCGGGATTATGAGCGAGACCGGCGACGCGACAGGGATGACAGATCACGGGACGGAGGACGTGAGGGCAGAAGCCGAGACTACCGGTGATGGTGCAGAGTCATCCTATGCCTGTGTACGCATGCCAAACAACCAGTTACAAATGTGCTCATACGGAACGCCTCCCAAAGAAGGGAAACAAAGAAACGATCTGCCCTGCATGAATGACTGTCACGGTGGCCGACGTACCCAGAACGTGCGCAGGGTACATGTGCAGGGAAATCAGATGAAACGTGAACGAGGCATAGGGATGCAAACCTTTTCCTCAGCGCATCCCAAACCCTGACAATGGCCATGGTGGTTTGCATTTGGCTTTTGGCGTTGTTTGCGCGCGTGGCGTTCCTTCAGCTCGCTTCGCTCGTCAATATTATCCGCCGTGTCATCAGGCAGAGGACTCAGCCTTGAGTTCGACGTTGTCAAGTAGCTGGGGAAAGTGAAGTGGTGTCAACGGAACATCAACGGCATGGCCGGGCGCAGTTGCGCCTCTGCGAGCACGCTGAGATCACAGAATCAGGTTCACGAACAGCGTCCAGTCCTTAGCGCCTTTTTTGTTGGCGCAGCCTTCAGCTGCCAGTGGGCCTACAGCCGGGTAGAGTCGCAGGGAAATCCTAACCCTAACCCTGCCCACTCAAAGGAAGCACACCCCGAGACCTAACCTGAACCACCTCTTCCAATGTTGCCCGGTTGCATCGGGAAGACGGGTTTGAACGACGCAGAGTGAGGCTTTCTCTAACAGTCCTTACAGCGGTGACCGACCCCCGGCAGCATGTGGCGGTAGTCCCAGTCGTCGTATGATCAGGGTGTAGGGAAAAGTACCCAGCTGTCGGATAAGCGCGGCCTGCAGGCACGCAGGGAAACCGTCAGTATGTAGTTGGATTTTTTCGGATGCTGATGGGCACAAAACTGCGCAGGCTGCTAGAAGCAAGAGCTGCTTGAGGCCCGGCTGCAGGGCCTGCGGTGAGCGACTGAGCCTTTGCATAGCCATGATGACAGACAGCATGAGCAGGCATGCAAGCTGAGGGACCTCCCCCTGACGGCAAACATTGCTTGCAGGCAGAATCGAATGCTTTCTACCTCCCCTCTGCCGCCAGGAGCTGCTCGCGCGCAGCACGGCTTTGGGTTCAGATCATGTGGGTATGATGCACCAACACAGCTATCAGGCGGGCACCTGGAGATATGTGTGGCACCAAACGCTCAGCTGCGCCGCCAGCAGCACAAGCCTGAGGAGGAAGCAAGAGCACGCCCACATGCCCTTTGGCCCAGGAGCAGCGCTATGATTGCTGCGATCCAGATGTACACGCTCGCCTCCTGCGGTAGATGCGACTGGGGTTTGGCACAGTATGCAGGCTCATGAGGCACATTGTGGCAGCAAGACCGGAGGACCAACGAACTTGTCTCAGGTGCTGCATGCTGCGCAGTGAGCACCTGTCGGACCGTCAGGTCTGCAAACAGCCATTCAGCAAATTACCGCAAGATGTGCCACGGACACGTCATGTACAGCTACACTCACGGCCATAGAATCACAACCTGGCGCGCGAGGATGTCTGCCAGCCGTGCAGCGCTGCCAGCCCTTGTGCGGCGGCCCTGTCGCGCATCGTGTGCCCGTAACATTTCATCTGCAGCCCGGTCCTGCGCTTGAATAGGCGGGCTCACTCTGCATGGGTGGCAGCTCAGTATGTTTGTGGGCGCAAGAAGAGCAAGGACCGGGTACGTACTCTGATGAGCCAGAAGTAGCTGGCGAATGCCTGGGCTGCAGTGATGTACGAGCCAACAGCGGCGACGCTCCGAAGATTGCCTTCGTATGCAGCAGTCGACACGAGCAAGAGGGCTATTGCGGCGACCAAGACTATCATGGACTTCTGCGCCAGCCACACGGGAGATCTCAGCAGGCGAGTCGACGACCTGACAATGTGTGCTAGTTTTGATGACGGCATCAAGTATGCCTGCACACAACTAGCACGCGCTGCATGCACATAAATGTAGCAAGCAGCAGGTGTATACGCAGCTGGCAA
>JAABUX010008268.1_pt1 | contig 12035 bp, 10 predicted proteins | sample 5561851 | NCBI WGS metagenome assembly JAABUX01 (sample SAMN10711883, study PRJNA513361) | rock metagenome | isolation source: Antarctica rocks | place: Antarctica: Victoria Land, Richard Nunatak red sandstone | collected 2016-01-03 | reverse complement strand
ACGCGCCCCAGGACGACGCGCTGGCGGAACTTCCCCAGTTCAAGGATCTGCACCTGCGCGACACCGTCAAAGCGCACAACCGATCGGGCGACGGCCAGGAGTCGGGCCTGCGGGATGAGGTGTAAGCGCGTGGAATCGTCTCGTCGGCGCATGATTGGGAGCGCCGACGGTGACGCCGGAGGCAGGAGATAACCTGCCTGGTATCAGGCGCCAGGTCAGTGGTGGATCCGCGCTTATGGCGACTGATTGCCACCCGAGCGATCAGCGACACAGCAACGATAGCCTCAGCACGGGCCTGCCCCTTGCACGCCAAACCCTGACGTTCCTCACACGCTGCGGTGTCGCCTGGCCCGCACCCTGTAGTACGACCTCTTCCAGGCGTACGCGCGGAGTATGGCAAGGGTGCGCACCTGTGTAAGGCGCACCTGCGCACACGACACACGTGTTCCGATGTGCGAGCGTCACAGGCGCGTCGCGGCACGGACGCCCATTGTCGCGCCGTGCATGCTGTCACGGCTGGTCGCCTACTTGTCGGACGGCCACGACGAGGACCCGCGCGCGTGCGGTCAGCGCGTCCCAGTCGGCACGCCCAACGGCATCCTCGGCTACCAATTTCCCGCCGACCGCGACGCCGACGGCGCCGGCGTGCAGATAGGCGGCGGCGTTCGTCTCGTCCACGCCGCCCGTCGGCATGAGCGGGATCTGTGGCAAGGGCGCCAGGAGATCGGCGATGTAGCGCGGGCCGAACGCGCGCGCCGGGAAGACCTTGACCACGTCGGCGCCGGCGCGCCACGCCGTCACGATCTCCGTCGGCGTCAAAGCGCCGGGCATCGCCAGCGCGCCCCGTTCGCGCGCCAGCGCGACGACCGCCGGGTCGAAGCCGGGTGAGACCAGGAACTGTGCGCCCGCGTCGAGACAGCGTCCCGCCTCCTCCACGTCGAGCACCGTCCCGGCGCCTACGATGACGTCCTCTCCGAAACGCGTCCTGCACGCCGTAATAGCCGGGATCGCGCAGGGAGAGGTCAAGGTGAACTCCAGCGCCCGGATACCGCCCGCGACCAGGGCCTCCGCGACCCGCGCCAGCGGCGCCTCGTGGCGCAGCCGGATGATCGCCACCAGGCGATCGTGCCGCGTGCGCTCCAGTAAGTCGTTGTGATTGAGCATCGTCATCTCCTTAGTCGTCAGTCGTCGGTTGTTACGCGCCAGTCGGAGCCAAGCTCATGGCTCGTCGGATATCCCTCCCAATCGCCGGTCGTCGCGACCGCCGCCGCGCCGATGCGCGCGCCGAGCGCGAGACAGCGCGGCAGCGCGTCGCCGCGCAAGAGCCCCGCGATGAACCCCGCGTCGAAGCCATCGCCCGCGCCCACGCTGTCGACGACGGCGACGGGATAGGGCGCGACGCTAGTCTCTTCTCCCTCGACCACCGCCCGCGCGCCCCGCGCGCCCAATTTGAGCACGACCGCGCGCGGACCCAGCGCGCGGACCGCGTCGAGGACGGCTGTGTCGGACAGGCCAGGGAACAGATAGGCGGCGTCTTCGTCGCCCAGCAGGACGAGGTCGGCGCGCGCCATCAGCGCGTGCAGGGCCGCGACCCCGGCCGCGGGCTCCGGCCAGAGTTGCGGCCGCACGTTGGGATCGACGCACACGCGCGCCCCCGCCGCACGGGCAAGCGTGATCGCGCGGTCCACCGTCGCGGCGCAGCTAACTGAGAGCGCCGGGGTGATGCCTGTGAGGTGCAGCAGGCGCGCCCCCGCGAACTGGACGGGGGTCAGGTCCGCCGGCTCCATACGGCTCGCTGCCGAGCCGCGGCGATAGTAGTAGACGCGCCGCGGGCCCTGCGCGATGCGCTCCTTGAAGAAGACGGCCGTGGGTGCGCCCACATCGACCGGGGCGTCGACGACGACGCCCTCCCGTTCCAGTGTGGCGCGTGTATAGCGCCCGAACGGGTCGTCGCCAAGCCGGCTGATCCAGCGCGGCCGCAGCCCAAGACGGGCCAGCGCGATCGCCAGGTTACTCTCCGCGCCGCCGAGCGACCGCTCGTAGGTCGCGGCGTCTTTCAAGCTCGCGTCGTCGGTCGGCCAGAACAAGACCATGGTCTCGCCCAGGGTCACGACGTCACACGGACGCCTCTCACCCGTTCGCGCGCTAGCGACGTGTACGGGTGACTCACCGCTCACGGCTCGTGCGCCTCCATCTCGAGCATGCCGTGCAGGTCGCGTCGCGCCCGTGGGGAGCGGACCAATCGCGGATAGGCCAGCCGCTGGCCGTCACGCGAGGCAATCTCCTCTCTAGCGACAGCGGCCCGGTCTCCGCTCCCAGCGGGACTATGATGTCTCCGTCGCCTCTCGACGCGGCGCCACGATCCACGCGACCCACTCCCAGGGCGGCTGCTGTCTGATGCGTTGTGCTGTAACGATCCATCGTGTCCTCCCGTACCGCCCTAGTGTGCGGAGATGGTTATGCGCCGCTTCATGTAGGCGGGGATGACCGCGGTGCGTGGGCAATACCAGCCGGCGACGGTCACCACGCGGCGCGGATCCATCGCCGTGCTCTGCCAGAGATCGAAGTGCTGGGGGATGAGGGTCTGTGCGCCGCTGTCGCGCGCCGCTCGCGCGGCATCGGCCTCGTCCATATAGAGGGTCTCGCCCGGTGGGTTCACCCCGACACTCACGAGGATAGCATCCAACGTCCAGCGACGGGCGAGCACGCGAAAGCCATCAAAATACAGGCTGTCGCCACAGTGCAGGAGGGCAACGTCCGGTGTCTCGACGACGTAGCCGTTGCAGTCTTGCGCGCCTGGGTCATGCATGGCGACGGCCGTCAAATGCACGTCTCTGACGGCAAGCGCCTGCTCGTGTCTCAGCAGGCGGCAGCGCTCTGGCGGATAGCCGATGCCGCGGGCGACCGCGACGCAGGCGGCCGACCCAATAACCAGGGCCTGCGCGTGCGCCAGCAACGCCGCGAGCGTTGTCGGGTCGGTATGGTCATCGTGCTCGTGCGTCAGGACGATGGCGTCAACCCCCGCTAGGCGCGCGGGATCAAACGCCGGTGGGATCGCTCGTATCCAGCGAGGTGGGTTGGACGGTCCAGTGAATGGATCGATCATGATGAGGGCCGCGGCGCTTTTGACGATGTACCCGGCGCCGCCGATGGGCCACAGCGCGAGGTCGCCGCCCGCGACGCGCGTCCGACGCACCGCCTGTACCAGGTCACCGTGCGTCCGTCTGGCCGACGCCCTCACCGCACTCATGACGCTCTGCTTCCTTTCCATGATACGTGCCGTACGCCCCTTGCGGGGTGGGCAGCGTCGGAATTCAGGACACGATCGCTTGCGCGGACAAAACCGTCGCGACATGTGACGATACCTCGTGCCCGTGGCGTGCTGGCCCGAACCACATGGCCGCTCTCGATGACCCCGTGGATGGGCGTGATCTCTCGGGTAACGCACCATCCCCGACGGGCGACCGCCGTCCTAATCATGGAGCAACATCGGGATTCCCCTTATGCACGTCGCCGTGCCACAATCAGACCATCACTACCAATCGGCGAATGACCCGTCATCGGGGTGAGCGACCCGTGGCGTCTCCCAACTCCCGTCGTAGAGGCGCGCCGCCACCGCGTCGTCGTCGAGTTGTATCCCTAGGCCGGGTGCCGTTGGTAGATCGATGTATCCATCCCGCACGACAAAGGGCTGCGTCAAGTAGCCCTCGCCGAGCGAAACCTGCTCCTGGCACAGGAAGTTCGGGCTGCACGCATCGACCTGTAGACCCGCGGCCAGCGAGATGGGCCCGAGCGGATTGTGGGGAGCGATGGCCGCGTAGTACACCTCGGCCATGGCGGCGATCTTGCGCACCTCGCCGATCCCGCCCGCGTGGCAGAGGTCGGGCTGGAGCACGCGCGCGGCCTGCTTTTCCAGCACCTCGCGGAAGCCCCACCGTGTGTAGAGGCGCTCACCCGTTGCGATGGGGATCGTGGTCGAGCGAGCCACCGCGACCAAGGCGTCCACGTTCTCCGGCAGCACCGGCTCCTCAACGAACAGCAGACTGCAGTCCTCAAGTTCCTTGCACAGCCGGATCGCCATGGCGGGGCTGACACGCCCATGGAAATCGACGGCGAGATCGACCGTGTCCGGGATAGCCGCGCGCATGGCCTGGATGCGCCCGACCTGGCGCGCGACGTAGGCCTTGGTATCGATGATGCGCACCGGCGCGTCGAGCGCCGTCTTGAGCGCCGTGTACCCCTGCGTCACCCGCTCACGGGCGCTGTGGGCCGCCTCCTCAGGGCTGTCCCCTCCGCAATGGGCGTAGACGCGAATGCGATCGCGCACCGCGCCGCCCAGGAGGTGGTACACGGGCACGCCGAGCGACTGGCCCAGGATGTCCCAGAGCGCCTGCTCGATGCCGCTGATGGCGCTGAGCAGGACGGGGCCACCGCGGTAGAACGTGCCGCGATACATCGTTTGCCAGTGCCGCTCGATATGGCGCGGGTCCTGGCCGATCAGGTAGGATTCCAGTTCGCGCACGGCCATGGCGACGGTGCGCGCGCGGCCTTCGACGATCGGCTCACCCAGCCCCACGATCCCCTCGTCGGTGTGGACCTTCAGAAAATGCCAGCGCGGCGTGACGAACAGGCTTTCCAGCTTGGTGATCTTCATGCGGCTTAATCCTTATGCGGCTTATCCTTTGACAGCGCCCGCGCTCAGGCCGGCGATGAACTGTTTGGTCAGGAAGAAGTACGCGACCATCGCAGGCACGGAGGCGATCATCACGGCGGCGAACACGGTGCCCCAGTCTGTTGAATAGGCGCCGAACAGGGTGTAGAGCCCCAAGGGCAAGGTCTGGATGTCCGGCGAGTAGGCCAGCACCAGCGGCAGAAAGAAGTCGTTCCAGATGCCAATGCCGTTGAAGATGATCACGGTGGCAATGGCCGGCCGGATCAGCGGCAGGAGGATCAGCAGAAAGACTTGCCAGGAGTTGGCCCCGTCGATATAGCCGGCGTCTTCCAACTCGCGCGGCAGTTGCCGGAAGAACCCCGTCAAGATCAGGGTGGCCACCGGCATGCCGAAGGCGGCGTAGGGCAAGATCAGTGACCAGTAGCTATTGAAGAGCCCCAACGCCTTGACCCATTGCAGGAGGGAGATGCCCACGAGCTGCGTGGGGGCGATCAATCCGCCCACCACGAAGAAAAAGACGACCCCATTGAGGCGGAACCGATACCGGGCCAGGGCGTAGGCCAGCGGCGTCGCGCCCAGCAGGTTGACCGCCACTCCGCCCGCCGTGACCACGATGCTGTTGATAAAGTAGCGGCCCATATTGCCACGCGTCCAGGCATCGACGTAGTTCTCGACGTGCCAGGTTGTCGGCAGATTCCAGGTGTTATAGAAAAAGTCCGTGTTGGACTTGAAGGATGAGTAGAAGGTCACGGCTATGGGTATGACCGTCACCACAGAGACGATCGACAACAGGAGCCATTGCGCCATCGACGAGATCGGTAGACGCCAGCGAATCACTTTCATCCCGCCCCTTCCTAGCCGAACGTAACCTCGCGCCGTCGCAGCACCAGCATCATCCCGCCGGCGATGAGGCCCAAGAAAATGTAACTGAGAACGCCTATAGCCATGGCATAGCTCATCTCCGGCATCGTACTCGCCGAGCCGCCAAGACCGCCGAAGGCGTATTGGAGGATCAGCGTCCCCAGCGTCGTCGTCGAACCGTCGGGTTCTCCCAGCGGTCCCCCCAGCACGTAGACGATGTCGAAGACCCGGAACATGGCGATGAAACAGAACACGGTGAGGATCGTAAATGGCGCGGCCAGCAAGGGAAAGGTAATCCGCAGCAGTACCTGCCGTGCAGAGGCGCCGTCGACGATGGCCGCCTCGATCAGTTCGCGCGGGATCGATTGCAATCCGGCCAGGTAGACCACCATCGGCAAGCCCATCCATTGCCACGCCTGGACCAGCACCACCACAATCAAGGTGATCGACGGATCGCCCAGCCACGCTCGTTGTAGCCTGCCGAGACCCATCCCCTGCAAAAGTGGATTGATCAGGCCGATCTGCGGGTTCAGCATCAACTCCCAGATGAACCCCGTGACGATCAGCGACAGGATTGACGGAAGGTACAGGACGGTACGATGGACCTGATACCCCGGCAGCCGTGCATTGAGCAGGAGGGCTAGCCCCAGACCAACCGTATTCTGCAGGATGAACACGATGATGAAAAATTGCAGGTTATGCCACAGCGCCGTCGCCAATTGTGGATCGGTAAAGGCGTCGGCGAAGTTCCGCAGGCCAATGAAGTGCATCGTGTTGCCCACACCCGGCCAATCCGTGAAGCTTAGCCGAAAGGCGGCGAACATCGGTCCAATGAAAAACATGACGTATAGGATGAGGCCAGGCAGCATGAACCACACATACGCGGGGACTCGCCGTCGCCCCCTGACCACGCCTTGGCGATCGTTCTCCACCCGCCGAGCGGGCGTGAGGGCCACGGGGGTCACGGCGGGGCGGCCCCAGGTTGTTGCCTTGTCTGATTCCTGGCTCATGCTGTCCTTTCCGTTGCCATAGCCCCTCCCTGCCGTCACCCGATGTCTCGTGCGTCGCATGAGTCGTGCATCCAGCCGGGATGCGGGGCAGCACCCCGCATCCCGGCTGGATACCGGCTAGGGGAAGGCCTACCTTGCGGCCTTCATGGCCTTATCCTGTGCCTGTTGAAGTAGATTCGCCAACTGTGTGGGCGTCAGGCGCTTGGTGAATAGCCCCTGGCCTTGCGTCGCCCAGATATTGAAGCCGTCCGCTATAGAGTCGACCGCGTACCAGACGGGAAAGTCGTTCTGTGAAAACTTGGTAATCTCGGCCAACTCCGGGAATGAGGATGGCGGATTCACACCCCTCACAACGGGGGAGAGGTTGATCGCGGCGCTACACAGCGCGCCACCCTTGGGCGACGCGCACCAGTTCATGAACGCGCCCACGGCGTCGGGATACTTCGTCTTGGGGTTCCCGGCCATCGTCTCGTCCAGTCCGGAGAGGGTCACCTGCGTCCCGCCCTTCTTGGGCGGAGGGAAGGGGAAGACGCCGATCTCCAGGTGGGGGTTGATGTTCAGGAAGCCGGGAATATCCGCCGATCCGGCCTCGAAATAGACGCACCGCTCGGTGGCGAAGAGCGCCTTTGAGTCGGCGTACCGCGTGGCCAGGAAGCCCTGCTGGTAATAGGGCTGCAACTCGACCAGGAAATTCATGGTGTCGAGAATAGGCGCCGAGTTCCACTTGACAGCGCCTTTCACCAATCCGTTAAAGCCCTGGTGCCCTAACGCGGCGGTGGCCAGCTCCGTAAAGAAGAAGGCATCGATCGTGCCGTCGCCGGCCATAGAGATAGGGGTGGTCCCGGCCGCCAGAATCTTCTTGCATTGGGCGAGCCAATCAGCCCAATCCACGGGCGGCTGCAGACCAAACTTCTGCAGCAACCGTTTGTTATACATCATGACCACGGTGTAGCGGCCCCAGCTTACCTTCCAGAGGTTCTTGCCGATGAAGTCCTGCTGAAGCGCAACCGTCACCAGATTCCTGGCATGGGGAACCCTGCGGGTCAAGTTCAGAAACTCGCCGCTTTTGGCCTCAAGCTCGTAGGTCGGGCCGGTATCCGGCTCAGAAAACAGGTCGGGAAGCTCACCGCCGGCCATCGCCGTGTGGACGAGTTGGGTGTAGCTTGGTCCGGCAGGCTTGGGCTGCTGTGTGATTGTGATGTCCGGGAAGTCCGCGTGAAAGGCATCCAGCACCTTCTGGTAGTTAGACCGCAGTTCGGGTTTTGCGTGCCACATCGTCAATGGAATAGACGCGTTCAACCGTACCAGCGCCGGCGCGGTACACGTGCTGGCATGCGCCACATGCGGCAAAGCCGCTCCGGCAGCCAGCGCGGCCGTTGTGCCAGCCGCGGTCTTGAGGAAGGTGCGCCGGGAGAGCGCGCTCTGCGCTGGCTCCGTTGCCGCCGAGGACGTGGCAGTCTCGTCCACCGGATGCCCGGCGTGCCGATGCGAGGAAGCAGCCATGGTGGTTTCTCCTTTGCTGACCCTGTTGATGACGAACAGTGAAAACGTCGTGGACAGCCCAATGAGTGCGTTTCCCTCCGTCGCTGTGTCACGGATCGCGACAGCGTCGTCCCCTGCTCACCTCCTTCGCGGCGCTCGGTTCATAGCGTTAGCCGTCTTGCCGCGGTGGCCAGTGCTCATGCCGATAGCCGAGCGTGGCTGAAATCGACCGCGCCGCCGCTACCACCTGGCCAATGAGCGGCTCATTGGCCTCCAGCGGATCCATCCGGTTGGCCGGCCCTGCCACGCTGATCGCCGCCAGCAACTCCCCCTGCCGCCCGAAGATCGGCGCGGCGACGCAGCGAATCTCCGCTTCGCGCTCGCCGCGGTCGAATGCATAGCCCCGCTCGCGCACCCGATCCAGTTCTCGCAGCAGTTCCTCGGCATCCGTCATTGTCATGCCGGTCAACCGCGGGAACGGACTACAGTAGTCCAGATAGCTGCGCGCCTTGGCGCTCTGCGTGAACGCCAGCAGCGCTTTGCCCAGCCCCGTGCAGTACGCGGGAAAGCGCGCGCCGACCTGCGAGGACATAATGCCGACAGAGTGGAGGCCCGGCAATTTCTCCAGGTAGACCACATCGGTCTGATGTAAGACACCTAAATGGACAGTCTCGGCGGTTGCGTCGCGCAACGCCTGCAGGTGTGGTAGGGCCATGTGGCGAATAGGGTCGCCCGCGCGAAAGGCCCATGCCAACTCCAAGCACGCGAGACCGAGTTTGTAGCTATTACTCTCCTCGTGACGCTCGACGAAATGGCGGGAGATCAGTGACGCGAGCAGGCGATAGGTCGTGCTGCTACTCAACTCTACGGCGTCGCTGATCTCTGTCAGCGTCCGCCGCTCGCCATCGGCGAGGAGCGTCACGATATCGATGGCGCGGTCCAGGACCCGGATGTTGTAGCGATCCTGGTCGGGCCGCTTCATCGCGGGCGATGCTATGTGCCTCTTACCGTTGAGCATGCGCCTAATCTCTTCATCACATGAAAGCATCTTTCACTTTGTAAAAGATAATACACCACGACCGGATGCTTTGTCAACACGCAGCATATCGCCATATCGCCGGGTGCACCACAGCAAAGTTCCCTACGCGGAGCGCGGCAGGAGCAGTGGACGCTGAGCGGGCGTGGGTTTGGGACGGGGCGCGGCGCGTGGGACAGCGGGCTGCACGGCGACACACGACGATGTGGCCGACAGCGGGGATGGGGTGATGACGGCGGGACGTGTCGCGGCAGCGGTGGTCGCCGGCGGGGTGGACGGGGCGGCGTCCTCCGTCGGCGGCCGGTAGCGGTCGGGGTGGGCCTGCCAGAAGGTCGCCCAGCGCCCCGAGCGGTGCAGGGCGCGCAGGCTGGCGATGGCCTGGCTGCCGGGGACGCCCCCGCGCATGCCGGCTTGCTTGAGCCGCGCTTCGACCACGCACGTGCAGGAACTCTCCACGGCCCCCGAGCCGATGGGCAGGTGCCGGGCAACGAAGCGCGGGTCGTCCATGCGCGCCGCGTTGCGCGTCACATAGGTCCGGGCGTCGTCGATAGCCGGCACGGCTTCCGCGGTCGTCGGCTCCAGCGCCGCCAGCGCCGCCAGCACGGGGCCGGCCCCGTGCTGGTAGAGTTGATCCTTGAGCGGCTCGACCCAGGCCGCCGCCCGCAGACTCCCCGCCCCATGGAGCGCGTGGCCGACCGCCCACAGGTACCCGTAGGCGTGGTCGATGTCCACGCTCTCCACCACCTCCACGCCGGGCAGGCCCAGGAAGGCGCGCGCCCGCTCCCCGATCCAGTGTGCGCCGTCAGCCAGCACGACCACGGTGCGCACCGCTGACGTGCCCAAGCCCCGTCGCAGCGCCTCCACATAGACCCGCCACCAGAAAGCCTCGGCCTCCTCCGTGCCCACCCCATAGCTCGCGGGTCCCCACGCCAGGGCCGTCCGACCGCTCGTGGAGTCGGTGCGCAGGTCCGGGCCGAGCGGAGCCCGCGTGGTCACCTTCATCTCATGCCAGTCCGCCTCCTGATGCACCAGCACCCCATCCACCTCCACGGCCAGGATCGTGGTGTCCTCCGCGCGTTGGACCTCGTCCTCCGCCCACACCGGCTGGCCCTGCGGGGCGCGCCCGATCGCCGCCTGCGTCTACGCCTCGGCCGCCGCCCCGCTGCGCTCGGCCAGCCGCCGCGCCTTCTCGTCACTCAGCGTCGCGCCCAGGGCGTCCCGCACCTGCTCCGCTGCGGGCGTGACGGTGGCCTCCACCGCGGCCCGCGCCACCACCCGCGCCAACCCCGGCGACACGTCTCCCGGACCCAGGCCCAGCGCCGCGTCCAGCGGCGCCGCGCCCTGCTTGCAGACCGCGCACCAATAATAGGCGCGGTGCAGCACGTAGTCACCCACCAGACCCACCAGCGGGCGCGGGCGCTCCCGCCGCTTCAGGGCGCCGTGACACGCCGCGCAGCGCGCCGGGCGGGGCAGCCCCTGGGCCTGCCCCGCCGCCACCCGCTCAATCAGCCCGCCCAGGATCACGCGGCCCACCTGTTGGACCCGCTGCTCTAGCGTCGCCAGGTCCGCCGTCAACAACTCTGGCATCACGGCCTCCAGCGCCTCGCCCACCAGCACCTGCATTTCCTGTATGATGGCGCTGGACAGCTCTGTTCTGTCCATGTGTCCCCTCCGAGGGGCCGTTGTGGAGATGTGCTCGCATCTCCGCCCCTCGGTAGGGTACCGCCTGCAGCACAAAGGGAACTTTGCTGTGGCGCACCCCATATCGCCATATCGCGATAGTCAGGGTCTGTGAGCGAAGGCGACGTACTCCGTGAGATAGGCGATGAGACGGGTCGAGGCGCGCATACTGCGCGCCTCGACCCACCCGCGATGCTATCGTGCTCTTACACACCACCTCAAGAGATTCCGAAGGACGATCTGATAGCTACCAATACCGCGCGTATGTCAGGCGTATCAGCGGACCTCGACGAAACCCGCGCGGCTCAGTCGAAGAAGGCGCGGTCTTCGTCCCGCAGATAGGCGCGCGCCGCCTCGACGTTGAACTCCACGCCCATGCCAGGACGGTCCCAGACCTCGATGAATCCATCCTTGACGATGGGGTCCGGCAGCCCGTCCACGATATCGTACCACCACTCCGGCTGGCCCGTGGGGTACTCGAAGGCGATGTAGTTGCGTGGCAGTGTCGCGCAGACCTGCACGAGAGCCGCGAGGCCGAGCAGTCCGTCGCCCGTCCCGTGCGGCGCCATCAGGATGCCGTGCAGGTCAGCGTATTCCGCCACCCATTTCAACTCGGCCAGACCGCCGATGTCGCAGGGGTCAGGGCCAATAATGTTGACGGCGTGTCCCTCGATTAACTCCTTGAAGTTCTGGCGCAGGTAAATCTGCTCACCCGTGTGGATCGGCGTCGAGGAACTCCGCGTCACCTCGCGATAGACATCCGCGTTGACGTAGGGCGTGTAGTCGCCGGTGATTAGGTCCTCCAGCCACAGCACGTTCAACGGCTCCAGCGCCCGCGCCAGCCGGATCGCGTCCGGGACCGTCCACCCAGGGCCGCAATCCAGTGCGAGGCCAATCGCGTCGCCCAGCGCCTCTTTCATCGCCGCGACACAGGCGACGACATGCGCCAGGCCGCGCTCGGTGAGCAGGCCCCGATTGTAGTCCCCGTGACCACCGTCTCCCGGGTCGCCGTAGAAGAAATCAGGGACGGTCCGCGGCATCGGCCCGTGGAAACCGATGCCTTGCTTGATGATCGTGAAGCCCTCGGGGGCGGCTTTCATCTTGGCCATGGTGTCGGCGTAGTCCGCCGGGGCGTGCCCAGCCATGGGGAAGCGGACCGCGCCGTTGTAGACGCGCACGCGGTCGCGCACCTTGCCCCCGAGCAGCTTGTAGACGGGCAGGCCCGCGGCCTTGCCCGCGATGTCCCACAACGCCATCTCGATCGCGCTCACGGCGCTGCCCCAGGGCTTGAACG
>JAABUX010008266.1_pt1 | contig 12036 bp, 12 predicted proteins | sample 5561851 | NCBI WGS metagenome assembly JAABUX01 (sample SAMN10711883, study PRJNA513361) | rock metagenome | isolation source: Antarctica rocks | place: Antarctica: Victoria Land, Richard Nunatak red sandstone | collected 2016-01-03 | reverse complement strand
GTGGTGGCCGAGGGCGTCACCGCCGCCGAGGGCCGCGCAGCCTGATGCCCATGCGCCCTAACCGCTTGCGGGGTGGGACTGCGGCGCTGCTCGTGATCCTGGCAGCGCCGGCCTCTGGGCAGACCGTCAACTCCGGCGCCCTGGACGCCCTGACGCCTGCAAAACCAGCGGCCCCGGCAAGGCCAGCAACGCCGCGCCCGGCACCAGCCCGGCCCGCACATCAGGCCACGGCAGCCCCGGGTCGCAACAATGCGGCTAAGCCCGCCGCGCCGGCCCGCCCTCCAGCCGTGCCCACCATCCCGCCCGCTATCGCCGCGATCCCGCCGGCCGTTGCAGTCCCGGTCGGCCGCCCCTCCCCGGTCCCAGTGGTTTCGGTCGCCGCCGACGCACCCGGTGACGCCAGCCCGATCCCCGGCGGCGTGCGCGTCACCTTCGGACCCGACCGCGCCGACCTGAACCCGGTGACCGAACCCGCCCTGCGCAGCTTTGCCCGCACGGTGAAGGCGAACGAGCAGGCGACGGTCAACGTGGTCGCCACCGCGGCTGGCAGTGCGGACGATCCCAGCACGCCGCGCCGCCTGTCGCTCTCCCGCGCACTCGCGGCCCGTGCGGTGCTGATCACCGAAGGCATCGCCTCCACCCGCATCTACGTCCGTGCCCTCGGTGCCAACGGCCCGCCGGATGGACCGCCCGACCGGGTGGACGTGTCGTCCGCCGCACCAGGGTCTTCCGCCGCACCGGGGGGATCGCCGCCAGCCGCTGCACCGGCGAGACCGGCGCCGTGACCCGGCCCAACACCTACCTGATCCGGATGGTGATTTTCCTGGTGCTGGTGCTGGGCGTGGCGGTGCTGCTGTCCGGGGCGCTGGTGACGGCGTTCGGCAGCAACCCGTTGCTGAACGGACTGATCTTCCTGGTCCTGCTGTCCGGCATCGCGTGGAACCTGCTCAACGTCAGCCGCCTGGCGCCCGAGGTGAACTGGCTGGAGACGTTCCAGAAATCCCGCGACCGCCTGGCCAGCCTGCCGCCGCCGCGCCTGCTCGCGCCGATGGCCAGCATGCTGGCCGCGCGCCAGGCCAAGTCCCGCGACGGCCACGACCGCTTCACCCTGTCCGCCCCCACCATGCGGAGCTTGCTCGACAGCCTGGCCAGCCGCCTCGACGAAAGCCGGGAGCTGTCCCGCTACATGACGGGGCTGCTGATCTTCCTGGGGCTGCTGGGCACCTTCTGGGGCCTGCTGCTGACGGTCGGCGCGGTGTCGGACGTGATCGGCGGCATGTCGGTCGGGTCGGGCGACCTGAATGCGCTGTTCGACCAGTTGAAAAGTGGCTTGGGCAAGCCGTTGCGCGGCATGGGCACGGCGTTCAGCTCCAGCATGTTCGGCCTGGCCGGCGCGCTGGTGCTGGGCTTCCTGGACCTCACAGCCGGGCAGGCGCAGAACCGCTTTTTCAACGAACTCGAGGAATGGCTGGCCAGCCTGACCCGGCTGAGCAGCGGCGCGCTGGGCGGCGATGCCGAAGGCGGGTCGGTCCCGGTCTATGTGCAGGCGCTGCTGGAGCAGACCGCCGAGAACATGGAGAACCTGCAAAGCATCCTGGTGCGCGGCGAGGACGGCCGCCTGCAATCCAACAACGCGATCCTGGCGCTGACGGAGAAGATCGGCACCTTGTCCGACACCATGCGGAGCAGCCAGCAGCTCATGCTTCGCATCGCCGAGACGCAAACCCAGCTTGGCCCCGCCCTGGCCCGCCTCGGCGAGCGCCGGCCCGAGGGCGACGACGCCGCCCGCGCCCACTTGCGCAACATCGAGCTGTACATGCAACGCCTGCTGACCGAGGGCGAGCAGGGCCGGGTGCAGAGCACGGCGGAGCTTCGCAACGATATCCGCGTGCTGACCCGCACCATCGCAGCCCTGGCAGAGGGACAGCCGAGCTAATGGCCCGCCCATAATGGCAAGATTGCGCCGCCGCAGCGCCAGCGACGAGTTGAACCCCTGGCCCGGCTATGTGGACGCGCTGTCCACGCTGCTCATGGTCATCATCTTCGTGCTGCTGGTGTTCGTGCTGGCGCAGGCGTTCCTGTCCGTCGCGCTGACCGGCCGGGACCGCGCGCTGGACCGGCTGAACCGCCAGGTGGCGGAGCTGACCGACATGCTGAGCCTGGAGCGTGGGCGCGGCGGCGAGCTGCAGCTTTCGATGGCCGGGCTGAATCGCGACCTGCAAGCGGCCGCCGCCGCCCGCGACGGCCTGACGCGCGACCTGGCCGCCATGCGGGACGAGGCCGGGCGCACCGCCGCCGACCGCGACGCGCTGCGGGCCGAGCGCGACCGCCTGTCCGCCCGCCTGGCGGATGCGGAGCTGCAATCGGCCTCGGCGCAGGCGCGGACGCAGGCGTTGCAGGGCCGCCTGGCCGAGGCCGCCGGGCGCACCGACACCGCCGGGCAGGACGCCGCGGCGGTGGCGGGCCAGTTGGCCGACGCGCGGCGGCAGCTTGCGGCGCTGCGGACCCAGGCCGCCGCGGTGCAGGCGGAGCTGGACCGCACCGTTCTGGCCGACCGCGCCACCATCGAGGCCCGGGTGTCAGACATTGCCAAGCTGTCCGACCAGGTCCGCGCGCTGTCAGCCCTGCGCGACGATCTGGAGCGCCAGGCGCAGGACGCCGCCGCCCGCGCCACCACGGAGGCCGAGCGCCGCGCCGCCGTCGCCGCGCAACTGGCCGACGAGCAGAAGCTGTCCGAGAGCGGGCGCGCCCAGGTCGCCCTGCTGACCCGGCAGATGGACCAGCTCCGCGCCCAGATGACGCAGGTTGCCGCCGCGCTGGGCCTGGCGGAGGCGTCCGGGCGCGACAAGGACGCGCAGATCGCCAACCTGGGCAGCAAGCTGAACGCCGCCCTGGCGTCCAAGGTGGAGGAGCTGCAGCGCTACCGCAGCGAGTTCTTCGGCCGCCTGCGGGAGGTGCTGGCGAACCGACCGGGCATCCAGGTGGTCGGCGACCGCTTCGTGTTCCAGAGCGAGGTGCTGTTCCCGCCGGGCAGCGCGGACATGACGACGGCCGGGCAGGACGAGATCAAGGCGCTGGCGGCGACCCTGAAGGACATCAGCAAGGACATCCCCTCGGACCTGAACTGGATATTGCGGGTGGACGGCCATGCCGACCGAACGCCGGTCAGCCGCGGCAGCTTCCCGTCCAACTGGGAGCTGTCGGCCCAGCGCGCGATCAACGTGGTGAAGCTGCTGACTGACGAGGGCGTGCCGCCGAACCGCCTTGCCGCTACTGGGTTTGGCGAGTACCAACCGCTGGATGGCACAGACAGCGCGGCCAGCTACGCCCGCAACCGGCGGATCGAGCTGCGTTTGACGGACCGGTGACCGGGTAATGGGTCAGTTTGGACCTCTTATCGGAATTAAGTCCCATATTTGGGCCTGATATGATTCGTTTCATTTGATCAAGAAGACTGATCCATGCGACATTTCGGTTATGCACAGAACGATATTAGCCTTCCTGATCCTTTCTTCGTGGACCGCTGAAGCAACCGCCCAACCCGTGGTCGATTTTGGTGGAGAAGTTCCTTGCCAGGACTGGCTCTCAAACCAAGCGGCCGCGAAGGAACGCAGCGCGTGGATATTAGGTTTTTGGTCAGGGCTGAACGCAGGCGCTGCGATGCGGCAAGATGATGCCAGTGCCGGCAAGACCTTGAGCATAACCGAAGCACTCGGGCGGGTGATGCAGGTCTGCCAGGAGAAGCCATCACTGCGCTTATCATTCGCCGCGGCTACCGCTTGGGCGCGAGCCAAACTCCAACGACGCTAACAGAGTCAGCGTGACATGACTTCTCAATCCCCCAGCACCTTCACCGGTGACCGAGGGGCCTGGCCCCTCCAAGGTCCGTTCCGTCCTGCACATCGGCTGATCGCCAACTATCCAAACCCGTGGGAACCAGCGCATGGTGGCGCCCAAATGCCGCGCGCTGCCAGGCGGCCAGGGAGAGGAAGCATGGACAACGTCGCCGGCCGCACGCCGCCAGCCTCGAAGATCGCCACGGTGCTGCGCGTCACCAGCGGCAACTTCCTGGAGATGTTCGACTTCTTTCTGTTCGGCTTCTACGCCACATACATCTCCAAGGCGTTCTTCCCCGGCGACAACGACGTCACCAAGCTGCTGCTGACGTTCATGACGTTCGGCGCGGGCTTCCTGATGCGGCCGTTGGGGGCGATCATCCTGGGCGCCTACATCGACCGCATCGGACGGCGGCGCGGGCTGCTCGTGACGCTGGGGATCATGGCGTCCGGCACGGTGCTGATCGCCTTCGTGCCGGGCTATGCCACCATCGGGCTGCTGGCGCCGGTGCTGGTGCTGATCGGGCGGCTGCTGCAGGGGTTCTCCGCCGGGGTCGAGCTGGGCGGGGTGTCGGTTTACCTGTCCGAGATGGCGACGCCGGGCAACAAGGGCTTTTACGTCGCCTGGCAATCGGGCAGCCAGCAGGTGGCGATCATGGTCGCCGCCGCCATCGGCTACGTGCTGAACCAGACCCTTGCCCCGGCGGAGATCGGCAGTTGGGGCTGGCGCATCCCGTTCATCATCGGCTGCCTGATCGTGCCGTTCCTGTTCTACATCCGCAGCAGCCTGCAGGAGACGGCTGAGTTCCTCGCCCGCCCGCACCGCCCCAGCATGGCGGAGATCGCGCGGTCCCTGGTGGTCAACTGGCAGATCGTGCTGCTGGGGATGCTGATGGTGGCGATGACCACGATCTCCTTCTACTTCATCACCGTCTATACCCCGACCTTCGGCAAAAGCGTCCTGCACCTGAGCGAGACCGACAGCCTGATCGTCACGTTCTGCGTCGCGGTGTCCAACTTCATCTGGCTGCCGGTGATGGGGGCGCTGTCGGACCGGGTCGGGCGCAAGCCGCTGCTGCTGCTGTTCAGCGGGCTGACCGTGGTGACGGCCTACCCGGCGCTGGCCTGGCTGGTGCAGGACGCGACGTTCCCGCACATGCTGATCGTGCTGCTGTGGCTATCGTTCCTGTATGGCAGCTACAACGGCGCGATGGTGGTGGCGCTGACCGAGGTGGTGCCGGTGGCGGTGCGGACGGCCGGGTTCTCGCTGGCGTATTCGCTGGCGACGGCGGTGTTCGGCGGGTTCACCGCGGCGATTGCGACGGCGCTGATCGAGTGGACCGGCAACCGGGCGGCGCCGGGCATCTGGATGGCGTTCGGCGGGGCCTGCGGGCTGGTGGCGACGGTGCTGATCTACCGCGGCAGCAGCGTGGAGCGGCGGGCAGTGGCGGAACGTCATGCGGCCGGCGGGATCAGCGCGTGATGCCCCGTGTCCCGCGCCGGGCCGCAGTGCTAGGCCTGGCGGCGCTGCTGCTCGTCGGCGGCGTACAGGCGGCGGAGGTCCACGTCGTCAGCTCCGGCGGTTTCGCGGCGGCTTACAAAGTGCTGGCGCCGGGGTTCGAGCAGGCGACGGGCGACCAAGTCAGCACCGCCTGGGGTCCGTCCATGGGCAAGACCGTCGACGCCGTGCCCGCCCGCCTGGCCCGGCATGAACCCATCGATGTGCTGATCATGGTCGGCTACGCGCTGGACGACCTGGCGGCCCAGGGCGTCGTCGTGCCCGGCAGCCGCGTCCCGCTGGCCCGGTCCGGCATCGGCGTGGTCGTGCGTGCCGGTGCGCCGCATCCCGACATCAGCAGCAGCGCGGCGCTGCGGCAGGCGCTGCTCGATGCCAAGTCCATCGCCTACTCCGACAGTGCCAGCGGCGTTTACATCGAGACGACCATGTTCAAGCGCCTGGGGATCGAGGCGCAGATGGCCGGCAAGGCCCGCATGATCCCGGCCGAGCCGGTCGGCGCCGTGGTGGCGCGCGGCGAGGCCGAGATCGGCTTCCAGCAGATGAGCGAGCTGAAGCCGATCCACGGCATCGACCTTGTGGGGCCGCTGCCGGCGGAGGTGCAGCAGGTGACGGTGTTCTCCGCCGGCGTGCTGGCCGCGGCGCCGCAGCCGGAGGCGGCACGAGCGTTGATCGCCTACCTGGCCTCGCCAGCGGCCGCTGCGGCGATCACCGAGAGCGGCATGGAGCCTATGGGATCGGCGCATTGATCACCGGCGCGAGGTCCCCGGTTCCGCTGGACCTGTCGGGCCTGCGGGTCGCGATCACCGCCGGGGCGGGCGGGATCGGCCGGGTGATGGCGGACAGCTTCGCCGCCTGCGGTGCCGCGTTGTTCGTGTCCGACGTGGACGAGGCCGGGCTGGCCGCCTGCGGGCATCCCGGGATGCGGGCGGACGCGGGCAAGCTGACCGACCTGGAGGCGTTCATGGACGGCGCCCTGTCGGCCTTGGGCGGGCTGGACGTGCTGGTGAACAATGCTGGGATCGCCGGGCCGACCGCGCGGGTGGAGGACGTGACCCCGGCGGAGCTGGACGCCGTGCTGCAGGTGGACCTGGCGGCGATGTTCCATTGCGCCCGCCGGGCGGTTCCGGCGCTGCGGCAGGCCGGGGGCGGCAGCATCGTCAACCTCAGCAGCGCCGCGGGGAAGTTCGGCTTTCCCCTCCGCAGCCCCTACAGCGCGGTGAAGTGGGGCGTGGTGGGGTTCACCCGCACGCTGGCGATGGAACTGGGACCGGACGGCATCCGGGTGAACGCGATCCTGCCGGGCCTGGTGGACGGGCCGCGCATCCGCTCGGTGCTGCACAACAAGGCTGCGGCGACGGGCGTGGGCGACAACGAGCAGACGGAGCGGACGCTGGCGACGGTGAGCCTGCGCTGCTTCGTGACGCAGCAGGACATCGCCAACATGGCACTGTACCTGTGCAGCCCATTCGGCGCGACGATCAGCGGCCAGGCGATCAGCGTGGATGGCGGGCTGGAAGGTCTTTCTTAAACCCCTCTCCCTCCGGAAGAGGGTTGGGGTGAGGGAGGCCGCAAGCGCCAAATCCGGCATGCTTGGGAGCGGATGTCGTGCCTGGGCCGGTAGATCAGGCGCTTGCCGCCTTCCTTAGGAAGGGGCCTACAGGGGCATAGGGTGGGTTCTATCCTATCCCAGAGCTTTAAGGGTCCTCAGCGGCCTTCCCAGGCGGGCCTATGGGGTCGGCCCGATCACGGCCAAAGTCCCAGGGCGGTTCGATGCCGGCCAGCTTGCTCAACCGAGCGCCGTCGTCATAGGGAAGCGCGTATGTTTTCGATCAACGCCGGCCGGCGTTGCAGCGACCGGTGTGCGGACTTCAAGTCGCTCGCCAAGTGCGGCTTGAGCCGGCGAAGGGCAACCACTTCGTCCTGTCCCTTCAGCTCCAGCAGGACCGCAAGGGCGAAGCACCACTCTCGCTCCTCCAGGTAGCCGCGGCGGCTGCTACACCACCCGGATGAGATCGGGTCAGCGTAGCGTCGGAAGGTGAAGGCGGCATTGGCGCCGAACAGGCCGAAGCCCATCAGGACGGTCGCAAGATCGGTCGCCCGCTCGTTCACCAGCCGACCGCCCGGTAGATCGGGCCAGTCGGACAGGATCAAGTGGGCAAGCTCATGGGCCAGGACTGCGATGAGCGCCCCAGGGTCGTCGGCAAGCGCGGGGTCGTAGGTAACAATCGGGACGTCAGAGTTGCTGAACGTGCCGAGCGCCGCCGGGCCTGACCGCACCAGAGGCGCGACGTCGCTGACCCGCAGATCAGGCTCGGGCTCCTGGGCGACGAGGCAGCACCGCCGATTTGCCACACCGGACAAGCGCCTGACATGGTCGAAAATATGCTGCACGCGGTCGTGCCCGGTTGCCTCGGTGGGCGGGAAGAACTCGCTTGTGGGTTCGACCAGCGGCGTCCGCCTCAGCGACACCAGCCCGCCCAGCCGGTTGCCCAGCAGCTCCCATGCAGCGAACTGCCACGCTTCAAGTTCCGGCTCCAGAAATGGCCGGGGCCGAGACCAAAACGCCACCGCTTCAGACCCCTGCCAAGCTGACTGAATCGGAGGTATTACCGCCGGCCTGCACCGAAGTGAAGAGGGCGTCCATGTGAATGTCGAGGGTGCGAACTGGCGCGAGCGAGGCCATGGTATCGTGCATATACCGCGCTGGAGACACTGCGTCAGCAGGTTCTGCGTCCAGGAGTGAGCGGGGCGAGCGCAAGTGTGCAGACGCCATGTGCGATTGCCCTGCTCTCCGGAAGAGGGTCAGTCCACCGCCGGGGAACCAGCCGTGACGCCGCCGTCGATCACAATCGTCTGCCCCGTCATGAACCGCCCGGCGGCGCCGGCCAGGAACACCGCGGCCCCGGCGATCTCGTCCGGCTCGCCGATGCGCTGCAGCGGCGTGTCGCGGGTGCGGCGGTGCAGGTTCTCCGGGTCCTCCCACAGCGCGCGGGCGAAGTCGGTGCGGACCAGGCCAGGCACGATGCAGTTGACGCGGATGCCGCGCGGCCCCCACTCGCAGGCCAGGTTGCGGGCCATCTGCATGTCAGCGGCCTTGCTGATCCCATAGGTGCCGATGCTGGTCGATCCGCGCAGCCCGGCGATGCTGGACACCACCGTCACCGACCCCTCGCCCCGTTCGGCCATGCCGGGCAGCACCATGTTGGCGAGCCAGTGGTTGCTGCGGACGTTGCTGCCCATGATGCGGTCCCAGGCGTCGTCCGGGATGGTGCTGGACGGGCCGAAATGCGGGTTGACGGCGGCGTTGCACACCAGCGCGTCGATGCGGCCCCAGGCGGCGAGCGTCTGGCCCACCAGGGATTGCAGCTCCTCCTTGCGGCCGATGTTGCACGGCACCACCAGCGCCTCGCCGCCACGGGCGCGGATGCCGGCGGCCACGGCCTCGCACGCCTCCGCCTTGCGGGAGCTGATGACGACGCGGGCGCCGTGCTCGGCCATGCGCTCGGCGATGGCGCGGCCGATGCCCTTGCTGCTGCCGGTGATGACGGCAACCTGGCCGGTCAGGTCGAATAGGGTGGGCATGGCGGTCTCCTCTGCTGGCCAAGCGACATGCGCGCCACCCTGCGGCCATGTTGCCGCCTTGCCAAGCCGCGCCCGATCCGGCAGGGGAGGCCCGACGTTTCGGGAGCAAGACATGGACACGCTGCAGGCCATCGGCATCGCCATACTGCAAGGGGCGACCGAGCTGTTTCCGATCAGCAGCCTCGGCCACGCCGTCGTGCTGCCCGCCGTGCTGGGCTGGGGCCTGGACCAGCGCGCACCGGAGTTCCTGCCCTTCCTGGTGCTGCTGCACACCGGCACCGCCGTCGCGTTGCTGGCCTACTTCTGGCGCGACTGGCTGGCGCTGGGCCTCGGCGTGGTGGGTGCGGGCGGCCAGGCCAGGGTGCGGGACGCCCGGCGGCTGCTGGTGCTGATCGTCATCGCCACCATCCCGGCCGTCGTGGTGGGCTATGGGCTGAACACGCTGCTGCGCTCGCTGTTCGCCGCCCCGGCTATCGCGGCCGGGTTCCTGGCCGTCAACGGGATCATGCTGCTGGCCGGGGACCGGCTGCGCGGGCGTGCGGGCGTCACCGGCACCCTGCACAAGCCGCTGACGGCGATGACCTCGCTGGATGCGGCGCTGATCGGGGTGTGGCAGTGCGGGGCGCTGCTGCCGGGCATCTCGCGGTCGGGCGCCACCATCGTCGGCGGGCTGCTGCGCGGGCTCGACCATGAGGGGTCGGCGCACTTCTCCTTCCTGATCGCCCTGCCGGTCATCGTCGGCGCGACGGTGCTGGAGGTGCCGCACCTGCTGCACGCCAGCGTGGCGCCGGGTGTGTTCCAGCAGGCGGCGCTCGCGGCGGTGGTGGCGGGCACCACGGCCCTGCTGACGACGGCGGTGCTGATGCGCTACCTGCGGGGCAACGACCAGATGGCGCTCAACCCGTTCGCGATTTACTGTCTGGTCGCCGGGGTGGGCAGCGCCGCCTACCTGCTGATGCGGCAGGCTGCTTAGTGGTACTGACCCGGCGCCTAGCCCTAGCTGCCCCTGCCCTGCTGCTCGCTGGCGCCGACCGCGTGCCGTTGGCGGCGCTGCCGCTGTCGCGCATGGAAACCGGGTGGTGGCGGGCCCGGCACCAGGAGAAGCTGGCCGAGATCCGTAACCGGCGCGTTGACCTGATCTGGGTGGGCGACAGCATCACCCAAGACTGGGAGCGGCGGGGCCCGCCGGAGTGGCAGGATTTCGCGCCAGTCTGGCAGCGGTTCTATGGCGACCGCAACGCGGTGAACCTGGGCTTCAAGGGCGACAACACCGGCCACCTACTTTGGCGGATGGCGAATGGCGAGATCGACGGCATCCAGCCCAAGGCAACGGTGGTGTTGATTGGTGCCAACAACATGGGCCGGGTGCACTGGTCGGCGCCGCAGACGATCGCGGGGATCGATGCCGTGGTGGACGACCTGCAGCGCCGGCTGCCGATGACGCAGGTGCTGTTGCTGGCGGTGCTGCCCAGCATTCGGTCCAAATGGGTGACGCGCACGACAGACGAGGTCAACCGCGGCCTGGCCACGCGTTACGGGGGCGGGGCGGTCGAGGGGGTGACATACATGGACCTGGGCAGACTGTTCATGCGCGATGGCCTGGTGGAACGCGCCGCCTTTTACGACGACCTGCTCGATCCACCTGATCCACCGCTGCATCCGTCGGTTGCAGCGCAAACGCGGATGGCAGAAGCCATTGAGCCGGCGCTGGCCGCCATGCTGGGGGATCGCAGCAAAAGTCGGCGCTGAATGCACCGTGGCGGGAACGCCTGAATGTCAAGGTCGTTCCCGCTGGCATGCTTTCGATAGTTCCGAAACCGCGGCGCTGAAGGCCGCGGCTTAGCCTGCTAAACGCGGAACTCTTCCGCTGATTTACCGCTGGCTTCGGCCTGGGTGAGCCAGGTCGGCTTGCGGCCCCGGCCGGACCAGGTCTGGCCGCTGGGCGAGCGGAACTTCACCGCTGCAACCTGATGCTCCACCTTCTTGCCGCGCTTGCCTTTCTCCGGCGTCTCCCGCTCGTGGCCGAAAAGCTGGGCAGTAGTGAGGCCGATGGAGGCAGCTTTCTCCTGGAACTCGGCCATCAGGCTTTGCCGCGCCTCCTCCAGCTTGCCCGAGCGCTCGTGCTCGGCCAGCTTGATGAGTTCCTCCAATTCCGTGTAGTTGAGTCCGGATACCATCCTGCGAAGTTTGTCGTTTGCCGAATCGACCATTTCGATGCTCCCTGTCGCGTTGTGCGAAAGCATTGGGGGTTTCGCCGGGCGATTGCAAGAGTCCTTTTCATCGGACCGCAAACTTTCGGGGCGCTTTGCCGCATCGTTCAGCAGATGACGCCTGCAATGCCCGCCAGCAGCGCTGGACGCCGGCGCAACAATTCGATGGCGGTGCGGAGATCGCTGAACAGGTACGGCTTCAAGGCGCCGAGCACGGCATCGGCGTCCCTGCCTGTTGGCCCGAACAGTACAGCCAGGGCGAACACCATTCGCGCTCCGGGAAGGCGCCCAGGCGTGAGGATTTCCAACCTTGCGAAAGCGGGCCTTGGAAGCGCCGGGAATTGACCGCGCAATTGGCGCCAAATAGGCCGAACTCGATGACGGCCGCCACTCGGGCCGTGACGCGCTCGCGATCTTGCCGGTCGCCTAGCGGTTCCCTGGGAATGGCCCTAGGGCGCGGGCGGGCCAGCTTATGGGCGAGCGCCGTGGCCATCCTCAAGGGGTTCTCCCAGGAGTGCCGGCCAGGAGTACCGGATCGTCGGTGACCAGGACGATGTTGCCCTTGCTGCCCTCACTGATCCCGAACGTGCCCGCGGCGGTGCGCCGGTCGCACCGCAGGCTGGTCAGCACACCCCAGCGCATCTCCGGCCCACGCGGCTGCGCCATCCGGCCCACGCGGCTGCGCCACCGGGCGATGCTCCCACTGGGCGTTGCCGGCATCGTCGCGCTTCACCTGCTAGACCGCATGCCAGGTCTTGTCATGGCTAAAAGCCCGTTTCGAAAGGGGTTGTGGGCCAGGTCTGACGGTGTGACTGGGACGGCTGTTGCGGCGTTCCAGGTTGTTTGCCTGTCATGGAGCTTGGCATGTGGACGCCTGAGGATCGCGCGC
>JAABUX010008265.1_pt1 | contig 12039 bp, 20 predicted proteins | sample 5561851 | NCBI WGS metagenome assembly JAABUX01 (sample SAMN10711883, study PRJNA513361) | rock metagenome | isolation source: Antarctica rocks | place: Antarctica: Victoria Land, Richard Nunatak red sandstone | collected 2016-01-03 | reverse complement strand
GAAGACATTGTGGCCCCTGCAGTCGCCTGGCCCCACCCCCGCAACACATTCCGGTAGACAACCGGGCAGCCCCAGATCTCTGTGCACTGCCCGCCGGCGGGCAGAGCGAGATCCGGCATGACGCAGAGCACCCGCACACAGTTTCCCACGCTCCGGACTGGCCAGCATGGAAGCAGTGACGGGACTCGCGGTGAGGCGCCGCGGTTGCCGGGCTCAGCATCACTGCCGGCGCCGGATGATCAGCAGACAGCCTGGCGGCGCGGCGGAGATGCAGCCTGGAGCTGGTCGCAATCTGAAGCAGGCGTCTCCGATGGTGACATGCTGAGCCAGCGCTTGCCTGTCCCGCAGCGCAGACGCCCAGAAGGAGGAGCTTACCACAGACATGTACATGGGGCACCGCTGGCATCCATCACGACGTGCCTCGCCAGGGACCAGCGCCGGCTCAGCGCCCAACTCGACAGCTGGATGCGCATGCTGATGCAGCATGTGCCGGGACAGCAAGGCACGGCCGTGGATGAGGGACAGCCAGGACGACAGACGCGACGCCGCAGAGACAGGGACAATGGTGTCGTTTGTGCGGAGGAGCCAACTCTGCGAAGCGCCGCACGCGCTGCCCTCCGAGGCGGCGGCGGCGGTGGCGGCGGCCCACAGCCTGCTGCCGGTAGGGTTCAGCAGGGCCGTGACCGGCCTGCAGCCGCGGCGCCAGCTGGCGACGGCATTCCGACGCAGTACGGGTGCTGAAAATGCTTTAACATATATTATTGATTCCTTGCTGAGACTCTATGGTAGCATGTTGTGCAAGCGGCTGCAACTGGCAAGAGCTTGTGCTGAGTCATCGCGCGTGCTATGACGACGCGACGCCCGTGGTGCCGTGTCAGCCAGCACACTCTCCTGTGTGACTCAGCGTGTCAGCTCTGAGGTCTGCCCGCCACGAATGATGCAGGACAGCGCGCAGCGAGCCTCGGCCGCCGCCGACAGCGTCGGGCATCGGCGCGTGGTTCGACCAGCGGCGGCGCGACGCTGCGGCTGCGGCGCGGCAGATGCCGTTTTGGCTGGTTTTGCACCCGCCAGGTCACCCCGACAAGCGGCGCCTGATGACGGTCCACGACTTCTACGAGTACACTGAGAGGAAAGGTGCGTCTCTGAGGCGCTTGCGGGCAGACCATGAGATTCATGCATGCAGTCATGGCGCATATTACAGCCGATAACCTGTTCCTGCCTGACGCCCTGCTGCTGCGGCATCTCAGTGCAGTATGCACATGCAGAACTCAGCATCATAAAGGGCATTACCCAGACATATAGCGACGCATCTGCAGTGTTATCACTCACGAGGTCGCATAATCACTGTCAGCCGGCCCACATAACTGCGTGTGGAGGCGACAACAGGGCGGGAGTTCTTTGACAGCCTCAACCGCAACGCCGACGGGCGAGTCAGCCTGGACGACCTTAAGGCCGCCATGCGCCAGCGCAACCTGCCGGAGCGGTACGCCCAGGACTTCGTGCGCTCGGCGCGGGGCGGCCGCTGGTGGTCCCAGTCGATCACGTGCGCACTTTTCTTCAACAACCCACAGCATGTTGCCAGTGGTTTGCCATCGTCACCTCAGCAAATGCGCACATCGCCCTTCAGCGGTAAACCGAGCTGCTAGGGATGCATATCCCACCCGCTTCGCTGAAACTCGAGCACTACGCATCATGACTTGAGCAGCATGCAGGTGGGATGAATTCCGTGCGATGATGGACGAAAAGGAGCCGCGCATGCTCAGGTGGGGGCTGATCTTAGCTAGTTGTTACAGCTGTTCATGCCTGTGCCCGTGACAATTGAGTGGCGACAGGGTCTGGAGGCAAGTCTCAATGCATTTGTCGGTATGCAGGGCGTTCACTGGCATGAGGATGGACGTAGCGGGCGAGATGCGCGTGGACGACATCAAGGGTTCCCTGCGCAGGCTCGGCGTGCCGGCAACCGATGCCAATGCTCACGCCATGATCAAGTGAGCATCGATCCGTCCCGATACTGCCGCTGCACGTTTGTCCCAGCACTGTCATCCCAATGCTCTGCGTAATCTCGTGTGGACTTCACGTGCGCACGCCGTCAAGCCAGAGGCAGGCTGCCTGGCAGCTGCCTGCGCAGTGTGCATGCTGCATCTTGCTGGAGTCGAAATCACGGACTCATCGCTGCCGGCCAGGGCCTTGGGCGCAGAGGACGACGGCGCGGTGAGCTATGGCCGGTTCCGCAACTTCCTGGTGCTGCTGCCGCCGGAGCGCCTGGCCGGCATGGACGCCGAGACGGCCTGGTTCGAGTCCGCCACCATCATCCCGCTCGGTGCCGTCCGACGCCACCACCTGCTGTGTCCCTACCCTTCCCCGCATCCGCATTGGTCGTCCACGCTGCTTGCCTCCCCATTGTGAGCGGTTTTAGATTGCTGATATACACGGTTTGACCGACATTACTGCGTTCAGCAACTGAGCTTGCATGAACATGAACAGGGGTCCTGCCACACGGAAGAGTGCTATACGCACTCTATCCCCGGCGAAGCCGTTCTGCATTGTGCGCAGGACCGCCGGCGGCCGAGTCGGGCGTTGGCAAGGACCTGGTGCGCGCAGCGCTGGCGGGCGGCATTGCCAGCAGCAGCTCCACGCTCGTCCTGCACCCTCTGGACACGCTGAAGACCCGTATACAGGTGCCTTCGATGCGTGAAGTCCTGATACTGACTGTGCAGTTCAACCATTCGTCGCTGTCTGACTCCCAGTCCTGGGCTGACCAGAGCTACAAATCGCTGGCTGTAAGATGTTGCCCATGCAAGCGACACCAGCAACTGACCTGTGCAGGGCACACCGGGAGCAACCGTAGGCGGCGTCGCGAGATCAGCGCCATCCATCGGGCTACCTGGTTTATACCGCGGCATCATCCCTGCAGCCGGCGGTGCGCGTGTCATCGAGCTGTTCGCCGGTTGGGCACCGCTATGTCACGTGTGAGTATCGCGCACACAGAACCGGCACCCCTATCATGCCCTGCTGCTGCAGGGTCCTTCGTGAGCCATGGCGTGCGGTGTCTTGCGTATGAAGCGGCTTTCGCCGCCGGCATGGCTGCGACAGATGGTCGGCACGAGCTGCAGGTGGCTTCACTGCTAATCGCGTCTAACCATGTTTAGTTACCGTCAGCGTGTAATGCAGACGCTGCGCGATGAGCCCATGCAGTCGGGATCTCTGACCTGCTGGCTATGGTGCCCTTTGTTGCGGAGGTTGCGGCTGCAGTGTAGATGCTGATCGCTCGAGCCTGCACGGCGCACAACCAGTGTCTCAAGTGTGAGCTGAGCATCTATGGTGTGCGTCTACCCCTGCGCAGGTCCAGGGCCTGGCGTCAGCGGTGGGCACGGTGCTGGGCACTTGCGTTCGCATCCCTATGGAGATCTGCAAACAACGCCTCCAGGTGCGCGGCGGACAAATCTAGAGTACCTGCAAATTTCGCCTTAGCTACAGTGTTCGTGGGTGCTTGTGGCTGCCGTGCTCCGCTAGGGTCTGTATGATAGCAAACCCTGCACTGCACAAGCGAACATGGATGTGTGCGTGATGCTTAATACTGTGCACCTGCCAGCAGACAGGATTGCTGGAGGTTGGGGTAAGGTTGAGGCGCTCCTGATGGTCCGCGCAGATGGGACGCCACGCCGACGTCGCCGAGGCGTTCCGTGTCGCCGCGACGGGGCCGGAGGGCGCCCGCGGGCTCTTCCGCGGCACCGGCGCGCTGCTGAGCCGCGAGGTGCCGTTCTACGTCTTCGGCATGGTCGGTTACCAGCAGCTGAAGAAGGTCTTCAATGGTGTGCCTTGCATGGTCCGGGGGCAGAACTGGCAGTGTGCACATGGCAGCTGCCTTGCCAGAGATGCTCTGTGCACATGGCAGCGGGATGCAGGGATCGAGGCCTGCTCAGCAGCAAGGCTGACCATCGCGCCGATAACTTCTCAGGTGCGCCGAGATACTGACACACTGTCTGCGAGAAGCTGTGAAGAGGCACCCTCTGTCCGCAGGCGAGGCCTTTGGGCAGAAGCCGCGGGAGCTGGCGCCGTGGCAGGTGGTGGCCATCGGCGGCCTGGCCGGCGCGCTGGCGTCCATTGTGACCACGCCCGCGGACGTGGTCAAGACCCGCATCATGACGGCGTCCGCATCGCAGGCCGTGTCGTCAGGCGCGTGACGCTGAAGTGTTGCTTTGTATTTCTGTGTTGCTTTGTAGTTCCCGACATTATCCGTGTAGAAAGTCTCATTGTTTATATCGACGGCCTGGAGGGTGCACACTCTCGTGTGTGTGTTGGCGAGAAGCAAGCACACTGGGTGGGTCTGGTGTGCCAGCCTGCGGCAGGGCGCCACAACTGATACTCTGCATTTCGCGATGCAGGGCGCATCATCTCGGAGATCCTGGCGACGGAGGGCGTGGGCGCGCTGTTCAAGGGCGCGCTGCCGCGAGCGTGCTGGGTCGCGCCGCTTGGCGCCATGAACTTTGCCGGCTACGAGCTGGCAAAGAACGCGCTGAAGGAGCGCAGCAGCGAGGCGTCTGTGTCAGTGCCGGTGGCTGCTGACGTTGACGGTGCCGGACGAAACCAGGCGCTGGCAGTGTAGATTCACACAAAGCGATGCAGCATGGGGCAGCCTGAAGGACGATCGGCGCCATTGCAGCAGGCCGACCGCACAATGCACTGCTGCACGGGCAATGCTCTGCCCGCACGAATGCCAATCCCGCATGCAGGGCAGCATCAACGATCGAACTCCAACCATAGACGTCTGTATGAACATTGTTGATCAAGTGAACCCAGAGTCCTGTCCTCCTATCAGGCAAGCTGACCAATTCTGCACCGGCAGACGGCCAAGTCTATCTGCGAAGCCTTCGGCCTGCATTATAGGTGCACATGCGTGTGGAGCTGTGTGCGTGAGATTGCTGGAAACACACTCTCTTGTGCAGCTCAGATTGCTGTGGCATTGTGAGGACATCACAGGACGAGTGGCAACTTGGTGTCATGTTGCCACTTCATATCAAGACTAGCCATGCACGTTCAGAGGCCTCAACCTAGACGTTGCCTACAACTCTCCGTACAACACAGACTGACACGTCAACGTCGTGAGTTCAAACCAGCAACTTGTCGGTTGCCTGTGATGCAAGCAACATTCAGCTAAACAGGGGTTCCAGCCGTTTTCGTTCACAAAGCCAGCCGCCTTCGAGTTGTGTCTCCAGCGCGCCGACGGAGCAGCAGCAGCCGCTTTCGCCTGCTGCACTGCCACAGGAACAGCACCAGGAAGCCGCCGAGCACTGCCATGGTCGGCTGCCACACATGTAGCGCGCCCTTCGTACCGCCGACGCGCCCGCCACTGCCTCCAACCACCTGCAATGGCAGACCCATATCAGAACATCTGACAAAATCCCTGGCATCCAGCCTGACTTTGGTATGCAGGAGACGCCCTCGTGCAGCCCTGGCAAGCTTGCTGACGTAGTACCACTGCAGCGTAAGGCACATGCGGGACGAAGTGCGGACCTGGCTGATGAGCTTCCCAGCGCCGAGAGTGATTTTCCCACTGGATCGCTGCTGTTCATGCTCCGCCTGCTCGCCAGAGCCTCTCCCAGCGCCTGCACAATGGCATCAGCATGAAGTCCACGTGATACAGTCTAGCCCGCTTGTGCTCTGCGGTGTGTGGGCAGGCAATGCAACGCCCAAGTCTTAGCCGCAGTTTGCAGGAGCCATGATTGGCCCGCAGGTTTGTGGACATCAGGCGCACGCACCCTGCAGATCGACTGCCTCAGCAGCGGTGCCCGCCAGAAGTCCTGCCACGGCGTTGCCCGGCCCCTCGCTCTGCGGGTGCTGACCAACCTGCTTCGCCACGCCACCGACGTCGCCCGGCAGCTGCTGTTGCCGCTGTGTCGCTGACTCTGCACCAGGGCATGAGACATCGCTAAGTGTGCTGTTTCTGTATTTGTGCGGCAGGATGCGGTGCAAGCGAGGGCAGCACAAGCATACATGGTCATGAAAGAGCCATTGTGCAGCCATCCGAGGACGAGCAACACAAGCAGCACAAGCCAGGCACACCGCTTGCTGTGGCGTCCACGATCGGCCGCACAGCATTGGCACCAATGGCCGCCGCAACGCCCGGCACCTCGGCCGCGGCCACTGCCGCGGGGTCGATCAGTGCCTGGATGCATCGATAGCACGATTGCACGCTCTCCCAGATAAGGTCATATTGCAGCCATCGACCCTCATCTGAACACGTGACGCTGGCACAGAGGCAGAGGTCATGTTCGTGTGACAGGCATTCCGGAATACCAAAATAATAAACATGGCTTGCTGCAGTGCGCTTGCCTGCCCGTCTGGCAGCACGGCTGGCTGACGCAGGTCGACCTCAGCTGCGGTCCCAGACCCATCGATGGCTGTCGTGATGATCGGGTTGGTGGCGGCATCGCCGCCTGCTGGGTCTGGCTGTTCGGGCACCTGGCTGGTGACTACCGCAGTGGTCGCTTCCGTACCTGTCATCAGCTCACCTTTTGGTCAGATAGAACTAAGCAGACATGGTTGGTAGAACAAGCATCCACGCACCAGGTTTGAACAGGCAAGAAACGGAGCTCAAGGGACAGAGCGCACCCGACGCAAGTGCTGCGCAACACAAACACAAGCAACGCCACTATATATTTGTCATCTCACGGTTGCCATAGTGGGCGATCCGCAAGAATGAGAGACTGACCTGGCAGACTGGCATCGACGGACACCTCTGCAGCGCTGTCCCGGGCGCCAGCCGCAGTCTGAGCGGGCTCGGCCTCCGGTGCTGGCGCCTGGTACAGGCCTCTGCTGGATTCCACCGCCCTTGCAGAGGGCGCCTGCCGATGCAACGCTGTGATGTCAACCCGAACGCATGTGCCGCAGTGTTGAAAAGCGCTTATGCCCAGAGTGACAACATGCACTCGAGCGCCGAGTGTATCACAAATATATCGCCTGTAATACAAGCATGCATTTAGTGCGTTAGCTCAACACAAACAAGTCGCGCGGCGCACACCTTGAGCGCGTGGAACTCGAGCGGGGCGTTGGGGTAGCACTGCAGCGGCGTGCTGAGCACGTGGCTGGCGTTGCCGAGGCCCACGGCGTCCTTGCGGCGCGGCAGGTCCATGTGCGCGCTGCCCAGCTCCTGGGCGAGCAGCAGGTCCGGCCGCGCCAGCCGCTCGTCCTCTCCGCCCTGCACAGGCCGCAAAACAGCTCTGCTCAGCATGTGAACATCTTCCTGCCATCAAGCAGCTTTGCAAAAGAAACATAGAAAGCTGCCGTCACAGAAGAATGGTTCATTGCCACCTCTGCCTTCAAGTCACAACATGCAAGCTGCTGCATCAGCAATGGCAAGGGCAGTTGTTTCTTACGGCGATCCCTTGGAGTCAGTGTTGCTCACCCCGGCGGTCCAGGCGAGCAGGGGCTTCAGGAACTCGAAGCACGACGTTCGCTGATGGCTGGAATCGAGGCAGTTGGAGTCGCCATACACGGCCACGCGGCCGCTGCCGTGCTGCAGCAGGCCCAGAATGCCCGCCTCGCGCGGCGGGTCCGACCCCGCGTCCCGCGCCACCCCTACCGACACGCAGCGTTTTCAGCAATCGAAAGCGACATCTGGGACATGCCGACCCCTTCCGTACCAGGCATCCACCGTGCAACATTCTGCATCACTTCGACCCTAGATTGCGTACAGGTGTGGTTGAACATCTGTGAACTGAAGACCGAAGAAGTGCGGACCCTGCATTGACATGCCATGGCAGATCACAGACGCAGCGGTGCTGATCAATGTCGGTCCTCATAATAAATCCAAGGCTATTTCTTCAGAAATCACACAGTTAATTCCTGTCATGACATCGGTCGCTCACCGACGGTGGCCTTGTCGGTCATGGCGGCGGTGTGCAGCCACGCGCCGGCCGGCAGCCTCGCGACGTTGGCGCCGGACATCACGCCGAAGTCGTCGTCGCACAGCACCAGGTCCCCCTCCAAGACCGCGTCGCCGAAGGCCGCGCCGAACGGCTCCAGCAGGTCGTTTACGGCCGGGATGTTGGCGCCACCTGTTAATCACACTTGATGTGTGGTGTAGGGTCTGCTAAGCGCAACATAGGGTATGCACCGGGGAGCTCCAAAATTTGCTGAATTTCGCACACACCAGTGGCCGGCATTGCGACTCGGCAACTCATCAGCCGGCTTTGCCGCCGAGCCTCACGGAGCCTTGCTTGGTAGATGGAACCGCCTGAAGAGTGTGGCGCACTTGTCGGATACATGTCGGCATGCTTTGGCGAGGTGCTGCTGGAGAAATAAATCTCACCTGTGATGGGCGTCCACCAGGAGCGGGTGTTGTCGTCGAAGAACCGCATCTTGGCCATGATGTCCACGTTGTACCACTCCGCGAAGACGATCAGGCCCAGGCCGTGCCGGCTCACGTCCACTGCGATTTTGGTGACCTCGGCCGCGTAGAACTCCTCCTCAGGGTCCACGATGAGCACGTTTCCATACTGCGGGATAGCAACGAGGTGTGAGCCTTGTATAGTATGGCGACAGTCACGCGCGACTGCGGGTAGAATCACCATGCAGACCGGAGTCCTGTGCTGCAGCAGCATGTGCAAGAGGGTACAGGTGCGACAACCTTAGGCTCGCATTGCAGGGACTACCCAAGGCATTCAATCCGTCCGGCACGGTCTCGCACAACAGACAGCGCGCACACCTGCATGGCGTCGAAGCAGGTGAGCGGCGAGCCGAGGACCTCGAGGAAGAAGCCGGCGTCAACGAGGGCGTCGAACATGGTGTGGAAGTTGGTGTGCGGATGGTCGCCGTGCCAGTCTAGGATGTCCGACTTTACCTGCGACCGACAGCCGAAGCACGCTGTCAACGGCGCTGCAAGCCCTGACGGCAATGCTGCGGGCGTCCGCATGGGATCATATTGTGGCGAGTTGTGTCCTCCCTCATGTTGTAACACACCTTCGCGAAACCGCAACAGGCTCCGCCCAATCGCATCCCGCATGCAGCTTCATAGCCACTCAAATGCTGATGCGGAAGCTCAAGAGGGAGCATCGGACCCCACCTCAAGGCTGTCGCGAGGCAGATACGCCGGCGGGTAGCGCAGACTGTGGAACTGGTCCCATAGGATGCGCTTCTCTCTGTGCCGACATGAGCTGATTAGCTGTCATTGAAAACATGTATGTAATGTAGCTGTTACGTCGCACGTCCGTGCATGAATCCCTCAGCGCTGCGAGGGATCAGGCGCAGGCCTCCCATCTTGGCCAGAGTGTTGAAAGCCGCAGCACAACTTTAGCAAATGCCCATTGCTGTCAGGAGCCGCTGTAGGTGGGCGCGCGGAGCTTCATCCCGACATGGCTCGCGGTTGTCCATGACAAGCAGGCGCTTTGGGTTCAGGCCATCAAGTAATGGTCTCAGAAGCGGAGAACGCAGCAGATCCTGGACAACCGCGACCACCGTCTGGCTGAAGGTAAGCGCTACCTGCGGCCTTTTGGCGGTCATGACTGACTGCAGTGACGGCGACTCACCTGGGCGGCGTCGGGACGATGGCGGCCTTGATCGGCATCGTCACCGTCGACCGCTGCAGCGAGCGGCTGCCTTGCCGCGGCGGCGACACGATCGTGAATGTGACCTGCGCGCCCCAGCAGCACGCTTCACAGACCAAGCCCCACGCACTAGTCTGCCGGGGACAGCCATCAGGCAACCGTGCAATGGAAGGGACAGCACCTCGGTGCGGGGTCAGCTTTCTAAGCTTGGCTCAAAGTTCCCGCCGTACAGACGGATGCGATCATGCAAATGACCTTTGGGGCCACACCTCGCCCTCGGCGGTGCCGGAGGTCTGGCGCCCGGCGTCCGTGACGCGGATGTACAGCGCCAGGAAGCCGGACCACGGCCACAGCTGATCGCTGTACTCGAACCGCACGTCCAGCAGCCCGCCCTCCGCATTGGTCGCCTTGTACACAGGCGCAGCCTCGAACCGGCCTGCAGCAGCAGGTCAAGAAACGGTATCAAACTGTCTTCTGACTTGCAGGCCAATGAGGTTTGGGTGCTGTCCCTGCCGCTCTCGCGAGGCTTGGACCAAGGAACTTTGTCAGATGTCGGCGAGGCGCATTGCTGTGCAACAGCCCAAACCTACCGAGATGGTGCTATGTAAACATGGTCAATGGGTTCGGACAGCCAGGCCTTGCCTTAACGGAGCAGAGCTCACCATCAGCAATGGTAGCCATAGGATGAGGTTTTTGACCACATGTAAACACCTGTCAGGCTCATGCCATTGAGGACGGTGGCGTTGAACATGGTCGGCATGGCGCCCGCATAGAGCGGCTGCTTGTGGAAGGGCCACATGAACGGATCCTTCGTCAGGTCCAGTGAGGCGGGCAGCACCGACGCCCGCGGCTGGTAGCTGAGCAGAATGTCCTGCGCATCCACAGAGTCGTCCAAGTCAGCGACCCAGGGCGAAAGTGGGATAAAAACAGACGAAGCTTCTCATCAAGACCTGCTGATGTTGAGAACTAAACAAAGCTTAAGAGGCAGCACAGTTCTGGGGCTGTCTGCTTGCAAGAGCTGACACCTTGAGCAACAGCCGGCGTGCGGTGAGCTGAGAAAAGTGCTGCGCTCACCCGCGAGGCGAGGAGGTTGAGCTTCCCCTGGCCCTGCTCGAACATGTTGGGCGCGTTGATGCGCGTCGCGCCCTCCACGAGCGCCTGCTTCATGCTGGCGGGGTTGAGCAGCTTCCACCTGTCGTTGAGCACAGCCACAGAACATCAGTCATGGCATGGTACAGTTGCTGCACGTCGCACAGTAGTGCTTTCCACGCGCAGGAGGCAAAAGGGCGACGTAGGAATTAGGAAGGCTGCAGACAGCATTCCTCGTTGAGAAAGCAACAGGTGTCAGCAAGACTTCGGTCAGGCCGACCACCTTTTCTCCTCCGGCACGACGGAGGCTAGCAGGCAGACGGCGCCGGCGGCGACGGGCGACGCGACGCTCGTGCCGGACAGGCTGCGGCAGCCGCCCTCGATCCGCGACCCCAGCACGTCGCGTCCGTACGCCACGATGTCCGGCTGCGAGGTGCCGGCACGGAAGGGGTCAGGCTCAGCATCGGCATCTCACATCTAGGTAGATACCATTCGTGGCCTGGGTAAGGGCAAGCATCGATGCTGCACAACAGCAGCTGCAGTGGGGCGCAACACCTTGGCACGACCGTAGCCGAAAGGGATCTCCCAGGTCGACATGCCCCGCGATGAAAAGCTCGCGATCCTGCAGGCATCCCAGGCTCGACCTTGGCATCATCACAATCTCAGACTCAGCAATGTGCTCAAGCCTCCGCGACGTTCGTTGCTTTTACGCCACGGCACAACCTCTCGTATGCACGCTAATGCTCGGACAGCGTGGCGCTAATGGAAGCGACATGCACAAGAGTGCATAGCGGAGGAACGAGACGCACGCGTCACTGTAGTCAATGCCGCCGATGCCGATGACGTCATTCTGGTCGGCTGGGTTGTTCAGGGTGCCATACAGGGGGCCATCATTGCCGATCGCCGACACCATGATGATGCCGTTGGACGTGATCTCCTGTACCTGCAGCATATGAGCAGCGAACAAGATGTTGCTTTGATGGCCAGTACTTCTGTATTGAATGCATCCAATAGCCTCTCGCGTACGCAGCTTAGTGCAGACGGCGCGCTGAGCAAGCCCTGTCTATCACGTTCTTTCAGCGCAAGAGAACAAGGCAAGTGCATGCCTTGTCAACGAAGGGCTCATCGAGGTAGTCGGGGCCGCCGATGCTAAGGTTGACGATGTTCATGTCGGTGGCGATGGCATAATTGAAAGCATCCAGAAACCAGGACGTGTAAGAAACCTGCAGACAGCAAGCACCCATATCTCTGATTGAGTTCCTGTGGCAACCCTCCGTGGGCAAGCGTGCGAGAGCAAGAGCCACGCACTGCTGACTGGGGGTTCGGCATGTGCCGTCTTGGTCGCACCTGATCGTTGGTGAAGACGCGGAAAGTGTACAGGTCCACCTCTGGGGCAAAGCCCGGG
>JAABUX010008264.1_pt1 | contig 12040 bp, 11 predicted proteins | sample 5561851 | NCBI WGS metagenome assembly JAABUX01 (sample SAMN10711883, study PRJNA513361) | rock metagenome | isolation source: Antarctica rocks | place: Antarctica: Victoria Land, Richard Nunatak red sandstone | collected 2016-01-03 | reverse complement strand
ACTGAGGCAAGCCCTTCAGCCGCGCCGACTCGTCGCGCAACAACGATGAGCCGCGCCGTCTCCTCCCGCGCCCGCGAGCAGCGCCGCCCGCGAGGCCGTCGAAGCGGCTACCCACAAGCACAGGGAGCACTTGCAGGCCTGCGGTTTGACAGCACCGCAAGGTCGCGTGGCTAGACCCCCTGCGAGGCCACTCTGGCGGAGAGCAGGTCGGCGATCTCGGCTGCCGCGAAGCCATATTGGCCTAGAAGCTCCTCCGTGTGCTCGCCGAGACGCGGCGCGAGCCGCGCGATCACCGGCTGCGAGCGGCTCCAGGTTTGCGGGATGCGCATCTGCCGGATCAGCCCCTCGGACGGGTGTTCGACGAGGGGGAAGAACCCGACTCGCTGCATGTGCTCGTCGTCCAGGAGCTCGTCCGGCGTGTTGAGCCGGGCGGCCGGGATGTCCGCCTGTTTGAGGGCTGCGACCCACTCGGCCGTGGGGCGGGTCAGGAAGGTCTCGGCGAGGAACGCGTAGAGGTAGGCGACGTTCTGGGTGCGTGAGGCCATGCTGGCGAAGCGGGGATCGGCGGCGAGGTCGGCCCGGCCGAGCAGCGCGAAGAAGCGCTGCCACTGCTTGTCGTTGTAGATCATGACGCCGATGTGGCCGTCCTCGGTGCGGTACGGGCGGCGGTTCGGGTCCATCATGCGCACGTATCCCGTGGGCGCGAGCGGCGGCTCGAAGGTGCGGCCGTAGAGATGGTCGCCCAGCACGAACTCGGTCATGCTCTCAAACATCGGGACCTCGATCGCCTGGCCCTCGCCGGTGCGTTCGCGGTGGAAGAGCGCCATGCCGACGGCGGAGGCAGCCATCAGGCCGATCGTGCGGTCGACGACCGCGGAGGCGACGAAGGTGGGCTCGCCCAGGCCGCGCGCCTGCAGGACGGCGAGGCCCATCTCGGCCTGGATCAGGTCGTCATAGGCCGGGCGGTCGGCGTAGGGCCCGTCTTGCCCGAAGCCGAAGGCACCGCAATAGACGATGCGCGGGTTGAGGGCGGCGACCTCGGCGTAGGAGGCGCCGAGCCGGGCCATGGCTTTGCTGCGGAAGCTGAACAGCAGCACGTCCGCCTGGCCGAGCAGCCGCTGCAACACCGCGGCGCCAGCCGGGGCCTTGAGGTCGAGCGCCAGGCTGCGCTTGTTGCGGTTCAGGTTTAGGAAGTAGGGACCCATGCCGGGGTGGCGCTTCGGCCCGATGCCGCGCAGCGGGTCGCCTTCGGGCGGCTCGATCTTGCAGATATCGGCACCCATGTCGCCCAGCACCTGCGACGCGTAGGGGCCGAGGACGTTCATCGTCATGTCGACGATCCGCACGCCGTTCAAGGGACCGCTCATAGTGCCGCCTCGATCATGGCGGGGCCGAAGGTGCCGGCGCCGGCGAGGGTGTGGATTTCGGTCGCCGTGAAGCCGATCTCGGCCATCATCTCGGCGGTGTGCCGGCCCGTTTGGGGCGCGGTCGAGCGGAGCGCGGCGCCGCGCCGGCCGTCGACCCAGACCGGGAAGGGGATGTGCCGCTCGCCGCCGCGCTCCATCACCATGCCGCGCGCCTCGGCCTGGAGGCTGCGGCTCGCTTCGTGGGGGGTCAGGACGCGCTGCGCCGGCACGTCGTGGACGGCGAAGCGGCGGTCCCATTCGGCGGCGCTAAGCTGTGCGATGACGGCGCGCAGGCGGGTTGCGAGGGCCTGGCCGTGGTGGCGCCGGGCCGGCTCGGTGGCGTAGTCGTCGCTGGCGAGATCGGGGGCGAGGTCGCGGGCGGCGGCGACGAAGCCGTGCCAGAAATGCTCCTCGACGATGCCGAGGGCGATGGTGGCGCCGTCTGCGGTCTCGAACAGGTCGTTGGTTGGCCAGAGATGGTCCTGGCTCGGCGATTCCTGGTCCAGCCCGTGGCGGATCGCGGCGAAGGACATGGCGGATTCGGCGAGGCTGAGGTCGAGGCTGCAGCCCGTGCCGGTTGCGGCGCGCTGGACGATGGCGGCGAGGATGGCGATGGCGGCGTAGCTGGCGCCGGCGAGGTCGGCGACCGGGATACCGGAGCGGCGCGGCGCCTCGCCCCAATGGCCGGACAGGGTCAGCGCGCCGGCCGCGGCGAGGTAGTTGCCGTCATGGCCGGGGCGCAGCCGGGCGGGGCCGGTCTGGCCGTAGCCGGAGAGGGCGCAGCAGACGAGGCGGGGGTTGATGGCGCGGAGCGACGCCGGGCCGATTCCGAGGCGGTCGGCGACGCCGGGGCGAAAGCCTTCGACGGCCACGTCGGCCCAGGTGGCGAGGCGGCGGACGATGCCGGGGGCGCCGGCGTGCTTGAGGTCGAGGGTGACGCTGCGCTTGTTGCGGTTGGCCATGCGGAACAGCGCCGAGGGCATGTGGCGGGCGAAGTCGCCGGCGGGGGGCTCGATCTTCACGACGTCGGCGCCTAGGTCGGCGAGGGCGAGGGTGGCGAAGGGGCCGGGCAGCAGGGGGGTGAAGTCCAGCACGCGCAGTCCCTGGAGCGGTTGCCACCCTGGTAGTCCGGTCATCGCATCACCTCCGGGTCAATAGGATTTCGGCAGCCCGAGCACGCGCTCGGCGATGTAGTTCAGGATCATCTGCGGGCTGACCGGCGCGATGCGCGGGATCAGGATTTCGCGCAGGTAGCGTTCGACGTGGTATTCGCGGGCGTAGCCCATGCCGCCATGGGTCATGACCGCGGCTTCGCAGGCGCGGAACCCGGCCTCGCCGGCGAGGTATTTCGCGGCGTTCGCCTCGGCGCCGCAGGGGCGCCCCTGGTCGTAGAGGGCTGCCGCCTGCATCACCATCAGGTTGGCGGCCTCCAGCTCCGCCCAGCTGCGGGCGAGCGGATGGGCGACGCCCTGGTTTTGCCCGATTGGCCGTCCGAACACCACGCGTTCGCGGGCGTACCGGGCGGCGCGGTCGAGCGCCACGCGCCCGATGCCCACGGCTTCGGCGGCGAGCAGGATGCGCTCCGGGTTCATGCCGTGCAGGATGGAGCGGAAGCCGTCGCCTTCCGCGCCGATGCGGTCCGCCTCCGGCACGCGCAGGCCGTCGATGAACAGCATGTTCGAGTCGACGGCGTGGCGGCCCATCTTGTCGATCTCGCGCACCTCCACGTGGGCGCGGTCGAGCTCGGTGTAGAAGAGCGACAGGCCGTCGGTCTTGCGCGTGACCTCGGCGAGGGGTGTGGTGCGCGCGAGAAGCAAAATCTTGTTCGCGACCTGGGCGGTGGAAATCCAGATCTTGGTGCCGGTGACCCGGTAATGGTCGCCCTGCCGGTCGGCGCGGGTGGTCAGCGCCGTGGTGTTGAGCCCGGCATCCGGTTCGGTGACGGCGAAGCAGGCTTTGTCCTGGCCGGCGATCAGCCGCGGCAGCATGCGCCGCTTCTGGTCCTCGGTGCCGAACACGACGACCGGGTTGAGGCCGAAGATGTTCATGTGGACGGCGGAGGCGCCGGTCATCGCGGCCCCGGATTGGGCGACCGCCTGCATCATCACGGCGGCCTCGGTGATGCCGAGCCCGGCGCCGCCATATTCTACCGGCATGGCGATGCCGAGCCAGTTGCCGGCCGCCATCGCGGCGTGGAAAGCGTGCGGGAACTCGCCGTCGCGGTCGCGCTCCAGCCAGTACGCATCGCCGAACTCAGCGCAGAGCCGGGCGATGGCGGTGCGGATCTCGTCCAACTCGGAACTCAGCGCGACGTCCATGCGTGTCCTCCGGTCAACCGAGATAGCTTTCGAGCACGCGCGGGTCGCGTGCGAGTGCGGCAGCCGTGCCCTCGACCACGATCTGGCCGGCGGCCATGACGTAGGCGTGCTGCGCGTTCTGCAGGACCTCGCGGGTGTTCTGCTCGACTTGCAGGATGCTGAGCCCGGCTTCGTGCAGCCGCCGGAGCTGGGCGAAGACCTCTGCGACGAGGATCGGCATCAGCCCCCAGGAGATCTCGTCCACCAGGAGCAGGCGCGGCGCGGTCATGAGCGCGCGGCCGAGCGCCAGCATCTGTTGCTCGCCGCCGGAGAGCGTGCCGGCCGGCTGGCGGCGGCGTTCGGCGAGGCGGCCGAACATGGCGTAGGCGGCGTCCAGCCCGCGCCGCATCTGTGCCGGGCCTGCGCTATGGCCCCCGGCGCGGAGGTTTTCCTCGACGGTGAGCTGGGGGAAGACCTGCCGGCCCTCGGGCACGTAGCCGATGCCGCGGCGCTGCCGCTCCCAGGGCGGCAGGGCGCCGACATCCTCGCCCGCCACGCGGACTTGGCCGCGATGGCGGACCAGGCCCATGACGGCGCGCACCAGGGAGGTCTTGCCCGCGCCGTTGGCGCCGATCAGCGCCACCCAGGCGCCGGCCGGCACCTCTAGGCTCGCGCCCGCGACGGCGACGGCCTGGCCGTGGCGGACTTCGAGGGCGTGCACGCTCAGCATGCGGCCTCGCCCAGGTAGGCGCGCACGACGCGGGGGTCGGCGCGAATCGCCGCGGGCGGGCCTTCGGCGATCACCTCGCCCGCGTCCATGACGATCGCACGGTCGCAGACCGGTAGGCATTGGCGTACATTGTGCTCGACCATCACGATGCTGCTGTGCTGGCGGAGGCCGGTGATGACGCCGAGCAGATCGGTGGACTCGGCGGCGGTGAGCCCGGCCAGCGGCTCGTCGAGCAGCAGCAGGCGGGGCTGCACGGCGAGCGCCCGCGCGACCTCGAGCCGCTTGAGCATGCCGAGCGTGAGGGTGCCGGCCGGCTCGGCGGCGCGGGAGTCGAGGCCGACCCGGGCCAGCAGGCGCCGGGCCGAGGCAGCATCGTGCGGCTCGGCGGCGCCGGTGCGTGGCACCACCGCAAGCACGTTGTCCAGCACCGAAAGGTCGCGGAAGGGCCGCGTGATCTGGAAGGTGCGGCCGATGCCCAGCCGGGCCCGGCGCCAGGCCGGCAATGCCGTCACCTCGGTCCCGAGCAGGCGGATGCGGCCGCTGTCGGCGGCGAGCGCGCCGGCGATGAGGTTGAACAGCGTGGTCTTGCCCGCGCCGTTCGGGCCGAACAGGCCGAGCAGCTCACCGGCGCGGACCGCGAGACTCGCGCCGCGCACCGCGTGTACGCCGCCGAAGCGCTTATGGAGATCCTCGACCTCGAGGACCGTCACGGTGCCGCTCCCGCCGCGCGCGGCATCGCGGCCCGAGGCGGCCGCCGGAGCAGCTTCGCGCGGAGCAGGGGCACCAGGCCGCCTGGCGTGAACAGCATCACGGCGAGCAGGAGGGCGCCGATGATGACCAGATGCAGGCTGGGCGCGAAAATCTGCAGCGCCTCGCCGATTCCGACATAGAGGACGGAGCCGACCACCGGGCCGAGAGCGGTCGAGACGCCGCCGATCAGCGGCACGGCGAGGGCGACCAGGGAGACGTCCACCGAGAACACGACATCCGGGTAGAGCGAGGCGGTGAACAGGCCGTGTATGCCGCCGGCTAGGCCCGCGACGGCGGCACTCGCGCAGAACAGCGCGAGCTTCATCCGGGTCGCGCCGATGCCCAGCGCTACGGCGGCGGTCTCGTCGCCCTTGATCGCGAGCAGGCGGGTGCCGGTGCGCGAGCGCCGGAGCAGCAGGACGAGGATTGTGGCCGCGGTGGCGAGCGCCACCATCAGCGTCTGCGGGAGCCAGAGCGGCAGGATGTCCTGGAGGGCCAGCCCGCCCGGGCCGCCGGTCGCCGGCAGCTTGCGCATGATGAGGAGGGCGAGCTGCTGGAAGAACAGGGTCGCGAAGGTGAAGGTGATGCCGCGGAGGCGCAGGCTGGTCGCGCCGATGGCGAGGGAGCTGATCACGGCGGCGACGACGCCCGCGGCCAGCGCTGCGCCGATCGGCCAGCCGGCGTTCATCGCGATCACCACGCCATAGGCGCCGATCCCGGCGAGCGCGCCGTGAGCGAAGGAGACGTAGCCGGTCATGCCGGACATCAGGTTCCAGGCTTGGCCGAGAGCGAGGTAATAGGCGACGTAGTAGACCAGGGTCTGCTGGTAGGCGGAGGCGCCGAGCAGCGGCAGCAGGCAGCCGATCGCGCCGATGCCGATGGTGGCGAGCAGGCCGGGCCAAACTTGGCGCATCAGAGCGCCGCCCGTTGGCCGAGCAATCCCTGCGGCCGCACGAGGATGGCGACGTAGAGCAGCAGGTAGATGATGATCTGCGCCCAGGAATCGTCGAGGAGGTAGCCGCTGACGCTCTGCACCAGGCCGAGGGCAAGGGCGCTCACGAGCGCGCCGGCGACGCTGCCCATGCCGCCGATCACGACGACGACGAAGCCGTCCAGCAGCCAGTCATGGCCGGTGCTGGGGGTCGTGGTGCCGATCATGCTGATCAGCGCGCCGGCTACCGCGGCGAGGCCGACCGCCAGGCTGAACGCCACCCGTTCCGAGAGGCGGACATTGATGCCGCAGGCGGACGCTGCCTCGCGGTTCTGCGCGAGAGCCCGCAGCGCCAGGCCGATGCGGGCCGAGCGGAGCAGCAGGATGACGGCGGCGGTGAGCGCCAGGCAGACGAGGAGCGCGGTGAGGCTGCGCCAACCGACCGTGGCGCCGCCCAAATGCAGGTCGCCGCTCGGCCCGGTGGAGTAGCTGCGGAAATCGCCGCCGAAGCCGAGCGAGAACAGGCCGAGACCGGTGACCGAGAGGGCGTAGGTGACCATCAGCACGTCGAGCGACGGCCGGGCGGCGACGCGGGACAGCAGGAGTGCCTGCACCGCCCAGCCCAGCCCGGCACCGAGCGCGAAGGCGAGGGGGATGCCGAGGAGCGGCGACAGGCCGGCCGGCCCGGCGAGCGCCCAGGTGGCATAGGCGCCGAGGGTGATGAACTCGCCATGGGCGAAGTTCACCACCCGCATGACGCCGAAGGTCAGTGCCAGTCCGAGCGCCACCAGGCCGAGCAGCGCGCCGAACACGAGCCCGTTCAGCACCAGCTGCAGCGCGAGGGTCACGGGGCCGTTTGCCCGGTCAGCTCCATTTCGGCTTCGGCCACTCGATGGGGATCGTGGAGTTCTTGCCGACCACCAGCGGCGTGCCCTTTTGCCATTGCGTGGTGACGTACCGGTAGCCAACCTGCTGGCCTTCCGCGTTCACGCGGAAGGTGCCGAGCAGGGTGGGGACCGGCGTCGTCGCGAGGTAGTCGCGGATGCCGGCGCGGGTGGCGCCCTTGGCCTTGATCGCGGCGGCGATCGTCTCGCCGGCCGAATAGGCGGCGGCGGAGTGGTAGGAGGGGGCGCGCTTGAAGCGGGCCTGGTAGGCGGCGACGAAGGCCTTGTTCGCTGGCGTGTCGACGGTGATCTGCCAGGCGGAGCGGCCGAAGATGGCTTCGGCATTCGCGCCCAGCGCGGCCTTGGTCACCTCGTCCGAGGACTCGATGAAGTTGTAGCCCACGGGGTTGAAGCCGCGCTCGATCATCTGGCGCGTGAGGGCGATGCTCGGCTGGGAGTAGCCGCCCATGCTGAGGGCCTGGGTGCCGGCGGTCACCATCTGCTCGATGATGGAGCGGAAATCCTGGGCGCCCGGCGCGTAACCGTAGGCTTGCGCATCGAGCCCCATCTGCGTGGCGGTGCCCATGGCCCAGTTTTTGCCGGCGATCGAGAAGGGCGACTGCTCGAAGACGATTGCGAGCTTGCGAACGTCCGGGCCCTTTTCGTGCAGGACGTTGAGGAAGCCTTCGTGGTCGTAGTCGGAGGAGGGGAAGGCCTGGAAGCTCCAGTGGAAGTTCCGCCGGGTCCAGATGCTGCTGTCCGATGCGATGGTGCCAAGCATCGGCACCTGGGCGCGCTCCACGACGACGGCCTCGGCGTCGGTGATCGGGCTCGAATAGGGGCCGAGGATGGCGACGACGCCGTCGCGGTCGATCAGGCGTTGCGCGAGGACGCGGCCGGTGTCGGGATTGCTCTCGTCGTCATAGACGGTGAGCACGACCTGGCTGCCGGCGATGCCGCCGGCCGCGTTGGTCTGGGCCACCCAGAGCAGGTAGCCCTCCTGGGTGTACTTGGCGGAATCCGAGAACCGCCCGGTGAGCGACAGCGACGCCCCGAGCTTGATCGGGCCGGCCGCTTGGGCCGCCGTCGCACCGAGGCCGCTCGCTGCAACCGCGCCGCCCAGGAGGCCTCGCCGCGTGATTTTTGTCATTGTTTTCTCCCGCTCCCTCGTTTGTTTTTTGCCGTTGGCTGGGTTCAGGGGCCTGGCCGTGCCCGCAGTTTCTCCGATAATGTGGCCGCTAGGTTGCGCAGCTCGCTGCCGAGCGTCTCGTGGCCGAGGCGCCGAAGCGATTCGCTCATCCCGACGATCACCAGCCCGTGGGTTGCACCTCGCCCGGTCATGACGGGGGCGGCCACGATGGTGATCCCGTCGATGTAGCGGCCCTCGTCCACCGCATAGCCTGCGGTGCGAGTCGTTTCCACCTCGCGCTGCCAGTCCGTCCAGTTGGGCGGCCGGGCCCAGCGGAGTGCCCGGAAGCCACGCTCGACGTCTGGCAGCTTGTGGCCGCCGAAAGCGGCGACGCAACGCCCGGTCGCGCTGATGAGGGCGGGGAAGCGGCTGCCGAGGTCGACGTGTAGCTGGATGCCGTCGGCGCGGGCGATCGCCTCCACGACCATGTGGCGCAGGCCGACCGCCTCGACGCCGACCGCGGTCACGCCGAAGCGCCGGGAGATGTCCTGGAGCACCGGGGCGGCGAGGTCGCTGAAGCTTTCGGCGCGGAGTAGGCCGCGCGCGATCGCCAGGATGCCGCCGGCCAGCGCATAGCGCTTCGTCGCGGGGTCGAAGGAGGCGAGTTCCTCGGCGACGAGCACGCGCAGGATGTGGAGGCAGGTGCTGGGCACCAGGCGGAGCTCGCTCGCGACCGCGTGGACGCCGAGGGGGGCGTCGCTTTGCCCGAGCAGCCGCAGGATGGCGATGGCGCGCGAGACGGCGGGAACCTGGCGCACGACCGCGGCCGGCGGCTCCCGCTGCGCGCCGGCGTGCGGCGGGCGGGGGCGGGCGGGGGTCGCCGAGGTGCTGTCCAGGGCCGAATCCATGTTGTCTGGGTACAATACCCTCCTCTGGTTGACAACAAGCGGTTTGCGTGGCGATGGTAGTCGTGGAGCCATGCAATGCCCAGGCTGACCGAACTCACCCGCTACGACGACGCCCAGCGCCTGTTCTCGCAGGATGGCCTGTGGGCGTTGTTCGACGGCGACCGCACGGCGCTCAATATCGGCCATGAATGCCTGGACCGGCACGCCGCGAGCGGGCGCGTCGCGGTACGCATCGCGCATGCGGACGGGCGATCCGAGGCACTCGGGTTCGCCGAGCTCGCCGCGCTGTCTGCGCGGTTCGCGCACTGGCTGGAGGCGCGCGGGATCGTCCGCGGCGACCGCGTGGCGATCATGCTGGAGCCGTGCGCGCTGTTTTATGCGGGCCTGTTCGGCGCGATGAAGTGCGGCGCCGTCGCGGTGCCGCTGTTTACCCTGTTCGGGCCGGACGGGCTGCGGCTGCGCGTCGATGACTGCAAGCCGCGGGTGTTGCTGACCACGGCCGAGAAGGCCGAGATGGCGCGCGGCATCGAGGGCCTTGAGATCGTCATCGCGGACGCGGCACTTCTCGCGGCGCTGCAGGGCTTCCCGGCCAGCTATCGCACGGCGACGCGGCCCGGCGACATGGCGGTGTTCCAGTACACGTCCGGCACCACGCGCGAGCTTCCCGCGGCGGTGCGGCACACTCATCGGGCGATCGTGGTGCTGATGATCGCGGCGCTGTACGGGACGGGCATCCGCCCGGGGGACGAGTTCTTCTGCCCGTCGTCGCCGGCCTGGGGGCATGGGCTCTGGCACGGCACGCTGGCGCCGCTGGCACTCGGCGTCACGACCGGGGCCTATGCCGGCCGGTTCGACCCGGTGCGCCTGATGCGCGCGCTGCAGGATTACCGGATCAGCAATCTTTCGGCCGCCTCGACGCATTACCGGATGATAAAGGGGAGCGGACAAGCGGAGGCGTTCCGCTTCGCGTTGCGCAAGCTCTCCTATACCGGCGAGCCGATCGACAGCCCGACGCTCGACTTCGTGGAGCGCCTGCTGCATTTGCCGGTCTGCAGCATGTATGGCACGACCGAGATCGGGGTGATCCTGGTGAACTATCCGGGGGCCGAGGATTTCGTGGTCAAGCCGGGGTCGCTCGGCAAGCCGGTGCCGGGCGCGGAGGTGGCGGTGCAGCGCGCGGACGGGAGCGCGTGCGCGCCGGGCGAGGTGGGCGAGATCAAGGTCCGGCGCCGGGGCGAGTGGTTTGCGACCAAGGATCTCGGGCGCATGGACGCGGACGGATATTTCCACCATGCCGGGCGCGCGGATGACGTGATCATCTCGGCGGGCTGGACGATGAGCGCGGTCGAGATCGAGGATGTGCTGCTGAAGCATCCCGACGTGCGCGAGGCGGCGGTGATCGGCGTGCCGGATGCGGTGCGCGGGCAGGTCGTGAAGGCGTTCGTGGTGACGCCGGGCCGGAGCGGCGACGCGCTGACGGTGGAGCTGCAGGATTTCGTGCGCCGCCGCCTGAGCCAGCATGAATATCCGCGGCAGGTGGCCTTCGTGCCCGAGCTGCCGAAGACCCCTGCCGGCAAGGTGAACCGGAAAGCGCTCCGCGACCGTGAGCCAACCCTGACTAGCAATACCTAACGAATGCGAGGAACCATGTCCGAGACCAGCACCGCCTTGCCGCCCGGCCGGTTGTTTCCCAGCATCACGGAGGCGGCGCTCGACGAGTTGCGGGCGCGCATCGGCGTCCGCATCGAGGATACGCTCGAGCCGTGGTGCCACGAGGCGACGCGCGACGGCATCCGCCATTACGCGCACGGGATCGGCGACGACAACCCGCTCTGGTGCGATCCGGGCTATGCGGAGCGGGGGGCGCATGGCGGCATCGTGGCGCTGCCGAGCTTCCTGTTCGCGACGAGCCGCATCGTCTCGGGGTATGTGGGCGGGCTTGCCGGCGTGCATGCGATGTGGGCGGGGGCGGACTGGACGTGGCATCGCTGGGTCCGCCGCAACGAGGTCATCACGACGCAGGCCTGGCTCGCCGGGCTGGTCGAGCACGAGACCCGGTTTGCGGGCCGGGCGATCCAGCAGACCTATCACGTTAACTTCTACGGCGGCGGCGGCGATCTCGTGGCCGAGGCGGATAGCTGGTGCTTCCGCACTGATCGCGACGCGGCGCGGGAGGACGGCACCAAGTACAGTGAGCTGAAGGCCCGGCCGCTGCGGCGCTACACCGAGGCGGACCTGGACCGCGTGTGGCGGCTCTACGCCGCGGAGGAGGTGCGCGGTGCCACTCCCCGGTTCTGGGAGGACGTGGCGGTGGGCGACAAGCTGCCGACGATGCCCAAGGGGCCGATGACCGTCACCGGCTTCATCGCGTATGCGCAGGGCTGGGGCGGGCTCTATATCCGCGCCAACAAGCTTGCCTGGAAGCAGGTGTCGCGGCATCCCGGGCTCGGCATCCGCAACCGGTTCGGCATTCCGGACTGCCCGGAGCGGGTGCACTGGGACCCAGAGATGGCGGCCTTGGTCGGGGCGCCCGGCGTGTATGATTATGGGCCGGAGCGCTGCTCCTGGCTCACGCACCATCTCACCAACTGGATGGGCGATGACGGGTTCCTGGTGCGGGCCGGCAGCAAAATCCGCCGGCACAACCCGGAGGGCGACATGCTTTTCATCGATGGCACGGTGACGGCCAAACGGGTGGAGAATGGCCGCCATCTGGTGGACATCACGCAGGAAGCGCGCAACCAGGACGACGAATTGTCGGTGCTCGGGACGGCGACGGTCGCGTTGCCCGCACGGGGCTGAAGCATTTGTATCCCGATGACAAGCGTCGGAGACGAAGGGGCAGGGCTCAGAACTTATTCGGGCCAGCTGACATTTTGCGCGTTAGCTATACCCTGACTCATTGAGAATCCGCGTACCCTCTTGCGGAAGGGCGTGAGAGGGATTCTACCAGGCTGATGATCCGCCCTGGTTTCCTGGACAAAGAAGCACGGCGAGACCTGATC
>JAABUX010008262.1_pt1 | contig 12042 bp, 10 predicted proteins | sample 5561851 | NCBI WGS metagenome assembly JAABUX01 (sample SAMN10711883, study PRJNA513361) | rock metagenome | isolation source: Antarctica rocks | place: Antarctica: Victoria Land, Richard Nunatak red sandstone | collected 2016-01-03 | reverse complement strand
CAAGGCTCTCGGACGGGCGAATTCCATGAGATTCCTTCGGCTCATCAAGGAGACAGATATGGAAATAATCCAAGTTGCAGAGGCAGAGGATGAGGATATGGACGACATCGAGGTGGACTGTAAGGAGTGGGAAACTAGAAGAGGAAGGGTGTTTGACGTAGGAGGCGGCCTCATGAAACTCAAAGCCGAACTGGAATGCGGTGCTGGAAACCAAGGCAGGTACTACAAATTTCAAGGGCCGTTCGATCTGTAAAAGCCAGAAAAGCAGCACTGTAAAAGCCAGCACTGTGAAAAGCAATACTGTAGAAGCCAGTACTGTGAAAGCCAGCACTGTGAAAGGCAGCACTGCAAAAGCCAGCACTGTGAAAAGCAGCACTGTAAAAGCCAGTACTGTGAAAAGCAGTACTGTAAAAGCCAGTGGGGTGAATACCGAAAAGGAAGGACCGTTGTGGAAGCGCTATCTGAAGGAGAAGGACCGTGACCATATGTACATTCCGCGACAGGGATGCACCTGGATACCAGCAATTCCTCTTATCGGAAGAAGGGTTGATACTATCCACCACTGCTTAGGCGAGCTAGCACGAATGAACAAGGAGATCAGGGCAGACCTAGCGGAGCTGGCCGCGAGTGGAGAAGAATCCAGCAAGTATCCACGAATGAAATCCGCCTTTATACGGTTCAACACTCAATCCGCCGCGTACATGGCCTGTCAAACCCTCCTGAACGCCGACCCTCTGCACTCATCGGCCCGACACATCAACGTTTCCGTGCGAGAATTAAGATGGAGCACTCTATCTTAAAGACTTTTAAAGAGTATATTAAAAGCTTATAGAAGGTTTTTTTAAGCTTTTCATAAATAATAGTATAACGTCCGTCCCTGCGGAAAACCCACCGTGCCGGAAAATATGAGAGGTACTTTGACTTCAAGTGGCTCACATTCTATGTACACGTCGAGGTTTACCATACTTCTACATAAGCCGTGTTCTACAGTCATTTCTAAATATTCAGCTTTGCCAAGACGAAGTGCTGTCATGATATGTTTAAGACAACATAGGGTGGGCCTCAGATATAGTGGGCATGGCAGCGGCCGACAGAGATTAGTAGGACACTGAATATCAAGACCGAAGTGTACGCTTCAGCAAGTAGAGTGATTATTGTACTTGGCATAAAGTCACAGTTGCAAGCACGTGAGGCTGGAAAGGCTCTGCATATATCGATAGTACAGCTGTCGCACGATTGTACAATAAGCGACACCTTGTATAAGAACTGCAGTGCTTCAATATAATCTTAAAGCTGATGAAGAGTAGAAGTCCTTGAAGCTCACGAGGGCTGGGTTAGATAGAGCAAAGTCTGATGATGACTATACTTCGCAGGCCCTACCACGCTATCTAGGACTCTCTTCCCGTTCCTATTAAAGTTCCGAACGGTCCTGGCGAGTGTGTATGTGTGTTCTATCATGGTCATGCAATCTATGGGTATGGACCGTTATAATGTGTCAGCTAATTACATTCTGCTCTGCTGCACTTTCTCCGATTCAGAAGCCATCTATGCTCGTCCGTTGCCGAATGCCCTGCTCAACAGACAGTGAATCCTCTGCAACGCCTCCAAGTTTAGCTTGCTTTGCCCCTTTCTCGAGTAGCATTCGCACCACTTGATCATAACCTCCTTCTGACGCCGCCTGCAATGCGTTGCCATAGTCTCCACCTTGAGCATTGACATCGGCTCCCTTCTCGAGCAGCATTTGCACCACTTGATCATAACCTCCTTCTGACGCCGCCTGTAATGCGTTGCCATAGTATCCACCTTGAGTATTGACATCGGTTCCCTTCTCGAGCAACATCTGAACGATAAAGTTGTGGCCGCCAAATGATGCAGCTTGTAATATAGTACCATAATTTATTCTCCGTCTACCAATGACTTGATGATAATTGCCCTTTTTCAGAACATACTCAATATTTTGGATACCCTTATTACTTCCTTGATCTCTGAAATGATCTGCCCAGTAGACTACGCTATAAGACAAGAACGTGTGGCTCCGGCAGTATGTACTTGGTTTCGTCTCTCGAGCGTCCTCGGGAAGTAAAGCATTCCATAAGCTCGCTCGACGTAATTCTACTTCTGAAAAGGAAATCGATCGTAGACAGATCTTTGCCAAAAGATGATGAGACTCTTCCAGTTCCAGAGACTGTTGCCAGACTCGTCCGGCAGGACGTTCAGTATCAAGCTTACCGAGCAGGAATTCCTTAACTGTTTGATAAATGAAGTAGACCTTCGATTGAATAATTGATATCGTAAGACCACAGCGGCTTGGCAGCGTTTCTTGAAGCCGAGAGGGTCCTTCCTGTTCAAGAGTAGCATACGATGAAGTCTGTTCGTTGACGTTAAGTGCAACATCTATTTCTGTCAATGTTAGCGGTCGAGCAGCAACTAAAACAATCTGTAGCACTTTTCTTGCAAAGACAGGGTCAGGACACTTCTGAAGAAGTACTTCATAGGAACCTTTTATATCATCCGGCAAGTTATCAACCAGCCTATCCATTTCAAAGTTCGTCCCTGACAAGTTCTTCCTAACAATGTTCCACAGCAGATGAAGCCATAGATAAGTTCTATGTTCTGTCTCGAGGAGCCTCTTTTCCAAATGTTCGCTAACCTTTGGGGCAAGACGAATTTCCCTCTTCAGGTTCGCAACTTGGTGTTTAATGACCAGATCGATCTCTTTCTTGATACTTGCTGATTCATTATTCCCTGCTAGTTCGATGTTATTGGACGCTTCCAGTAGTCTATCGAATCTCCGTCGGATCTCAAAGTACGGTCGGCTAGTAACCAGGAACTTGAGGCGGGATGCAGAGGATGAAGTTCGTAAGCCAAGGCAGAAATCTTCTAAACATTCAAGCAGCCTCGGTTGCTCCAGGTCATTGCATTCATCGAGGGCATCAAGCACACAAATAATGTTTCCGGCTGTCAGATCTGTAGTAGCTGCTATAAAGATGGACCATAATTCTGGGAATGTTGTGGATAGCGCTGCGCCCTTCTCCTTATACTTGGGTAAAGCGTGCCGAATTAACTGAGGGTAGAACATGAACAATTGGTGTAAGATCGTAGATATCGCTCGGGAGACGCTCCGCTGTTCAAGACTAGTATCTTTAATGAAATAATAAAGAACCCGCTTTGAGGAATCATTTAGGAAGACCGTGGGAAGGTCTTCGTCAACGATGCACCTGGCGAGGACAGACTTTCCGCACCCGGGATCAGCAGAAACCCAGAGTAGTGTTTGGTTCCCATTGTCTCGCCAATCGAGATATTTTGGGTTTTCGAGGGTCCATAGACAAGTATCGGACACACGTTTTGGGTTCTGATTTTTTTAAGATTCGTAGTCAATCCCACCTGGCCAGAGTGACTGAAGGCAAACGTATTCCTCTGTCGAAAACTTCCCCTCACGTCCTATCTCAGAGTCAGTTTCCCGTACAACAAGGAAGATCGAGCAAGCTTGATTATAGCAATCGCTGGACCTCGAATATAGCCCAGACGCCACCCACAACCTTAATCCTCCAAGCTTAAAATATGAACCGAAGATCAAGGCCTAACCTGAGTATGCGGTGTCTTGTTTCGTTCCGTGGACCATCTTTGCCCAGCGCTGGAGTTCGCCGAGAATGGCATCATACCCAGGGTCTTCTCGGCTCGGAAACTTCGTCATGTCCTGATGTGGTCAGTGGCAGCTTATTCAGCAAAGGCGCCAAACAGTACCATGTGGTTTGCATGTATGCCATACAAGTTGTAGCCCGCGATCTTGGCAGAGCGTTGAGGCACAATCTATGGAGATCGTCAATCGTACGATTTATGATAAGGTGTATATCCACTACCTCTCCAATGCCCTTTACTGCAAGTTCCTCGTAGAAGCAAGTCAACTTAATGGGATCATCCTTCCTCTGCCTCACGATGGTATGGAAGTTGTTCTCGACCATGTGCAACATTTCCGAGTCTGGGTTCAAGACATTGACAATATCCTTGTTCGCTGGCGCAAAAATGCTGACCATACGTCTTCCGAACGTCGCCCATGCTTCAAGGTCAGATCCGCAGTGCGGAACTCCCAGAAACACTATCCCGGTAGTACAACATTCATCTGGTTGACATGTTTTTCAGCGCTGTTCTTGGAATGCGTTAGCGCTTGCTCGATGACCAGCCCGCCGAGACTATGGGCGACGAAGATAATCTTCCTGGATACGGTATCGCTTTATTCTCGCTTGCGCACGAGTTTACCGACCAAATTCTCGGCATGGTTGGACAGCCGGCTACTTGACGCTGGCCCTCGAGTCCATATGTTGACAACATCTGCATCATATCCAAAGCTCAGGATACGTGACTCCGGAATGTCTGGTCCCAGAAGCTCGCTTGGCCAGTGTACTCCCGTCTCTTTATCAAGCCAGGTGTTGTATGCGTTGCCGGTCAGTCCATGAACAAACACGATATCGACATAGGCTTCCTTGCCATGGTCGTAAAGAGTTTTAATGCCATAGTTCTTGCCTCCCGCGACCAGTGCTGCAAAAGCTTTGGGGTTTAGAGGGGTCAGTGCCGGGCCGTCGATCGTCTGTAGTCGTGGACCTTTGCACGAGGCTTCAGGTACTAGCGAAGAGCCTGTTGGTCGATCTAATGAATGCCTTGGAGCAATCAGGTTCTTGAGTTTGCGACGTAGAGACATCTCATTTAGAGGTTCGTCAATTATCTAAGGAGAAATGAGTGAGTTGCCTTGTTATAAGGCTTTCAGCTCCCAAAACGGAATTATTCCGGCGCTAAGCTTATTTCGTAGCTCTTCGTTTTACGGCAGTATCGATAGGGAGAAGTATTTGTCAGCTAGTCGCCTCCAACTCAAGCCGATAGGTTGATTGTCTTGCTCTATTATTTGTAGATAAATGTAGTTGCCTCCTCCTTACATTAATACTTCTCCAGAATCACAGACGCGGACTGCCTCTCCAATGCACCGAAGAAAAGATGTATTATTCAACCGGGATCATGGCTTTCCGATCATTTAAAAGAGATCCAAGTTGGTATAAAGGCTGGGCTGAGTTATCTAAGTTAGAGCGAAAGATTCGGCACATTACCTGCATGCCCATAGTAGATTTACTCTACTTGACCCTCAAAGATTCTGAGAAAGGCTTGATTGAAAATTTAATCGGAAGCTGCTTTAGAAACTCTCTTCGTCGAGTCTGTTAATTCTTTCATTCATTGATTCATTAAGCACTCCTACCACTTAGAGAGGTAATGCAGCTGTAGAACCCTATCATCAACATATTCACAAACGAGCCGGTTTTTTCTCCGACTTAGCCTGATGCCAATCCCGACCCGTTCTGAAGCGTCTTTTTACGATACAATGTTGTGCTTTCATAATGTGCAGTGATCTCCGACGTAGTCTCGATCTCCTCCACGTATCGCGTCTGCTTATTCGTGCTTCCCTCTATAATCGCCTTAATGCTCGTAATATCGAGGCCTTTATCTCTTGCATTTGCCGCATGTCGTTACGATCCTTCACGTAATCGTCCATGCACGTCGTGGGAACACGCGTCGATGCTGAATCTCTAGCCTAAAACCACGACGAAGCATGGCGAATCGAGGAGGGCGAATTCGGGGGTATGAGGCAGTCTCGTAGTCGCCGAAGGTGGAGCCGCGCGAATGCAACCGTAAAAGCCGTACCGAAGTAGGCAACGTAGTCAAACCCTATATATCTGCCTTCTCTTTGTGTGTGTGAACGTAGCGAGTCGACAACGTGTCGAATTCGAATCCACGATGAAATCAACGCGTAATATGGGTGCCCGATCAACAGTGACGCGTGTTCTCATCTCCCAGAAAGCTACTGCCAAAGCCGACTTTCACCGCTGTCATTGTCACCCCCGTAGCATTCGAACCTACGCTGCGTCGATGGCGTGCTCCGTGAAGAGTAGAGGCCGTCTCAGCTCCTGCCAGCAAGCTGACGGGGCCTTCGTCGAGTCTAGATCTTCCGACTATGTTAGTACATGATTGCCAAGGCCAAGAACGCGAGAGTTGGTTAGTGCATAGCTACAGATCTTACAGCCACAGGCTTGACTCGCTTGACTGATACATATAAATTACGTGTAACAGTTATATAAGACGCGTGTGCTAACCTCGCACTAGCCGACTTCAGCAATCGCTTCTGTTGGAAGTACCGATGGGCATGGCGACTCTGCATGAATTTGCGCGCCATAGCAGATAGATACAAGGCTAACAATAACTCCTCATTATCGTAGTGAGGTTCTAAGGCTCGGATAAGACCCTTCTATAAGTATAGAGTAGTAAGAGCTTTGCGGTAATACTGTGGGGAAGGAAGTCTGTTACGCTATAAAAGGAGGCTCTCTGTAAACCAGGCTTAAAGGCGACCACGCGAGCGTAATTTTCTAGATAAGGCGGTCCTGAATATCTAGAAATGGCTATAGAACACGGCTTATGCAGAAGTATGGTAAACCTCGACGTGTGCACAAAATGTGAGCCACTTGAAGTCAAAGTACCTCTTATTATTTCCGGCACGGTGGGTTTTCCGCGACACAGGGACGGACGTTAGCATTAGATAATAAAGAAAGAAGAATATGGTTTAAATAGTTAACCTCTCTCGATTATAGGTAGACTGTAAGAGAGTGGACGAATTTCGTAGGCGCAGGTGCATCGGGTGGAAGTGAAGCAAAGCACTTAATAGTACTACCTCAAAGTACCTATTTTAGGTATTCTATACCTTAAATATAGCGCGCGCTTAGGAGGTTGGGGGGTTCCTAAGAAAAGAGGCACCCCCCTAAAAGAAGGAAGTTTACCGGCTTGGCGGTGCTAAAAGACCTACTCCTAGGGCTTACAGCTGCATATAATAATAATTAAGGGACCTGGTCATTTCTTTCGGATAGGCCGACTTCAAGCTTCTATCATTCATGCCGGGAATACTGATGAGCTAGCCGCGGGGTCAGGGTGGGCGCTAATTTAACACCGTCCATCTTGCCAAGACTTTCCCGCCTTTGACCACACCATCTTCTGTCTTGTATCAATCCAGCGCCTATATAAAGACATCTCCCACCTCTTCATTCCAATCCGATATGGCCGGCGGTCAAGCAAAGTCAAACATCAAGAAGAATGGGCGGCAACCTCCAGTACTAAAGGATCAAGGTGGAGTGCTCGGAGTCCGCACCGCGTGTTTGCGCTGACCGTCTGTAGGGAAACAGCCTCGAGGCATCAAAAAACAAGCCCGTCGTAAAAGCGCACGCCTACAAGAAATACGAACTCGCAAGCAATCCATATCCAAGAGCAATCTTGTCCGAGAAATCCAATTACTGCCCTCCTCAGCATACACAAGCAACATCGCTGCAGACAGGAAAGTATGTTCCTCAATCCCTTCTCATGCCATGTCATACCGCTGACCTGATCGAGGCCTCACGTCCACAGGTCCTCCACAAACCCTCAAAGCCCCATCAGAAACGGAAACCAGAGCACGAAGCTGGACGTTCCTCTTCTCAAGACCGAGACCGGCGTCCGTCGAAGCGACCGCGAACCTCGCCTTCCAGCTGCACTGCTGAAGGAAAACCACATCAGGAGGCGGCAAGTGACACCAGCGAGAGCAGTACTGACCCTCTCCAGTATTGGATCCAGAACGGAAGGTGGCGTAAGGAGTACTTCGAACAAGGCAGCCAGGTCGGGGAAGATTTCGAAAGGGGCAAGTCTCCGGAAGAGTTCGAACAAAGGGATTGGCTAGAAGGGCATTTCTTGAAAGATCCAATCAGACCAATGCACGGGCTTCACCACTTACAGCATCTGTTTGCGAGGAAGAGGTCCTCATCTTCCCTTCGCCGCAAGAATTCGGAATCCAGCCTTCGGACACCCAGCGATCAACTGCCGCGTGAAGTCAAAAGCGCTCAATACAGGAATCCGGACTATAAAGATGAATTGGAGAAAAAGGGCAGCTACATGCGCAAGTCGCCTTTAGGTATCACAGATACGAGCAAGAGCCTCTGCCGAATGATACTAGAAAAGGAGCAGACACTCCCACAGGATACATTATTTCGTGATGACCTGTTTGACGAAACTTGCGAGAGTATGGAGGGCAGGAACGAAGCTATGATTATTCGGGATGTCTCTCCTCTTATTTGTCCTTCTGCCCAAGTTCTAAGAATCTACGGTGCTAAACATCTCAATCATCTCTACGAGAGTGTTAATGAAGGCTGGAACAGCGTAATCTCTTTCCATAGTACCCGCCCACAACCCGACTTCTCCGTAGGATTCCGGCGATCTGCGTTCACAGAGGAACAACTCAAAAAGCTCGAACCTTTTGTGGGTGAGATCGGGTCCAAGGCGTTCACCTACTTCATAGCCACAACGCGGATGTACTTTCCTTTCCTCACCTGCGAGGTCAAGTGTGGTGCCGCGGCACTTGATGTCGCCGACCGACAGAACGCTCACAGCATGACTGTTGCCGTAAGAGGTGTGGTCGAACTCTACAGAGCTGTGAAACGAGAGAAAGAGCTTCATCGGGAGATCCTCGCCTTTTCAATCTCGCATGACCACAGGTCAGTGAGAATCTACGGTCATTACGCTATCATCGAGGAAGATAACACCACCTTCTATCGCCACCCCATCCATACATTCGACTTCACCGCCCTCGACGGCAAGGACAAATGGACGGCCTACAAATTCACGAAGAACGTCTACGATATCTGGATGCCGCTTCACCTGGAGAGAATCTGCTCGGCTCTCGATGATTTGCCGCCTGATATCGATTTCGACCTCTCACAGTCAGCTTCTTTTTCACAATCAGAACCTCAAAGTTCGCAGCCCACAGCTATGCTGGATAAAGACGACAGCCAATCGAGCCTTGTGGGCTCGCAAGAAATTACACCGACCACTTCCTTTACTCAAACAACTGGGCGAGCATCTCCGAGCTAAGCCCCTTCGGGCGTACCAGGATCCGAGTCGAATTCCGACGTATTCTCGTTCTTTCAGAATTCAAGAGTCTACGACGTCGGTTCCATTTCCGGACTATTCTTTCACGTCCATTCAACAGTCTAGATATCGTCGTCTAGTCCGAATTACCTCGGAAATCGGAATTCCCGAAGAATTCATTAAAAACCTCTGGAAAACATCGAAAGACAGGGATTCTGCTGATGACGCTAGCCAAATCGAGACTAGCGATGAAGACGAGTTTAGTATTAATGAGAATACTCGGATTCAGGCCCGGAATTCCCGGAAGATCGCTCCTCTTTCTCGTCTGGAAAAAGCTTTACTACACTTTTCAATCGCTCTTCTCGATCAATCCACTTCTGAAGACGAATACGAGCTCCCTTTTGTCGACGCCTTAGCCGTATTAGGTCTAGACCATAGAGGTTCTAAAGGTGTCGATAGCTATCCTTCAATTTTATCCTATATTTTGAAAATCGGATGTTTTCTCGTTTTACGACTCGCTTTTGAAAATTCTTCCTCCATCGAGTCTAGACTAGACGACTCAAGCTCGGTTTCTAGTACTAATAGTACTATGGAAGAACGTTTTTCCGGCTCCGGAGCTCAAAACGGACCTCTTTTACGACTAGAAACGCTTGTGAATCGATTTCTCGTTCGGGGTTGTCGTTGAAGACATATAAGGCTTTGCCGGTAAGGTCGTCGAGCCATTGCTCTGAGGCCGGAAATCGCGGCAGGGGGCCTGTGCAGGGGAATTGAGTAAATATCCACATAATCCAATAGCACCGGAAGCATCAGTGCATATGTGACGTGCTTCTCGGTCGACGACGGCACGAAGCATGCTGATGCCGTTCCATTAGGGCAGGATTGAGGCCCACCAGTCCAGATCTGTCTTCATGGCCTTGCTGATATGTATCCAGAAACATGGTTTTCTGAGTGCTTGAGCTTCGGGAGCCGGGCCTCCATGTTGATGTTGGAATTCAGACCGGGTCAACCTCGGTAGTCACTAATCAGGACTAGTCAGGGGGCCTTGGCAGACTAATAGAGATTTCTCGTGATGGTTATTCCATTCTACATAGCTACATCCATCCATTAGTTATCATAATACTATTGCACTACACCTAAATCACGTGCAGATGACTCATTGACATCATACATTTCAACAGTTGACAGTATCCATTTCAAGCCCTAGGAATTCAGCCTGTGTGCCCACGATGTCCTTCCTTTGGAATGGGGACCTAAATGTAGGTTTACTCGTGGAGGATGGAACAGTTGTTTATTATCTATGGGGCTACCGTGGATACATACATAGCTCAGGGGCTGGCTTACCAAGCCACGCTAAGCCTATCCAGGCAAGGCTAAGCGGAGATTCTACCCAAATGCCAACACTTTAAGCACGGGAAAGGTAACAACACAACAATTTTTCTCGAAATCCGTCGTCTACTACGAGGCGCGCAATAACGTCTTTATAACACCACGCTTTCGCTGCCTTTCTTTGTGGCCGTAACAGGATTGAACGTGTATATCTCAGCTTCCTGATAGGCCAGCTGATCGGCTTTTTTGATCAAGTTGGGCTTCCTTCTGCTAAACTGTTACGTCTTGGCTCTTGCTGCGTATGGCATGTTGGAAGGCGGCCTCGAGTTGAGGGGGAATGAAGAGTTCGCTGCTTTCGCTATATATCCATTGTCGGCGCTTTGGTAGCCAAAGGTGGCTCCCTGCGATATCTCGGGCATTTGAAACACCTCCGAGGCCAGAGTAATCTGGAATGTAATCAACTAAACTCAACAATCCGGTATTTGAGGTGAGAACGCATCTCCAGTTAATTTAATAGCGCGCTTACCGACGATCAGCCTTGGAAGACTCGGCGGGACTCGCCCGGGTCAGAGAAACATACTCCTTATGTTCATATCATGCTGGAGATTGCTCTAAGCCTGCTGCGATTGCGCTGAAATCGTCATTGACACGAAGCCTACCATCACGGACCAGGCTCTGGGCCGCGGACTCGAGAACCTTACAGGTGCTTAGCGTATTCGGGTGGGAGCGGTGGATATACACAACGAGGTCCTTCAGATAGCGATCGCCGTATCTTGTAGTGTTGTATCTGGAACATTGCTTAGCAAATCCTCCTTACAGCAAACGGGGGCTATTACATTTTACTGGCCATAGCAGGTCCACAAAGCAGGAGAAGTCCTGAGCTCAGTCCAGGGACAATATCGCCCTCGTCAGTGTGGAAACCATTGACGAGTATTGACCAGCGTCGTCCATGTCGTAGATCCTTTTTGAGCGCTCGCTTAATACGTCGATAATCATGCGGTGTTCGATCGGCGTATATGTGTGCGAGATATTCCGTGTGTGCCTTGCTACTATTGGTCTCCCCCCTGTGACGCTTCTTCGTGTAGGTCGTTTGTTGGGCCTGAGCTTCGGCAAGGAAGCTCGTGTAGCCGTTCAGGTTTCTAAGCTCCGCGATTGAGCGCCGCCATTGGTATAGGTCGTGTTCTACATCCAGATGCCGGAGGACGAGATGATAGTGCAAACGACGAATCTGTGTCGAATTGCCATCTAGAGTCCATGTAAATACCTCGCGCGAGGGTATCGTAAAGATCCCCTCCGTTTTCATGGCCTCCCAGTGGATTTTAAGACAGTCGAGGAGATCTCTGCGGGGTATATTTTCCACGAACGCCCCCAGCGCATCGTCGTTAAAGATGCCTCTCTTAGACTCTGTAGTCGATCCTTGACGTTGCATGGGGCATCCCTCTTCGCTTATGCTGTCAGCAGAAGTCCTAAGGTAGGTAGTTTGCGGCAACGATGCTGGGCGACTGGAGTCCGCGTCTCTGTGTGAATCCGCTATCTGTACGGGTGGCTCCCCGCAAGAGGACAACGGCGTCGGATATACAGGACTGCTAGTGTTAGTGATGCACTTATTATTAATGAACTCCATCTAGGAGTCATCGCACGGTTCAGCCCCAGGCTCGACCTCTATTGGCTCCTCACTGGAGATACGGGTCAAGTAGTCTTTTGCTGCTTGTTGCCCGACAGCATTCTTCAAATCCTGAACGACCTCTGCGAGTCGCTGTCGTATCTGTAGTGGTACCTGATGGGCCATCTCAA
>JAABUX010008261.1_pt1 | contig 12042 bp, 14 predicted proteins | sample 5561851 | NCBI WGS metagenome assembly JAABUX01 (sample SAMN10711883, study PRJNA513361) | rock metagenome | isolation source: Antarctica rocks | place: Antarctica: Victoria Land, Richard Nunatak red sandstone | collected 2016-01-03 | reverse complement strand
GACCGCAATGGTCACGCCGTTTGATTCGGCAGGGGATGTAGATTACGACGAGGCCGGGCGTCTGGCTGTATGGCTCACGGAACACGGCTCCGACGGGCTGGTCGTGACGGGAACCACGGGCGAAAGCGCGACGCTGAACCGGGAAGAAAAACTGCGGCTGTACAAGACGGTCAAAGAGGCGGTCGGTGACAAGGCCAAAGTCTTAGCGGGAACCGGCAGCTATGACACGTCCGAAACCGTAGTGCTGTCGCTGGAGGCCGAGGAAACCGGCGTCGACGGCCTGCTGGTGGTGACGCCGTATTACAACCGGCCCTCGCAGGAAGGTCTGTACCAGCATTACAAAGCGGTGGCCGAGGCGACGGCGCTTCCCGTGGTGCTGTATAATGTCCCGGCCCGCACGGCAGTCAACCTGGAACCGGCGACGGTGCTGCGTCTGGCCCAGATTGAAAACATTGTCGCGGTCAAAGACTCCAGCGGCTTGATGGCTCAGGTCGGCGAGATTACGCTGAATGCTCCCGACGGCTTCCAGCTTTACGGCGGGGCCGATGAAGTGAACCTGCCGATACTCGCGCTGGGCGGGGTCGGCAATATCAGCGTGATTTCCCATGTCGTCGGCCCGGATTTACAGGCGATGCACCAGGCATTCTTTGCCGGCGACATGGACACGGCCCGCCGCCTGCATCTTGGCACGCTGCCGATGACCCGCGCCATGTTCAGCGCTCCCAGCCCGGTTCCGACCAAGACGGCGCTGGCAATGATGGATGTCCTGCCCGGCATCCGAGTCCGGCTGCCTCTGGTAGACGCCAGCGAGAAAGAGCGGGCTCTCATCCACACAGCATTAAAAGATTACGGATTATTGCACGGATAAGAACCCCTCCCGCTCGTTCCTCGCTCCCTCCCCTGTTAGGGAAGGGCTTTTGGAACAGACAGGCGAAACGAGCGTTTGCGTTTCTGGCCTTGCTCTTATTGCCCTTCCCTAACAGGGGAGGGAGCGAGGAACGAGCGGGAGGGGTTCTTACGGTTACGAAAACACATTATGACAACACAAACAACCAAAAAGCAAAGCGGCGCAAAGCAAACCAGCGCCCGCACCCACCAGGCTGCCCCCGTTGGGGCGGCCAGTACCAAGACACTCCAAATCATTCCGCTCGGCGGGATCGGCGAAATCGGCAAGAACATGACCGCCATTCGCTGCGGCGACGAGATCATCGTCATTGACTGCGGCCTCGCGTTTCCAGGCGCGGACCAGCTTGGCGTGGACCTCGTCATCCCGGACATTTCGTATCTGCTGGAACACAAAGACATGGTCAAGGGCATTATCCTGACCCACGGCCACGAGGACCATATCGGCTCGCTGGCCTTTGTGCTGAAGCAGCTTAACGTCCCTGTTTACGGCACACGCCTCACCATCGGCTTTACGCGCGGCAAGCTGAGTGAGTACCGCGTTCTCGACAAAGCCAAGCTGCATACGTTCAGCGCGGAAGACCGCTTCAAGGTCGGCATGTTCGATGTTGAGCCGTTCCGCGTGTCACATTCCATTCCCGATGCCGTCGGCTTTGCTGTGCATACCCCGGCGGGAACACTGGTGCATACCGGCGACTTCAAGTTTGACCAGACGCCCGTGGACGGCCAGCTTTTCGACATCGCCCGCCTGACCCGCATTGGCCAGGAAGGCGTTCTGGTGCTGCTGTCGGACTGCACCAATATCGAGCGGCCCGGCTTTGTGCCGTCGGAGCGGATTGTCGGCGATGCGTTTGACAGAATTTTCCGGGACTCTCAGAAACGCATCATCATGGCCTGTTTCGCGTCCAACGTGCATCGGGTCCAGCAGGCGATTGACATGTCGGTCAAGTATGGCCGCAAAGTCGCACTGATGGGCCGCTCAATGGAGCGGAACATGGAAATGGCCCAGCAGATGGGGTATTTGCGAATACCCGAAGGCACGCGCATTCGGGCGGACGAAATCGAAGACTACTTCCCGCAGCAGGTGACGGTCATCACGACGGGTTCACAGGGCGAGCCGATGGCTGGTTTATCGCGGATTGCTCAGGACGAGCATCGCAAGATTAAAATTGTCGCGGGCGACTCCGTGATCTTGTCGGCGTCCGCCATTCCCGGCAACGAAGACGCGGTTTACCGCACGATCAACCATTTATTCCGGCGCGGCGCGAATGTCTATTACGACAGTGTTTCGACGGTGCATGTCTCCGGCCACGGCTACGCGGACGAGCTGAAGCTGATGCTCAATTTAGTCGAGCCGCAGTATGTCATGCCGGTTCACGGCGAGTACCGAATGCTGCACCGCTACGCCAAGATGGCCGAAGACATGGGCTGGCCGCCGGAAGACATTATCCGGGCGGAGATCGGCGATATTATCGAAGTCGGTGAAGATGTCGCGGGCGTCATCGGGCGCGTTGAGAAAAGCGGCGCGGTGCTGATTGACGGCACCGGCGTCGGCGATGTCAGCGAGATTGTCCTGCGGGACCGCCTGCACATCGGCTCCGACGGCTTTTTGGTGCTGGTCGTCGGCATTTCTCAAGAGACAGGCGAGATTGTCAGCGGCCCCGAAGTCATCTCGCGCGGCTTCGTTTACATGGACCAGTCGGAAGAGCTAGTCGAAGAAATCAAGCAGGTGATTACAAATAAGATCAAGAACCTGCCCGAAGAAGACAACGATTGGATGGTCGTCCAGCAGGACCTGCGCGACGCCGTTTCCAAGTTCCTATACAAGAGAACCGCCCGCCGCCCCATGATCCTGCCCATTTTGCTGGATTTGTAGAAGGAGAAAATTGTGATTGCTGAACAGGACTCTATTAGCACCGTAGATCGTGGTCGGATTGTCTTTGAGGAACAGATCGCGCCTCGCCTGAGCGGCGAGAACCCGGATGACTTTTTGTTCATCGATGTTCTTTCCGGTGACTACGAAATCTCTCAGGACGAAATCAGTGGCCGTACATTGCTCCGCGCTCGGCATCCTAATGCCGTCGTCTACCTACGCCGGGTTGGAGATGAAGCGGCTTATACTGTCGGTGGAGGCTTCCAAGAATGATTTTAGGAACCGTTGATCCGCGCCGCCGTGCGATTATCAGGCTGGAGCTGCGCGGGCCGAATGGGCAGCAGGAGACTGTGGACTTTCAGGTAGATACCGGCTTTAACGGTACTCTTCAGGTGCCTCTAGCGGTTGCTCTGCGCCTGGGATTAGTTCAAGAGGAGACGGTGACAATGCGCCTTGCCGATGGAGAGCGTATCACTGTTGCAATTTATGGCGCAGTTGTTGTTTGGGATGGAAGTGAGAAGCAGGTTGCGATGCCGACCGCTGGGCGTCAGCCACTTCTGGGAACCGGCCTGCTAGATAGTCATAATCTCAATATCGACATCAAGCCTGGCGGGACTGTCACCATAACGGCGTTATAACGCGGGAGGAAACACGAACATGGTCATCGGCAGAGTAGGGGCGGACAATCGCCCGATGGTTACAATTGTGATTCAAGGGGCAGACGGACAGGAGGCGAAAGTCTTGTGCCTGCTTTCGACCGGCTTCCGCGAAGCACTGCTTTTGCCGGCTGCCGAAGTCGCCGCGCTCGGCCTGCCGCAGACGGGAACGCGCACGGTGCAGTTCCCGGACGGCAGCCAAATTGAAGCAACAGTGCATCCCGCTCAGGTTTTGCTGGCGGGCGAAGCGCACGCAGTAGACTTATTGGCCGGCGGCAATCAGCCGCGCCTTGGCCTGGCTCTTTTTGAAGGCTGCCGCCTGCAAATTGCTTTTACCGAAGGCGGAGCAGTTGAACTGGAACGCTCCTAAAACCCTTTGCGTCTTCGCCGGAACCAATTCAGTAACAGGGGTAATTTTTCGTGTCTTGCCAAAACGCGCTGCTAACCGCTGCCTGCTTGCTTTTGACTTGCTTCCGGCTGGTTCCGGCTTATGGCGATACAGGTTTCGAGACCGCGCGGCTGAAAGCGGCGGCGAACCCGCCGGGCGTGTCTGTGGTACTGAGTTTGCCGGCCGGCAGGGCGCAGTTCCATCGCGGCGAGATTGTTCCGCTTTCGGCGGTCTTTACGAGCAGTTCCCCCGGCGTGTATGACCTCAACACCGACGACGGCAGCCGAGACCTGCTCTGGAACTCAGATGCGTTCCATGTGGACAATCCTGCCGGAGCCGTAGACCCGTTGCCTGTCTACTACGACCGCGAGTTCGGTATCGCCTACAGTGGGGGAGGCCCGCGCTTTCAGCCCTTGTCAGCGAAGCCGCTCACGGTTTCGTACACGCTGAACGAATGGCTGCGCTTTGATACGCCGGGACGTTACCGGGTGTATTTGACTTCCGGGCGAATTACGGACACGGCCAAGCGGCACGAAGATTTGTCTTTTCAGGGCTATGCCGCGACTTCTAACGCCGTAGAGTTTGAAATACTGCCCGATGACCCGGCCTGGGATGCTGAGACGCTTCAAGCTGCACTGCCGCTGTACAACGCTCAGGGGTACAACTCACGCACGGACGCCGCGCAGCAGGCCGCCGTTCGCATCGTTCGCTTCCTGGACATGCCTGACGCAGCGCGGGCGATGGTCGCCCGCTACGGCACATTTTCTGATTTTGATTTCCTAAACACTCGCACCTACTATCAAACCCGGCTTGGCTTGTTCGGCTTCCCGCAGCCTGGCTTTGTTGTTTCGGAAATGGAGCGCAGGATTTCCGACCCGGACTTCCCGATTTCCGAGCAGTTCATTTACGATCTGGCGCAGACGCAGTTTCTGGCAGCTTACACGCAAACTATCCCGCGCTATGTCGCCGGCGACCCGGCCAAAGAAAAAGAACGACGGGATTTGATTCAGCAGCGGCTTGCGGCATTAACCGCACTGCAAAATCAAGATCAGGAACGTCTGAAAGCTGCCGCCCCCAACAAGCGCGGCAAGGCGAGGGTCGCCAGCCTCTATGCACTGCTCAGGCTGGACTACCGCAGTCCGAATACGACGGAGTATCAAAACCAGGTGCGGGCGCTGGTGCCGGTTTTTGACGCTCTGACGACCGAGCAGCAGAATGGCCTGCTGGGCTACAACTGGGCCGCGTTGCACGGGCCGGATATGCTGCCGGTGCTGCGTCGTTTGTATACAAAGCCCGTGTCCGATGAGGGAGTGGGGAACTGGCAAGAGTCCGAGTCCCTAGATCAGCACAGCCTGGTCCTGCGCCGCCTCACAGAGCTGTCTCCCGCTGAAGGCCGGGCGCTGCTGCTGGCCGAGATCAAAAGCGTTCGCCCGCATGTGGACCTGCCGACGCTCTGCTCGCTGCCCGACCGAACTTTGCCGGCTTTAGACGGCGTTCTTGCGGCTAATCTGGAAAGTGTTCTCAGCAGCGGAAGCGGAGATTGGCGCATCGCGCCTCGGCTGGTGGAGCGCTATGCAACGGCATCTATCCTGCCACGTGTCAAGGCGGCTTACGGGAACAAAGGCGGCGAATGGGCCTGCGACATCCAAACGAACCTGCTGGCCTACTTTCTACGAACAGACCGGACGTATGGCGTGATGCAACTCAAAAAAGCGCTGGCGGCACACAAAGACACCGGCTGTTACCGGTCTGTGCTGAGTGATGTCGCCGCGCTTCAAGCCGGGCCGGACGTGGAGCGGCTGGCCGTGTTGCATCTCAATGACCCCGACACCGCAGTCGCCGCCGATGCCGCCAAGACGCTGGGCATGTACGGCTCTGCCGCCTCTGAGCCGGCGCTGTGGGCGCGGATCGGGCTTGGCACAGTCAGTGGGCGGGCAAGGCTGACCAACTCTCACCGAATGACACTGATCCGTCCTGGGGACAGGGCGAATTAGAAGCTGTGTTTGTTGATAGCCTAGCGACCGCGCCCGGCTGGCTGACAAGCCAAGCGCAGCTTCAAGCATTGGATAGTCTTTGCGTGACACGCGGGGCGCACCAGAACGTCAAGAGCTTTTTGCAGGACTGGGCGCAGCCTGTCCCGATTATCTACACAAACGAGCCGGACACCTGGCAGGTGGTTCAATACCATTCGCTTCCGTCCGTGACTGCCCTCGAAAACAAGCTGGCCCAGTTCCCGCGCGGTACACGGTTCCAGCTTTCGCCCTTCGGCTTCTCCAATCAAATGCAGCAGGCGCAGGCGTTCGAGCGGCTCAAGCCGTTTCTGGAAAAGCGAGGAATGTGGATTACAGAACAGCCGCTTTTGGCCCGCTAATCTATTTTTCGTTGGCGATGTAGTTGACGATGACTTCGCAGGGGGCGGCGAAGAACAGCTCGCGGGTCAGCTCGCTTGTCAGGCCGCGCAGGTGGTCGGGGCGTCCGCCGAGGACGAGCAGGTCGGCGTGTTCTTCAGTAATCAGCGACAGGATACGCTCCTTCGCTTTGCGGGTGCGGTGAATAACCGACTCGACCTGCACTTTGTACGGGACGGCGGCACGCTCGGCGAGGTTGAGCGCGTTTGCGGCGACGGACTCGGCGTCGGGCAGGGCGGCATCGAGCGGCAGAATGCGCGGGACTTCAATGATATACGCAAGCTGAATGCGCGTCCGGGTGCCTTCGGCCAGGCGGAACGCCATCTCTAAGGCACGGTTGGAGTACGCCTGGTCCACGGCAGGAACAAGCATACGCGACCAGCGTCCAGGCGGCGCGGCAGTGCCGGTATTGGGAGTTTGGCGAGACGCGAGGCGGCTGAAGAGGGACATGGCGGCAAAGCTTTCTGAAAGGGATTTCGTTTGACACCCGGCGGTTGGGACGGGTACAATTGGTGTGAGGATTGTACCCCAAATGCCAATCGCACAAGAACAAATTACCCAAGAGCAGATACTCGGCGCTCTGCGCCGCGTCATAGACCCGGATTTTCGCAAAGACCTGGTCACGCTCGGAATGATCAAAAACGTCGCCGTCGACGGTCCCAACGTGTCCTTCACGGTCGAGCTGACGACGCCGGCCTGCCCGCTGAAAGAAGAAATTGAGCGCATGTGCCGCGAAGAAGTCGGAAGCATTCCCGGCATCGGCACGATCACCATTGAAATGACCGCCGTGGTCCGGGCCAACACCGGGCGCGGCATTCCCACCCAGCAGCCGCTGCCGGGGGTCAAGAACATTGTCGCCATCGCCTCGGGTAAAGGCGGGGTCGGCAAAAGCACGGTGTCCGCCAATATCGCCTGCGCCCTGGCCCAGATGGGGGCCAAAGTCGGCCTTTTAGACGCCGATATTTACGGTCCGTCCATCCCGATCATCATGGGCGTGGAAGACCGGCAGCCGGAAGTGGACCAGAAAAAAGAAGTCATGCTGCCGATTGAGCAGTACGGCGTCAAGATTATGTCCATGGGCTTTTTGCAGCCGGGCGGATCGGCGGTGATCTGGCGCGGCCCGATGGTCGCCAAAGCCGTTCAGCAGTTTCTGCGCGATGTCCAGTGGGGCGATTTGGATTACCTGATTGTGGACCTGCCGCCCGGCACCGGCGACGCGCAGCTGACGCTGGCCCAGGCGATCCCACTTTCCGGGGCAGTGGTCGTGATGACCCCGCAGGATTTGGCGGCGGCGGTCGCGGTCAAAGCGGTGTCCATGTTCAAGCGCTTGGACGTTCCCATTCTCGGCATTGTGGAAAACATGTCGTACTTTTTGTGTCCGACCTGCAACTCGCGCCACCATGTGTTCTCCCACGGCGGCGGCCAGCAGGCGGCGGAAGCCCTGCAAGTGCCGTTCTTCGGCGGCATTCCGCTGGCGCTTGACATCGGCTCCGAAGCCGACGAAGGCACGCCGTCGGTGGTCGCGTCCCCCAACGGCCCTTATGCTCAGGTCTTCCGCGAAGTCGCCGAGCGGATTGCCCAAGCCGTTTCCATCGGCGCACGGGCCTTCGTGCCGCTGGCGATGAGCAAGTGAGCAAAGCCCTATGCACCGGCACTGGAAATGCCGGTCTACTGGTGAATGAAAGTGTCTCCGACACTGAGGAAAAGCCTTCAAGCCTAATCCGCAGTCGCGGAGCAGATACGCAGTAATGCTGTCTTCAGCATACTTTCATTCAAGAGTAGGCCGGCACTTCCAGTGCCGGTTTCGGTATCCCTACAGCGAGTACCCGCCTCCGTGACCTGGCCCGAATATCTGATTCTCCTCGCCGCGCTGGCCTTCGGCTTCGGCGGAACGGCCTGGCTGGTCCGCCGCTATGATCTGCGCCGCCCAAACTTTCTGGGGCGGCGCATTCCGTTTGTGGCCGGGCTGGCATTTGTGCTGGGCGGCGAGTTTTTTTATGCCTGCGAGGCTCTGTCTCAGGGGTGGCGCAACAGCCTGGCGTCGGTTTACTTTTTGGTGACGCTGGGGTTCGGCGGGCTGGGGCTGCTGGACGATCTCAAAGGCGACCGGAGCGCGGGTGGCTTTCGCGGCCATTTTCAAATGCTTCGTGCAGGCCGGGTCACGACCGGGGCAGTCAAAGCCATCGGCGGCGGCCTGCTGAGTCTTGTTGCGGGCTACTATATTACGACGCCGGGGCCGCTCTGGGCGACAGGGCTGTCGGCGCTTCTGATCGCGCTGTCGGCCAATACACTGAACCTGCTGGACCTCCGGCCGGGCCGCTGCTTGTTCGGCTTTGGGGTGGGGGCGCTAACGCTGCTTGGGGTGCTGCTGAGCCAACATTCGGCAGGAGCAGGACTGCTGCTGTGGGCCGCCGCTGCTTTTGCCGTTATCTTGTACCCGCTGGACGCCGGCGGGTCGGTGATGCTGGGCGATACGGGGGCAAATGCCTTTGGGGCGGCGCTGGGAGTGGCGGGAGCGATTTTCTTTTCGCGGTGGGAGCAGGGCATTGTCGTGGCCGCGCTGCTGCTGTTTCAAGTCTGGTGCGAGCGCCATTCGCTGACACGGCTGATTGAAAGCCATCCGACGCTACGCGCTCTGGATGCCAAAATCGGCGTCCGGGAAGAGCCGGACCGCTCCGAGGTAGGGCGCTGAGTATTCTTCGGTGTCGCAGAAGTCAACGCGCACGCCGTGCCCGCCCCGTGAGTGCAGGAAGCGCCCGTCACCGAGCGCGAGGCCGATATGCGTCGGCTTTTTGTCGTCGCGGCGGCTGAAGGCGACCAAATCCCCGGCGTCTAAAATCGCCGTTTCCAGCGACTGTTCTTCTTCCACGCGCACAAATCGCTTGTCGGCAAACTGCAAAGACGCATCGCGCAAAAGCTGGATGCCGTTCAGCTTGTACGCAATCTGGGTCAGCCCGGAGCAGTCCATTCCAAACGGCGTCGTGCCGCCCCACAAATAGGGAGTCCCAATCAGCCGCCTGGCGGTCTCCGCGATGACGATGCCGAGGGCGCTGACAATGTCCACGCGCCGCATCCCGCTTTCCTGCGCCATTTGAAAACTGTCCGCGTCATGGGTGCGGCTGAGATGCACCGCGTGGACATACCCGGTTTCGCCGCCGGGCAGTTGGAGCGACACCCAATCGCCTGCTTCGGCGCGGCGAGTTTGGGAAACGCGGGTTCCGGCGACCAGCTTTGTGGTAATCTCGGCGTGGGCATCGGGATACGCATACACATCGGCAAACAGCGTGGCGATTGTGGTGGAAAGCAGGTCGCTCAGATCACTTTGAGGCGTCAGCAGACGCGAATCAAGCCAGCTTTCGTAGCGGTCTTCCGTGGTGACGCGCATGAAGCCGCCGCGCTCTTCCCCGGCCAGAACGCGCTCTCCAAGCACCGCCTGCGAGGCCATCTCGGAAGACGTGTCCGGCTCAACGTAGAGATTAACGACGTTTTGAGCGACGACAAATCCTGTCATTCCAATAAATCCGTTATGTCAATAAATCCGTCATTCAAACATTATTTCCGTGCGGTCGCCAATTCGAATACGGTCGCCATAAGCCAAAAGACGTTCTTCCTGAGCCGGCAGCCGTTCTCCGTTCAGCAAAGTGCCGTTGGTGCTGCCGGTGTCTACCAGATAGTAGCTGTCCCCGCGCTTCACGACTTCGGCATGGCGGCGGGAAACGGCGTCGTCGAGTTCAATCTCAACATCCGGGTAGTAATGCAGGCCACTGTCCGGGCGTCCAACCGTGGTCACGTCTTTGGCAAGGGCAAACGGGGCGGAAAGCCGCCCGACGTGGACGACCAGCTGCGGCGGGGCGGCGGGCGGCGCGGCAGACGGCGGCGTGTCCAGCACAAACGGGGACACGGTGGGGATGCCGAAACCGAACTCAGGCGCAGGGGCAAGCTCGCCCGCTTCAAAACGCCCGGTGCGAAGCCGCTCCGGGAAGCTGTCTTCCTCCGTAGGCGGCAGCGCTTCGATCACAGGCGGCGGCATTTCAATGACGGGCGGCAATGCTTCAATGACGGGCGGCGGCATCTCGAAGATTTGTGCGCCGTGCATCGAAAACTCCAGCGGTGCAGGCGCGGCATCGGGCTTCGTGTCGTCTCCTTCGGGTTCCGTGTAGTCCACCAACGTCAGCGGGCCGTCGCCGTGTCCCGTCTGCTCGGCTTTTGACTCTTCAAAGTCGCTGTCAAAGTCTAAGTCGGTGAAATGCGCTTCCGGCTCGAAATGCACTTCCGGCTCGGCGTCAAACGCGGGCAGGTGCGGGACGGAGTCAAGAAAGACCGGCTCATTGTTTTCTTCCGGCGGATTTCGCTGCTCCGGCTCGCTTGGCGCGTGATACTGTGCCAGGGGGATGTCGGGTTCCGCGCCCGCGATTTCAGGCTTCGCGTCGGATGTTTCTGCATCAGGTGTTTCTGCCGGGATTTTGTCCTTGCGTAGTTTCCAGCCAGCCATAAATCGTCTGCTCCCACCGAAAAAGATGTTCTCGCACAAAAAAGATGTTCCAGTATATCATGCCGGACGGGAGGTGTCAAGCAAGCCAAAAGCAGGCGCATGATTTTTGCTTGCGAAACGCGGCGGGAATGTGCTATAATCGCCAACAGTTTACGATTTTAAAGCGAATAAGATAAAGGATACGAACGATGAAACGCACTTACCAGCCGAAAGTTCGGCATAAAATGAAGACCCACGGCTTCCGCGCCCGGATGTCTACGCCCGATGGCCGCAATGTCCTGAAGCGCCGCCGCGCCAAAGGCCGCTACAAGCTGTGCGTCACCCACACAGTGACCATTCCTAAGAGCATCTAATTTAGGAGCTGAAAGCCTCTCAATATGCTCCCACAGGCGGCACGGCTGAAGCGCAGCCGGGACTTTCAAGCGGTTTACAAGCGCCGCGCTTCGTGGGCGTCACCCAATTTGGTGCTGTATGTCCGGTTTCGGACCCCGCGTGAGGGGGAAGCGTCGCGCCTCGGATTTGTCATCAGCAAAAAAGTCGCCAAACGCGCCCATGACCGCAACCGCCTGAAGCGGCGTCTGCGGGAGATCAGCCGGCACTTTTTGCTGCCGTCGGCGCTGCGGCCTTTTGATGCGCTGGTGGTGGCCCGGACGCCTGCGCCCGCGATTGGCTTTGACCAGTTGACGCGGGAGCTGACGTCTTTGGCGCGTCAGGGCGGTCTTTTAAAAGAAGTTCCTATAAAAGAAGTCCAGACTTGATGCGGCACGTTTTGGTAGCATTAGTGCGTATGTATCAGAAGTACGTTTCGCCGTGGACTCCGGCAGCGTGCCGGTTCTCGCCGACCTGCTCGGAGTATGCCGCGCAGGCCATTATAAAGTACGGGCCGGTGCGCGGGGTGGGAATGGCGCTGTGGCGGCTCTGCCGGTGCCATCCGTTCCATCCGGGCGGCTACGATCCGGTTCAATAAGTGGGAGAAGCCTGCCCTGAACGGCAGGGCTTTTGAAGTGCAAGCCCCCGCCTTCGCGGGCGACCAACTTCGTTGGATTTTCATGCCCGCGAAGGCGGGGAATTGTTCTACTAAAGCGCGGGGGTTCAGCCCCGTGAACTCTGTTTTTAGGGTTAGCTTGGGAGTTTGGATGAAGATTTGTGTCGCCGCCCGACGAACTTTGCTCAACGCGGCGTTTTTCCTAACCTTGTTCATGGTCGGCGCATCTGTTCAGGCGCAGTCGCCCGCCCTCACGCCGCCGGCCTACGGCATCGCCCAGCGATTGCAGGCGGAAGCGGCGGAAGCGGCGGCACGGGGCGATGCTCAGACCGAGCAT
>JAABUX010008260.1_pt1 | contig 12043 bp, 14 predicted proteins | sample 5561851 | NCBI WGS metagenome assembly JAABUX01 (sample SAMN10711883, study PRJNA513361) | rock metagenome | isolation source: Antarctica rocks | place: Antarctica: Victoria Land, Richard Nunatak red sandstone | collected 2016-01-03 | reverse complement strand
CCGCTTTCCCCCACTTTTCCACAATCCACATTCCCACAGCACGGGACCGCCGCACATGAACCTGCACTTGGTGTCCGACGCGACCGGGGAGACGCTGAACAGCATCGCCCGCGCCACCGTCTCGCAGTTCGAGCACGCCTCCATCGTCTACCACCGCTGGAGCCTGATCCGGACCCGCTTCCAACTGCACCGGGTGCTGGAGGGGATCGAGGCCGAGCCCGGCCCGGTGCTCTCCACCGTCATCGACAAGGCGCTGCGCAACGACCTGGAGACCACGTGCCTGCGGCTCGGCGTGTCGGTGCTGAACGTGCTGGAGCCGGTGCTGGGGCTGCTGCAAGAGCATATCGGCACCCAGGCGCAGTCGCGGCCGGGGCGGCAATACGTGCTGGACGCGGACTACTTCCGCCGGATCGACGCGATGCACTACGTGCTGGCGCATGACGACGGCCAGGCGCAGGCGGGGATCGCCGCCGCCGACGTCGTGCTGGTCGGCGTGTCGCGCAGCTCCAAGACGCCGACCTCGTTCTACCTGGCCAACCGCGGGGTGAAGGCGGCCAACGTGCCACTGGTGCCGGGCACGCCGGACCCGCCGGGACTGGAAGCGCCGGCCTGCCCGGTGATCGGCCTCACGCTCGACCCGCCGGCGCTGATCGAGATACGCCGGCACCGGCTGAAGCTGATCGCCGCGGGCAATGAAACCGGGCGGGTGCGGCAGAACGCCAGCGACTACGTGGACGTGGAGGCGGTGCGCAGTGAGCTGCTCTGGGCCCGCCGGCTGTGCGCCCGGCGCGGCTGGCCGGTGATCGACGTGACCCGGCGGTCGATCGAGGAAACGGCCGCCACCGTGTTGCAGCTCATGGACGCCTGGCATGAGCGGCGGCGCAAGGAGGCGCTGGCTGCGGCGGCGCAGCCACCCGCATGACCCGGAGCATGATCCAGGCGCCGTTCCCGCCGCTGGTGCTGGCCAGCCAGTCCGCCGCCAGGGCTGCGCTGCTGGCCGCGGCCGGGCTGCGGTTCGAGGCACGGCCCGCTCGTGTGGACGAGGCGGCGATCAAGCAGGCCTGCCGGGCGGAGGGCCTCGACGCCGCCGATGCCGCGCTGACGCTCGCCGGGCTGAAGGCGGAGCGCATCCGCGACCCTGACGCGATGGTGATCGGCGCGGACCAGCTTTTGGTGTGCGGCGAAACGTGGTTCGACAAGCCGGACGGCATCGACGGCGCCCGCGCCCACCTACGCGCCCTGCGCGGGCAGACGCACCGCCTGGTCACTGCCGTGGTCTGCCTGCGCGGGGGCCAGGAGGTGTGGCGCCATGTCGCCGAGCCCCGGCTGCGCATGCGCGGGTTCAGCGACGCCTTCCTTGAGGACTACCTGGCCGTGGAGGGCGACGCCGTCCTGGCCTGCGTCGGCGCCTACCGGCTGGAGGGAATGGGCATGCACCTGTTCGACAGCGTACAAGGCGAGCACGCGGCGATCCTGGGATTGCCGATGCTGCCGCTGCTGGGGTTTTTGCGCCAGCACGGCTTGGTCCTCGGCTAGCGGACGCTTTGCCGGGCCGGGCCGCATGCGATAGGGTCGGCGGCACAGGCCAATGATAAAAGGGGTGAGGAATGGCGGTCAGCAAAATCTATCCGGACGCGACGGCGGCGCTGGCCGGGGTGCTGCGGGACGGCATGGTGATCATGGCCGGCGGCTTCGGCCTGTGCGGCATCCCGACGGCGCTTATCGAGGCAATCCGCGAGAGCGGCGTCAAGGACCTGACCTGCGTGTCGAACAACGCGGGCGTGGACGACGCCGGGCTGGGCCTGCTGTTGCAGACCAGGCAAATACGCAAGATGATTTCTTCGTATGTCGGCGAGAACGCGACGTTCGCGAAGCAGTACTTGGCCGGTGAGCTGGAGATCGAGTTCAACCCGCAGGGCACCCTGGCCGAGCGCATCCGCGCCGGCGGCGCCGGCATCCCGGCGTTCTACACCCGCACCGGCGTCGGCACCGCCATCGCAGAGGGCAAGGACGAGCGCGAGTTCGACGGCCAGCGCTACATCATGGAGCGCGGCATCGTCGCGGACCTGGCCATCGTCCACGCCTGGCGCGGCGACCCCGAGGGCAACCTGGTCTACCGAATGACGGCGCGGAACTTCAACCCGATCATGGCGACGGCCGCGAAGGTAGTGGTGGCGCAGGTCGAGGAGCTGGTCGAGCAGGGCGCGCTGGACGGCGACCACATCATCACGCCGGGCATCTTCGTGAACCGCATCGTCCAGGTGCCCAACATCGTGAAGCGGATCGAGCAGCGCACCACGCGCAAGCGCGAAACAGCCCCCGTCCCGGCCGCCGCCGGCACCGATTCCCTTCCGGCCTAAGGAGACGCATCATGGCTTGGACCCGAGACGAGATGGCGGCCCGCGCGGCGCGGGAGCTGGAAGACGGCATGTACGTGAACCTGGGCATCGGCATCCCGACCCTGGTCGCCAACCACATCCCGCCCGGCATCAACATCCAGTTGCACAGCGAGAACGGCATGCTGGGCATCGGCGCCTTCCCGTTCGAGGGGGAGGAGGACGCCGACCTGATCAACGCCGGCAAGCAGACCGTGACCAAGCTGCCGACGACGAGCTTCTTCGACAGCGCGGCGAGCTTTGCCCTGGTGCGCGGCGGGCATATCGCGATCTCGATCCTGGGCGCGCTGCAGGTGGCGGAGAACGGCGACCTGGCGAACTGGATGATCCCCGGCAAGATGGTGAAGGGCATGGGCGGCGCTATGGACCTCGTGGCCGGCGTGCCGCGGGTGGTGGTGCTGATGGAGCACACCGCCGGCGGCAAGCCGAAGCTGCTGCGGTCATGCACGCTGCCACTCACGGGGGCCGGGGTGGTGAACCTGGTGGTGACGGAGCTTGGGGTGTTCGACGTGGCGCGGCCGGGGCTGACGCTGGTCGACATGGCGCCGGGCGTGACGCTGGACGAGCTGCGCGCGAAGACCGAGGCTTCGTTTGCGGTGCATCAGGATCTGAAGGCCGCGTAGCTTGTTGCCGATCGCCTCTTGATGTCGGGCGCGGGCGGGTCTATTACCCGCGCCTTCCGCAGCCGGGCCGCAACGTCCGGCACTGGCGGGGCTGTAGCTCAGTTGGGAGAGCGCCTGAATGGCATTCAGGAGGTCAGCGGTTCGATCCCGCTCAGCTCCACCACTTTGTTTTCAACAGATCCTCACCGCTGCGCGTCTTGCCAGCCCTCCGCCGCAAAGACCGCCACGTTGGAGGCCGCAAGCGCCGGACGGCCGCGGATATGGTCGGACGCCTTCTCGCCAAGCATGATGGTCGGCGCGTTCAGGTTGCCGGTCGTCACCAAGGGCATGATGGACGAGTCGACGACGCGCAGCGCATCGAGCCCAACCACCCGCGCCTCCGCGTCGACCACCGCCATCGGATCGTCCGCGCTGCCCATCCGGCAGGTGCAGGAGGGATGGTAGGCGCTTTCAGCCCGGTCCCGCACGAAGGCGTCGATCGCGTCGTCGGTGACGGCATCGGCGCCGGGCTGCAACTCCTTGCCGCGGTAGGGATCGAACGCCGCCTGCGCAAAAATCTCTCGGGTCAGGCGCACGCAGGCGCGCATTTCGGTCCAATCGTCCGGGTGGCTCATGTAGTTGAAGCGGATGCGCGGCTTGTCCGCCGGGTCCGCGGAGCGCAGCCGGACCCAGCCGCGGCTTTTCGAGCGCATCGGGCCGACATGCGCCTGGAAGCCGTGGCCGCCCGCCAACGACTTGCCGTCATACGACACGGCAAGCGGCAGGAAGTGATACTGGATGTCGGGATAGGCGACCCCGGCGCGGCTGCGGATGAAGCCGCAGCTCTCGAAATGGTTGGTGGCGCCGAGCCCGTCATGGCGCAGCAGCCACCGCGCGCCGATCATTGCCTTCGCCAGCGGGCGCGTCGAGGGGTAGAGGGTGATGGGTTGCAGGCTCTCGACCTGGAAGTAGAACTCCAGGTGGTCCTGCAAATTCTCGCCCACGCCCGGCAGGTGGTGGACCGGCGCGATGCCGTGCGCCCGCAGTTCGTCGGCGGGTCCGACGCCTGACAGCTTTAATAACTGCGGCGAGTTGATCGGGCCGCCGGACAGAATGACCTCGCGCCGGGCCAGCGCCACCTTTTCCGTCCCGCCATGGCGGTAGCGCACCCCGGCCGCGCGCCGGCCCTCGAACTGGACCGCGGTGGCCAGCGCGTGGGTGACAACCGCGAGGTTGCGCCGCCGCAGCGCCGGCTTCAGGTAGGCGCTGGCCGCGCTCCAGCGCCGGCCGTCGCGCACCGTCATGTCCATGCGCCCGAAACCCTCCTGGCGAAAGCCGTTGATGTCCTCGGTTTCAGCGTACCCCGCCTGCGCCGCCGCCTCGATCCAGGCGCGGTGCAGCGGGTTCTTCAATGCGCCATAGCGGGTGTGCAGCGGGCCGTCCGCCCCGCGGTAGGCATCGCCGCCCTCGTTCCGGTGCTCGGCCCGGCGGAAGTATGGCAGCACATGACGGTAGCCCCAGCCCTGCGCGCCCGCCGCCTCCCATCCGTCGAAGTCGGCCGGGTTGCCGCGGACATAGACCAGCCCGTTGATCGACGACGAGCCGCCGAGCACCTTGCCGCGCGGGCAGTTCATCCGCCGCCCGCCCAGGCCCGGCTCCGGCTCGGTCTCGTATGACCAGTTGTAGCGCGGCATGTTCATCGGGATCGACAGCGCGCTGGGCATCTGGATCAGCGCCGAGGCGTCGGAGCCGCCGTGTTCCAGCACCAGCACCGTGCTCCGCCCGTCCTCGGTCAGCCGGTCCGCCAGCACGCACCCGGCCGACCCGGCGCCCACAATGACATAATCGAACGTGTTCCCCGCCGCGGTCATTGCCGCAGCGAGGTTTTCACAGCCGCCAAGCCGTCCTTGCGCATGCTCTCGGTGTCGGTCATCAGCTTGGTCTCCATGCCGGTGCTGAAGGCGAGCTGGCTGAACAGAGCCGGCCGGCGTTCGGGCACTGCGTCATGTTGCCCTTGCGGGCCAGCGTGTTGACCGTGGTGTTGCCGTAGTTCGCGCCGAAGATTGATGTCAGGCTTCCGGCTCCGGCTGCGCGAACGTGGCAAGAAGGTAGATTTCGGCCAGCGGGATTGAGAGCCCCACGCTTTCCAGGTGCAGGATGGCCTCTGCGCCGCCTAGGGCCTCAAAGGTCCAGGTTTCCTGAGTGGAAAGCCGGTAGACATGAACGGCATAATCCTCTTGGAATAGCTCTACAAGTTCCCGCATGCCTTCGACAGCTTGCAAGTGTTGCCGCTTCCGGTCCCGAGCGCGCCAACCCCGGATTTCAGATGGCGAAACAACCTCGAAGGCCACTCTGGGATGCTCGCTGCAACGTATCATCACATCAGGAATCCGAGCAGTGTTCCGCTGCGCGGTACGTGGCGTCGCGGCACTCCCGGTCTCCGGCCGACAATCGCGAGGCATAGCAGCAATTCGGCTCACAAGCGCCCCAGTCAGCCCAGCGAGGATGGCGCCATGCTCCGGAGCAGGCGCAGCATGTGCCAGAACTTGGCCGTCAACGAGTTCGTAGCGCCAGGCGTCGCCAAAGTCATGCTGGTCCTGGGCGATGAACTCGTCCGCGGTCCATGTTTTCTCAAGCCTCAGAGCAATCGTCATACCCCTGTCCTCCCAACCCGCATGCGATAACCACATTCAACTACACGCCAAGGCTCATAGCCCGGATCGGCGGCTGCACGTCGTCGGGCAGCGGGCACTTATATGGCGTGGCGCGCGTGCGTTCCGCCAAATCGTTCTTGGCGCGCTCAATCAGCCCTGGGTCCCGCAGCGCGTCGAGCGCGGTGCCGGCCACACCTTGGCGACATGGACCAGGCCCTTGTGCGCAGCCGGGCTCTTGCCCTGCGCCGTAAGCTGCCACGAGTGGAACGGCGTGCCCGCGGCGCAGGTCGCCCCGCGCGCCTGCACGGTCGGCACCACCCACGACACGTCGCCCACGTCCGTGCTGCCGTTGCCGCCCCGGCCATGCGCCCCGAACGGAATGATGAAGTCGCACAAGGCAAGGTCTGGCCGCACCGGCACGCCCACGCGGCCGAACGCGGCTGCCACGTCGGCCTCGGTCAGCGTGGCGCGGATACGCCCGGCGTACTCGCGGTCGGCGTCGTCGAACTCGGGCGGACCCAGGCGCTGGAAGTTGTCGTGCATCGCCTGCTCCAGCGGCGTGTTCGCCATCAGGTTGCTGACGGCGCTGACCACCTCCGTGCTGACCGTCGTCTCCGTCATCAGCGCCGCGCCCTCGGCGACCTTGCGCACGCGCGCGACCAGGCCCGTCAGCCCCGCAAGGTCGGCCGCGCGGACCAGGTAGCGCACCTTGGCCCGTGCCTGCACGACGTTTGGCGCAATGCCGCCGGCGTCGAGGTAGGCGTAGTGGACCCGCGCGTCGTCGGGCATGTGCTCGCGCAGGTAGTTCACGCCGACGTTCATCAGTTCTACGGCGTCCAGCGCGCTGCGGCCCAGCTCCGGGGCGCCGGCGGCATGGCTGGCCCGGCCCTTGAAGCTGAAGTCGATCCGCGTGTTGGCGAGGCTCACCGCCTCGTTCACGCCGGAGAACGAGGCCGGGTGCCAGGAAATCGCGATGTCCACGTCCGCGAACGCGCCGGCGCGGACCATGAAGCCCTTCGCGGCGCCGCCCTCCTCGGCCGGGCAGCCGTAGTAGCGCACGCGGCCCTTCACGCCGGACGCCGCCAGCCAGTCCTTGACCGCGGACGCCGCGAGCATCGCCGCCGAGCCTAGCAGGTTGTGGCCGCAGCCATGGCCGACGCCGCCCTGCCCGTCGACCGGGCGCGGCTCGTCAGCGCCCGCCTCCTGGCTCAGCCCCGGCAGCGCGTCGTACTCGCCGAGGATGGCGATGACGGGGCCGTCCTCGCCGGCCTCCGCCATCATTGCGGTCGGGATGCCGGTCAGCTCGCGGGTGATGTGGAACCCCTCGCGCTCCAGCATCGCCAGGTGCTCGGCCGCGGACCGGTGCTCGCCATAGGCCAGCTCCGGCGTGTCCCAAACCCGGTCGGCGAGCGCGATGTACTCGTGGCGCTTTTCGTCGATGATCTGCCATATCCGCTCAGTGTTGCGCATCATCGCGGCCCAGCCTCCGCAAGCGCCGGGCGCCGGGCCGTCATTCCCATGGCCCCTTCCAAGGCTGCGCCGATGCGGAGCACCATCGGCTCGTCGAAGGCGCGGCCGACGATCTGCACCGAGAGCGGCAGGCCAGACGCGGAAAGGCCGGTCGGAACGGACATGGCAGGGTTCCCCGTGACGTTGAACGACATTGTCTGGATCGGCAGGTTCAGCATGGCTTGGGGCAGGAACTCGGCAAACGCGGGCGCGGGCGTGAGGGCGCCGGCGGTGATCAGCGCGTCACAGGTCTTGAGCTGCTGGTTGACCGCGTGCGACAACTCACGGCGCAGCCGCGTCGCCTGGTGCAGGTCGGTCGCGGTCACGAATGCCCCAATCGTCATGCGGAGATAGGTCAGCAAGCCGAAGTCGAGCGGCCGGGCCTGGTAGTCCTGCTCATGGATCGCAAACGCCTCGGTCAGCATGATGACACGGCCGCAGGCGTTGAACAGCGCGTAATCCGGCAGCCTGATCTCCTCGACGGTGGCGCCGAGCCGCTCAAGCGTCTGCGCCGCGTGGTCAATCGCCGCGACCACCTCCGGCGACACCCCTTCAGCGTCTGCGAAGAAATGCCGCGGCAGGCCGATCCGCAGCCCCTGCACGCCCTGGCCCAGCCCGTTCCGGTAGTCCGGGATGGCGGTGTCGACGCTGGCCGGGTCGAGCGCGTCGTAGCCGGCGATGGCCTGCAAGGCGATGGCGCTGTCCTCGACCGTCCACGACAGCGGGCCGCAGTGGTCGAGCGTGGTCGAGAGCGGGAACACGCCGCGGCGGGACACCAGGCCATAGGTCGGCTTGAGGCCGACGGTGCCGCAGTAGGCGGCGGGGCCGCGTATCGAGCCGCCGGTGTCCGACCCCATTGCCATACGCACCAGCCCGGCCGCGACCGCCGCCGCCGAGCCGGAGGACGAGCCGCCTGGGATGTGCTCGGGGTTCCACGGGTTGCGCGCCGGCGGGAACGGCAGGTCGAAGCTCGGGCCGCCAATCGCGAACTCATGGGTGGCGAGCTTGCCGAGCAGCACGGCGCCCTGGGCCTTGAACTTCGCGGCGACTACCGAGTCGGTGGCGGGCACGTGGTCGGCCCGCAGCCTGGAATGGCAGGTCGTGCGTATGCCGGCAGTATCGAAAATGTCCTTCAGCGCGTAGGGCACGCCCTGCATCGGCCCGTTGTCGACGCCCCTGGCGAAGTCCGCGTCGGCCGCGGCGGCGTCGGCCCGCGCACGCTCGGCCGTCACGGTGATGAAGCTGTCCAGCGCGCCGTCGATCGCCGCGATGCGCGCGAGCGCGTCCTCGGTGAGCGCCGCGGAGCTGATGGTTCCATCGCGCAGCCTGCGGCCAGCCTCGGCAATGGAAAGTTCGAACAGTGGGGCGGCGGTCATTCAGCGCCTCGGGCAGCGCCTCGGGTCACGCTGAGGATCGAGTAGGTCCCCGCCGGTTCGTCGGCGGCGGTGCGCGGCTGGCGCAGCAGTGCCAGCATGTGGCGGAGTTCCTTGAAGCCCGCGAAGGCGGCTGCCTTGCGGTCGGCGGGAACCTGTAGCCCCGCGCGCTTGGCGAAAACGTCGAACTCCAGGGCGAGCGCCGCGTCGTCGGGAATTTCGGTCATCGTTCCGGACAGCCTTTCTGCAACCAGCTACCCTTAGCCGGCATCCTGCGTCCATGCCAATCAGGACAAGGAGATGCCGGCCGCGGACGGACAACGAAGGAGAGCCAAGCGTGACAGACCCAGCCCCAGGCGTGCGCCCAGCCCCAAGCGTGCGCGTCGAGATCGACGACCGCGGCGGCGGGTGCGTCGCGCGCGTCGTCATCGACAACGAGCGCAAGCTGAACACGCTGAACAGCGCCCTCATGGAGCGGCTCGCCGCTGAGTTGGAGGCGCTGGCCTCGCAGGATGGGCTGCGCGCGGTTGTGCTGGCCAGCGCCGGCCCGCGCGCCTTCATCGGCGGCGCGGACATCGCCGAGATGGCGGGCCTCGACCCGGCCACGGCGCGCATTTTCATCACGCGGGTCCATCGGTGCTGCGACGCGCTGCGCCGGCTGCCGGTGCCGGTGGTCGCGCGCATCCAGGGCTATGCGTTCGGCGCCGGGTTGGAGGTCGCGGCGGCCTGCGACCTGCGCATCGCCTCCGAAACCGCTGTTTTCGGCATGCCGGAGGTGAGGCTCGGGATTCCGTCCGTGGTCGAGGCGGCGCTGCTGCCGACGCTGGTGGGCTGGGGGCGGGCGCGGCAGATCCTGCTGCTCGGCGAGACCTTCACGGCGACCGAGGCGGAGCGCTGGGGTTTTGTCGAACGGGTCGTGCCCGCGGGCAACCTGGATGCGGCGGTCGAGGCGTGGCTGGGCACGCTCATGGCGGCTGGGCCACGCGCGGTCCGGCTACAGAAGCGCCTGATCGGGGCGTGGGAGGACCTGCCGCTGCGGGCTGCGGTGCAGGCCGGCGTCGATGCGTTCGCCGAAGCGTGGCGGACAGACGAGCCGCGCCGGGCAATGCGGGCGTTCCTGGATGCGCAGGCGCTGCGGAGGCGCTAAGTCTCCGCAAGTTGGCTCGCGTTTCCAGGGTTCTGAGGGCATCGCGTCGCGCGGCCTGCGGCTCTCGGCTGCGGCGCCAACCCGCATGCCATGATGGCAGCACAGTTTTCCTGATTTTAATCGTTCCAAAGTTTGGCTATGCCTTCGCACGACCCTATGGGACAATGCCGGGACTAATGCCAAGGCTGCGGCTGCCGGCTGTTCCGGGCAATGCAGGAGCAAAGACCGGCCCTGCCGGGCGAGGCCGGGGAGCAGGACGCGCCGGCCGGCAGCATGTAAGCGCACGCCCAACGTGGCAAACCAAGGGGGGACAGCACCGTGGACGACATCGAGAAGCGGACCATCGACAAGGTTCTCTGGCGGCTCATACCATTTCTTGTCGCCTGTTATTTCGTGGCCTACCTGGACCGCGTCAACGTCGGCTTCGCCAAGCTGCAAATGGCCTCGGCGCTTGGGCTGTCCGAGGCGGCCTACGGCTTGGGCGCCGGGTTGTTCTTCATCGCCTACTTCCTGCTTGAAGTACCCTCCAACCTCGCGCTGGACCGGTTTGGCGCGCGGCTCTGGATCGCGCGCATCATGCTGACGTGGGGCGTCATCTCCGGCATGTTCGCCTTCATCGGCCCGATCGCGACGGCGACCGGCCTTTCGACCCAATGGGTGTTCTACATCCTGCGCTTCCTGCTTGGCATCGCCGAGGCGGGGTTCTTCCCCGGCATCATCTTCTACCTGACGCTGTGGTTCCCGTCCGTCTACCGCGCCCGCGTGGTCTCGCTGTTCATGCTGGCGATCCCGTTCTCGTCCATCATCGGCGCACCGATCTCCGGGGCATTGCTGAACCTGTCCGGCGCCGGGCTCGACGGTTGGCAGTGGTTGTTCATCTTGGAGGCGGTGCCGTCGATCCTGATGGGGTTCGTGGTCATTTTCTACCTGACCGACCGTCCGGCGTTCGCGACCTGGCTCAAGGACGACGAGAAGACGTGGCTTGAGGCGCGCTTGGCCGCGGAAAAGACCAAGAAAGAGGCGGCCGAGCACCTGAGCATCGGCAAGGCGCTCAGCGATGGGCGCGTCCTGGCCTGCGCGTTCGTGTACTTCTGCCTGAATGCGGCGAGCTACGGAGTGGCCTTCTTCCTGCCGACCATCGTCAAGGGTTTTGGCGCCAGCAACTTCGAGACCGGGCTGTTGTCCGCGCTGCCGTTCGTGTTCGGCGCAGTCGGGATGGTCCTGCTGGGCCGCAGCTCCGACCGCACGCTGAGGCGCCGGGAGCATGTTTGCTTTGCGATGATCCTCGCCATGGTCGGCGTGGGCGGCGCGGGCCTGGTTTCCTCTCCGGCCATGGTGCTGGGCCTGCTGTGCCTGGGGCAGATTGGCGTGTCCGCCATGCCCCCGCTGTTCTGGCCGATCCCGAGCACCTTCCTGACCGGCACTTCGGCGGCGGCGGGGATCGCGGCGATCAACTCGCTCGGCAACCTGTCGGGGTTCGCCGGCCCCTACATGATGGGCTACCTGAAGGACCTGACCGGGAATTTCACCGCCGGGCTGCTCGTGCTGGGCGGCTGCGCGCTGGTCGGCGGGATCGTCGCCATGATGCTCAAGGTCGACACGCGGCTGGAGGTTGCCGAGCCAGGGGCGGCAGTGGCGGCGCACTGAAGCCGCGCCGCCGCGCCAGGTGCGTCCAGGATCATGCGCGCCCGGCTCCGGCAGGCGCCGGAGACGCTTGCACGACCGCCTCCTCAACCTCGCGCAACCGGTCCTTGCCGAAGAACATGTCGCCGTCGACGAAGAAGGTCGGCGATCCGAACGCGCCGCGTTCCACTGAGTCCGCCGTGTTGCGCAGCAGCCGCTCCTTCACCTCAGCTTCCTGCGTGCGCGCGAGCAGCCGTTTCCCGTCGAGGCCCGCGGCGTCCAGCGCCTCGCGGGCCACCTCCGGGTCGTCCATCTTGCGCCCGTCCTCCCACATGGCGCGGAACACCGCGTCCACGTAGGGCCGGAACACGCCGTCCAGCTCCGCCGCGACCGCGCCGCGCATGACGAGCAGCGTGTTCACCGGGAAGTGCGGGTTGAGGCGGAACCGCCCGATTCCATGGCGGCGCACGAAGCGGTCCATTTCTAGCCGCTGGTACTCCAGCTTGTTGCGGACGCCCCCGAAGGCGGTCATCGGCGACTGATTGTTGGTCAGTTTAAAGATGCCGCCGAGCAGCACCGGCACATAGGCGAACCGCGCGCCGGCCCTCTGCTCGATCGCGGGGATCACGGCATGGCACAAGTAGGCGTTCGGGCTGCCGAAATCGAAGTGGAACTCGACCTGTTTCATGGGATCACCACTGTTCTGCGGAGGGGCGGAGGTCAGCCTCGAACGTCCAGG
>JAABUX010008259.1_pt1 | contig 12043 bp, 9 predicted proteins | sample 5561851 | NCBI WGS metagenome assembly JAABUX01 (sample SAMN10711883, study PRJNA513361) | rock metagenome | isolation source: Antarctica rocks | place: Antarctica: Victoria Land, Richard Nunatak red sandstone | collected 2016-01-03 | reverse complement strand
TGGTGGATCTCGGTGTGCTGAAAGAGCTCCACACCAAGGTCGCGCCGATCCTGTCTGTTCTTAACCTCGGTTCCGAGGGCATTCGATATTTCGCCGGTAGCGTCGCCAGAATGCGCACGACCAACCTACGCCGCCGGGCCGACGATGATATTCAAGTTCATTGGGTGGCTTTCATCGCGCACCAGTACTACAGGCTGCATGACAATTTGGTCGACGTCCTGCTCACATCGGTTAAGACCTTTGAGAATGCCACGCTACGGGAGCACCGGGACTGGTGCTTCGACGAACGCAAGCGGCATAAATATGCGACGGAGAATTTGCTGGACGATCTCAATGCATCGGTCTTCCAGATTTTTCGTCAGATCCGGGACGCGGTCGCCGACGACCTGCTGAGCGACAAAGAGAAAGTCGTACGGATTGGCCTTCTGGTGCGGCCGGAGCAAACGGCGGAAGCAAAATCCAGAGAACTCCGCGCCTCCCACCGTGCACGACCTGTTAGGCGCAAAAGGAAAACAGGGCGCGCTGCTCGCCGGGGTTGAGCGTAGCGTTGTAGAGGCTGCGAGTCTCTACATGGGCGACGAAGACGGCGCACTTAACTTCGTCTATTCGGGATGGGCACAGTGTGCCTTGCCGCACCGCAGACTAGCGGATGACGCGCCATGGGAAATTGCCGCGGAGAAAGTAAGGCTGGTCGTGGAGCCCGGGCGGCGCCCCACCGGGGAAAACGGTGACGGACCGCTCGAGTTCATGGGCGTCCCATTTGGCTCCCACGCTCGCCTGATACTCCTCTATCTGCAAACTGAGGCGCTCAGGACCAACTCTAGAGAGATCGAACTGGGGAGAAGTCTCCGTGACTGGCTTGGCCGTATAGGCGTCTCCGTCGGCGGGCGGACCGGCAAGCTGGTGAAAGATCAAGCCGAGCGCATTTCGCGTTGCAGACTCACATTCCACCTGCAGGGTGCAAAGACCGCCGGGTTGATCAATCAGTCCATCGTCGATCGGGCACTGTTCATTGAAGATGCCGACGCACCGCAGGGGCGGCTTTCGCTTGAGATGGCAAAACTTTCCGAAGGGTTCTTCGAACAGCTGAGGCGCCATCCCTTGCCGTTGGAAGAAGCAGCGATCCGGGCAATCAACAATAATCCGGCGGCACTCGACTGCTATCTTTGGCTTGCGTATCGCCTGCATGCGCTCAGCGCACCGCGCCTGGTCACCTGGAAAGCGCTGAAGGGACAGTTTGGAGGGGGCTTCAAGGAAGCCTACCATTTCAAGAACAAATGGAGCCTGACGCTTCAGATGGCGCTCGCCGTCTATCCTGGCGCCAATGTGGATGTAGTAGAGCAGGGGGTTCTCCTCAAGCCGAGCCGTCCCCCGGTTACCCCACGAGTGGTAGCCGGTGGTCGCGTCTAAGCCAGGTGGTCTAACCTCACCAAAGTCCACGCAGAGATCTGCTGAACGTGGACATCAGGGTTTGCATACGCCCCGCTCAGCCAACATCTTTCAAAACGTGTGGACTTTGGTGAGACTAGACGCCGAGTCGAACATTGAAAATGTGGGGACTCTGGTGAGCAACCTACTCGTGCCGCAGCGTGCATACCGCAGTTGGAATGACGGACGCCGGGATGGCCTGGCTGATAATCGCCGGAGCGCCGTAACACCCCAAAACCGTTGGCCGACACGAGCCTCGATCTAATCGAACGCTGTAATCGCTTGGGCAGTGACGACTTTGACCTCGGCAACCCGCCCGGCGCCCCTACCATTCGAGTTGCCACCCTCTATGTAACAATTTGGCGCGGATTGTCACCGTGGTCCATGGGTCCGTGCGCAATCCGTGGATCAGAAAAGATCTATTCCTCAGCATGTGGCTGAGAGACGCCAACAAAGCTGCCGGAATCGAGCGCGGCCAGATCGTCCGGGGTATGGGGGGAGGCCGGAGATGGTCAGGGGCGGCCGGTCCTCGCCGGCGTGAGAGGGGGCAAGCGACCGATCGGCGGTTTCCATTCGGCATGCCTTCGAGCCGACCAGGCATAGCGAGGGTCGTCCGTCAGCAGGTGCAGATGCTCGGATAAACGATTGCGTTCAAGCCAGCCAATCGCGGCTTCGAGTTCGGACAACGTCATTTGCGCCCGACTTTTGCCGCTTCCGGCAACGCGCTTCAGCACGGCATTGTAGCGGTGATACAGACCCGGTCCCGCAATACCGCTACGGAGCCCGGCTCTGCCGGCCTCGTCCTCAACCGCTTGCGCCGCGACCAGTTCGCCCAGCTGAGCCCGCAGCCGCCGCTCGATCACAGACGGGGCGTCGAGCAGCTCTGACTGCTGGTGTTCCTGCTCAGGTCGTCGTAGCGCCAGTTCTGGGCCTGGCCGCAAAGTGGCGAAGCGCAAGAAAAGGGCGTTGCTTTCTAGCGGAATGATGCCGTCCTTCGCCGGACCGAGTTTCTCGACCCAGAAGGGCAGGGTGGTCTGATTGCGAACAGGCATGCGTGGACGCGCAAGCGTGCCCTGCTCGGTTTCCATGCGGATGCGGAACCGCTGAAACAGCGGATCGTCGGGATGAAACACCAAGGCCCGCTGGGTCTCATAAGATCCGGCGTATGGATCGACCCGTGTCGCGCGCGCCACCATCTGCTCGAGCCAGCGGCGGGAGCGGATGTGGGTGAGCGCCGCTACAACGGCGACCTCTGGAACGTTCAGCCCCTCATACGCCATAGCCACCGTGAGCAGGATCGATGGCTCCGGCCGCAACCGGAACGCCGCCACCGCCGCGTGCGCGCCGTAAGTGTCCGAAGTTGCCATCTGTGCGACGACACTGGCCTGGCTCGCCGGAAGCCATTGCCGGAGCAGCGCCAAGTAGCGCTTGGCGTTTTCCTGATCGGGTGCGACCACCAGGAGCTTGCCCAGGCCGAGCGCGCCCTCTCCCAGAGCGAGACCGCGTTTCTGCCGGCGACGGGCGCGGAGGTCGCGCACGGCCACGAACGCTTCCCGGAGCAGCGCCTCTGCAAAGCCGGTGCGCAGCGCGGTGAATAGGGCAGGGCGGGTGGTCTCGGTCGGATACGCACCCGCCAGGCGATGCGGGCCGACCTCCGGGCCTTCGTCGGCGCGCCAAGTGGCTTGCCCGTCGAGCGCGCCGAAGGTGACCGGGAGCATGGCGCGCTCCTGCAGGGCCTGGGCGCGACTATAGCCGATCACCGCCCATCCCGGCGCATCGAGCGCGATCTCGCGGCTGCTCGCCTTCGGGCCCTGCCGGTAGGGCAGCCAGAGGATGCCTTTGCCATCGGCGCGCTCGAGCGTGCCGGAGAGCAGCAGGCGCACCGCCGCACACTCCAGCAGCGGCAGGATGGCGCCCGACCACGTGCTCGCTTGATCCTCGCCGGTTTTGGCGGCCTGGGCTGCAGCTGCAGGATCAGTTTCGGCGAGGGCAGGGAGATGGTGCACCTCGTCGACCACCAGCAACGTCCGATATCGATGGAACTCACTCAGATGCAGGTGGGGCGCGGCGACGATTCCTTGATAGGTGGTGATGTAGCCAGCGAGTCCGCGGCTCGGATCGGGCGTATTGTCGGCGGCACGCAACGACAGGGCGTGACCGAGAGCAGCGCGCCAGTGCGGATCGGCGAACGCTTCCTCAGCCTGCAGGCGCAAGCTGTCGCGCGGAACGATCCAGCAAACGCGCTCGACGATCCCGGCCGCGATCAGACGCGCCGCGGCGATCACCGGCAGGAGCGATTTGCCGCCACCTGGAGTGACCTCCGCGAGCACGTCCCGCGCTTCGGTCTGACCGGTCGCGATTGCCTCGACGATGCCGGCGAGGTGCTGCTGATGAGAGCGAAGCGGGCGGGACATCACAGCGGGCGGCGACGACGAACAAGCATGGCTGAAATCCTGAGTCCTGTGGACTTCGCTGTCCAGTGCGGACGCTGATCAAACGAAGATTGTTGGTTTGAACTGACGACTGGCAGACCAGATGTCGCTTCCCGTTCGCGACTGACCCTACCCAGTCTGAGCCAGGAGCACGAAGAGACGAGCGCATGGCCCTACCGCTGGGAGGGCACCGCGCCCAGGTCCCGCTTTCCAGCCAAGCAGTCCAGCGGTTACGCTGGGTGGCGTCCGGTATTGCGCAGCAGGAAATCTCCCGAAACGCGAACGGTCAGATCGATCTGACCATCAGGACCGTGTCCCGGATTGCCGGTGTCCTCAGCGGCGATGTGGCCAAGGTGCTCGGCGCGTTTTCAGGCGCAGGCCACAGGTTGAGGAGAAAACGCGGCTGCGGCCGGCTGAGCTCGCCTCAGCCGTGGCCGACGCCCGGCAGGTATTCGAAGCCGAGCCCGGCCTCGTGGCCCTCGGCGTAGGCGTCCCGCAGGATGCGCCGGCCGGCCGGGCCTTTGCGGGCGCGGAGGTGGAGGCCGAGCCGGGCCAACTCCGCCTCTACCAAGTCCGCCTTGGCCATGACCAAGTCGCGCCCGGCTGCGCCGCGGAGTGCCCCCTCGCGGGTTTTCCGCAACGTGTCCAGTTTAGCGGCGATGCCGCGGGCCAGGCCGATTCCAAACGAGTTGCTCGCGGTTCGGCGCAGGCCGCTCGGCATGTCGGCGTAGGTCGGCCCGACGCGGAACATCGCCGTCTCGGTCTCGAACGCCAGCTCCACCAGATCATAAAGGTAGCGCGCTGCCGCCACGTCGGCAGGCAGGCCGAAGAAGACGTAGCGCAGCGTCCCGCCGGTGCCCTTCTCGCCCCAGACCCGGCAGTCGAAGAACGCGGCGATCGCCGGCACGCAATCGTCCACCGGGCCGACCCGCTTGCGGCTGGTCTCCACCGCGGCGCCCTCGCAGGTCTGGCGCTGCAGGTCCAGTTCGCTCAGGCTCAGCCCGTAGCGGTCGAGCAATTCGGCGACCTTCTCGGCCGCGGCGAGCGCCTCCGGCTCGGTGCAGCCCTGATCCACCGTCTTGGCCCGTAGCGCCTGAATGCGGCCGATCAGCCGGTCGAGGTCGGCGTCGCGTCCGCCCGAGTTGGAGACGGACGCCCCGAGCCGGCGCCTGGCTTCGGCGAGCACGTCACCGGCCCCCGGCGGCAGCGCGCCGGCCGCGACCATCGCCGCCACCGCGGCGGCAATCCCGTCCAGCCCTAACGAACCAGAGCCGGCGGTTTGGCGGCGACGCACTGCCGCGAGCTGCACGCCCAAGATCTCGGCGTAGGCGGCGGACAGTGTGCCGAGACCGTGTGCGCGTGTGTTGACGGCAGAGGCGATCATGTCGAGCACAGCATCGAGATTGGACTCGCCGCGGACGCTCCGAATGTCGGCCGGGTCGCGCGGGGCGCCCTGTTCCGCCCAGCGCCGGGCGATCCGATCCAGTTCGCTGATCTCGTCGGGCTCGTCCGCGTGCTCGCCGCCGAGAGGCCGGTTGAGGCCCGGAATATCGCGCGTGCCATGGCGCAGGACGTGGCGATACACCGCTTCGGCGCAGCGCGGCGGCAGTCCGTGTGCGCCCGGGCGCACGAAGCCTTGCGCGACGGCCAGCCCGTCCTCATCGAGCGGCGTTATGCCGCTGATGAAGATGTGGCGTCCGTCGCCCAACGGTGCCAGCCGTCCCACGAGCGCGATGCCGGCCAGGCCGGCGCCGATCGCGACATCGGCGACACGGAGCGTCTCTCCAGTGACCAGGTCACGCAGCGACGCCGACCCGGCGCCTGCGGCCTCGATGCGGAGCAGCCGGAATGCCGAGCGGCGCAGGACGTCAAGCCCGGCCGCCTCGGCGGCGCTCGAGCCACGACGCTGCCTTGCGAGCCGGTCAAACGCCGTCTGCCCGCTCGCCGACGGGGTGAACAGCGCCAGGTCCATCGCCATGGCAATGGTGTCGGCCGCCGCGAGCAGCTCGCGACTGGAGCGGGAACCATCGGGCGGCATACGCGGTAGCAATCCCCGAGCGGTCTCCTCGACCCGACCGGGAGCCACGAATTTGATTGCCTCGATCAGCAACTCAGTGATGCACTCGCGAATGCGGTCGATGCTGACCGGGTTTGCCCGGTTGGGCTTGTGCTTGTTCCTGGCTGACAATGTGCGTGCCCTCCCGCCCGGTCCGGTGCGGGCTGCCCGACTCGGAGACGGCTTCCCGCGGTCAAGATCGTAGGGGCGCCGGTCCCTGGAGGTCCACAGCCGGCCGCGCCATAGTGAGGGCGCTCACGACGAGGTAGGCGCCCGGCATGGCCGATGATCTGTTCGCCGAAGCCGCACCGCAGGCCAGCGCGGGACCGCTCACCGTGTTCCGCGCCGAGCTGCTGTCGCACGGCCCGGCGCGCTGGGAGGACCTGTTCGAGGGCTGCACCGCGCTCAAGGCGATCACCTTCTCCAGCAGCGTCGAGTTCCTGCTGCGGCTGGCTGAGCGGCTGGACGACATCGAGGTGGTGTTTGGCGCCGAGCGCATCCTGTCGCGCGAGCACCTCGCTTTGGCGCAGGCGAGCCAGACGGCGCAAGCCTACGGCTTCGCCGAAGCGCTGGTGGACCACAAAGCGCTGACCGAAGCGCTGGCGCGGCTGCTCGGGCGCAGCGGCAAGCTTCTGCTGGACCGGGTGGTCGAGGGCACGCTGCGGTTCCGGCTGCTCCGCGGGCGGCCGAGCCACGAAAAGCTGCTGCTTCTGTCCGGCCCGGGCGTGCACCGCGTGCTGACCGGTTCGGCCAATCTCAGCCTGGCCGCGTTCGAAGGCCGCCAGCAAGAGGTGCACGTCGCGTTCGAGGGCGAGGCGGCCTGGACGGTGTTCGACCGCTACTATCAGCGCGACTGGAAGGACAGCGTGCCGGTGCTGCCCGAAGCGCTCGTCATCGAACGTCCCGGTGGAGAACGAACCGCGCGCGACACGCCGCTTGCGCTGGAGGAGGTGCCGATCGTGCGCGTGCTGAACGCCGGCCTGGCCCTGGTGGACCCGCCTGCCCGGCCGTCGCCGCCGGGCTTTGCTGGCGATGCGTTACGGACGGCCGCGTTGCTCGGCGCGGAGTTGCGTGATCTCGTGCTGCCCAAGGACAAGGCCGGGCGCACCGTCGTCAACGCCGCCTCGGTGCTGCGGGTGCTGCGCACGCATCAGGCCCGGCCGGTGGGGAGCAGCGAGGAGGAGCGCATTCCCCGCGCCGAGATCGACGTGGCGACCGGGCTCGTGCACCTGGACGGAACGATCTGGCTGCGCCCAGACGACATCGTGCCAGCCGCCGACGTGGCGCGCGATGCCCGCATCCTGACCGACTATCTCGGCAGCTTTCGCCAGTTCTTCGGCAACGGCGAGGGCGCGGTCGAGGTGTATTGGGCTTTCCTGGTCTGGCTGTACGCCGCCCCGCTCGCCCCGCACCTGCGCCAAGCCGCCATCCCCGCCGGCATCGACCCCTGGGTCTATCCCGTCTACGCCGTGCTGTATGGTCGATCGAGCGGGGGCAAGACCCTGTTCACGCGCATCGCAACACGGTCGATGTTCGGCTTCGAGAAGATGGTCCGCTCCGGTCAGTTCACCGCCAACCGGGCTTTGGGTTTGCGCGAGCGCATGGGGGCGATCCCGCTGCTGATCGACGACGTGACGCGGGACAAGTTCACCACGCACGTCCCAGACCTGGTCCGCACCGACGCCGAGATGGGCGGCCTGTATGCACCGATCGTATTAACGACCAACCGCGACGTAAGCACGATCCCGCCGGATCTGACCAAGCGCATGGTGACCTGCCACATCGATGCCGCGATCCCGGAGAATCGCTCCGTGACCGAGCGCCTGGCCCGGCGGGCGCACAAGGAGATCGGTACCGCGCTCTATCGCGCCTACCTTCAGCGGTTGACCCCCGAAGTGCGGGCCATGCGGGCCGAGATCGACGCCGACGCCGAGCACTTTCCCGACCTGCTGGCCCGGTCGTCCGAGGTATTGCGGACGGTCCTGACCGATGCCTTGGGCGAATTGCCGGATTGGGCGCGTCCACTGGCGTTCGGCGACTATTTCGGGATTCGGCACCGCCGCTTCCGCGACCAGTTGGAGGCGATGCTCGCGGACGCAGAGGATCGCGTATCAGTTAATCGCCGTGCAGGGGAACTCGCGATCAGCTTTGCCGGCGACACCAACCAGGCCGCGCAATTCGCCCGCAGCGTGCCCGATTTCGTGCTGAAGGGCCGCTTTGCCGACGTGGTCCGCCTCGATTTGGCCGCGCTTGAGCAGGAGATGGGATTCGCCGTTGGCCGCAGCCGGGCCTGGTGGCAACGCCTGCTCCGGCGATAAATGACGTCTTCGTATTCCTGACGACGGAGCCGAACAATGTCGTGGGGCGCACACCATCCGAAGACGGTGCCAATTGATGTGAGATAGCGTTGCTCGGAGCGGCGGTTTGCAAACACTCATCTTGGACGGCCACCCTGACAGCGGTCGGCTGATAACCCACCTGCTGGACCGCTACGAGGCGTCGCTGGGTGACCTCGCAACGGTCCAACGGCTCGCCGTACGCGACCTCGTCTTCGACCCAAACCTGCGCCAGGGTTACCGGGCCGATCAGACCTGGGAACCCGACCTGCAACGGGTCGGAGCGGCGCTCGATGCATGCGATCATTTGGTCGTCGGTTTTCCACTTTGGTGGGGCGGTGAACCGATGCTGTTGAAGGGGCTTTTGGACCGCATCCTTCTACCTGGCTTTGCGTTTCGATATCACCGTGCCAATCCCTTTTGGGACAAGCTCTTGGCGGGACGGTCCGCGGACGTGATTGTGACGATGGACACGCCGCCCTGGTACTTGCGCGTGCTGTATGGTGACCCGGTGTCGCGCCGCTGGCGGCATCAGGTACTCGGCTTCTGCGGGTTCGCGCCAATTCGGGTCTTACGATTTGGACCGACAAGGCGGCGTGGCACGGCCAAGAGGCTAGTAAGTTGGGAAGCTCAGGTCGCCGGCGCCGCAAAGTCCGCCGTTGCGTTGCAGCGGGCCGCCAAGCGTTCCATCCTGACAGGACGGGCCGAATTCGAGCGGGCCGTGATTGAGCGGCAGTCCTGACGACAGCCCTTGCAGTCCTGACAGTCCGCTTCGGCCCGCCCTAGGCGTCCCGGGGCCACGCCCGGCTGTCCGTCAAACGAACGTCTGGCGGCCGATGGCCAAGCTGTCCGTCAACCATACTTGGCAACGCTTTGCGGACGAATAGATTGCCGGGCGGCAAAACGGACAGGGGCGGCTCGGATTGATTCCGAGGGATTCTCTACAGCCTCGTACGTTAAGAGGCAACGCGTTTTGGGTGAAGGCAGACACTTGTCTCCCGTTGGGCGTGATCGGGTGGCGCCTTCGTGGCGGGGCGCCATTCACGGGTGTGGCGGTCAGGACGTGCCGCGCATGACCTTCGCCTCGTATTCCTTTTCGGTGATGGTGCCTCCCTCGGTCTCGGCCCGGCCCTCGTCCTCAGGGCGCAATGATCCTTGCAGGCCGTCGATCCGCTTCCAGGCGGGGAAGGGTTGTTCGCCGTTCGCGTCGGGGATGTATTTCGATGTCTCGAGCCGCGAATGTTTGTGGATGTAGCGGGCGCAGTTCTAGAAGACGGACGTGACGTCGACCTCAACGATCATGTTGGAGCCGGGAAACCGCGCCAGATGGTCGGCGCGTCCTGTGTCAGCCGTGCCTCGCCCTGCACGCGGACGCGCAGCGGGGCCACTATGTCGATGAACAGCAGCCCCACCTTCGACGTCGCCGCGATGTTGCCCATCGACAGGAACATGCCGTTGCCGTCGTAGTTCGGGAAAACGATCTTGCGGCGGCCCACCACATGGGCCAGCCCGACCGGCCCGCCCTTGTAGGACACGGTCGGCTCGCCCTTCTCGTTGATCGTTGTCGGGAAGAAATAGTCGAGGCTGCCGATGAAGCCCGCCTGCTCGGGACGCAGATCGTCATCGACGATGGCATGGGCGACGGCGTCGGCAAATTTGCGGCTGTCGTTCTCGTCCTGAAGCCTGCGGTTGGACGCGGTGTAGAAATCATTGGCGGTCGGCATGGTCGGTCTCCGGTAGGGGCGAGACGGATGGTGAGCGGCTTAGGAGGAATCGCAAACCAGTTCTGGAAGAAGACCTCCGACGGAAATTGCCTGTCTGGCGTTTCGCGAGGAAATTTCCGAGTGTCTCTGATTGGGAGAAGGTCAGCGTGGCCCCAGCCGGCGCGTGGACCCGTTTGGCATGCAGGCCATGACCATACAGCCCGCCGATCAACCCACGCACGTCCTCCAGACGCCGACGCGAATGATCCACTGCAACCACTTCGACGCTCCCACTCGACATGGGTCAAAGCAGCTACACAACCCAAGCGAATCGCGGCTACCCCATCGATACCGAAAAGAGGGGATCCGTGAGGTCCTGGATCAGCCGGAGATCATGACCCTTGTTGGCAAGATCGTAGCCGCAAGAATGACGAAGTGTATGCGGATGGACACCAGCCAAGGCGGCGCGCTCAGCGGCGAGACCAACAAGGTAGCTGACAGCCTGGCGAGTGATATTAATCCCGGGCGCCACACCGGAAGCGGCGCTGGCCGCAGCAGGTAGGCCGGGTGGCCTCGAGAGGCGGCCTACCCCGCCGCTCTGCGCCAATACCATGCCGGGATGGGAGCCCCGTCAGCCCTTGTCCCAGCCGTGCGTCTTCAAGGTTTGCTGGATCTTGGCCTGCAACTCGGGCTGCATCGTGCCCATCCACTGCGTCATCCCGGTCACCTTCGCCTGTGCCAGTTGCGGCTGCGCGCGGATCAGGCTCTGCCCAGCCGGCGTGTCGTAAAAGGCCACAATGGCCTTCAGGTCCGCCACGCTGAGCACCGAAGCGTATGACTTCGCCTCAATCTGCACGAGGTCGTCATAATGCGCACTGAGCACGGGCATTACAGCTTCCTGTACCAACGCCTGAGCCCGGTCGGGCTGCTGGATGCCCATCTGCTGCATCATCCCGACCATAGGACCGCTGATCGCCTGAAGTGTCACGGCGCGCTCGCCGCCCACCTTCGCCACCAACTGCTCGGCAAGCTTCAGCGCTTCGGGGCTGGGAGAAGCGGCGGTTTGCGCGAAGGCCGGCAAGGCGGGCAAAACGAGCGCAAGCGCCAGGGCGCCCGCACGACAATGATTGTTCACGATGTGCTCCACTTCCAATCGTATCGACCGGGTATAGCCAAACAAACCACCTGACCGAAAGGGCTTTCAGCATTCGATGGTCGTCGCGTTGGGCGTGCTATGGACGAGTCACTGCCAACGTATGGAGGCTCTTCTGAAAAAGCTTGCAACGATCCTCACGATTGGCTTGGCCCTCGGGACGACCCCGGGTCTGGCCCAAACCCCGCAAGCGCCGGCCACCCCCGGTCCTGCCCCCGCAGGCCTGATCACGACGCACGCCACCGCGCGGCGTCGGCTGCCGAACACCGTCGCAGACGCCAGCGTCAGCATCGAAGCCCATGGCCGCACCGTCGCCGCGGTCCAGCGCACCCTGGCCGAAAACTCGCAGACGCTGCTGGCCTTCCTGCGCCAAGCTGGAACGGAACGCCTGCGCACTAATGCCGTCAACGTCTTGCGCACCATGATCGACTGGTTCACGAGCCCGGTGGCGCCCGTGGTGGAGAATTGGAACGACATGCGGCAACGGGCGATGCGCTCCGCCTGATCGCGCACCGCCGCCACCGACTTGCCACCAATTGGAATGCCAAGATTTCCGAGCCATGCACGCAGCGACCGGCCCAGCTCGATTTCCCGGCTGTTCGTTCTCAATGCCTCTGACTGCAGATACAGCAGAATCAGCCTTGCCCGGCTTCCATAGGGGACGCCGACCGGAACGGGCGCTCCTTCTGCGCCGACACGCCTCCCCGGCTCGACCAGCAGGCTCAGCCTTTCTCCCCTCAGCAGCCACGGCTCATCGTCAGCGAGACGACGGTGGGGCAGGGCGGCTTGGCACCACCCCGAATAGAGAGTAAGCGTTGCGGGACCGACCTTGTGTCGTTGGGCAGGCATTTATGATCGGAGTTCGGGATGGACTCGATCACCACGGATTTTGTCGGCGAGGCCGAAGCGGTTCGGCCTCGTGGCGTTGCGCGCGA
>JAABUX010008258.1_pt1 | contig 12044 bp, 14 predicted proteins | sample 5561851 | NCBI WGS metagenome assembly JAABUX01 (sample SAMN10711883, study PRJNA513361) | rock metagenome | isolation source: Antarctica rocks | place: Antarctica: Victoria Land, Richard Nunatak red sandstone | collected 2016-01-03 | reverse complement strand
CGATGCCGACGGGATCAGCGATGTCGCCGACCGCGTACACCCGCTTGTTGCTCGTGCTCCGCAGCCCGGCGTCGACCAGGACGCCGCGTCCGGTCACCGCGACGTTGCCGGCGTCGGCGGCGAGGCCGTCCAGGTTCGGCGTGCGCCCGACGGCGACGAGAAGATGGCTGCCGGCCACCCGCCTGCCATCGGCGAGCACCAGCGTCGGGCCTGGGGCGACGGCGGTGACCGCCGTGCCCTCCAGGATGTCCACGCCGTTCCGGAGCAGCGCCTGGCGCAGCACGTCGACCAGTTCGGGATCGTCGCGGCCCGCGAGGGACTGCGACTCGACGATGGTCACGCGGCTGCCGAGGGCGGCATGAGCCTGGGCCATTTCCAGGCCGATCGAGCCGCCTCCCAGGATCAGCAGGTGTGCGGGCTGCTCCGGCACGTCGAACAGCGTGGCGTTGGTGAGAATGGGAACTCCGTCCAGCCCCGGCAGGTCCGGGACGGCGGCGCGGCTGCCCGCGGCGATGACGATGCGCCGCGCGGTGATGCGCCGCGCACCGCCGGGCAGGCGGACCGCCAGCGTGTCGGGTGCCACGAACCGGGCCTCGCCGCGGAGGACGTCGGCGCCCAGGCTGCGATAGCGGGCCTCGGAGTCGAGCGGGGCAATGCCGTCGATGACGCCTCGTACATGCGCCTGCACCGCCGCCCACTCGACGCGCGGATCGGGCAGGACAACGCCGTAGCGCGACGCGGCCCGGGCTGCCTGCGCCGCGTGGGCAGCCGCAAGCAGCGCCTTGCTGGGCACGCACCCGGCGTTCAGGCAGTCGCCTCCCATCCGGTCGCGCTCGATCAGCGCCGTGCGAAGGCCCAGTTGGGCCGCGACCCCGGCCACCGACAGACCGGCCGCGCCGGCGCCGATCACGGCGAAGTCGTACTCAGGCATGCGCCCGCCTCCAGCGCCGCCAGCCGACGGGGAGCAGCGCCAGCACTGCGAGGCCGAGCAGCGGCAGCAGCACCGACGGCCGGAACACGATTGACAGGTCAGGCTGCCGGCCGGTCGACAGCGCGTCGCCGAACCCGGCGCCGAGCGAGACGAACACGATCGTCGCCGGGCCGATGCCGAGAAGGGTGGCGGTGGCGTAGGGGGCCAGCCGCATGCCCGCGAGCGCCGGCGCCAGGTTCACCAGCCAGAACGGAACGATGGGCAGCAGCCGCAAGGCCAGTAGATAGCTGAACCCGTCGCGCCGCAGTCCGGGACGGACCCGGTCGAGCAATGCGCCGGCCCGCCGCTCGAACAAGTCGCCCAGCGCGTAACGGGCCGCCAGGAATACCAGGTTCGCCCCGAGCCAGGCGCCGGCGATGGCGTAAACCGACCCGGCCACCAGGCCGAACAGCACGCCGCCGGCTACGCTCAGCACCACCCCGCCTGGGATCGAGAGCGCGACCGCGGCCGCGTAGATCGCCACATACGCGGCGGGAGCGGCGACCGGGTTGGCGGCAACGAGCGCGCGCAGGGTGGCCTGCTGGCGTCCCAGGCCGTCGAATGACAGGAGATGCTGCAGCCCGAACGCGTACGCCAGTGTAGCCAGCGCCACCAGGAGCAGCGCGGGCCAGAGATGCACAATCCGCCTCATAAGGTGAAGCATGGCCGAAACTCACGGGCGCGAGAAGGCCGGTCACGCCGGGTCACCGCTGCGATTGACGCACGCCCCGGCGCGCGCCTATAAGCCGCCCCCGAGAAGGCAGCGCGCCCGGCGCGCCCTTGTGTCATTGGAGAGCCGCCTTGAAGCGCACCTATCAGCCCTCGAAGCTCGTCCGCAAGCGGCGTCACGGCTTTCGCGCCCGCATGGCGACCGTCGGCGGCCGGAAGGTCATTGCCAACCGTCGCCGGATCGGCCGCAAGAAGCTGTCGGCGTAGCGGCGCAGGAGAGTCGCGATGGCGCCCCTCCCGGCGCCGCCTCCCTCCCGGCTCAAGCGCCGCGCCGAATTCCTTCGCGTCGCTGCGCGAGGGCGCAAGGCAGCCGTCCACGGCCTGGTGCTGCAGGCGATGCCTCGCGAGGATGCGTTGCCGGCCCGGATCGGGTTCACGGTCACCAAGAAAGTCGGCAACTCGGTCGTTCGCAATCGCACCCGACGCCGCCTGAGAGAAGCCGCCCGCCTGTTGCTGCGTCAGCGTGTTGTCGTCGGCGTGGACCTCGTCGTGATCGGTCGGGACGCGACCCGGTTTCGCCCGTTCGACGATTTGATGGGCGATCTTGACCGCGCCCTGACCAAGGCCGGCGTGCCGTGAGCATTGCCGGCGCTACGCTGGTCGGCGCCGTCCGCGCCTACCAGTGGACGATACGCCCGATCATCGGCGCGAATTGCCGGTTCGAGCCGAGCTGCAGCCACTACGCCGTCGAGGCGTTGGCTCGTTACGGCGCTGTTCGCGGCACGGCGCTCGCCGGCCGGCGAATCCTGCGCTGCAATCCCTGGAACGCGGGCGGGTTCGACCCCGTCCCAAACCGCGAGGGCTGACCGCCTCCGATGGATCAGAAACGTCTTTTCATCGCGATCGCGATCTCCATCGCGATCCTGCTTGGGTTCCAGCTACTGCTGCCCAAGCGGCCGACTCCAACGCCCGAGCAGATGGCCGCGCGCACCACGGACGCCACCCCGCGTCCGACCGGCGACCCGGCCTCGCCCGGCAGCGAGCCCGCCCCGACGCCGCCGCCGCGCGACGTGCCACGCGTGCTGATCGCGGCCCAGCGTGTCCAGGGCAGCGTCAGCCTGCTCGGCGCCCGGCTCGATAGCGTCGTTCTGCGCGACTACCACGAGCAGGTCGATCCCGCCTCGCCGCTGGTGCACGTCGTCGACGCGCCGGGCACGCCGGAGCCGAACTACGTGCAGTTCGGCTGGACCAGTGACGCGCCCGGCGTGAAGCTGCCAGGCAACGACACCGTTTGGACGCCAAGCGGGTCCCAGCTCACCTCCACCGCGCCGCTGACCCTGACCTGGGACAACGGGGCCGGGCTGGTGTTCGCGATCAAGCTCGCGGTCGACGACAACTACATGTTCGACGTGGTGCAGAGCGTCCGCAATGCGACCGGCGCGGCCGTGGCGGTGCATCCGTGGTCGGTGATCCGCCGCGACTACCAGCCGGTAACCGCGGGCTACTACATCCTGCACGAGGGGCTGATTGGCGTCCTGGCCGGACGGCTCCAGGAATACACCTACGCCAAGACCAAGACCGAGGGCGCCAAGCATGACGGCACCGCGTACGAGTCGAGCAATGATGGCGGCTGGGCTGGGATCACCGACAAGTACTGGCTGACCGCGCTGATCCCCGACCAGGCGACCAAGGCGTCGGTGTCGTACCGGCACGCGACGGTGGCCGGCAAGGACCGCTACCAGGTCGACTTCGTCTCCACCGACCCGCAGACCGTGGCGCCAGGCGCCGAGGCCGATTACCCGTCGCGCGTGTTCGCAGGCGCCAAGGAGGTGCACCTGCTCGACAGTTACGAGAGCCAGGACCACATCCCGAGCTTCGACAAGGCGGTGGATTTCGGGTGGTTCTACTTCCTGACCAAGCCGATCTTCTACGCGCTGGATTGGCTGAACGGGGTGCTCGGCAATTTCGGCCTGGCGATCCTGGTGTTCACCGTGTTCGCCAAGGCGCTGTTCTTCCCGCTCGCCAACAAATCGTATAAATCGATGAGCAAGATGAAGCTCCTCGGCCCCAAGATGACGGCGCTGCGGGAGCGGCTGAAGGACGAGCCGGCCAAGCTGCAGACCGAGATGATGCAGCTGTACAAAGCCGAGAAGGTGAACCCGGCCAGCGGTTGCCTGCCAATGCTCGTGCAAATCCCGGTGTTCTTCTCGCTGTACAAAGTCATCTTCGTCACCATCGAAATGCGGCACGCGCCGTTCTTCGGCTGGATTCACGATTTGTCGGCGGTCGATCCGACCAACGTGTTCAACCTGTTCGGACTGATCCCGTTCGACCCGACCACGATCTCGCCGCTGCTGCACCTGCCGGCCTGGGCGGTGATCATGGGCTGCACGATGTTCCTGCAACAGCGCCTGAACCCGCCGCCGCCTGACCCGGTGCAGGCCAAGCTGTTCCAGTTTATGCCGATCATCTTCACCTTCATGCTGGCTCGCTTTCCAGCCGGCCTGGTGATCTACTGGAGTTGGAACAATACCCTCACGATTCTGCAGCAATGGCTGATCATGCGCCGGACCCGGCTGGAGCCGACCCGCACCCTGACGACGCGGAGCGCCAAGAGCGGGAGCTGATGGAGGCGGGCCGGCTGCTGTTCGCCGCCGAGGCCCGCTTCTTCTTCGCCGCCCAGCGCCTGGACCAGTTGCCGCCCCCAGCCGGGCCGGAGATCGCGTTCGCCGGGCGCTCCAACGTTGGCAAAAGCTCGCTGATCAACGCGCTGACCGGCCATCACGCCCTGGCGCGCGCCTCGCACACGCCGGGCCGCACCCGGCAATTGAACTTCTTCGACCTGGGCGGACGGCTGACTTTGGTGGACATGCCGGGCTACGGCTACGCCCAGGCCGCCAAGGAGGTGAAGGAGGACTGGCAGGGCCTGATGTTCGACTTCCTGCGCGGCCGCCCGACCTTGCAGCGCGTGGTGCTGCTCCTGGACGCGCGGATCGAGATCAAGGCCTCGGACAACGCGGCGATGGATTTGCTCGACAAGGCGGCCGTCATCTACCAGCTCGTGCTCACCAAGATCGACGACGTGAAGCCGCGCGCGCTCGCGGCCAAGCAGGCCGAAGCGACCGCACTGGCTCGCCAGCACCCGGCGGCGTTCCCGACCGTTATCGCGACCAGCAGCAGCACCGGCGCCGGCATCGACACCTTGCGCGCCAGCCTCGCCACCCTCGCGGCCTAGCGCCGTCCCACCCCCGACAGGAACCGGCCCATGTCCGCAACGCCCGAGATCATCGCCGCCGAACCGGCCGAGCAGGCGCGCATCCTGGCCAACGCGCTGCCGTTCCTGCGCCGCTACGCCGGCGAGACGGTGGTGGTGAAATACGGCGGCCATGCGATGGGCGAGCAGCATCTTGCCGAGCAGTTCGGCCGCGACATCGCGGTACTGAAGCAGGTGGGCGTGAACCCGGTCGTGGTGCACGGCGGCGGGCCGCAGATCAACGCGATGCTGAAGCGCCTGGCGATCCAGAGCACCTTCATCGACGGCCTGCGCGTGACCGACGCGGCCATGGTGGAGGTGGTCGAAATGGTCCTGGCGGGGACCGTCAACAAGCATGTGGCGCAGTTGATCAACGACGCTGGCGCGATGGCTGTCGGCATCTGCGGCAAGGATGGCGGCATGATCCGCGCCCGCAAGCTGCAGCGCACCGTCCGCGACCCCGGCAGCCGGATCGAGCGCGTGCTGGACTTGGGCTTCGTCGGCGAGCCGACCGACATCGACGTGCGCGTTATCCATGCGCTGACCGGCGCAGGGCTGATCCCGGTGATCGCCCCCGTCGGCGTGGACGAGGAGGGCCAGACCTACAACATCAACGCCGATACCGTCGCCGGGGCGATCGCGGGCGCGCTGGGCGCCAAGCGGATGCTGATGCTCACGGACGTTCCCGGGGTGCTGGACGCGGAGAAGCGGCTGATCCCGGAATTGACGGTGGCCGACGTGGGCCGCCTCTGCGCCGACGGCGTGATCACCGGCGGCATGATCCCGAAGGTGGAAACCTGCGTCGAAGCCGTACGTCGCGGCGTGCGTGGGGCCGTGATTCTCGACGGTAAGATGCCCCATGCCTGCCTTCTGGAGATGTTTCTCCAGGGCGGCATCGGCACCCTTATCAAGGCGTGAGTGCCGCCATCAGTGGTTGTAGACGTAATCCGCCGACATCTGCGTCTCGCAATCCGGCCCCTTGATGCTGGCGTCGAAATGGTTGCCGTTGATCTTGCCGATGAGGTGCGTGGTACCAGCCGTACCCCGAACGGTGCCGTCGTACTGCACCGGCGCGGTGAAGACGATGTCGGGCGAGTAGGCGTACCACAAAGTACCGTCTCCAATCATCAGCACGCGTTCGCCATGCTCGGTCGGGCACATTGCGGAGCGTGCGGCGACCTGGGTGATGAAGCCCTGGTAGCTGCCATCATAGCGATGGACTTCGCTGGCGACCGGGTTCGGGTCGACACCGACGAGGTTGTAGACGGTTTGGCAGCCGGGCAGGGCGAGGGCCGCGGCAACGAGGGCAATTCGAACGAGCACGCGCGGTCTCCTGGATCGAACACGACGCCACCCTAGCATCACGCGCTGCGCAGCGGAACGACGGGCGCCTCCTCCCGATCGTGCCGTTCCGTCAGCAGCCGTTCGAAATACGCGACGGTGCGTTGCAGCCCCTGATCGAGACCCACCGTCGGCTGCCAGCCGAGGACGCGTGTCGCCATCGAGATGTCCGGGCAGCGCTGCAGCGGATCGTCCTGCGGCAGGTCGCGATGCACGATGCGGCTGCGGGATTTGGTCATGGCGACGACCCGCTCGGCCAGTTCGCGCACCGGAATTTCGTGCGGGTTGCCGAGGTTGATCGGCCCGAGCACCTCCGCACCCGTGTCCATCATGCGCAGGAAGCCTTCGATCAGGTCGTCCACGAAACAGAAAGCGCGGGTCTGGCTGCCGTCGCCGTACAGCGTGATCTCCTTGCCGCGCAGCGCCTGGACGATGAAGTTGGATACCACGCGGCCGTCGTTCGGGTGCATGCGAGGGCCGTAGGTGTTGAAGATCCGCACTACCTTGATCTCGACCCGGTGCTGGCGGTGATAGTCGAAGAACAGCGTCTCCGCGCACCGTTTGCCCTCGTCGTAGCAGGCCCGCGGGCCGATCGGGTTGACGTTGCCGCGGTAGTCCTCGACCTGGGGGTGCTGCGTCGGGTCGCCGTAGACCTCGCTGGTGGAGGCCTGGAGGATGCGCGCGCCGGTGCGTTGGGCCAGCCCCAGCATGTTGATCGCGCCGATCACGCTGGTCTTGGTCGTCTGCACGGGGTCGTACTGGTAGTGGATGGGCGACGCCGGGCAGGCGAGATTGTATATTTCGTCGGCCTCGACGAACAGCGGCACCGTCACATCGTGGCGCAACGTCTCGAAATTCGGGTTGGCGCGCAAATGGGCGATGTTGTCCTTGCGGCCCGTAAAGTAGTTGTCCACGCACAGCACGTCGTCCCCGCGCGCGAGCAGTCGTTCGCACAGGTGCGATCCAAGGAAACCGGCGCCACCCGTCACCAGCACTCGTTTGCGCGTCAAAGACACCGTTGCGACCTCGTTCTATTTGCGTTCCGTTCAGTGTGTCAGGAACATGGAAGCTGCTTGTCCATAGCCGACAACAAGGCACTTGACCATTTCGCCCAGACACCGCGATAGGTCAGGCGCCGATCCAACGGGCAGGTTCGCAGACACGGGACCGTGAGGTAACTCGACACGCTTTACCGACGCTGCCATGTCGCTGCACACTGAACATCTCGCTCGCCGCTTCCACATGAGAACGGATACCTTCAGAGAGGCTACTATGCTCATCCGGACGCGCAAGGGCTGGGAGATTGAAGACCGTCACGCGACGCCGGAGGCGCTGGCGGTTGGCCGTCGCGGTCTGCTGGGGGGGCTTGCGGGGATGGCGATCTCCGGACCGGCCTTCGCTGCCGCCAATTCGAAGTACGCTGCAGGGCGCGCCATCACCCCCGAAGCCGACGTCACGACCTACAATAACTTCTATGAGTTCGGCACCGACAAGAGCATCTACCGCGCTGCCCAGCGCCTGCCGACCAGCCCCTGGAACATCGAAATCGCTGGACTGGTCGCCGAACCTCGCACCATCGGGTTCGAGGATCTGATGAAGCAGATGCCGGTCGAGGATCGCGTCTATCGCCATCGCTGCGTCGAAGCCTGGGCCATCACGATCCCCTACACCGGCTTCCCGCTCAGCGCCCTCGTGAAGTTCGCGCAGCCCACGTCGGCGGCAAAGTTCGTGGCATTCGAGACTCTGAACGATCCGAAGCACATGCCGGGGATGCGGTCGGGCTATTTCACCTGGCCCTATATCGATGGCGTGACGATGGACGAGGCAAACAACGATCTCGCTTTCCTGGCCACGGGGATGTACGGTCACGATCTGCCGAAGCAGGACGGCGCACCCATCCGGCTTGCGCTGCCTTGGAAGTATGGCTTCAAGTCGGTCAAGTCGATCGTTAAGGTGACCTTCACGGACAAGCAGCCACCCTGCTTCTGGCAAGCGATCCAGCCCGCCGAATACGGTTTCTGGGCCAACGTGAACCCGGCCGTCGCTCATCCGCGCTGGAGCCAGGCGACCGAACGGCTGCTTGGGACGGAGGAGCGCGTGCCGACACAGATTTGGAACGGCTACGGCGAGTTTGTCGCCGGAATATATGCCGACCTGAAGAACGAGCAGTTGTTCCGATGATCAAGACACGGGTGCTGGCAATTCTCTCGGCCATTCTTCTGGTTGGCGCGGTCGCCGTTGCGACGCTCGGCCCACAGGACATGACCTTGGGGCAAGGATTGTTCGCCATGGATCACGCCAGGTTGCTGGCGGCCGAAACGTTCACCCGAACACATCTTTCGCCGTGGCTGTGGGACCATCCGATCATGGCGATGATCGCCCGGCCAGTGTGGCTGATCCCGGCAGCGCTGGGGTTGATCTGCGCCGGGGGAGCCATGACAGCGGCGTCCGGCGGCAACGCGGCCGCGTCACGGCGGCGGCGCAGCTAGCCAATCTTCGCTTCTCAGGCCTTCTACGCGCTCAAATTCGCCCAGGTTTCCGGTGACGACCACCAAGCCTCGGCTGCGGGCGTGTCCCGCGATCAGTAGATCGTAGGGGCCGATGACTTGTCCCTGCCGCTGCAGCGTCGTCCTGATCTCGGCCGAATGGCTGGCCGCCTCGGCGTCGAAGGGCAGCACCTCGAGACGAGACGCGAAACGTTGGACCTCACGCCGGTTTTCGACTGGCCGGGCGGATTTCCCGGCGCCATGCAGCAATTCAGCCAACACGATGGTCGAGACGCACATCGCGTCCGCTTCTGCGTTGAACCGGGTCCGTAAGCCCTGCGGACGATCGCGCAACACCCGGATGCACAGGTTGCTGTCTAGCATGTAGGACAGCACTAAAACAATTCGCGGACCTCGGACCGAGGTTGCTCACGTTCTGCGATGTCGACGCCGGGCGCATCGAAGAAGTCGTCCCACACCGCAGATGCCGGCACGATGACCCGGCGCGGCCCGTCGCGCAGGATGGTTACCTCTCGGACACCTTCGGGGAAGGCGACATCTTTTGGAAAACGAACGGCTTGGGACCGATTGGTTTGAAACAAGGTCGTTTGGGTCATGCAGCATATCCTGTCCACCTCCGACCAGCTTAAGCCAATATGGGGATATGTCAACGGGATATACAATCCTGCTAGATTGGCGGCAGGTCGATCCACGACAGGTGCCCGCCTTTTCCCGCGCCCGTGTCCAGGAAAACCGCACGGCCGCCGTTGGAACCCCGCCGGATATAGGGCCGCCCGTCGGTGCTGCGCCGGTCGTGGCCACAGTAGACGGTGACGCCGGCCGGAATACGGTCGACCCAGCGCAGCACGCGCTCGGGATAGCCGTCGGCCTGCATGCGCCCGGTGGTCTCGCCGAACAGCGCGCGGGAGAGTGCCACGTCGACCCGGCCCAGGCCCGGTGGCGGCGCGTGCTCCATCATGGCGGTGTGGAAGCCGCCATGGACGAATACCAGCGGCGGCATGACAACCCAGGCGGGGGCGCGCTCGATCGCCTCCAGCGCGCGGTCGCGCAGGCGCAGCGGCAGTTGCGCGAGGGTCGCCTCCAGGGCCGCGTCGATCCGGACCGGCTGGCCGCCGAGCGCGCGGCCCAGCTTGCGGTCGTGGTTGCCCAGCACGAACAACCCGCGCCCCTCGTCGACCATGCGCAACGCGGTTTCCAGCGCCCCGGCGCTGTCGGGCCCGCCGTCGATGAGGTCGCCGAGCTGCACGACGAAGCGGTCGGTATCGACGGCGATGGCGAAGGCGCGGGAGTCGCCGTGCACGTCGCCGACAACACGGATCGGCCGGCCGGCCGGGATCAGTCCGGTGAACGCGATCGGAACCGCTGTCCCGTCCGGGATCGTGCCACCTGGGTTCATGCCACCTGGCGCATCGTCTTGAACGCCGCCAAGGCCCGGTCGCGGCCGGCCGCGAGGTCGACGAGCGGCTTCGGGTAGGTGTCGCCGAGCGCCACGTCGGCACGGGCCAGGACGTCGGCCGGCGCGGTCCAGGGGGCGTGCAGCCAGCGGTCGGGCAGCGCGGCCAGTTCCGGCACCCAGCGGCGGACGTAGGCGCCGGCCGCGTCGAACTTCTCGCCCTGCGTCACCGGGTTGAACACGCGGAAGAACGGCTGGCTGTCGATGCCGCTGCCGGCGATCCACTGCCAGCTCGCGCTGTTCGCGGCCAGGTCGCCATCGACCAGCGTGTCCCAGAACCAGGCCTCGCCGGCCTGCCACGACACGAGCAGGTGCTTCACCAGGAACGATGCGGTGATCATGCGGACCCGGTTGTGCATCCAGCCGATCTGCCACAATTGCCGCATCCCGGCGTCCACGATCGGCACGCCGGTCTGGCCCCGCTCCCACGCGCGCAGGGACGCCGTATCGTCGCGCCACTGCATCCGAGCGAAGTCGGGCCGGAGCGGCTTCTCCGGCAAATGAGGAAAGTGCCAGAGCAGGTAGGCGGAGAACTCGTGCCACAGGATTTCGCCGTTGAACACGTCGTGCGCTGGACCGCTGCCGGCCTTCTGGGCCGCATCCCAAACCTGCGCCGGGGACAGCTCGCCCCAGTGCAAATGCGGCGACAACATGGACGTCAGGTGCTTGCCGGGGACGTTTCGCCCGATGTCGTAGCCGCAGACCGGGCCCGCCATGAACCGCGTCAGACGGTCGGCGGCGCCCGCTTCGCCCGGTGTCCAAGTGTCGCGGAAGCCGGCCGCCCAATCGGGCTTGGTTGACAGCAATCCCCAGGAGTCGAGGTCGTCGGACGGTTGCGCCGGCCCCGGGTCGATACGGTCCGGCGTCGGGAGCGGCGGGGCGATATCGCCGCGGGCGTGGCAGGCCTTCGCGAACGGCCCGTAGACGCCATACACGCCGCCGGTTTTGGTCTTGATGGAGTCGAAGTCGAACAAGGTGGAGGCGCGGTGCAGGCGCAGCGGTATGTCGCCGAGTGCCGCGGCGACCGCGGCTGCCTGCGCGCGGGCCCAGGGCTCCGGCAACGTCCCCGCGTGGACTTCGGCCGCCCCCACTGCCCGGGCCATCTCCGGCACGATCGCCGCCGCACTCCCCCGCCGCAACAACAACGGCGCACCAAACTTCCGCAGGCTGGCGGCCAACGACCGAAGGCTGTGGTGCAGCCACCAGCGGTGGGCGCCGCCGGTCTGCCACGGGGCCGCCGCGTCGTCGTCCAGGACATAGAGCGGCAGGATCGATTGTCCGGCCGCGACGGCGGCCGTTAGCGCCGGGTTGTCCGCCAGCCGGAGGTCTTGCCGAAACCAAATCAGGGCAACCCTATCCGGCTGCATCTGCGCCATCTCCGCTCCGTTTCAAAACTTAGACCGGTGATGTGTGCATGATCCCCTGTTTCGGCAACGGGTTAGGGCTTGTCGAGGGCGAAGGTGAACAGCCGGTCGCGGCCCAGCAGAAAGGCGTTCCCGCCGCGTGTGAACAGCCCGGCGATGGCTGGATGGCGAATGTCCAGCCCGCCGGTGTAGGCGCCGAATGCCGGCAGCATGAGCCGGTGCGGGCTGGCGACGAAGCAGGGCCGGGTGATGGTCATCGCCCGGGTCGTGACGCTCGCCTTGGGGTGGTGGTGGCCGCACACCTCCGCCGGCGCGCCCGCCGCCTCGTGCCGGAACACGATGCCGTCCTGTTCCCACCACGCCGCGACCTCGCCGGGAAACCCGTCGGGCGGCGTCGGGTCGTGGTTGCCCAGCACCCAGACGAAGGCGTGGGCGGCCGCCATGGCGGACAGCCGCGCGGCGTCGCCGTCCTGCAAGCGCCCGGCGC